>Ga0066648_10000078_pt1 | contig 61238 bp, 73 predicted proteins | sample CryGeyCG12114_NA_FD_59537 | JGI IMG/M metagenome (GOLD analysis project Ga0066648, IMG submission 59537) | Groundwater microbial communities from aquifer - Crystal Geyser CG19_WC_8/21/14_NA | ecosystem: Environmental > Aquatic > Deep subsurface > Groundwater | place: USA: Utah: Grand County... | reverse complement strand
CACGGTAGATCGGATCTTCCCACCGATCTCGACTAGATTGCGCATGACGCTCTCTAGCGTCGTTGTTAGCGTAACCCTCTAGCGCACCCTTACGAGCGTTGCAGGCAAAATGCATGAGCTGTAGATTTTGTGGTCGATCGTTACCATCGTCGCACAGCGCGATGCGATGATCTATCGTAGCGATTCCTCTACTGCGAAGCCCACTTTCTACGCTAGCGACAGCAAACTCGCATGTTGGCATGACGCATTGATCGTACATACACTCAACTCGCTCGATGTAGCCCAGTTCGATCAAGGCGTGACCCACCATACGCAGAACAGAACGAGCCTTTGTACCAGCCGGCACGATACGCTCAAGTTCAGCGTGAAGCTCTTCCTTTGTCATGTCTTCCCGTCGCTAGCCCTGCGTCGTTGAGTTTGATCTTATCACAGTGCGCCTAGATTAGATACTCTGTCTGATACACCTTCCGGATTGGATCATCAACGGTAGATGCCTGGTCCAATAGGCGCGATGCTACAAGTGTGAGGTATCGTGCGCCATCTTGATCCCATTTGTACAGAGCCTCAAGAACTGCTTGAGGGCGTTCCATTACTTGAGCCCAATACCGTTGTTTCTCCGGGAAAAGCGTATTGCTTTCGTCATCAGGTTCGCATTGCTCACATGGAATACCGTCGTACTCGGGAGTTCCTTTACGCAAATTGTACTGCTTTACTAGGCTACATTCTGGCGAATGATAAATGATTGAACGTCCTATTCGTGATAGGACGTACGATCCGCCATTTGTCTTGTAAAGCTTAAACTCAACCCAACGTGTACTGCCCGGTCTATAGCTCGTAGATTCTGCGAGGTGCTCTCCATCAAACGCAAGAACACGTGCGCCATCTTGTACTGAAAACATAGGTTCGCTGCTTGTCACGAATTCTCCTCGTCACGCCGTCTGTAACGGTAACCGTAACATACAGAATCTTTACAAGACCGCCATGTCAGACCAATTTCCATTACTCACAACTAATGTGAGTACGCCAGGGGGCGCGTCATTACCGCTAATGTGTCTCCACCAGTCGCTACCACCGTCAAGTGCTGGTGCTTGAAACCATGTCTTCTGATCCTGCATAACGCGCAAGTGGTGGAAATGCGCACTAAGGAGTATATCGGCATCGCCAATTGGCTGTCGTCCGTGTGCTTGTGCAGCCCACCAATCCGTTACTTTGTTCACGTTACGGAATTGCTGCCCATGAGCAAGCCCGACAGTTGTTCCAGCACAGTTTAGCGTAAGTGTTAGTTCCTGTCCCTGTGGGAAGACGAATGATACGTGACCGTACGCATTAGGATTCGCTGAAAGTACTTCATACGCACACGCGAATACGTCGGTGTCCATGTTGTCGGCAAAGTCTGTAAATGACTTGCCATCCTTGCGTACTTCTCCGTGATTACCTTGAACTGCGGCAACAACAACAGTGTCAAAAAGTTTTGCCCACCTTGTGATGGCTTTTACGAGAAGTTGACGTGTAACACGCAGTTGCTCAGTCAGTGTTAGCTCCGTGCGCCATGTCTGCTGCGGGTAGTGATCTGCGCAGTTCTCGATCATGTCGCCTAGACCCATGACGTAGAGGGTTCCAAGCGAGCGTCCGCAGCGCCGTAGTTCTGCAACACGTGCCTCAACACTATCGATCGCGTCAAGCACTCGTTGGACGGTGCCGTTGGTTCCATCGCCGTCCGCCTTGCCAATCTGCCAGTCGTTCAGGCAGACGATAAAAGCTTGATCACCAGTCTTGCGTGCAAAATTTGGCTTGTGCTTTTTAATGTCAGCGATCATCGACTCGACATCAGCTTGGCTGCCTAACTGGCGCAAGCGAACGTTGGCCTTGTAGTAGAACATCCGCTTGATCTGGCCTTGCCCAACGTTGGCATCCCAAGCTCTGAACCCGACCGGCTCGATTACTTCGTGCAGCGTTGGATCAAGCCCCCAGACCGCTAGGAGCTCGCTCCAGTCACTCGGAGCGTGATCCAACGGCGCAGTTGTAATAGCACCCTTAGTTCCGTCCCATACGACGCCAGGCTCCCACCCAGCCGGGTGCGAGGTATGACGCGTCGTTGCAAGTTCATTGGCTGGCAGTGCGCATAGCTTCTTTGCGAGCTCGCTCATTACTTGGCCTCTCTGGCGCACTTACACTCGCCGCGTCGGTGTCGGCGGATGTTGTCGTTGCTAATGGAGTGTCCTGCGTCACGTAAAGCTTCTGCGATCTTTGATGACGTTACATCTTCATGCGCAAGGACCGTGCCTAAAGCGGCACGGTCCTCGGCGTCAATCTTTTCTTGAACTACTGCTACGGTGCAGCGTGGCACGGTGTCTCCCGTGGTAGGTCTACGTCAGACGCGCTTGCGCGGTACTCGCTTGCGACGCGTTCTGACCGGAGGAAGATCTGTCGGCTCCTCAGGGTAATCTAGGACTTCGGGCTCTTCAATCACTTCAGGCTCAACAGGCACATTTTCAATGGCTGGTTCTGCAGGCACTTCAACGACTTCGACTGCATCGTCAGTGGTGAGCTCAGGCTTGCCAAGACCGATGTTTGCGGTCTTGTTCTGCACAGTTTCACTTACGCCAGTTGGCTTATACACACCGTAGTATGCAGTGATTGAGACGATGAAAACATTCACCGTAGAGTTTACGAAACCAGTGACGTCGTATCCACCGTCTGACGCTACAAGATACGTTACAGAACCGGCTATTGCAGACAGCAATAGGTTAATGACACCTTTGAGTCCACCAGACGCGACTCTCTTTGTAACTAATGCTACGAGGAACGGAATCGCAAGACCAAGTAACTGAGAAATCATTGTTGCATTCTCGAGGTCAAAGAAATTCATGTGCTAACCCTTCAATGGGACGGCGCCTTCGCCATCGTTGTCGAGAAGTTTTTGTACATCTTCAAAAGTGACGTAGCAAAAACCACCTTGTCCTTTAAATTTAGCACCCCACGTTGGGCTCCAACTGTTCTGCAGCACTACGTACTGTTGACGTTTGGCGGTACCAGGTAACTTCAATGTAAGAGCATCAACTGCGCAGATCGCGTGTCCGCCTGCTACCTTGCTGGTGTCAACGTGAAGAATTCCGTGCTGATCGACGTCTTCCATTGATTCGTACCAGTTGATTCCTAAGCAAACAGGACCGATGTATCTCACAGCTTCAACAAGATCATCAATTGCACGACCTGAACCTGCACCAATCCAACGATACTCTTTGATGTATCCGCGTGCTTTCAGCGTTTTCATGCTTGCAAGAACGGATGAACCGCTATAGACGGGAGTTGCGCCTGGATATTCTCCGCCAGGCCATTCGTCTCGCTGTTGATTTTCAAAGTACATTTCATGCAGTGCTGTGCTTAAAAACGGTGCGTTATTGAATGGTCTTTGCTGCATTGCATGACCAGTTGAGTACGCAGTGCATGCGCCTTCTTGCCCTTGATCTAAAGTTCGACCAAGTTTCATGCTTCTGTGCCTACGAATCAACTTTTTGATAGATGATCGTTGCTCAAGTAGTTCACGAATTTGATGATTTCGTGAAGCATCGTCGAATTGAGCGAATCGATCTAGTCTTGGGTCGAGGGTGACACTGTGGTTTTTAAGAACTTTCTCAGGCATTACGCAAACTTCCGCTTGTTTAGAGCTACTTGAAGAGCTTTTGTTGTGTTAGAACCCCAGTCGCCATCCACTGTAGTGCCGACGAATGACTGCAACTTACTAGTTGTTTTGAGACCAAGAACACCGTCAGCAACAGCGCCAATTTTTTTCTGGAGCGCCTTAATTGTCGCTGAACTCATCTTTCCTGTAATGGATATCTTAAGCTGTCGTTGAAGTTCCTTTATCGTGTTTACACCGAGTATCCCGTCCACCACCAACGTAGGAACAGTTGTTGGCGTTGTCGATGGTGCTAATCGAAGTGCAGTCCAAGTAGCACGTCCAACGATACCGTCGGCAGTAAGATTCTTCTTTCGCTGGAACGTTTTTACACCAGTCTCAGTTCCAGCCCCGAATACTCCATCCATAGCTACTTTCTGTCCATGAATGTTTAAACGAGTTTGAACTTCCTTGACTTTAGTACCTTTATCGCCCCGACGAAGTATTGGCGATGGATCAATTGGCGTAGTTGCAGATTCGTGGGTGATTTTAGCAACTTCCTCCCGACGCCAACTCATAGCGTGGCGAGGGTCAGTTTTGCGTGCTGGTGCCCATTCCTTATGACCAATCAGATGAGTCACAGGTTGATTGAGTACCCTAAGAATACACGCAAAGCCAACATTAAGCGATTGTTGGAGCTCTAGAGCATAGACTTCACCAGTTCCGTTGTTTGCTACTTCAACACCGTACGCGTGGTAGTTTCCCATATCTTTTGAGATACCAAGAATAGGTCCACCGGCACCAGCGTGATTAGCACGTCCTGCAGCTACAACGTACCAAGTACCATTACGTCCGACTTGGAATTGAGCAAGTGGACCTGGAATTCCAGTTCGGCCACTTGTGATAATTCCAAGTGCGCCTGCGTTGCCGCTACTGATAGACGATGCGTCGTGATGCTCGGTTACAGCACTTGGCGTGAATGTACCGTCCCGACCGCGAGTTTGCCATCCTGTCACTTCGTGAACTGTTAGTCCTCGTGATCTCATTTCAGTGATGATTTTGTTCATACGAGTAGCGGCACCCGACGGTGCGTATCCCAATGGTCCAGAACGATGAGAAGTAACAGACTTTACTTTCTCTACCGCTACTTTTCTTTTGTGCTTAACTCGCTTAGGGAGCGAGCGTGCATCAGTGACATCTTTACTAGTGTTTATTGTCTTTCCACTACTATCTACAACGCGTGGAAGAAGCGCAAGTCCGTCGAAGAATTCGTCGTCGGTTGCTGAATGAAGGTCTCCATCGAGGAGTTTTTCTGAGTAGTCAGTCATGTGCGCCACCTTATCTGTGTAAGTCTATTTTACTGTATTCGGACGTGAAGGCTCTGTGATCGGACGAAGAGTGTAGTCAAGATCACCGTCTCCGTCCACGTCGTTCACTTTATCGAACTCAATTCCTCTTGACGTAGCCAATTGGAGTAGTTCTTGCTGGTCTTCATGAGAATTGCTAAGCGCGTGCGCGCGTACGTGTAGTTGAACCTGAGGTATTGCAATAAGACAAGCAAGAGCTAGTACAAATACACAAACTATTAAACGCTTTAGTAGCGTAATACTACTAGTACTTAGGCTAAATGTCGGATCGTCGCCATCAAGTTCAGCATGACCACGCTTACGCATCTGCGATATTATTGTTCATTACTGCTTCGTCACTGTCTATGTCAGAGTTAACTGACTTAGTCACACTGTATCGTAGACGTTCAAAGCGCAGTACTAGGTACATAGCTATTACGCCTAGTATAAAAGCAGGTGCTAGTAAAAATGTATGAATACTTATATCGCTACCTTTTCGCTCGAATACTACTAGAATTTCATCAATTATAAGTAGCATGTACGATATTGCAATAGTCCAAACATGATGCGGCAGCAATCCTGCACGAGCACCTTTGAACTTATCGATGCGATATGCTTTATAGTACGCAAAAATAACCATTGCTACTGATCCTGCGATAATTGCAGCAGGTATAAACACTGTGATGATTCGTACTAAATCTACTATTGGATGTGTACTGTTAATTTGTTCGGTGATAAACATCATATTAACCCCAATGTTTTAGCAATAAGCCAGATAGTCAAAAGCACGGCGATATAGAGCATTGTAAGCTTATAGATCTCAAGTCTATTAGCAATCGATTTAAGCAAACGAATTTGCTCATCTTCGTAATTTGCGTGATCGTGCGATAGATTACTGGATTCGTTTGTCATTCCTTCTTCTTTCGTGATTCATCTGCTCGTAGGAACGCCGGAAGTCCAATCATCGCAGCAAAAAGTAGCAATAGTTGCGGACGGTCTGACGACGTGAACAACGTCTCATGAACAACTCCACCAAGTCCTGCGAGAAAAAGTATCGTATCTCTAGGTATGGTAACTATTTTGCGATCAGTTGGCTTACGATCTGTAGACGGTTCTACCACAACGTATCTCCCGTCTACTATCAGTTGCAATCAACATAGCCTGCCATAAGTAACTATAGCGCACAGAACAAAGATGCACACGACATAATCGTGTGCATCTTTGCTGTAAAGTACTCAGCTAGTTACTTTGTGTTACTTATCACGAAGTTGACGACTCTTCTTGGGAAGCTAAAAGTTGAGATTGTTCGTAATCACGACGAGCAAGTTCTGCCTTAAGCGCTGCAATTTCAACGGAAGCAGCCGCGATTTGGCGACTTAGTTCGTCTGCGATAAATTGAAACGTGTTAAATCCCTGTGACTGTGCAGATGTAGTCATTCTATGCCTTATCTTTTTGAAATTAGGTGGCTTGTGCAGAATTACGAAGTGCTTAGTAAGTTTCTATTTGAGTGGTTCTAAACGTAATACCTTCTCCAGTTGGTTCAATGTTCTTAACGAAGTATGCCAAATTATCAGTACTAAGTATTCTTGCAGCGCATCCAACTTCGTCGTCAGGAGATGCAAGACACAGGTGAAGATTATGAATGCGAACTGATTTTACGTCAAGTACTGACACTATTGCGCACTGACGAAGGTCTCCGTAACTGAGATCTCTTCCGCAGCTATCGCAAAAAGTACTGTCTGCCGTCACAGTCATGCTGTTCTCTCTTCGTAGAATTTATACGGACCAAATCCGCTAACGTTTACGTCACGCTTGTATGGCTCGACATTAACACGTGCAACGTCTTTTCGTACTGCTTTGACTTCCCAGGCCACACGGCCCTGCTCTTGAGCGCTAATGATAACGAACTTACCGTCAGATGGAGTTGTACTGCCAACAGCGTATGGGTTCGAATATAGCGATTTAATTACGGGGGTAAGTTGAACTGTGCGACCGTCGGTGTACGTAAGAGATTCGAAGTAGCTAGGTAGTTCTACTACCGCTTGAAAATCAACGATATCCGCGATGCCTCGATAGAATACTGCATTCTCAGGACCCTCCACGACAGCATGAATGAGGTGACGGTCTTTATCGTCTGGGTGATCAATGACGAACGTCTTGCCAAGGCTGGCACCGAAGGAGAAGTTACGACTGCCATTGACATACACTTCGAAGCGGCCAGACAACACGTCAAAGTGAACTTCATCGCCGCCACCACGAGTCAGAAACACAGGAGCCCGACCGGTATCAGAACCAGAAGGTCGGCCCAACCATCCAGCGTTCTGCAGGTTGCCGAACCTATCTAGAGTGGCAGTAATGAGACCAGACTGCGCGGCGTACCAACGCCATGTAGCATACGCCTTGAACATAGTTCCGTCGGCCACATTGGAAACCACTTCGTATTGAATTGAGTGGTTGATGTCGGTGCCGTCACGAAGATACAGGGGTCCACGTCCAAGCATGACGTGAGAAGCAGCATATTCGTTGGTGTCGAAGTAGAACCCCGAGAACTGAGTGCCTCCAGTGCGGCCGTCAATGATACCACCGGTGCCGGGGTCCAGCGTAATACGCGAAGCTCGAGTATCGGTGCTACCAGGCACACGACCTGCGCCGAGCATAATGCCATTTACTTGATCTAATGTAATCGACATGATTCCATACGAATCCATGCGTCCACTGATCTGACCAGACTGTATGGTAAGGCCATCGCCATTACGTGCTAAGTTAGTACCCATAGCTATAAGCGGTTGAAACGCGTAACTTGCACTACTGTTCCACTGGATAGTAGCCGAGTCGACGTCATTGTTCCAATACGAACCAATTTGAATACGTCGTCCAGTAGCAGCAGTAGCAAAACGGTCAGAGATTGTTACGCCATCTTTTGAAACACTGAACGGGGCAGTGTCCATTCTCGCGTCGCCAATCCACATATTACCTGCAGGATCAATGTTCAACGATCCTGCTATAGGCCGCACCGTAAAATTACGGAATTCAGTGATGAATTGCGCTTTTCCCCAGAATGTATTACCTGTTGACCCGAGTCCCCAGAATCCAGCCTCTTGAATATCACGATCGACTGCTTGTAGAGTCCAGTCGGTGGGTTCTGGCGAAGTAGAAAGCCAAATCTTTCCCTGAAGTAGCGCACCTACCATACGGAAACGATATTTGTAATCAACACCAACTGTCATACTGAACAGTGCGTTAACGCGTGTCGCAAGATGCGTAGTAGTACCCCCGACAATCTTAGTTAAAGTTAGACGAGCTCCACCAAAATCAAAGTCATTGTAGTAAGAAAACATGTAAGTGTTGTTGTATGGATAATTTGACTTCGAAGTTCTAGCAGTGGCGAGAACAATCGCATCAGATGGCAGAGTCATCGCGCTTCCGATGCGTGCTGTCCCTGTAACTTCACCGTTAGTGTAGAGCGAACTAGCTACTGGGTAGTAGTACGCTTCGCCATACGCATTAGCTGTGTCACGAATGATACGAGCGAAACGAAGAGTTGTGCTGTTAGCTTCATTGAGAACTGATATTGTTGAGTAGTTGACTGTAGTAGAAGTACTGCCTAGTCTGTTTCGCCAGTTAAGTGGCATACCGCCAGCAGCACTATCATCAAAATTTGTTACGTACGTTGTACCAGTAGGGTTTCCAACTGTTACTGACGTAGCATTAAGAACTCCAGTAAATTCACCTTCACCGCTAGATGTCGATAGCGCAACAGATACGCTACCATTCATGTCGTACAGTTTTAGACCATCATCATTGATACGAAGTACGTTGGAAGATCCTGCACTTGTTTGAAATACTGATCCGGTAATAGTACCAGTAAATCTTGCTGTACCGTCACTCAGAATTTCAACTGAACGTACTGGAGTAATACCATCTGCAGCGTAGTCGTATTGAACTATACCTTCGTTAGAAATTTCAACACGTGGCACTCCATCACTTGTTCTAAGACGACCAGCCATGAGAATATCGGCTGAAAGTGTACCAGTCTCAAGTTTTTCGACAGATACAGCTTCAACATCGTCGTCGATAACAAGCGCAGCAGTGGCAGACTGCTCAACAGGCTGCTCTGTTGCATTTCCAGTAGTGTCGTACGCAACAAACTTTACGTAGTACGTAGTACCAGGTACAAGATCAGGTTGAAGCGCACGTGTCTGTACCCGAAATTGATCAACTAATGTAGCAGCTGTAGTCAAAACTGGAGTAGTCGTTGACATGTGCACGTTAACATGCGAAAAATCTCCCGGTCTAACTGCGCCCGGACTATTATCGCTATTGAGAAACGTGCCATCCCATGAGATACGCACACCGCGAAAGTACGTAGTAACTACTGGTACCGACGGACGAGGTGGACCTTCTGTATCCTGCGGAATAACTACGGCAGGATTTGTGGGCGAGTACGCGTAGGCGCTGCTATGACCGTTGCTATCGATCGCGCGGACGCGAGCTTGCACCGTCGAGCCAATTGGGATGTTGTCAAAGTACGCCACCATGGGACCTGTCGGTGACACTGCAACATCACCACTCCAGTCATTACCATTGATTTTGTACCCGACCGCGTAATCTCCCTGATCGTCATAGAGAGAATTCTCAGTGTTGTTATTAGTCGTCACTGCGGGCCACGTAACTGTAATGTGGCCTAGATACGTGCCGTCCGGTGTTCTATAGTTGGTTGCGTAGATTGCAACAGAACTTGGAGCTTTTGGAACTGTTCGGTCTACAGAACTCGCTGCAGGCGCTGGGTTGTCGACACCACTAGTGATTCCATCAATTCGCTTCTTCAGACGCTGTTGTGCTGTTAGAAACACGTCCGCGAGTTCAATAGAGCACTCACGTTCACCGTTAGCGCCAAATGACATAGCGACGCTAGATACGCGTTGAGGGATATACGCTCGAGTTGTTGGATTTCTAAGGAAGTCCGCAAAGACGTTATCACCGACGCGAAAATCACGTCGAGGTTGCCAGGGACTTGCGTTCAGATCAACTGCAATGGTGTATCCCTCGGCAGGGAACCTACTCTCCTTGAGTTGGTTTTCACCGTAGATACGCATGGTGGAGTTGAGAGATAGTCGACCGTCTTCAACTGGTACTTCAATTCGTTCGTCAGATGGTAATTTTGTAGAATCGATTACTTCAATGTTAATACCGCCGTCGCCAACAACTAGTGCGACGTTAGCTCGCTTTGATCGTTGCTTGCTACGTGGCGCATCAGTTACTTCGCGTGCAAGTCGGATGACAACATTAGTTTTGTCACGATTTAGCGCAGTATCTGGCTTGTACAGCTCGAGTTCAAATCCGTTCATTCGGGCGTCACACCACCCGTTATCGCACATGTCCTGCATTACGTCCATAAGGTTCTGTGTCGCCTTAGGCGTGATGTCAAGCGTTTGACCCCATGGCTGCCCAGCAGAGTCGACAGAACTAGTAAACGTATTTGTTAAAACACCTGGAATTGCGCCACGATCTTTTGCGCGCTGGATGAGTGTTTTCATGATACCACCGGCAGTTGTGGCATCGAAGTCGTATTCAGGCGCAGCGCCTACGCCATCACGTGGCCATACAAGTCCACGAGTGAGCAGGAATTGCAGTCCTTGACCTGAAACGGAAAGTTCTCCGCCTTCTTCGGCTAAGTTTTCGGTTTCGGCATCGAAGAATAGACCAAACGGTTCAAATCCTGACTCTTCAATCCATAGAACACCGTCACTTGAATCGCTAAGCGCACGTACCCCTACGCCATTTTTTGGAAAAACAATAGAACCGCTACCCTCACGGTTAAGTTCATCCATGAACTGGACAGAGACCCACTGGGGTAGGCGGCGTACGAACGTTCCTGTAGTCGTTAGTTGCGAAATACGAATCATACAAGAACCTTAGAACGTCCGGTTACGGAAAGTTGTGTAGTAGCCGCAGCATTACTTCCTGTGAATCGAAGCTGAGGTGCAGTTTCAGTATACATTCGCGCTTGAATCGTCAAATACCGACCGCTATTGTAGTCAAGTAGAGATTCATTCACTGTCAATCCGCCTGTACCCGTCACTGCCCATGTATTTGCGTTTATCACAAGGCTCTGTCCTGCACCTACTGTTCCATTGTACTGCACGTAGACTCCGGTTACAGCGCCGCTTTTCATTGTTTCAACACGAGGATTGGTTACTGGTCCCACGATGGTGTACGTGAAATCAGACATAGGCGCAGTTGAGTCAGCGTGATTTGTCAGTGTTAGTGTTTGGGGCAAAGTCGCTGAAGCTGGAGTGGAATGCGTGGATGCCCCCGACGCCTCCCAGAACGCTCCAGGAACAACAACTTCTATGCCGAAGCGGTAACTCCTGTTTGACGTAAAGGCAGGCGAGACAGCGGTTATAACCTCACCTTGGCACCTGTACGCACGACTGTTGTCGTCCCATTTGCGCTCGTACGTGACGAGTTCATTCGTACGGTTTACAACACGTATAAGCTCTCGATACAGGTCAATCGCTGTTGCCTGGCTTACACGATTGAAAGTCCACATGTTTAGCGTAAAGCTGTTCGCAGTATAGAACTTTGGTCGCCAAATTTCTCCATGATTTTGCGCAATGACTGAGTTGTCCCCACGCTTTCCTGGAGTGTCGAAAATGGTAGAATCGTACGACACATCACGCACTTCTCTATTACTCAGCAGGTACCCGTCTGCGTACCAAAGTTCACGTGCCATTATCCGGTAGCTCCTACTAGTCGTTCCAGTACGCCCAGGTCGGCAAGAGAACGCATACGAGAATTCAGCGTCTGCTCCGTAGTCTGCTCAACAGGATTATTGACTTCCATGACGACTGCGCCCGGACTCAAAATTACAGTTCGGTTGTTACTTGCGATACTACCTTGATGCGAATCATGAAGAAGAGCATTCATTCTAGTAGGATCTATAAGCTTTGAAACATTTTGTACTTGGGCAGTAACAAGTGAGATAAGGCGGTTAAGTTTTCCAGTGTCAACGACGGACTCTGCCCGACCGGCTTCAGCCAGTACAGCTAGCGTTCCACCACGTCGAGGATTAATAGTTGCACCTTCAGCTAGGTACGGAATATCAGGGGTATTGAGTGTGATAGATGGAATATTGAATCCCTGACCAAACGGTAGGTCAACGCGTTGACCACCTAAAGTAAGACTTAATCCATTCCATTTGCCAATGACGTAGTTAATTGCATCTCGAACACCATCTTTAAGTCCACCAAACATGTTTCGCAACGAAGTACTAATTCTTCCTGGCATTCCTGTAAAGAATGTGATCATGCTGTTGAACTTATTTTCAACCCATGTTTTTACGTTACCTGCTGCGTCAGAAACTGAATTCCACAGCCCCTTTGCAACAGTAGCAACACGTCCTGGAAGCCCAGTTACAAACGTAATTAACGCGTTAAATCTACCGACTACCCAACTACGAATTAGATCTGCTTTTTGATCAATTGAATTCCAAAGATTTAGCGCAATTGTTGCAACTCGAGCTGGTAGGCCGGTAACAAACGTGATTAGTTCATTAAATCGAAGAACAACTGCGTCTTTAATAGCAATTGCTTTGTCATGAATAGACACCCATAGCGTTGTTGCGATGATTGCAATCCGAGCAGGCAGGCCAGTGAAAAATCCTATAAGATCATCAAATCCAGTTTTAATGTGATCCCATACACCAGTTGCTGCTGCCTTAATGTCGTCCCAGAACTTGATAATAAGACCAAGCGCAAGACCAAATGGACCAAGGAAGATACCAAGTAGCAGTGGCCAATTATCTTTGAGCCAACCAAAGACATCTTGCACTTTGTCCCACAGCCATTGAGCTCCGTCCGCCACGGCACGCATAGCTCCGTCGACGATATTGCGGAATGTCTCAGAATGCTTATACGCGTAAATAAGTCCAGCTACAAGAGCTGCAATCACGATGATAATTAGTCCGACTGGGCCAAGAGCAAAGCTCATAGCCGTGCCGATAGCGCGAGCTGCAGTCGAGAACGATCCACTTACCTTGCTAAAGCCCTTGGCGACTTTACCACCAGCGCTTCCTACTGACTTTTCTCCCTCGTCTCCAACAGCCTTTCCAAATAGCCCACCGACTTTGCTACCTGCACCCATAACAGCATCAGATGCTTTATCTTCAAGTTCAGATCGAAGTGATGAGCCCAAAGACGCAGCAGCACCTTGAATACTTGTAATGTTACCGCTTGTTAAATCACTAACAAAGTCTGAACCAACGCTTTTACCGAGGTCTTTGACTCCAGCAGTCCCACGCTTTAGTCCGCTGACAGTGTCTGTACCCATCTTTTCGCCGTACTTCTCAGTACCAACTTTACTGAGCGACGAACTAGCAGCATTTCCGATCTTGTCGGATGCTGCACTAACTTCTCCACGTGCACTTTCTAGACCATCAGCGAAGAGTTTACCAGCATCTGCACCCCATCCGCGAGTACCACCATTTCTTGAAAGTGGACCACTCTTTGCGGGTGAATGCTGCTCCAAGTTATCAGCAACACCATCAGCTAAATCCTTGCTAGCTTTCTCAACAGCACTGACTTGATCGTGGATACCCTTAGCGATATCACCACCGATCTTATCGCCGTACGCTTTAGCACCCGCTGGAACATTATCGAGATTCTGCACGACCTTGTCGACAGAATCACGCACGTCCTTAAACGGATCGCCTGGTGTTGATCCAAGCGCTTGGTTTAGCGCGTCAAGTGCAGTCTTACCTCTATTGAACGCAGAAGCATCAAAGTTCTCAAGGGCATCAAGGTTGTTGAACTTAATCCCATCGACTGTCTTCTGTACACCATTGATCGCATCCTTGACTTTACCGAATGCTTCAGGATGCCGCTTCTCAAGTTCATCAAGTTCTTTAGGATCTATCTTGCCGATAGCCTTTTCGAGTTCACCGATTTGATCATTAGTCTGGCGAAGCGCTCTGTCGGCGCCGGAGAAGTCGCCAAGGTTGATCTTGCCGAGACCAATACGGGAGAAATCAAGTAACGCGTTTCCAACACCGTCAATTGCTGGATGAAGCACGTTTCCAAGCTTATTAGCTAGTGTACCAGACTGACTTTCTACACCTCTAAGTCCTTGAATGAATGCTGCAGGTCCCTTTGCTGCAGCGTCTCCACTGCCAAATAGACCTTTAAGCAGAGTGTCTTTGAGGTACGAAAGACCTGTGAACTTTCCGACTGCTGCAAGCGCTTTATAACCAGCAGCAAGACTTAGAAGTAGAAGAACAAACTTGCCAACACCTGGGATATTCAAAAGGAAGTTAAGCGCTTCGAACGTGGCAGTGAAGATTTGAATAGCCCATTCAAATGCTTTTGATTCAGAAATTGTCTTGAAAACTTCAATGATTGACTTAAGAAGTGGCGCAAGTGTAGGACCAACAGTTGCAGTGAAGTTCTCAATTGCTTCACGTAGCGGTTTAATGAGCGGAGTTAGTTCCCGGAACGTAGAGGCAATACCCCCGACCGTGCCTTCAGCGGTTTTGTCCTCGCCGAGTAGAAGGAACTGTTTGGTAAGTTCACCAACGAACCCACCAATTGAGCGGATAACAGGTTCAATGTTGTCGAAGTATTCTTTGAGCCTGTTCTGACCTTCGGTAGACTTAGTCCATTTCTGCCACCTATTAGTCATTTTCTCAAGCGAATCAAGTAGGCGCTGACCCATCTCAGATCCAGCACCTGTAACAGCTTTGAGCGAGTCCCAGAGATCCTTTAGAATACGACCAAGCTGCTTGACGACTGTAGCAGCCTTGTCCATCTTCTTGCTAAGAGCGCCTGATGCTTGATCTGCTTCCTGAGTTGCGCTCCAAGCCTTCGTGACTTTTTCAATATATGTAGCAAATTCTTCAACGAGCGGACCAGCAGCGTTGAAAATCGCCATAAATCCGCGTGCAAGGCTACCTGCGGCATTAGCAAGATGAACGATAGTAGATTCGTTCTGCTTCATCACTCCACTAAAGTTCTTAAGGAACGTAGTGTTGGTGAACGTATTGGCTAGCGACTGCGCTACTTTTCCAAGTGCCTCGCCTGTACCCGCAAGTACAGTCTTAAGTGTCGGGAAGAGATCACGACTTAGCTGCCCCATAATTGGGATGAGCGCTGAGAAGAGCGGCTGTGCAACAGCGTTTCGTAAACCTTGAAACTGCGGTTTCATTGCTACGATTAGTTTTGCAAATTCTCTAGCAGCTGGAGAAAGCGAGTTGAACTCAGCTCGTTGCGCTGCAAGAGCGTCGCTACCACCAGCTACTGCGTCATTGCTTTTCTGCTGTGCCTGGGTGAGAGCTTGCTGCGCACGTGTAACTTCTCGCATTGATTTTGCGAGATTGTCTTGTGCTTGTCGCACACCGTCTTGTGCTTTAGCAATTCGATCAGAACCGTCTTTTGCGGTTTTGGCTTGAGCTCTACGCTCGTCGTCAAGGTGACGGGCAGCTTCAGCTACTTTTTCGTGTGAACTCTGAATGCGTTCGTTGACAGCAACAACTTGAGATGAGCCGTCAATGCCCGCTGTGATCGCTTCATTGTTAGCTTTAGTCGCGTCATCACGACGATCAATTGCAGTATCGTACGAAAGCTGCGCACGATCGTACTCAAGTTGAGCTGCTTGACGTTCTCGATCAGTAGATGTCTTGTCTTGCATTGTTGTTGATAGTTTTTCACGTGCATCTTCAAGGTGCATTTCAGCGCCTGTGACATCGAGCATCGCGTCACGAACTGAGAATCCGGCATCTTGAATTGCTTCGCTAGCTGCGTATCGAGCCGCAGCAAGATCGTTTTGAGCATCAGTTTCATCTTGAATAGCTTGGGTATACGCGCGCTCAGCATCTTCAACATCTCGCGCTGCTTGCGCGTTGTCTTCTGCAGCTTGCTGCTGCGCTTCCCCGACTGCTTGTCGAGATTCAACAAGTGCTTTGTTAGATTCAACTACACGAGCTTGCGCGTCAGCGACTCGATCTTGAGCTGCTTGAATTGCTTGAGCAGAGGCTGCTTGACTTTTCGCAGAAGTTGCAGCAGAAGACGCGCCAGCAGTCTGTGATTTGCCAAGAAACTTAACCGCATTACTAATTCCACCAAATGCGATGGTTCCTGCAGCTACCGTTCCAATTAGTCCTACGATACCTGCGCCAAGAACTCCAGCAGCAGGTGCTGCGCCAGCGAGTGCGCCCGCAAGCGCGCCGACTCCTCCAACTAGCGCAGAAAGACCGCCTCCAAGAATACCAACCAAGGGGATGATAGCAAGGAACTTAAGTGCAAGTCGACTACCAAAATCTGGAAATTGTGGATTGATTCGATCTATTGCATTTTGAAAGCGTCCACCAAAATCGTTTCCAGAACGATTTCCAGAATTCCCCGCGTCTGCTTCGATACCGTCGAGATGACGACGGAATGCTTGCGACATACCACTTCCGGCGTCGTCTCCGGATGATTCTGCATTTTGCGAGATTGGACTAAAGTCAATATCATCAAGTACTGGTTCAACGGCATCACCAAAATTACCACCAAACGCATTTCCTGCTTCAGAACCTCCTGAGCCTGCGCTGCTGGTCGGTGCATTGAAGTCAATACCTTCTATATGCGGCGATACTGCATCGTCAAATGAATCACCAAATTTCTTACCTGATTCATCTCCCTTGCTTGACGCGTTATCTACTGCGCTACTAAAGTCGATATTCTCTAGGTGTGGATTAACGGCATCACTGAACTTTTCGCCGTAATTCTTACCTGTCTTGCTACCGCTCGTATCGGCATCTTTTTCCGCGTCATTGAAAGCACCACGTAAATCTTGCTTGAAGCGGTCAACAAGCGCACGCACTACAACTTCTGCGCGTCCTACAATCGCCATTGACTACCCCAGAGGTTCTTCAAGCATTGGAAACGGATTCGGTGCATCTTCTAGAGGCACGGTTGGTACTTGTGCCTCACCAAGGTACTTCCGACCGTGTCCCATCGGGTCGTCAATCTGATCTCTATCATAACTGCCATCGTCGCCCACATTACCGGGAAGTGAAGAAAACTCGTTATCTTCTTCCCCGAGAAGGGTGCTAACAAGAATGTTTTTTGCTTTTTTGCGCGCTTCGTAAACTTCTTTTTCTACGACAATGGTATCAAGCATGTGCGCTTGGATTACATTGAGAGTTCGATCGGCGCTGAGAGTTTCTAAGTCAACACCACGTATTAAGAGCGCGCCGTCGAACCACGGCCATTCTTCGCCGGTCGTGTGGGCGCAGAGGGCGACGGCGAGTCGGTAGGGCGGGCGGTGTATTCACCAACCAACCATTCGCAAATCTCGGCGAGAGTTGCGATATCAATGTCTTTTTCGGGATCCCTAATCACGTCTCGGAATGCTTCACGCTCGTCTTCAACAACAACTTTTTCGATGAAGTCCACAAGTGCTTGTGCTGCACGCCCACCATCGCCTGAGTCTGCATCAGCAATGAAGTCAAGTAGTACGGCACCTGGAATTGATGGTTGAGCTGTGAAGGTTTCGCTTTCAATGGTAAATGTGACTGGATCAGTAGTCTTTTTACGCTTACTACTGAAATCACGGTGTCGCTCGGTCAATGTACTGCCTCTCGCATCGCTCGGACAAGGAACGGATTTGGACGTGTTCCAGGGTGGAACACCCTCCTTGCATACACTACCCTACCGCCACTCTTAAAACGCATTACTCGTGCGTTATTTGAAGTAACTCGGTGAGGACGTGTGCCTTCATGGTGCATTAGTGCGTAGTGAGTATCAGCTACTACTATAGTTTCAAAGCCCGAAGAAGTTCGTTTAACGCTGTAACTGATTTTGTTTCTAAGACGTCCAGTTTTTACACCTACGTACACCTTAGAACGTGTCACAATTTCTTTACCTAGGCGTCGAGCTTCGCCAATCGTTACGCTCTTAGGACCTTCGGTAACGTCGTAAATACCAGCGTTGTCAAGCTTAAAACTAGAATTAGCCATTACGGTACTGCAATTGCAATTGTCATGTTGATACCGACCATTTCTCCGGCAGCCTCTTGCGCACTTGCTTCACTAATGATTCCACCCTGAAGACCAGTACCAGCAATTTCATCAGAAGCATCCATCATCACCCATATATCGCGCAAATGCGTCTGCGCAGAAGAATCGAGCGCAGGTACTGGTGGAAATTCAGAGTCGTACGAACCCAAAGCAGCAGTCTTACGGAAAAGTTGAACAGTGCAAGCAACAGTTCTTGGTCCGTTACACCGTTGAATTTCTCCTGGATCTCCTCCAGGCGTGCCTTTGTAGAGCTGATCGAGTTGAACAGTCAATTGTTCACAATCTGCTGCAACAGCGCCTAGTGAAACGTATCTACGATTTGGCAGATCAATGCCAGCATCGTCAAATGTTCGAACTACTGCGTCGAGAATGTCACTAAGTAGTTTATAAAGAACATTCTCGTCAGCAGCCCATAAAGGGCTTATGCTCATGCGCTCTGCTCAGACTCCGCAGATGGCGCTGGAGCTACTGGTTCTGCTGCAGGTGCTGGTGTCGGTGACGCAGGCGCAGCTTCAATAACTGGCGTTGGTGACTCATTAGAATCGTTATCTGAACCAACAGACGAAGCGGCAAGAACGTCGTTAAGTTCTTCAATAAGACCCTTGCGTGGCTTCTTATCATTCTTCTCAGCCTCAAGCGCTAGCGCAGCTTTCTCCAGGTCATCTCCGACCCACTTTATTACTTCCTTAGTGGAACCCTTAGGTACACCATTTGCGTGACTCTCAGGCCCGTTAGCACCCGCTGGTGCTACTACCTTAGCTGAACCCTTGGGGGCGTATGGGTCAAGAAACTCGAGCTGTGCCATGTTTACTCCGTACGTATCGAATGTGGGATTAGTTAAATACTATCCGGTAATGCGCCGACCAGACGGTAAGTCTGGGCTAAAAACACGTGCACGCTTGCGTGCTTTATCGGGATTAACTGCTTTAAGGAAGAGATCTACCTCGTAGAGTCCTGTGCGTCCGTCTTTTAGAAAGTCCTGAGGATCGAGCATCGACATAGATACGCCTTGACGACTAACGCTTGAAACACGTGCTGGAAGTTTGCATTCGCCTGGTCGAACTCGAGCATTCAACAGCTCATTCGCAAGTACAATCGCGGCGCGTCGGCCCATTTCAGGAGGATTAGTTCCGTAGACGTACGTTACTTCAACATCTTGACAATAGTTCCAATGCGCTCCAGCGCGCGAACGAAGACTCATACGATCTTCAACAAAGTATTCTGCAGCGTTGACGGTTGAACGATTAGAAGTGGTTGAATTAACCGATACTTCAAGAACTTCGCGTACTGGGTGTCTAAGTCTAATCCCGGGCAGGTGATTGAAACAAATACCTCCCCGACCATAGCGGTCAGTGCAAGGAATTTGATCTGTTGTTGTTCGTTCACCTCGAAATTTTCGTCCGCTAAGCGCGAAAAGAATCTCAGAGGCTGCGCGAGCTGCTTCGTCAGCGTCGGCAGAAGTTGGATCACGGAGGTCACTAGCTGATACCCAGTACGTCATGCTTTTATCCTCTCATGACAACGGCGCGACTAGAGCGTACTCTAGCCGCGCCGCTGCACTAATCACGCTTCGGTGACAGGACCTAAGTCGTCCGCTGGTGGATTAGTAGGATCAAATCGAGCTAAGAAAAAATCAGGAACATAGTCGGTTGACTGCTGCTCCAGCTTTTCCTCGACACGCGCTAGAATATCTTCCTTGTTGCCTTCGGCAGAAACACCAAGTTTTTCAGCTTCTGCTTCAAGCTCAGTCTTCTTTAGCTTGTCTAGGTTTTCAGTATCTGACATGGCTTAATTCCTATCAAACAACTGCGACGTAGCCGCGGACGCCAGTTGGCGCTACGGGAACACGTGCGTACTGATACGCACGATCTGAGATGTAAGGCCATGACTTAGCAGGTCCCGTACCAAATGCTCCGTTACCCTCGCCAGTTCCTGAGAAAACGTTTGCAAGAAGACCATTCTCGATTGTTCGATCGCCTGTAGGTCGTACCTGGACCTTTGGAAAGACCCAGTGGAAGAATGGATTGACGGCTGCCCGACGGCTATTCTGGACTGCGTTTGACCAGACCTCAAGTGAACAACCGTTTGGGTTAGGGTCAATACCAGTTGAAGGCGCAGCGTATCCCTGGTTAGCAGTCACAGCGGCAATAGCTACTCCGGTTGCGTGAGCCTTTGTTAGAGGTGCCGCAAGCGTAGCAGTTGTGCCAGCAATTGCAATTACAGTAGCACGCTCTAAGTTAGCACCGGTGTCAAGATCATATGGACCAGTAGCTGTAAGAGCAACAGCCGTTGTAACGGTTGTTGCGCCAACGATAGTAGCTGCTGAAAGTGTGGTCGAGTTACCTGCAGCAGAACCTAGAAGAGTTCCACCAGCAAGAAGTTCGGTAAGTTCTGCGTCAGGCTCACAAATTGCAAGTTCAAGCGTGACTCGACGTAGTGTGTCAGGTGCTTTGTACGATACACAAAGCTCGCCAGCAGCATTACGTTCGGTGATTTCTTCACCTTCATCGTATTCTGGTGTGAAGCTAGTACGAATGAATGCACTCATAACATAGCTGGCATTTGAGCCAGTTGCGATACTGCCTGAAGCTGTGAGTCGAGAAGCCCTGATGCAGACTCCTTGCACACTAGCTGCGTAATCCTGCATGGTTTCTCCTCTTGACTGTGTGGTCTTATGACCACTTTACGCTGCGGTTGACTGTGTTACGTTGTTTTACGAGTAGTCTAGGACAAGATCAACCCACACTGCGAAGTGCGCGCATCCATCCCAAATAACTGCTGCTGGTAGTTGAGCTCGACTTCGATACATATTTACATTGGTATCGACATTCTGAAATTCTTCAGTTTCTGGAACTTCTGGAGCTCCCAGCATAACAGAAACTGGCCCTGTTGCGTACATCCATGTACCTGTTGCCGGATGCGAGCCATCAGGACCCTGACCGGTGTAACCAGTTCCAGCTACAACGTAGTTGCCGAGCGGAGTCTCGAGGTGCCCATCAACATCTTTTGCGCCAAGAACTGACGCAACATCACGAGTAACATGGATAGTTCCTCGTGTACCGCAACCTGCATCACCAAGTGCTCGCTCAAGAATTGCTAGTCCGTGCTTGATTTTGATTGGACTATCGCCAGGAGTTACAAGTTGTGCACTCGGACTGGCAAGATATCGATTATCATCGTATCCATTTGCTCTTGCGAGATTTCCTGTCCAGAATTCAGTCTCAATAGCTTTACTAGTACAGGCAGCCAGCGCGTCTAGCGCTCTAGTTTCTGAATCCCGTACTGTGTGCCCGAACGTAGTGCATTCATCGAATGCTTCCACGCCAAAGGGCGTGTAATCTTGATCAGCGTTACCAGATGGATTGATAACGACAACAGGATCTGCTCCTCCGCATACGTCGAGTAGCTGAACTGTTGCAGTACATCCGAGCGATTCTTTAATGAAACCACCGACCCAACGATCGGTGACCATCGAAATCGGGTCCACCAGTCCAAGAAGACCGTACGGCGCAATCTCTAAAGGACTGGCCGGAATGATCTCGCGCAGTGTAGCCACGCTAATAAGCTCCTCTGCTCTTGAACTGGTGGACCCGAATACCGATGTCTATCTAGTTAACTCAGACGCGGAGTGCGACTGGACGGGTGTCCAGTGTTCCGGCGACCATACCTGTGACCTCGACGCGCTGTGTTACGCGAAGTGCCTCAAGTCCAACCTTTGCGACGCCCTCGAAAGTCTCAAGGAACATCTTGTAGTCGTTGGTACCGATGAGGGTGCTGTCGCGGACGAGTCCGAGATCAAGCGTTCCACCATCGAGGAAGAGGAAGGTTCCCTCAGCGAACATGTACCAGATTACGTTGTCTGGCCAGTCGATAACCTCACCGGCAGTCTGGGCGCCGAAGACCTGTCCGGTCTCGCCATCCATGAACCAGGTGACATTTACTGCGCGGACCGCGAAGAAGCGATCAATAACAGCGTCTGCAATTGCGAGGTTAGCTTCAAGACCATCGCCTGGCATGCGGTATGAAAGGTCGGCGCGAAGCATCTCGCGGAACCACTCAGGAAGCATGAGGCGCATTGGTGCAAGGTTTGCAATGCGGTGACGGTTACGGTAGCTAGCAAGTGCACGATCGATTGTGTTGAAGAAGTCAACAGCAGCCGATACCTTGTAGCCAGCGGTAACTGGAGTGCTGAGCGAACCGATGCGGGTAAGCAGACGGGTCTCAGCGAAGCGATCGTGCTGGATGAGCGCGAGCTCGTTGTGGCGAGCGACAAGCTCTGGGAATGCACGCGCGTTCAGGTTACCGAACGTGAGGCAAAGAGGAATCGCGTCGGTGTAGACCGTGACTTCCTCTCCACAGTTGACGCGGATGCATGGCTTGACCGGGTCAGGAAGACCAGGAGTACCAGCATCGATGTCGTCCTGAAGAGTCCAGAGCGAAACTGCGCCAGCTACGTCAGCAAGCGTTGGGCTTGTGAGGAATCGAATTCCACCACGAGCTGCGTTGAATGCAGGAAGTGCATCCTTAACTGGACGACCGCGATCTCCGACACCGAAGATGTCGTAGTTTGTGTCGACTGGTGCGCAAAGTCCACCAGAAGCCGTGATGGCCTGTGGGCTAACAACAGCGTTGATCTTCTCCATGTTGCCAAGTGCGTCACCTGGCGTAAGGACTCGGTCCTCGGGGAATGATGCAACGAGGCTCGCGATAGTCACGAACTCTTCGCCGTCGCTTGGGCTTGAGCGGTTCATTGAGTTGAGACGCTTGGTCATCGCATCTGCGATGTCCGATGCGCTGTCAAGAGTTGTACCAGCCTTGACGCCTGGGATTCCAGCACCAGCGGTGATTGCCACCGGAGCGCTGACTCGTGCTACTGGCTTACGGTCGGCTGGAGCCTCAATTAGAGGCTCGCCTCCGGGTACTGCTGCTGCTGCGGTCACGGCGCCCGACTGGTCCTTTCCGGTCTCGTTGATGGGCTGTGCCTCCTCTGCGATTGCATCGGAAGCTTGTTCGCCAGATGCGGCGATGGCGATCTCATCTGTGATTGGTTCTACAGCCGCGGCACCTTCAGCAGGTACAACGGTTTCTACTGGAAGTGTCTGCGCGGTAGCAGACGCTGCAACAACGTGCACTGGGTCGTCTGCAGCCTTACCACAAACGGTGCACTTTCCATCGGGACCAGCCGCGAACTCGTGCGGCTCGGTGCCGCCATCTGCCTTATCTTCGGCAGCTGCTTCAGCAGCAATAGGCTCACCCTCAGGCTCACCGACTGCTTCACCAGCTTCGGTGCCCTTAACGCGGTTCTTGACCTGAGCAACGCGCTCGGCAAGCTCTGCAGCTTCGGCGGCGCGTCGGTCCTTCTCAGCGCGAACTGCATCGACTGCGTCAGCAAGCTGGCTCATTCGATCAACAGTCTGTGACGTGAGGTCTTGCGATTCCTGAGTCTCGAACTCGGCAAGTGCCTGAGATTCGAGCTCCCCGAGTTGCTCATCGCTAAGCTCGGTGATCTTATCTAGCATATCCTGAATAGGATCCACGATCGAACGCCCTCCCTTTGGGCTCCGTGCAGACAGATTAGCCTGCGTTACGTGCACGGAGTCTTTACGGAGAAGAGGGGTTCATGCGGTCCGAAGACGGAATGAAGCGCTCAATGAAACAGTACCATACATTCTTTAAGTTATCAGTGCATTAAACACTGAAGTCCTTCAAATTGAACAATACTTTTTAGAAATTCTTAAATTGTTACTTTGTTGACTGATTCTTGCTTTGTCTGACGCTTCATGAAGTTAAGAACTTCACTCGGGCGAAGGAAGTTTGTACCTTGCAAGAACGCAATAACATTCTTGTACATTTGATCAGGGTCAACTGGGTTAATCTGCTGCTCAATACGGCTAACGACATCTTCAAGCATAGAGCGAATAGCCTCAGGCAATTCATCTACGCCAATGGGATCGTCACCCGCATCTTCTGCAGCACCAAGCGCTGTGTCGAGCCGAGCAACAACATCACGAACATCTTCAGCCGCATTTCGAAGCTGATCTCCAGCTTCGTCGGTAAGATTCGATGCAGCAGAATCAAACGCATCTGCGGCAGTTCCAGCGAGACGGTTTGCTTCCTCGTTGTCACCGCGATCGTCTGCATCTGCTGCATCTTCAAGCGCACGTAAACCTTCGGCGGACGCCGGCACCTGGTCATGACCACTCATCATGTCCTTGAGACGGCCAAGTACTTCACGGAACTTGCCTGTGTGGTCGCGTGGGTGCTCTTTTTCTTCAAAGTTACCTTTGTAGAGCAGTCCACCATCGGCACGAAGCGAAGCAACTCGGGCAACTAATGTTTCGCGCTGCGCCGTAAGTTCAGCCTTTCGAGCATGAACACGCTCTTTTGCAGCAGTTGCGGACGCGACAAGTGTTGCGTGTCGATGATCCAGAACTGGATTGATTCGTGCACGAATTGAAAGTTGCTTCTCCATTAGACGCTGCTTCTCAGCAGCTTCAAGCGCTTCAATACGGAGAGCAAGTACTGACGAGTCATCCTGTACGTGTGGTGCTTGCTGCTCTAATGTCATAGACCCGGCGGCGACAAGAGCCTGAACCATTCCACCAGCGACCAGCGACATTGCGCGTGCGACTGGGAACCCGGGAACGTTAACGCAGCACGCTGCGACCAACTCTAGCTGACCCTTAATTGGACGCCAGTCTCCCGATGGTGATGATGCGCGTGCAATACGAATCTGTGTCGGAGTTACGTCAGGGCGTAGCGCACCAGAAACCCAGATACCAAATTTGTCTTCGCCTGCTGCCACGTCGGCCCAAGCTGAAGCTGTATCGTCGTAGTGCTTAACTGCTTCGCGAGCAGACGCCGCGAGTGGCGCATGACCGCCCGCAAGCGTGAGCTGGCCTACTGGCACATCTTCACCCTCAGCAGTACGCAGCATTCCAGTTCGGAAGTACGCGTAGTTACTTGCAGATCGGGGTGCACGTGTTCCGAATGGCAGACCGATGTGGTCTACGTCCCACGCAGCTACGTGTCCGTACACTCGACCATCGTCGTCAACGGTCAAGTGCGTTGGCTTGCTAAGTCCAGGATCCGAGAACCAGTTCTTTGGTGGGTGAACAGGCGCGGCACTTGCGAGCAGTGCTGCTACCCGAGCCTCGGCTGATTCTTCGATGTACTCACCGTCAGCCACTACTACATCTCCCTCATCCAGTTCAATGGTGCACTCTGCGAATGCTGGCTTAGGTACCAGTGTTACACCCATAAGACGACCTGAGTTGACCATAAGCTTTGTGCTTGTGACTTTACTCTCAGTTTCGCCTTGCTCAAGAATCTCGGCTTCGAACTCGTCCAAGTCCGCGCTAATTCCGCGAAGCATTCCACCACGAATAAGACGAACTGCTTCTTGAGCGACAGGACTGGTATCAAACACACCACGTCCTTCGCCAAGTCCGCCGCCTTCGAGTCGCTCAACGTGATCAAGACGCCCGACGATGACAGCACCGTTGTGGCCGTCTCCTGTTGACGGTTGCCACATTACAGCAAGTGGTACATCTCGAGATGAAAGTGATTCAGCAGCGAACTGCCGACCGTCTCCTGACTCGACACCTTCTGGGATAATCAGCGGCATTCTGAAACGAGTACCTTCATCAACTTCAGTTGCGCTGCTGGGCTCACCAGAAGCAGACAGAGATTCAGCGGCATTGATCTTGTCTGCAGGAGCATCAGAATCTGCGGGAGGAGCATCGACTGTATCGGCTTCGACTACGTGAATCGAGTCGCTTTCTGGCTTATCACAGATAGAGCAGTTAGGACCGTCAGCAGGCGTTGAGGCATCGTCACGTTCTGAACTGTCGTGCAACGGATCGCTTGCGGCAACCGGCTTGTCATCCTTCTTAGCAAATGGGTTGACACCCTTTTCTGCAAAGAACGCATCGCCTTCTTCTTCAAGATCGCCTTCTTCTGAGACAGTGTCAGCAGCTTTGAAAACGTGTGGTTCGTTTTGATCTACTGCAAGATCTTCATCGTTATCTTGTCCTCGATCAACTGGCTTAAGCGCTGGAGGTGCATCGTCGCCAGATCCACCAATAACTCCTGTTATGTCGAATTGACTAGCACGCATCTGTGCTTGGAATTCTTCAAATGTTGGAAGTTCACTAGTAGAGTGCTCGCCACTCTTTGGGTTTCCAGGACGATCTAGTTCTCCTGGGTAGTAGCCCAACGCACCCTTGTGACGTAGAGTGCAGTAACCCTTAGCACGATCACCCATGTGCTTTGAAAGATGCTCAACACAGCGAGTCCAGTCACCATCGGTTCCCCAACGGATCTTAGCAGCGCCCTCGCCCTTTTCCCAGTAGCGACGAAGCTTCTCAGCGTTACCGCGGTTCTGGTCTGCACCGCCTTCAGCTGCTAGTTCGTCCATCTGGCTGACGATGTGCTGCGGAATTCCTGTCTCAGAATACGGACGGAACTGCGGTGGCGCTGGTACCTCTGTAACGATCATGTCGCCGCTAGCCGTTAGCGAGAATCGCTGCATTACGCCATAAGGCGCTGCAGCGGCTGCAACTGGTACAGCATCAGTTGCTGCGACAGGAACTTCTGTAACGGGAGTGTCGGTGGAATCTGCTTCTTCAGCAGGATCCATCTGCGAAAGAACATTTTCTAGGGTGGGCGCGTCAAGCTGAGCAACTGGAGGCGGTGTTGGGCCCTGTAGATCAGCAAGAAGTTCAGGAGCGTACGTCCATGCGCCATCTACGCGTCGATAGACTGCGAGATCGGTGTTAGCAGTTGCGTTGGCCGGAACAACAGATACAACGTCCATAACTGCTTGTGTATCTTGCTTGTCGACAATAGCTAAGTATAGCGGTTCATTGCTTGAGTTCTCAGGAGTAGCAATTTCGGCGTCAGGCGCAGGCGCATCGTCGGGCGCTGCTGGCGTTACGTCAGGCGCAGAGACCGGTGGACCTTCAGCCGGGGGGATGAGATTTGAATCTCCTGCAGCAGTAACCGGTCCAAGACCAATTCGCTTACGCATTAGTTGCACGTTAAGCTGATGTGACCGTGCAAGCGCGCTTGCCTGTACAGATGAACTGTTCTTCTGTCGTGACTGAGCGAGGTAGTCGCTGAGAACAACGTTGACATCAGGCACAAGTGGGAGTGGAGTATCAAGACGGGCTACGCCTACAGGCGCTGCCACGGCGGGAACGTCAGTAGCAGGTGCATTTGCGGCGTCAGGACCATCTGCTACTTCAACATCAGTTGACGCAATGTTCTCGACTGTGCCGTCATCCTTCTCGACCTCGACAGTGCCGTCGTTATTAGTACTCTTGACGGTTCCAATACCTGTCGGGGTATTGATCTTTGCGCCTGGCTTGAAGAAACGTCCGTTTTTGTCGCGAACTTGCTTCTTCGCGTTCGCAGAACGTACGGCTGGTGGTACGTATGGAGCAAGACGGAAGACTGCATCATACGCGTCCAAGTCTAGTTCACTTGACGCAAGTGAGAAAAGTTTTTCTTCACTAATCGAAAGTTCTGCGTATGTTGTTCCTGGCTTATCTAACTGAGAGATTGCCGCGACGAGACTTTCTTCGTCGAGCATTGTCAATTCAGCGCCGTTTGTTGGCGCCTCAGTGGGTGTCCAGTCGCCTTGCTCTCGTACCCACCATGCATTGGCGGTGTCTTTAGCAAGAATTTCAGTGATTTTGAATGTGGGGCCGTTAAACTCAGGATCAAAGATACCGAAGTACGAAGGAGCTGCAGCTTCTTCAGGCGCATTTGCTGGTAGATGAATTTCGTCATCTTCAATACCGCCACAAATATCGCAGGCAGTCGGATCAATTGGTGATGGAACGAATAGGTGAGGGCTTTCAGGGTCTGGAAGATCTGAATCTAGACCAATTTCACCGGCGGCGACTAACGCTCCAGCCATCGTTCGTGCAGCCCATTCACGGCCAGCATCGCCACCATGAAGCATCCATGCTGCGGCGGTGATGGAGTCAACGCCCTTTACGGGTACTGCCGTCCGAGTAAAGAATCCGTGAATACTCTTTACCGTACTCATGGGTACAGTGTCCGACGAAAGCTTTGCTGCAGCACGCGCAGGCACGTTGAGTTTTACATTCTTTGTGTTACGTGTCATTGCTGCACCACGAGCCGCAGTCTCTTTGACGCGCTTTGGTACACGAACTGCTCGATTAGCGGATGCTGTGGTTGCTTGCTCGACGTCGCTGACTGCTGCTTCAGCAAGTTCAACCCAAACAGGGAGAGGACGAAGTGACACTCCCGGGTCTGCCCATCCGCCGCGCGACAATGCAGCAGTAAGAGGCTCTGGGTCACTTGCGTTCATACGCTTAGTGTCCACGATAACGGCACGGCCACGGACGTTGAAAAGTGCAAAATCGTTTTGCACAGCAACAAGCTCGGTCACATCAAAACCTCTCCTACAGTACTGCGCATATTAAAGACTGTATCTTAGGATTCTAAACAATTGGGTTTTCTACGTCATCTCGAAGAAACTCAAGACCAGCATTAATCCGATTGTCATATTCATCTATAACATCATCACTTACTTCTAGCCATTCACATCCGTCGTAGCGAAGATCATCTTCTGGGAGGGGAACCCAAGCTCCGTTATCGCGCATTAGAAGTGTTTCATGTGTACTTCGGCCCGCGCCAACAACATTGTTGTCAGCATCTACAGCAATAAAGCTGTACTCTGGGAGGTCTGCTGGATCTAATCCCTCAGTATCGACAGGTATAGACGCACCAGGACCACTAGTAGGCCGTTTTAACTGCGTGTCGGTGTTATCAGGTGCAGCTGCTGCTGTGACAGGATTCTGGGTGATTTCTTCGAGAAGACCGTGCATATCAGATTCAACAGTGAATCCATCAATTAGTTTAAATGCTTCGTACGCAGTACTTGCTGGAACATTCATGCGCTTAAAACGGTCGAGAAGTTGAGGGATGCGACTCTGCATTTCAGAAGATGCTTTTGTAGATGGATTCAAAATGAATCCTAGACCTTCTGTCCCATCAGTCCAAATAGTACCCAGCTTTTCACCGTCAGCACTAATACTGTACCAGATGCCGTCTAGTGCAGGGTCAAACAAACCGTAAGACTCAGGTGCGTACGCAAGCTCGAAATGATCAACGTTCTCGTGTACCTTGTCGGGCATTATGCGTCCTCTGCTGCGTAAGCAAGCATTCGTGTTAATGCGCTGCTAATAGATGAAACTATGGGACCTACGTTTCCTGGTGCTTCGTCTGACGGAGGCAGTCCTGTTACTGAATCAATTGTAGGAGTTCCATCTGGATTTATATCACCAGGTTGAATTGCTTGTGCGCCAGAGCCTTCGCCAGTTGGAATAGTATTTGGTGTCCATCCTTCAGGCACCATCTCCACGTCAAGATACCATTTGTAGTTTTTAAACATAGCGCTATGTACATAGTAATGATTACCGTCACCTACAACAAACTCGGTTTCATTACCAAGTCCTAGATTGTTATGCGCGAGACTCATGCCGCGCATGCCCTTTGACAGACGAATTTTCATCCAAACTACCTGACCTTTTCCAGGACCAGTAGGTTCATTACCCATAGCAGTACTCATGAAGCCCCAGTTACTTTGAACCGTTCCGATTAGTTTTTCATCTAATTTCATATCTTCCATTAAAGTATAGCCAGGATCAATTCGTACACCATCACTCCCGACAAAGGAATCTACACCTGTTCCACGCCAAACAATAACGTCTTCAGGCAGTCTAGGTGTTCGATCAATTGCACTACGCAGATTTGTGATAGATGTTTCCAAGTACGAATTACCAATACTAGCGATGCTAATTTTACTTGCAGGTCCAAGATCCCAAAGTTCTCGATTCATTGGCGTTGAGTCGCCAACAAATTCGCTAATTGCATTACGTTCAGGTGTGGTGTAGAAATCCTTAGTCTGCAGTGGATACGCTTGTTCTGCCCAATCTCGTCCATCATGCAGTGTCTTGAACGGTGCAACACTAGCGTCCATGCCTCGAAGCTGGAACGTAGCAAGATCGAACGTATCTGAGCTAGGGTTAGCTTTTGCCCACTCCGCAAGATCTAGTTTCCATTTTGCTTCAGCATTAGCATGATCTGCTAACGCGACAGCGTTAACGCTCTTTGCTTTGTTAATCTGCTCAACAGCATCGTCATACTGCTGCTGCGTAACGTAGTCTCGAAGTTTGAGGTGATCAAGATCGGGAATGCTTCCGTTTGAAATAACCTTCGTGACTCGTGGCCACAAGTTTGATGATGTAAGTGGTTTTCCTTTACCCTTAGTGTCATAATGCGCTTTAACACTATTAAGCCACTCGTCGTTTACGTACTTAGCAAGAATTTCAAGCTCAGGCTGCACGGGAGCTTGGGGTGGGGGAGTTCCAATCAGATCTGGATTATGTCCAGGCAGTGGTTGAGGCTCTACATTGGGTACATTTACTGGCACTGAAGTCACTTTAGGTGTTTCAGGCGCTAATGATGGACTAGTAGAAATGTTGCCCGGAATTGCGCCGTTATATCCGACACCTGCTGTTGGTGTTAGCGTCTTCTTGCTGCGCCCAAGTACCTTTCCTACTTGCGGTCCGCTGGTCATCTTGACTTTGACATAGTTCGGGCTAGGATCGCTGCTGTAAATCACTCCTGAGTGACCTTTTGCGTCTGTCACGACAGTACCTATCCACGCTGATTTTCCGTTCTTTAGCGTGAACTGTGGGCCAGTAGGAGCTGGTATCGTGGGTGAACTCGCTGGCGGATTGATCAGCGACGGAGCGATAGGCGTAATGGATGGACTTGCGTCTGGTGCTTCGATGTTGTCTTCATGCGTATTCCAGGTGTATCCACTACTATCAGACACGGTCACAAACGGACTATTTGCTGTAATAGTTACAATCGTACCGGATGTAATTCCATGGTGCTTGGCGCTTAGCACACTGATACTGGAACCAGCCTGATACGGCTTTCCATGCTTGTCGTATTTAACAGGACCAGTTGGCGTTGGATCAGCCATGTACTCGATTGATCCGTTTGTCGCAAAGAGTTTCAGCGTTTCAGTTGAAGAAAGAGCTACTGCGTACGGTGAATTAAGTTCACCTGCTGGTTCAATAAATGTTGACCCATCGGGGTATACCTTAGCAGTCCAGTCTTTACCATCTTTCTTGTACGTATAATTGCCTGCAGCGATTCCATCTTCCTTGTACTTTGACATCACTTTTGATGTGTAGAGTTCTTTCTCGTCAAAGACATGATTCTTACCAGTTTTATGATCCTGCACCTGAATCGAGTGAATTACTAGATTAGGGTCAAACGCTATTGCTTCAATAGTACCAATACTTTCAATTGTAGCGCCATATTCGTTCTCTGGGTAAAACGTAATAGTGTCTTGCAGCGAAATTGCTGTTCCATCGCCAAGTACGAGAAAGTTTGATGGAGCGAACGAAGGATCAATAATTGATCCGTTAGTTGATTCTGCAACCGGCTTATTTGCGCTAATGATTTGATCGTCAGTAACGACATATGTAGAACCGTTATCGTCATTAACCCCAAAATATGCATCACCACCTGGTGATACTGATACTGAAACAGCTGTACCTGTAGCCGTGTTACCACTTGCGTCAACGAATAAGATCTTATCGCCCTTTGTAACTTCACCAAATTTCATGTTGTGTGTCCACGGCGTATCTTCATCAGGGACATCAGGGACATCAGGAGGCGTATCGTCTGACGCGCTTACAACCGTCAGTGTCTTTGTCGAGCGGGCAAGTGTCTTGCCAGCCTGCTTACCGCTGAGCATCTTGACTTTGAAGTAATTCGGGTTTGGGTCGAGTCCTACAACTTCGCCTTCTTCGCCACTCTTTGTCGTGACCTTCTGACCGATTGCGATCTTTGTTACGCCGTCGGCAGAAAGTCCTTCAGTTGACTTTTTTTGAGCAATTGCATCGAGTGTTTCAGTGGCGCTCTTGGAGATTGGGACAGTTGGACTTAGCTTTGGCGGCGCTGGTGCTTCTGGCTCAGTAGTTGTACTCGGGTCAGCTAACGTGCCTGATAGAAGTTCTTTCTCCCAGTCTTCAAGATCTCCCCATTGAGGTTCTGAAATCTGTTCTGGCGTGCTAGGTGCACCAGGTTGGTCGGCGACATCTGGCTCGTCAGCCGGTGTGTAAACTGTTGGTAGTCCGACCTTAGTGAGTAGATCGATGCGGCGAGCCTTGAGCTTTGAGCGAAGATCTTCTGCTTCGTCTGAATCAAAGCCGACGCTGTCAACAATGCTGTCGATTTTCTCGTCAGTCATTTGAAGCACACGAGTTGCGCTTGCTTCAAGTTGATCGTTGGTGATACCACCAAAGATCTTGCTTGACTGCGGATTCATGTATGGGTCACGCAGTGTGTCGAGTTCCCCAACAGTTGTGCCAAACAGATGAGCCTTTGGCGCACCTTGCGCACGCCATGAGAGAGATCCACCTGTGTCAATACGTACTGGATTCCCTGACGAATCTGTCACAACGTTGTCGAAGACAAGACCAGCCACGTCCCAATTCGCAAGCCATGCGTCGACAGCGAATCCTTCTCGCATTTTGTCGATGTAATCTTGATCATCGAGGTGAGATTGAAGATCGGGTGTTGCACCATCAACAATCTTTGATGCGACTGCTACTTCACTTGGATTTCCGGGCCAATCGGCAAGATTAACTTCTGGAATGTCAATGCCTGCCGCACGGTAGAAGCGCGTTGCTGCCACTTCGTTGTGCGCGTGTGACGGTGTCTGCGCAAGTTTTACATAATACTCGTCGCCATTAGGTGCTCTATACGTGCCACCAACGTTTGATCCACCTTGACCTCCTACCTTGACCCAGTCAGAGGTGTCGATGCGCTCGCCAGGACCAAGTTCAAGTCCGCTGTCTAGCGCAGAATCTGCTGGCTCAATAAGATCGCTATCAGCCGCAGCTTCAACGTCATTGATAGTTTTTGGTTCTTCAGGAGTCGAATCATTGTTATCAAATTGCGCAAGGATGTTGTCGAGGTTGCTTTCAAATGCAGGTACAAGATCGCCACTTGAACGCATTTCATCTAAATCATCGCGTGTAACCCAGAGTGCACCACTTGTCTCTGTACCGTCGACATCTGGCTCAAATAGATTAGGTGCGTCTGCAGCGATATTGGTGTAGGTCCAACCACTCTTGTGAACAAACGGAACTTCGCCCTTTGGCGTTAGTCCAGCCAAGTACTCGGGCGTTGCGCCTAGTTCTTCGTTTGTTTCACGCGCAGTTCCTTGATATGGATTTTCCTTGGAGTTGAGTGCTCCGCCAGGAAGCTGCCACATGCCTTTGTTGCTTGAGACCAGGGGACCACGTTGAACAAGAAGAAATCGTTCCGTTCCCTTCTCGTCTACGTGACGCATCATGACGCCAGCAGCGCCGTACTTTCCCCATAGTCCAGCAGAGTGGTATCCGTCACCGTTATCGCCAGAGTCGGCAAGAATCTCAAAGCCGTTAGCAGGCGCAGTAGCAGGAGATTCGTCAGCATCAAGTTTGCCAGTAGATGGAACAGTTGCACGAAGCTTGTCTGCTAAGTCAGCAACATCGCTATCATAAAGGTCTTCGTTAAGATCGTCCAGAGCCGCAGCAGCTTCGATGGCATTTACGTTTTCACCGATGTAGTCGTCGTGAATAGCATCAATTGAATTAACTATTTCATCGTCTTCGTTGGAGCTGTATCTGTCCTTAAGCATCTTGAACTTATCGTCAAAAGCATGCAGATCCGAAGTGTTTGCTGGCGTAGTAGACGCTGGATTAGTCGTAGCTACAGGTAGCAGATCCCCGTCGTCGTCACCTTCATCAAGAAGTACGTCTGCATCGACAGTCCATAGATGGTCTGTAGTCTGCGTGACGTTAGTGATCTGCATTTGAGTACCACGAGGAAGAATTACTTCCTTCTCAAAGTTACTCCAGTCGCCGTGCGCAGCAACGTCAATGGCCCGGTTACCTTTACGCACTTTCATCTTAATGTGGATTCCATTGTCTTCATGGAATTCAGATACAACGTCCGAGTTCTTACTCACTGACATGTAACCAAGGTCAGTAATGACTTCACCAGGCTTGAAATCTTTGATGTTTACGCCTTCTGCTCGAAGGCCACGGTGCAGCACTGTATCTTGGGTAATAGACGATCTATTCATAACCGCGTCAAGACGAACAACAGCGTCGGCGACTATCCCGTCAGAATCGTCAAGCTCATCCTCCATGAAATCTTCATCACCGGTACGAAGTGCATAGTTAATTTGCACATAATCGGTGTCAACGTATCCTTCAATAGCCTTTAGCTCATCAGGCGTTAGATCATTTGGTGCGTTAGTGACGAATTCGCTCGGCATCGTTGCAACTGGCGTACCCGGTAGCGGCGCATCATCGTCTTCGATAGGTGTTTGTACTTTTTGCACATCATCGATCCGACCGTCGTAGATAAGTGCGTCACGAACTGCGCGAAGATCGATCTCGTCGGGGAAGTCGTCATCATCTGAGAATGTAAGTAGTGCAGTCTTATCTCCGACCTCAACTGCATCGTCGAAGACCGACTGAAGTTTGTCACTACCAAAAATGTCAAGTAGTTCTTCTGGGTCGTCTGTATACTCAGCAGATTGATCATCGTTGGCACGGCCAGAAGGCACATAAGGCTCAGGATACAAGCCGTACTGATCAGTAGTTTTTACCTTTGGGGTGTCGTCTGGTTTTGCATCAGGGAGACTCGCTACTGGCTCAGGTGCAGAAACTGGCGCAGGCGCTTGAACCGCTATCTTCTCAGCAGCTGGCTCGTCAGCCTTGCTCCATGCTTCGTCTTTGTTCGCTGCAGTAACGACTTCAACATCAAGAACTCGCTTACCGCCCGCACCCTTGTACTCGCTAAGAACACGAAGTTCAGTGCCACGAGGAAGAAGCATCTCCTTCTCAGGAGGCATATCTTCACCTGAAACTTCAAGACCATGATCTGGAACGTAAATGCCTTTTACGCCTGGCGGTACTTTAATCTTGAAGTATGCTGTATTGCTGTTATCGCCTGGCTTATGAATTGCATCGATTTTACTGGTCGACAGGTAAGCAGGATCTTTGATAATTGAACCTGGAGCTATTACACCAGGTAGCAATGTGTTGGAGTTAGGCACAACTCGATAAAGAATTGTGCCCTCGTCGACATCGGGCGATTTCTCCATGAGAGAGTCGAGATGTTTAACCGACGGATGCGTGTCACCAATACGAAGCGCATTATTTACCGCTACGTAGCTGTTATCTTTTGCAGGACTAAGCCCGGTGTATCCTACAAGTGCTGTGTATTCTTCGTCGGTTACGCCTTCTTGGGGGGAGTGATCGTTATGTCCCCCTTCTTCCACATCATTCGGTCCAGAGTCGTTGGGCGAAGTTTCTTCGCCTTCTTGGGATCCTGGGAGTTGGGCACTGGGTTGCTGGGTGCTGTCATCAGGTCCTGCCTTTTCGTTAGAGTTCGGTGCATTTTTGGGCTTTTGGATGTTATCTTTGTGGACGTTATCAGTAATATTACCACCACGAAGAACCTTGTACCAATTGCCGCCATTTGGTGGTACAGACGTGACTACGCCCTTAACAAGTCCTGAGCCCTTCTTGGGGTAGACAACCTTGTCGCCAACGTTGATTTCTACGTCGTTGGTAGGCTTGTCAAGAGTTGCCTTTGACTCAGTCTTTTCGACTGTAATGTAGTCATTTGCCTTCCAAAATGATGATCCTTCATCGCCAGTGTCGTACGAAACACTGCCGTCTTGCATGTCTCGAAGAGTGATAGTCGTTGCTTGCCCGACATCATACCCAGGATCTTTTTGCTCAATACGGAAGATCTTTCCGCTGGTATCGCCATCTGTGCCGTTAACTAGTTTATCTATGCCAAGAAGATAGTCACCCTCCTTTAGATCAGTGAGAAGTGTACGCTCGCTTGATGGCACAACGTCTGGGATTTTGTTCGTAATCTCAACGTCCCACTCAGGGTCTGTCTCGTTTACAGTCCAGTCATAGCCTTGAGCAGGCATTTTAAGCGTGGCCTTCACGGCCTCGAGGTCGTCGGGTGCGAACGTGTATTTCTGTCCGTCATCGCCGTCTACGTGAACAGCACCATTTCCTTTAGGCCCACCGGCCATCTCCCATCCGGAAACTGTACCGTGTACCCAACCACCGCTTGTCGAAAACGGACTATCGCCCTTAAGGCGCCACCGAACACCGCCACCCATCTCGATCCACCGACCGAGACGATCACGGAGTTGCTTCTTAACGCGAGCGCTTTTATCAGCGCTGGAATCAAATTCAGTAAGTGGACTTAAACCTAGCAGTGCCCGTGCATTGTTCACGACAGACAGAGAAAAGGTCACACAGTCATAGTATCAGCCGCGTATCTCGATAGAGCACGCAAAGCAATCTGTGTCAAGTGATCTTTGCCTATTTGGGCAGATAACGTTTTAGGCGAAACTACATCTGATTGAGTATAAATAGTAGGTACACCGTCTTCTGCTAAAATTTCAACAACTGTGTCACCAGATTCAATAGGCTCATCAGTTTCGTCAGTCCAGCCAGCTGACGCAGCTACTGCGCCTGGTGCTTCTGCCGATGGTGCGCTGCCGGGAATTGCAGTGTCGTCGGGCTTGGGAAGATTGTTTAGAGTCTTACCGTATCCCGCGTCTGTAGTTGCTTGCCAAAAATCTGCATCGTTGTAGTAGTACGTGGTGATGAGATCCATTTTTTTCACGGCAGTAGACGAAAACTCATCGTGCGCATAAATGTTGATCGAATGATCATCCTGATTAACAACCTGCACAAGAAGAAGTGGTTGAAGTCCTCGTTTTGCAACTTCAGCTTCTTTACGGTCGCGCTCTTTACGCTTAATGGCAGTTTTAAGATTGTTAGACTTAGTTGACATGCTTTTCAGCTCGACTCCGCGAGTTCCAATGCGGAAGTCAAGTGGGGTGTTGCGAGCCCCAGTCTTTCCAGTTTCGCCTTTGGCGTGGGAGAACACTTCAACATCATCACCAAATACGTCGTTAAGCGCCTCAAATCCGTGAACTTCAAACATTCGTTCGAACGTGTCACCAATCGCAGACTTACTCATGGGCTCGCCAGTGACGTGGTTTACAAAGTTAGACTTGGTCTGCCCACCAGTTTTTCGCTTATCATCGGCACGCACGACCTTACGAATATTAGTTGGCTTGACAGGCGGTTCAGACGGTTCAGGAGGCGTAGGTTCATTGATATTCTCGCTCGACTCAGCGGTAACTGCATTTTTGTTGAGCAGTACCCACTGAGAACGACCAAGCGTGTCTTTGCCATGAATAGCGTCGTATCCCTCGTCCTGAAGACGCTTTGCTTCGTCAGCAGAAATGCGATCAATATTCTGATTGGGCTTGTCGGTGCGCTCATCGATCTTCGCGTTTGGTCCAAGAACAAATCCATGCATTCGACCATTACGAGTCTTAGCGTAGTTCTCAGTCCATTCTCGCGAACGGGGCGTGTCGTCGGTGAGGTAGAACCCAACTGATGGCGCACGATTTTTCTTCGTCTGCTGCGTTCCAGTACGCATAAGGTCGACATTGGCAAGTCTATAATCGTCGGGCAGTCCGCCGTGGTATAGAACTGTTCCGCCGTCGCGCGTAGCAATCGCGTGAAGTGACTCAATAGATGGTGCTTCTTCAGGCGTTGCGTCGATAGTGTCTTCGCGCTCGGGCTCGTTATCAGACTTAGGCGCAGGTGCTTCTGGAGCAGGTGCGTCGAGACGTGCCTTGCCTTCGGACTGCTCAATATGCTTTGAGTCAATGATCTCAGTTTGACCTGTATCTTGCATTCGTACATGAATACCGTCTTGCTCGGTAGACTCAACAGTACCAATGCGCGGATTCAGCGTTGATATCGCATCTTTGAAGACCTTGACAAATCCACCCTTCTCAATCCACCGGCCATCACGTCCACGAGGGTGTTGCCATTCCTGGTAGTGATCGCCGCCTCCAGGACCGGCGGTTAGGAGAAAGGGGGCGGCTCCGCAGATACGCGCAGTGATTCAGGTAACAGATCGTTATCTTGCACGTATTCAGGGGTGTCAGGCTTTCCATTCTTTAGCAGTCGCAAGAATGAATTGACTCGTGCCTGAGCTGCTTGTTCGGGACCAAGTGCTGCACAACTGCTATAATCGGAAAGTCCCCGCTTATACACAACATTTAGTTGTGCGGCGCAAACTTGTACTTCTTCAGGTACTTGTGCGTTATGACGCGCAATCTTAGCCGATAGCGATGTTCTACTGGCAGCAATTAGTGCTTCATCGTCACGCTTAACTTCGTTCGCGAACTCGCGTGTTGCAAGTTCTTTCCAAGCATTCGGCAGTGAGTCAGCAGCACCAAGAGCTTTTGCCCGACGAACAATATGACGCTTAGCGGCAGGTTTGTCTTTCGCGCGTCCGTAGGCCGCAATCGCTCGAGAGAGGTCCTTCTTGTCGCGGATGGGGAACGACCCATCTTCCATGGCTTCACCGCGCTCGGCAGCCTTCTGGCGAGTCTTAGTATTAACCCGACCGAATGTGGCTGCTGGCAGATGAATTTTGTCGCTTGTGTAGCGACTTGCAACTAGTGGATTTTCGGTCACGGCGCAACTCCAGTAGGAGCATCAGGTGGTGGAGGCGATGGCGGTCGCGTACCAGGCATGGGCGCAGGTGTCGCGTTGGATGATGGAGTCCCAGACTTAGCTACGTCAACAGGTCCATTTCCACCTGCAGGACCAGCTCCAGACGTGTCTGGTGGAGGACTAGGGGTACCCGTTGGGGTACCTCCTTCTAACACGTTCTGGACCCCTTCTGGGAACGGACTTGGAGAAGCAGCAAGATTGGCATCTCGCACTTCGCCAAGTAGCATAGGTGCCATAATCTTGAACAGTGCTTCAGCAAGTTCAGGCGAGAACGGTCCGCGATTCAACGCTTCGCGGAAAAGCGATTCGTCGGGTGTTGGTGCATCAATGTCTGAGTATCCGTGAGCTTTACGCCACGCAGCGGCGGAAAGCGCCTTACGATCGTATCCGTTGTTTGCGGATTCAGCTCGGTCAGGTCGAGTAAGAATTTCGCTGGGATCGTACCAAATAACGCTGCGCTTAACTGTTGCTTCATCGAAGCCCATCGCACGAAGTGCGGGACGTAGATACACAACTGTAAGCGAATCACAAATGAGTAGTACAAGCGGCTCAACGTGAGCCTTATACAGTTGCTCGTTAATTTGAATTGCGTTACTGTACTTAACGTTAGCAAGACCTGCGACAACATCCTTTGGCATGTCGAGGCCTTGCATAATGCGTTCCAAAACGCGGTCGCCACGAGCCACCATTTGCTGATCGAATGGACGATCTAGCGTAATGTGCCGGATAGCTGCGCCAGCTTCGAGTGGTCCGCGAACCAGAAGTGGGACAACAGCGGACGCTGAATCCTCTTCCTGCACTGGCGTGATAAGTGCTTCCATAAGCTCAGTTTCGAAAGCATCGAATTCTGGATCTTCGACTTCGCCGCGCATGGGATCATCGATAAGATCTTCATCAGCTTCAGCAGCAAGCGCAAGAGCATCGGGAAGGAACAGCAGTCCGGCGTTCGCGCGTGCTCGAAGTCCGCCACGACTCGTGCGGTTGATAAGAAGAAGTTCGTCGCATAGTTCTCTAACTGCGCGAAGACTCGAGTTCGATTCTTGAGAGTACCGCGGGTGCGATCGCCAAATGCGACCAGCAAATGCCGTGCTTGGTAGAGACTCAGCGCCTCCATACGCGCCACCAACGCGACTCTTCTTGAGTGCCATTTGTCCGTTTGGACCGACAACCATTTCATCAACGCTTTTAATGTCCCACTGCTCTGCAATCCCACTGCCAACCTTTTCAGGCTCTTGCACGAGATAGCATTCGCCAGCCACCCAGAGGTTCACGCCAGCGCGCTGCATAAGACCAGGTTGACCACCATTGGCCGTGTCGAGGCGACGCAGAACTCGATCTGCAGCGTCTGGGAGACCTTCTGGAATGTCTGTTGATTTGAGTTCTTCTGCATCTCGCAGATTAGACGGTGCCTGATCCGCGTCAACGACGTACGCGGGATACAGCCGAATACGACTGATGATATTGCCCATCAACGTTCCGGCGTATCCAATTTCGCCGATAGCGTCGAAGTACTCCCATGCCTCACTCTGCCACGAATCTGATACCTTGCGGCTACGGAATTGCTCTATTTCCGTCTTATTACCCAGATTCAGACGAGCAGCACTTGCAGTTAAACCTCGGGCATGATTGTAAGCAACAGACAGCGCTCGGCCATCATCGTCGTACGTTCTGTTTTCGCGATTGCCGCTGAATAAACCCATTAGACCCGCTCGCTCAGAATACCTGTTGCAGCTGATGCAGCAAGTCCTTTGGCAATTGGATCCCATGCGCTAGGGGACAGACTGCGAACAGTCATGACGCCGAGTCCGATCCAGATACTAGCGCACCAGGGACACGTAAGAACGTATGACCAAGATCTGTCGTGAGGCGGATACTTGGCAAAGATCTTTTCTCGGGCAGGCGCAGCAATTACATCTTGAACAACAAGACGAGTCAGGCGATAGGTCGCGGCTACGTCAACAATGAGATCCATCACAGGATCTAATGTACACTCCCGTGCGCTCAGTACCGGGAGAGATACCTTGGTCGAACGTACTTTCGCCACCGATAGTCTGAATACGCCATGTTAGCGCAGACTAGCGCAACAACTAGAATGATGATTAAGACTACTGTAAAAATGTACGCAAGAATGGTGAAAAACGCAATGGCACTAAGAATACTAACAATGCCACCGCCAACGGTATCAAATCCGCTTCTGTGACAGGACGTCACAAGAACTGTCCTACAACAAAACCTTGCTCAAACGGGCGGAAGGACCGGATGCGCCCTCCACAGGCGCATCCGGTACTCCGTCTGAAGTGGTACACAGTTCCGTCATCGGTCTTGACCCAGTAGCCTGTTGTGTTCTTTCCGCCAAAATCCGATAGCCGCTCGTCAAAAAGCAGTTCAGGATCTCCGCCGCGAATATTTTCACGCCAAATGTACAGCGTGTCGGCAGTAACAATTACGCGCACACCGTCAATCGTCTGCGGAAGACGATCGTCAGGGTAGTTAATTGTAAGAAATGCCGGCACTAGGTCCAACCGACCGATAACGGGCTCAGTCATGCGCTTGTGAGTTCCTCAACGGTAAGTCGAAGACGACGAACAGCTTCCCGCTCGGTGTTACCGCTGGCGAATGACTTAGCGTCAGTCACCCACGTACGGAGTTCTTTCACAAGTCCGTCGGGAACCTCTACAAAGTGCGACTGTCCGCGACCAAACTGCTTCGTCTCAGCCTTGTCGAGACGTGCAGCAAGTCGGCCACGATGCGATGTCGGCTTCACTGCGCTGGCTGCAAGGTTGAGAGGCTTAACAGCAGAACCTGGAATTGTAAGCGTAATCACGCTGATGGTGCTCCTTCGTCAGTTTGGACAGTCCAACCGAGCACTCGCTCGGCTAGTTCAGGGGAAACAGCAACGTCAGGGAAAGGCTGTCGACTGGCTAGCAGTTCGATTAGTTCCTCTTCAGTCACTGGTTTGGAGTCGCTCATAAGCGCAGAATTTTCAACAATCATTGGACGCTTGTTGACATCACTCCGAGCGGACACAGCAGATCCTGGAGTATTACGTCGAACAATGAATGTATCGTCGGGGTGTCCCATTACGCAGCCATTTCTTGTTTAGCACGAGAACGCTCAAGACGGGCAGCAACTGCGCGATGTGTAACACCAAGATGCTCGGCGATACGCTTTTTAGGTACGCCGATCTTATCGTACTTTTCAAGACGATGCTCTAGCTCTTGCGCATCTTTACGAGCCACAGAGTCGACAGGAGTCCAGCCACGAACACGTCGAGCAGAGTCGGCAAGCTTAACTAGATCTGCTCGATCACTTGCAGGAACATCAGGATAGAGACGAACGTACTTCATTGTTGCGCTTTTAACTGGACCGGCTGGCACCGGATTCTCCAGGGCTGTCGTCACATCTTCCGTCTTGGCTCCGAGTTCCCACATGCGGGTGGTCGATCGATTTGCGCCGAGAGGAGCACCAATAGTCGCTAAAGACCATCCCGCCTCTCGGAGTGCCTTGACGCGCCCGCGAAGTGCGGGTAGCTGCGACGGACCAGCCTCACGAAGAGCAACAAGACGCGAAGCCTCGGTACTCGGTAGAGTATTGATCTGTCGGGTCATAAGCCTTTCCTGTGTTCAAAGTTGTACTGCTATTGCAGTACATAGACAACAATACACTAGTTGTCACGGAATGTACAAACTATTCACATGCATCAATAATTCGTTTTGCGATATCACTACGATCTGTTGCGTTGACTAGTTGAGGATTCTTATCTATAACTGCAAGAAATAGTTTGCAGATGTCAGCTAAATGATTCCACTCACTTTGACGAAGCAACATCACAGTCATTGGATCATCTAGTTCATCATCTATCATTTGTCTCCTTTGTACTTTCTAACAAGACGCTTGCATTCGCGCGCTTGCCACATAAGGCACAACTCGCACAAATCTTTGTACAAGACTTCTGTGCATGTCTTACCGCGTGTAGCATGTATACCGCAAACTGGCATTGAAGTTCCGTTGAGGTATACGTGCTTCAAATTCATCATCGTTCTGGATACTCCTTGGCCAGTGCACGAAGCTCTGCGCCAGTGATTGGAATTCCATGCTCTTTAATTTCATTCATGCCGTCAGTGAACGTCATCTCGGGATCTGGTTTTCCATCGTCGTTGAAGAGTAAGTCAACGCCCGTTTCGCACATAAACAGATACGCAACAACGTCGTCGCCTACGCCAGCCGACTCGTCACCTGTGATGTGCGGACAAGATCGGGTGGCATAGAGCATGCACGTAGGGTGTCCACCAGGACCACTGCTCATGTACGTATAGCCGCGGAATCGTGGGTGAACTACCGGCCCTGTCATGCGGTAACCGCAGTACATACACAGACGCTGGAAGTAGCACTGCTCAGTCGTGATAAACGCGTGCCACTCAGGCTTGTGGTTAGCGTCGAGCGGGAGCGGACCGTTGTTGAGAAACGGAAGTCCAAACAACGAGGCTGGTCGGTTGGTGCCTTTAGTGTAGACCCGAGCTAACGCCATAGGCCGACCGTACAGTGTCTTGTCGGTAAGCCGGGGGAGTGTGTCATCAGTCATTTCTAGTCTCCCATAGTTGTACTGCTAGAACGTGGCTCTCGTCCACTTCTAACCACTTCTGGTACGCGTGACGTATCGCGTTGTCGAGATCTAGGGGTCCATGAGAAGACCCATGGAGAGGGTGAAATCTCCTACGAACTCCCATGTCTCCACGCACATCAATTCGCGGTTCCATATGAGAGCACTCAACGTAGAACAGCCACCACTGGTCGACTTCAGTGTTGAAGTCCCACCAGCAACCGTCACCGTCCTTGGGATCAACCCACTCAGGTCCAAAACGCATACGTGCAATGCACTGCTCAGTTGACATAGCAGCAATCTCAGGTCTAATGTAGCAATCCCGGCTATAACACATCGGATTTCCAATCGTCCGTCTCGATGATGATCCAAGAATTACGGCCGCCGCCATCGCAGTCAATGCCTTCAACCATGGTATTGCCGACCTTGACACTGTAGCGTTGGTGCATGTGTCCGTGCGCAACAAGCTTTGGCTGGAGCTCGTACATCACTGCGCTAACTGCGCGTCGATTGGCGTCGCCACCAGGCAGCATTTGGAATCCAAGAGCGACAACAGCTTCCTGATCCGATGGCATATCGTGAGTAAGCAATACGTCGACCTTAGGACCATCTAGAGAACGGTTGATATCGCCATACGTGATTTCCTCTTCGGGCCACCATGACAGGTACGGAACTCGATTGTCCTTGTCGACTGAGTACGCGCCGCCAAGTGACATGAATCGACAGCCATCAATCTCGAATCGGTAGCCACGAGGAAGATAGAAGACGTGTGGAGTCACCTCGTGTCGAGTGTGATACGCATTCTCGTTCGCCATCCACTCCTGAATACGAGTGTGGTCTTCGTGGTTACCGTCGAGCCAATCCCATTCAAGCTCGTCTTCGACGCACATCTGCTCAAGGCTATTGAGAAATTCTTCGCCTCCACTGCCTGGCCAAAGACCAAAATCACCGAGCACGATGCCACGCTTAATATCGTGCTCCTTCATCACGTAGTGAAGGTAGTTAAACTGCATGATGTTGCCGTGAGTGTCACCTGCAAGTAGTATTTTCATACTGCTGCCTTTCGTGCTGCAATTTTTGCCTGACGTGCTTTAAGGCCATTGGCCGCGTTGTCTCTGCGATTCTTAGCCGTCTCAAGTTCCTGGATCGCTGTCATAATCTTCTCGGCGGTACTGCGTGCAATGCGCGTACGAATACCTGCTGTGAGGTTGTAGACGAGTTGCGGGTGAAGACCAGCTTTAACAGCAATATCCTTGTACTGCATGCTCAGCGATTCTGCAGCTTCCTCGAGTTCAGCCTTCACCATACGAGCATCAACTGAATCGCATCGAGCGCGTCCAGCTCGTCCCTGAGTGTGGGCACGAACAGGAACCATAGGCCACTCGTGATCTCGTTTGATAGCTTCATTCTTCGCACGGCGATAAACCGAAGCTACATCAACGTTGAAGCGCTCTCCGATATCCCGATAACTCATGTTTTGATACATGTAGAGCTCGCGAATAACTGCGTATTCCGGTGTCTTAGTACTTCTAGATGGCATGTAAGTTTCCTCTCATTACTATCATAGTATCATGACCGGGCCCGTTTGTACAGGCCCGGCCATGGTGAACTACGCTGCGAAAGGCTTACATACCTTAGTCTTGAAGTCGTTGAATCGAAGGCTGAACGTCTTCTTCTCAGAAGGTAGTTCACTGAACGAATTAGCAGGCATATTAGTCTCGCACATCATAGCGCGAAGTGCCTCAAGATTTGCAATTCGATCTTCCGCAGCAGCCTTCTGTCTCGCACGCATTCGCTTCGTCGCGATCATGTCACTATTGAACGCGTGCCAGACCGCGAATGCCGCAGCAATTACCATGATAGCGATAACAACAGCTACTGCAACAGTGCCCCAGCCTAGCTTGATGCAACCAAGCACAACTATGTAGGCGATCCAAGCAACAATCAGATTAAGCCCAGTCCACACTGAAATCCTAAAATCGCCCTCTTTATTTTGTGCAGGCGCAAACCACAGTTTTGGCGAAGCCTTCCAAAGATCTTCGTGCGAACCGAGAGGGTGCTTGAAAGCAGACAGTGCATAACCGCGAAAACCTGTAGCGTATCCAGACAAAACAACAATCAGCTTAGCAACGTAGTAGAGCGTTGCGACAATTGCTGCTAGCGGAAGTGCAATGATCGAGCGCCGACGAAGATGGCACTGGTCAATCGACTTGCTCTTGTAAAACTTCTGCACCATCTTTTTACGCCACTCAGCCGGTGGCTTTGCAAACATCTCAGCCGGAACATGAACAATCACAAGCTCGCTGTGAATTGAAAGGAACTTACCCCAGTCAGGGGGACGAACCATCATCCCATCGTCGTCAAGACAACTACCGTACGAAAAACGATTGGTATCGTTGACCCACTTTTTCACAGACTTAGCCGCTCGATGGTCAGGCAGATCAATCACGAACGCGTGAATTTCATTCTCGCCAGGAGCCGCAAAACTTAAGAACGTCATAGCGTTCTTGAGAGGCACCAGCACGAGACGCTTGTCTGTATAGTCCCTATACTCGACGTTACCGGCATGCATTACTTCGGAAACGCGATTCACGACAAGCAAGTGCGGATTAGTAAATCCCCGCTCTTCGACAAGATCGGTGAGACGCTTTGTCACGCACCACGCGAGCGGCGCAACCGCTGCAGCCGTCCCGTCTGGATCAACGGGGACGTGAAGGTCGAGGAGATTACGTGTCGTCGTCATTTGTATCCCTTTTCGTCGTCATGGACGCGCTGAACAGCTTCGCCCCAAGTTTCGCCGTTGTCTTGATAAGTCTGCACTGTACGCAGCACTTCCACAACAGGATCGTATTGATCCACTACAATGTCCTTACTAGCCATTAGATGCTGAATAACCGTCTCCGCGGTGTCCTGCTCGTAGGAACGTAGCTGATCTAGAGAAACTCCCCAGTCATGAAGAACATGTCCAACGATGCATCCGGGCTCGTTACCGTGCACGTACAGGCATCCAGCCAGGATATTAGTGTCTGGATCAACTTCGCCTGCCCTTGTGCCGTTAGGAAGAGTGTAGACGTAATCTGCACCCTTCTTCTCAACGGCTCGCTCAAGTGAAGCAAGCACATCGTCAACTGAAGGCAATTCAGCAATCATATGCGTCCTTTTGTCTGTCGTCATTTGAAGTACTTTGCTATCATACCATATGCTGAACTAATTGTACAGCCTACGCAGCGGTCGGTCGTCCCAGTCTTCGTGTAAGACGTCGACCTGTTGTCTTCACATTTCCCATCTTTGCACGTGCAGGACTCTTCGCACGAAGTGGGGCGGCCGGCACCAAACCCTCAGGTGGCTTGATGAGAAGTGCTTGGATTCCGTACACAACTGCGTCGACACGATCAGGGCTCTTCTTAGACTCAGCAGGAACCCAACTCGTTTGCTGTGCTTCAAGGGTCGGCAGATAGCCAACGTGATGCACGCGCTTCTGCTCGTACACGGCAACAACAGGTTCAGCACGCAGTTGCTTATTCTGTCGTGCAGTAACTTGAAAGACGATGATAGATGGGTCGATGCTATGGATTGCCATACGAACAAGATCGCCACCTTGGTTGCCTTCAGCAACAACCGGGCACTTCCACTTGCGTGCAGTTTCTACGACAGCGCGTGCCCATACTTCAGGCGATCCGTGCACTGTTGCGTCTTCAAGCACGTACGCATGTCGGTGGTGCAGTTTCTTCTCAGCCGTAGCACCGACAACAACGATTCCGCACTCGTCCTTTGGCGTAGCGGAAACCGATGGGTCTACTGCAATAATGCGAAGCGGTAGGGGAGGCAACGCTGTCAACGCTCTTGCTGCGTTAAGCATGTCATCGGACCACAATGCGCCATCAACTTCGTCCGTGAGAATTCCCTCCAGTTCTTGGCTAGCCAGGTGAGATCCAGCATAAACACCGTAGATGACGTCAAGATATGCGCCAGAGAGGTTTCCCTTGTTGTCCTTGGTCGACCCGCGAGTCACCACTACAGACGAGTCGACTCCGCCCGATAGCGCAAGAAGATCCTTGATGACAGGGACACGCTTTGGCGTTGTTGTTGCAATAAGTTGTGGCATCTCGCCAAGACGATTTGCGATGCGCGCGTTGTCCCAAGCAGTCAAACCTGACGCATCAGGGATGTGAGGGAAGGCAGCAACCTCGTCGGCCCAGGTGAAATCTGCCTGCGGCCCACGAAGCTGGTCAGGCTCGGTAGCCGAGAACATAAGAGCGGTCGAACCGTTTGGCCACTTGAGCATGCGCTTCGAAGGAAAGTACTCTGGCTTTTCACCGTCGGGGCAGACAGCCATAATGCCCGAATCGCCACCGACCATAACATCACGAACGTCGGCGCTAGTTCGACCGAGGAGATGAATTCGGCAGCCCGGGAACTTCGTCGCCTTGTCACGCACCCACTCGGATCCAGCGCGAGTATTGTGGGTTGAAACATAATCTTTTCCAGCTAAAAATAGTTTCGAAGTTGAATTTACTGATATGCAAGTTGCTTCTTGCGTGCCTGCATTTTCAATTTGAATAATTCGACGCCAATATTTTTTGGTTGCTTGCGCTCGAGGCATTGGAATAACTCGATTAGCTTTGCGCTTAAGTGCAAAAGGATTAACTTCGAGCGTTGGTCTAAACGAGACTGAATAAAATGGTTTACGTGTTTCTGGGCGTTTTGCTACACCCTTTAGCGTCTCGAGCCGATTGTGCTTAATTCCTAGCGTTGACAGAAGATGTGACACATCATCGCGAAGTTGCTTGCTAACAAAACCAACTCCAGCATTGAGACCATTCTTAGAAATCGTTCCGTCCGTGTCCATTAAACCCCGAAGCAGCTCTAAACGCTGCTCGTGACTTCCACGAAAATAAATTGCAGGAATGTGCTTATTTTTGATTAAGTTCAAGTTGCGAAGTGTACGGGACATACCGTTTGACGACATACCGTAGCCGTCACGATTTCGTGATGGTGCTTCAAATCCAAATCGTACTGAACGCAATTTAGGCGATCTTGGATCACGCTTATTTTCTTCAATTACGTACGCATTTGCGATATGTTCGAAAATTTCGTCATCAATTCCATAAATTGATGGATATCGACTATCGCCATCGCCAAGCCACGCGCCTAGAGTATACGGGTCGATTGGCAGATCTGCGTCGGGCAGACTAAGACCTGGCTGAATAGGGACTGAATCCCCGATACAAAGATTACTGCTAGTAATTGTTTGAGAATGTTTTGATTCCCACCAATTCGTATCACGATCACGTACATCGTGTTGTGATGCGTACTTCGATTGCTTTTTACCTTGCGCGGTAAACACAGTCCATAGGTGATCAGTATCAGCTACGATGCTTGATTGATCATCAAAAGTAATCTTGAGCATTTTCCGAGCACCCTGTGGATACACTCCCACAACTTGAGTAGATTGTCCTGCTTGATCGAGTACTTGATCACCAACCTGTAAATCACCCATCTGCGTAAATCCAGACGGTGTAGGTATAGGAGTATCATTACTTAATGCTTTACCGAACCCTCGACCGCTTAGGATCAGCCATACGCTCCAATTGCCGCTGGGAGCGAACTGCTCTGGTCTACCCCAAAATCCCCAGTCGTGCAAGATGGTTGAGGGATCAAGATCTTCCATAATTTCGTTGCGCTCGTCGTCAGAGAGCATTGCAACTTGTTCTGCCATTGACTGAGACACATAGTTAATGTACACCCACTGTGCGCAGCAACGTGTGCAGTCTCGCCATATTTGTTCACGAGTAACCAATGAAAGCACGGGCTTGTGCCCAAACAAGCACTGCACTCGCTTGCGCTTTTTAGGGGGAATGTAAAATACCGTGCCGCATGTAAACATGCGTGCACGGTATCATACATTCAGTACAAGTATCTAGGAGTCTCTACCCCACCCATTTATGTTCTTTGTTGAAGTCCAGTTGTTGATTGTTTTCGCGAGACCCTCGCCATTCACCGACATTGTCACCGGGAACCCAGACGTTGCGCCGCCAGCGATGCGCTGCAGCGTCTCGGCCATGACGCGCTTCTCGGCACGCTGTCGAGCAGTTGCGATACGTGGTGGTGGACATAGAAGTGAGGCTGCTCCGCGAACTGCAGATGCAACAATCATCCACTCCTTGAACGTCATCTCAATCTCAGGTGCACCAAAGAACTTGGTAGCCACACGACTCGCCTTACGAAGAGCGTACGCTGCCCCCGAGCCTTCTAGCGTAAGTTGCAAAAATAGTCTCAAAAAGCGCGGTGAACACCTCCTCAGTGGTCGGTTCTTGCGAATTCCGCTTTGGCTTTGACACTGCTGCTTCGTCTGTCATTGCAACTCCCATTCGTTGTAGGTTGTCCATACACCAACTTCACGGCGCATCGTTCGAACACTTAGAGAAAAAGTGTGAAGAACTTTCTGAGTTACTTGCTTGGCATCGTCATCTCGATGAAAAAGAATGCCACGGTCTTTCGCTTCATCGATGTGGTGGTACGCGTCTTGCTCGCGAACTCGAACCCAGTCACTGATTACTTTCGATGACTCGATATCAAATGTACGAGCGCTATGAGTTGTCCAGCCAAATGCGTCTGACCCCGTTTGTACTGCAATTTCGATCACGACTCAAACACCGCCAAGGCCGCAAGGATCTTCTCGCGCTCGCGCTGCAGAGAGTCGAACTTTGCAAGCTTCTTGTCGGTGTCGGTAAGTCGTGCACGGAGCTGCTTTACGATATCAGCGTCTGTAACCGCATGGGCTGTTTCAAACGAATTAGAGCTACTCGTGATTTGACCGGGTACGCTCAGGTAGCCGCCCTCGCCAACAATAATCGACTTACCATCGGCTCCGGGAAGTGGCGCGCTTACAGCGTGTAGAGCACCAAACGCAGAATAGAGATCCTGGCGACCGTTCTTGCCGACCTTTGTAAAAGCATCAGTCCGCTCACGAAGCAGAGTGTTGATAGTCGAGGTAGACCAGCCGGTCACATTTGCTAGTTCGCTTGCCGTGAAGGGCTGACTAATGCGCCGAGCCGCATCGATTCCTGTCTTCTGAACAGCCGATGACAGCCGCTTGCTGGTTGAGTTGAGATCAGGAAGTGGAGGAACCTCAACTACCGCAGGCGGGGTCCAACCGACTGGAATGTATGTGTACGAAGCCTTAGCGTGCGGTCGATCGAAGCGCTCGATCAGCCCAGCCTCAACAAGTTCATTGAGGTGCATAGCGATGGTGTTACGCGACGAGGTCTTATCTCGGCCAATCTTCGCCGCTACGTCTGCAAGTGACATCGGTGCAGTAGCGTCTGCCACAGCGTCAAGCACAGACGACTGGTAGTCATCACGTCGCTTCTTCGACGCGGCATTGCGCGCTGCAACAAAATTCGGATTTGCTGCGGCAAGAGCATTTTCGCCCATACCGACTGTCGCCATAAAGCTCACGTGTAGTTCTCCTGAGTATCGTTACGGAAAGTGGGTGAATACCCGTTGCTACTTGATCATCTTACCATATGCAGTTAGTTTTGTACAGGGACAGACCATGGGTGCGGCCCGGGATCTAGCGGTGTCGGTGGCCTGCATCGAGAGGCATCTGCACGATGTGCAACGTAGACAAGTCGCTGGCGGAGTACGAGGTTACCCTCGGAGTTCTCGACAAAGTTGACTTGCATTCTGGACAAGATGACTTCCGTCTGCACAAATCAATACTACTCCGTACGAATGCCATCACGCTTCGCAATACGAATTGCTTCATCAAGTGCTTCACCCCACGTCCCGCGATTAGGGCTCATGTTTCCGTCTTGAACGTTCTGTGCGGCAACAAGAACCTCAACAGCACCGTACGTAAAATGCTCGAATCCAAGCTCAGACGCCGCTGAGTTCCATGCAATTACTTCAGTGACATGCTTGTCCGGAGGATCGACAATCCAACCCTTCTTGTGAAGGACATGTCCAACAAGGCACGACGGTGATTTTTGAACACCATTTCCCAGCGCGTAAACACAAGCGTCGTTGCCGTAAACGTAGTCTGCGCCCTTCTCCTCGACCGCTTCACGAAGCAGGCGAATAGCTTCAGGAGCGTCCATCATTTCGTCATTCATGCTAACTCTCTCTTAGAATTTACGTCCGCGTACGTACTGACGTATTGGTATCGTCTTATCCCGCGTCGACCACGCGTATACAACAAGCGTGACGAACCCAACAACAGCTGGGCTGACCATTATCACAGCGTTACGAATCATGATTACATTATATCTACTCTTCGATCCCAAAAAGCGCTGAACCGTCTGCGTCGGGGATCTGGTTCAAGACACGCAGTGCTTCCACCATTCTGGGCGTCGCGTGCGCTGGGCTGTAGCTGTGAAGGCATCCTGCAGCGAACAGAATGTATTTCTTCAGCTCTTCCGGATCACCTGTATATTCCGCGCTTAAGTCCTCAGGCGGCATTGGTACTGTCAAGTATAGCTGAAGCGTTTTGGGACTGACGTTTTCGTACCTGAACTTCTCGAGCGCATAAACCATCTCATTTGTGATCATGCGTGAAGACTCCCTTGAAGTTAGGGCCTAAGTATCGAATCGCTTCGGTCTTAGCACCCCAGTACGTGAAGGTCTGACCCTCAGCCACGTCACCATCGTCGCGCTGCGTCCTGTAGTACCACAGCATCGGCTCCCAGGTGGTATACCGCCACACGGTGACGATACCTCCTTTGGGGTGTCGAATAGAGAAGGACTTTCGATGCAGGTTCTCATCACTGAGATTGGCAACGTGAATGCTCATTGGTTGAGCTCTCTCCTGCAGTTCAAACATTGATTCGAAAGATTGGTGCGATCCCAGTCGTGACCGTGGTTCGCTCCTGCGATAACCGATGGACACTTCACGCCGCAGATTGCGATACCTGGGCGCGATGGAACTTTGCTCATCCACGATGATGGAGCACCGGTGTTGTGGGTAACCCATACAGCATGTGCAACGATTGGACCGCTACTCGATCCTACACGGGCGTACGCCGCAACCCAGCGGGCATCTTCAGTTGGCATTACAAGTCCGATCCGATATGAAACGGGTGAGGACATCGTCCCTTTGTTTTCGTCCTCCGATATTTGGTCAAACCAGTGCCTGCAGGGCGATAGCTTGATCTTCGATAGCGAGCTAAAAACCAAGGCTCATTTTGACGATGACCGCACTTGGGGCAGCAGTTGCCTGGATCGTCGTACCTAAGTGATTTTGAAGAGAACGGCGAGTACACAGATGTTCGTGGCTTAAATTTTGGATCAGCATCGAACTCATCGCAGCCAACCTCGCCTAAGTACGACGACCCTGCCCACAGTGGCTCTTCACGGACAGGACCGCAGGCGCGACAACCTCCGGAGTGATCACCAAATTCTCCGTGCTCAACTTCGAAGTGTCGACATCTGCAGTACGTTGTAAGTCTCTCTGAAGCTACCTGTGACTTAGCAGCTTGAATGCGGGCTTCCGTGCGAACTCGCCTACGAACTTCGCGAATATCACGCGCATCAAGCCCAGTAATTGCTGCGAGTCGTCCAAGTTCTGAGACGCCCTGCTTGATCAAACGCTCGAGCTCACCTTCGCGGTTCACTAGTTGATCGCGTTCTTTCCGCCCGCGAGCGCGGTGGTAGAGCCAAGGCTGGCACGGTTAGCAGCAGTTCGGCCGTGATCCTGTGCACCGTAGCTCTTATTGCCTGCGCCGTACGAACGATACGAACCGCGTGCAAGCTTTCCCTTGGTGGTCTCGTCGTAGAACTTATTCACCTTCTCCTTCTTAGTGGCAAGAACCATGTCGGTACCGGTGCTTGCCGACTCGTCGGTGTCGGTGATGATCTCAGTGCCAACTGCCGCAGTGAGCCTGGACGCAATCTCTTCGTCCTGCTTCTTCGCGTCCTCGATCGCCTTGTCCTTTGCATCACTGAGTCGAGAGCTAATGCGCCTAATGAACGCCTCGTAGAAGTTGGGACGGTACGTCTTGCCGTGCACACCGATAACCTTGTGCTCGCCGTTGGCAAGCGAGGTGTTGCAGGCCATCACCATCTGCGTCATAAGGCTCTTGAACAGCGCGTCGGCAAACTCGATGTCGGTCTCGAAGCCATGCGCCACCACGTACGATCGGTCGTGTGCGATGGTGCACATCAAATCGTTGTTGCGTCCAACGGCAAGAGCCATATCGACACCAAAGCGGTTCTTGTGCTGACGACCTCGCTCGCCTACCTCGATCTGTCGAGTGATGGGTTCGGCAGCCTTAGATCGATTATTCTTCGCGGTACGGAGTCGCTCGAGATCAATCGAGTGGATTGTTGCGAAGTGCTGAATACGAGATGTGGCGTTCTCTTTCTCGCCATCGGTCGCGGTATCGCTCTCGATGATCGCGAGCATCGCGAGAATCTTGTCGTCCACAGCCATCTCAGATCGCTCCTATCGTCATTCGGCGACTTGCCGATAGTTGTATCTTACCAGGTAGTTACGTATTTGTACAACCTAAGGCGCGGGAGCCTTATAGCGAAAATGGCTAATACCTGTCTCATCTTTAAAAGCATCGCGCATCTCAAAAAACTCGACAATTTCCCGCCGACGAACAATGAGATGCGAATTAAGTATGTCTTGCGCTTTCTTGACTTCCTGCTGTTGGTACCTAATGGCAGCATTGAGTCGAAGGATCTTCTGGTACTTCTCTTCAATGCGGTCGTACTCGTTCATCGCTCCGCCTCAGAGATAGGGCGCGGCGACTTCGCCGATTCAAGGCGAGAGTCCCAGTCTTGGTTGAGGAACTTTTCGACGTCATCAGGCATGCTGTACGTATCGGCAGGCGGGACGCAAGCACAGACCAGTCCTTCGTCCTGCGCGTAGGCACAGTCAGGCTGATGATCTGAGCCAACCCGCTGGAATCCCATGGCTTCAATGAGAGCGACCTTCTGGAGGGGACTCAGACCCTCTACAGCCGGTACTGGCGTAGTCTCGGGAGTAGGCCCAGGAAGTACGTTGATCCAGTATGACTGAAGATTCGGACCGTCCGAGTGCTGGGCTGCATCAAACGAGACTCGTCCGTCGAGAATCGCCTGCGCGAGATTTTCAAGTGCCGTCATGTCGCCGCCATTTCTGTGTCCTGGGTGGGCACGACCGACAAGCCGCGCTCCATATACTGCATGCGAAGAATCCACGCAATCTCAGGACCGATAAGCTCCTCGACCATCGCTAAGAAGATGGCGCGGAACTCAACGCCGTGCGACTGCAATTTGTCGTTGAAGCCATGAGTTGCAAACATCAGGTGATGCGATAGTTCGTGCAAGACAACGATTTCTCGAAGCGCCCACATGCCGTCGTGTGTATCATTGATACGCATCTCTCGGGTGGCGTGCCTGTAGGTAGCGTACGCAATGCCCTTGCGCTTCACAACTCGAACGCCGCCCGACTCAGGCCATGCCGCGCGAACCCAGTTAAGATTGAGAACTGCATCAACGTACGTTTGGATACTGTCGAGACTGGCGAACTTGCGCTCAATGGGGAGTGTCATGCGATTCCCATGGAGCTCGACCGTCCCGCCGTACGTGGAGAGATCGCGAGTAGCAAACTCCGCTTCGTAAACTTTAGTCTTGTCGTTATCCCTCATATGACAATCTTACCACTAACTTAGGTAGTTGTACAGGGCTAGACTTCGATCCCACGCTTCGCCGCTTCTTCACGAAAGATTTCATCGCGCTTCTTCTGCTCAGCGGTCTCCTTCGCCTTCTTCCTCTGCTCTGCAAGACGTGCACTAGATGCTTCAGCCATCTTACGGGCACGCGCACGAACGTCTTTAAATGCCTGCACTTCAGCAGCGACAACAGCATCGAACTCGTCGGCAGAACCAAGCATCACGTGAATCGGTACAGTCATGTTGCACTCACGTGCGTTGAACGCATCGTAGCCGTAGAAGTGCACGAACTTCGAGTCATAGTATGAATACTGGCAGTCGCTGTAGTCGCTGTCGATTTGTGCACCGGCTTTACGCATCTCAGTGATGTAGCGGTTGTAGCGACGCTCGATAATTCTAGTGATGCGGTTTATCGCGTCAAGGTCAGCGGTAACGAGCGTGTCCTTCACAACTTCTGTCTTAGTCATATCAACTCCAGACCAGCGTAAATCTGTGCTGCGTTGCAGGAAAGTGACCTGGCTGCTCACCACAGACAAAAACTACTCCAGCAGCGATTGGAGCTTCAGCACCGCACTCGCCGCCGTTGATGGTGTACGAAGCTGCGTTATCAGTAGTGATGTTGATCGAAGTGTTATCAGGTCCGCCTGCACACAGCGCGCAGTCGGACTCAAGTCCGAGGTGGTCTCCACCGGCGTGCGTTACATCGTCAGCCATTTTCTTCCCTTTGCCTGAGGTACCGGCCTACGTCTGTGGGACCGGTGAGATAAAACTGCGTACCCATATCGGCACCTGACCAGCGACCAGCGTGCCCGTACCGTAGTTCGTCTTGAGGAGTAGTTATCGTGACACCTTCGACGGCACCACCGCCGGGACTCATGTGCAGCATGAAGAAGATGCGATCACTCACGTTCGACCGCTGAAGTTCGCTTTCAACAGACACGATGACGTATCTACGCAACTGGTCATCTACGTCGTGGAAACGAAACTCATCATCCGGAAACCACACAGGCAGCGGATTATCAGATCGTCGTACCACTTGACGCGCGAATTCGTACGCCGATGCACGACGCTCTTCCTCCTTCTTCCGGCGGATTGCATCTCGGTCAGACGTGGTTAGCTTACTCGTGTGTTCTTGCTCCAATGCTTCGACGTACGCAGCGATAGCAGTCTCGCGTAGAGTACTCATTTATCGTTGGGTTCGCGCAACAACATAGGAGCCGGCGAGAACAAGAAGGACGGCAATAAGAGCGATGAGCCAGACATCGACACCTGTCGTCGGGAGTGAGGTAGGCACAGGGTTCGTGAAGTTCGTTGTAAGGGTTGAGGACTGCGGTACGCAGCCTCCAGAGTAGGGATCGCATACGGCGAGAAATGGGATGCTCATGCCCATTAGTCCTTGTCAGCCAGTTCAGCGCTCTCGAGCGCTTCTCGTAGCACAAAGCCGTATGGCACACGGTCGTCTTGAAGTGCTTGTGCCTGCCCAAGAAGAAAAGCAGTACGCTGGTCAGTCGCGATAAGCCCAGAGCTGACGACTGCACCAACTGTCGAGTCGCCGCTAGCGAGATGGTCAGCTGCGTAGAGTAAATCCATGCTCGCACCCTTCTTAGCAAGAACTCTACCAACAAGGCAGGAAGGCACGCCATTCTTCTGGTACTGGCACTCATCACCGAAGATGAAGTCTTCTCCTCGCTCGTCTACAACTTCCTGTAGTAAAGCCTTTGTCTCGTCAAACTCGAGTGTAATCGGGTCAAACGTCTGGCGAACGTTTTGGTCGTACAGGCGAACTTCAACAGTCATCAGTGATCTCTTCCTGTAGAAACGCTGGCGGCGTCAATCTTTGCAGAGCGAAGTGCTGCGCCGTACTGTTCTTGACCATCCTGCATTTCTTGCACGGTATTGAGAAACATCTCAGTTTTATCGTCAAGATCAAGAATGCCAGCATGCGCGAGACTTGCGACGGTTGTAAATCCCCCGCTGGTGACTACCTCATCAAGAATGCCGAGAACTTCTATTGAAATACCAGCCTTGTGGAGAACCTGCCCGACGATGCACCCAGGTACCTTGTTGTAATCGTTTACAACAACGTACGAGCACTCATCCCTGTAGACGAAGTCCTCACCCTTCTCGGCGACTACCTCTTCGGTCAGCTCGACAGCTCGACCAAAGTCGATCTTGATCGGCTCGAAATCAACTGGTGACTCGCGATCGTTCATATGGACCTCCATACTGCCTCATTTCGTCGTTGATTTATCTTACCATAAGACTGGTATCTTGTACAAGGTAGTTAGATGACGTTGCGAACAGGAGCAAGTGCAAGTCGGTTGTACTCCTCCTGGTCATGAAGCATCTGTCGGGTAATCTCCGCCTTCTGCTTCATGACGGCAATCTCACCCTGCTTGCGCCGACTAATCTTAGGCTCTGACGAATTGCTCATATCGCCGTGAAGTACCTTCGCGACGAGATTGAACGCGCCGATAGCCGCGACGATGGGTACAACAACTGGCCAGAAAACGGCGATCGCAATGACATTGAGAAACGTGAGGTTGGTGCGATACGCCTGACCTCTACCCCTGCACGTATCACGGTGGCCGCCTAGCAACGCGCTACCGATTAAGCCGACCGCGACACTGACGCAGATGTACCAAATCACGTACGTGGGATTTGTGACGCCGAGGAATCCAGGATTCCCGATACTGTTCTGCAGCACGTACGATGCACCGTCGAAGTCAACCGTGGGCGGAAGTTCCTTACCCGAAGTGCCAGTAGCCATTACATGCCTTCTTCCATGAGCTGGTACGCGAGAACAGTAACTATCTGTGGAGATGAGAGAAGTGTTTTAGCAAGCGCGATGTAATTGGGGTGCGGTCCGCCGGGATTGGGCTCGTAGAACGAGAGTCGTTCGGTGCGTTGGTCAATATCTCTACGCATCTCCTCAAGGCGTTTGCTGAGATGTTCATTGTCTACAGTAAGGCGATTGATCTGCTGGCGAAGCAGGAGAAACGCTGCATCGTCGGTGTCAGGCGCGGTCATGTGGTTTCCCTACTCGATGACGTGATGTGGTAGAGCGAGCGATTACGGTCGCCAGGTCGACTGTCCCAGAGGCGCTTCGTCATCCACGTGCCTGATCGGCGAGAGGCGGGATCGTCCTCAGGGTATTCGGCGCAGATCATAAGATGGTCTGTGTAATCGAGGATGCGGTTGTTCCGATCCCGGTAGTCAGTATTGCCGGGCATGGCGATGATGATGCGAGGCCCAGTATCAGACTTGGGAGGGCACGTGAAGGCGTCAAGAACATGCTTAGAAATCTGCGAACGATTCGCCGGAAGAATAAGGCGATGTGTTGCTTCGGGGTGGCGAAGTAGAAGATGAAGAGCTGCGACCTCATCAAACCCAGTGCAGCATCCGGTGGTGTACTCGTTATCCGGGTCGTACGCGATCGTAGTGGTCAGCCAGTCGAGGACGGGCATAATGCCGTCGTGTAGATTACGTGTGCCAGTGAACCCGTACTTCGTCACGGCGTGTCATCTCCCATCTCATACGGGATCAGCTTGCTTCGGTACTCGAAGTACCGCCCGATGAGACCTTCCTCGTCTTTGGACTCGCAGTTGTAAAGCGCGTCTTCAAACGACTCGAACGTAACGCCGGGATCTGCCGAGTTGACGAACACTTCGCGAATGACAGCCTTCTCGTGGTTGAAAAGCATAACCCGCGCAGCCTTGTGGTCTTCGGGCGCCCACTGGTATTGAAAATGCATATTGTCGGCGTGCTTGTCAATTTGAACAGCTGCCTGTCCTTGAATGCCAACCCGGTTAGTGTTGTACCCGCACGTACACCAGCCCATGTAGCCGTACGGCTCGCCGTCCTGGTCGATCACACTACTGGTGCCGATAATTACTGAGTCATTGAGTGCCATTAGGCAGCCTCCTTCTTTCTCTCGCGAGCAAGCTTCTGGTTGTGCATAGACTGGTTATTGTGCGTGGTGGTGCAGATCTCGCACCGACAACCCCAGTTGCCGTAGGTCGATGGGCCGTGGCGAACACCCGCCGGAAGTCCTCGAGTGACAGTGATCGCATGACGCTCGGCTCGTCGCTTGGCGACATACTCGCGGTGTGCCTTCTTGCAGACTTCACATCGGCAATAAAGGTTGGTGTAGCCATTTGTGCCATGGCGACGATCACCTTCAGGGAGAACGACGTTCTTACGCATTCTTAATCCGGTAACTCGTGGCCGCATCACGCACGGCGGTAGCGACTTGTTCCGCATCTTTAGCTACGTGATCGTTAAACGTTGGTACGGCGATGCCAGTAACGTCGGACATCGCAAGCATTGCTTCAGAGAGACTGTTAGGCCAATCCCCTTCACTCGTCGTGATATCACCATTCAGGACGTAGATCATTGTTCCGAGCGCACAAGCCTCATACAGCTCGCCGTACTTGGCCCGCCCAAGACGACCCTGTGCCCAGATACCTGGCTCAACGATCAACTTGCTCGCACGGTCGAGGATCTCGTCGGGCGTGAGATTGAAGTCTGGTTCCGTCTTGATCACTACTTGATCACCATTCCTACAGTTCGGTAATTCTCGGCTGCGGTACGCATGGCGGTGACAACGTCATCAGCAGTCTGCTCGGGGGTGTCATTCCAGTACGCGATGTTGTCGTTGACGACACGACTAAGAAGTTCGTACGCCTTACTGACAAGATTAAGATTGCGGATTTCATCACCAGCAGGAGTACTAATGCTGTTAGCGCTAAGCTTGCCAGTTGCTGTTACGTTGATGGCACCCATAGCGCACGCATGCACGATCTCGCCATCAACTTCTTTTCCGATGAACCCCTGGCACCACACGCCCTCCTTCTCCAAGAGATTGGCGGCGTCATCAAGTACTACATCAGGCGTTTTCATATGTCTATCTTACCAGGTAGTGAGGTATTTGTACAGGGTCGTTACTTAGGAAGGGAGGCGAGCATCTTTCGCTTTTCGTACTCGAGGACGCGAAGATCAATTCCGAAGTACTCGGCTAAAAGCGCTTCAACCGACGAGTCGATCGGCACCAATGTGCTATGGAACTGGGGAGGGATGTGCGCAACAACATAACCCTTAGATGGCAGGAATTCCGAGAGAAAATCGCCGATAGCCTGCGACTCATCCTGAATCGCGGCAAGCTTATCGTGCATGGGGTACTCAGACATCGACCGACTCCGCGTGCCTAGCTCCGTACTTTGACACAATACGTAGAATTTCTTCTCCGGTAGAGGATTCGTAATCGACAGGGTCAAAACTCTTGTACGATGTGTCGCCGCGCTCGTCACCTAGAGGATTGCAGGTGTGGCACCAAAAGATAAACTCTTCGAGAACCTCGCCCATCCCGTAGTGAATTTGAAGCTCCATATCGTGACCGTTCAGCGTACGGGTAGCGGATTCCATTAGTTTCGCCTCGTTCTGTGAGTGAGGTTGATAGTATGCGGGAGATCGTACTCGATGAGCGCTACCCCGATCGTGAAGAGGTCACCATGAGCAATGATGACGCTGCTGACGTTGTCTGCAGCGTAGTACGAAGCGACGTACTCGCCTTCAAACACACACTCGACATCCTCGGGATTAGTGAGTTCGTCTGGACCTCCGTATCTGTGGCAGAAATCACAACTCCAGTATCCCCAGTCAGTGACTGAAAGTCGGCGGTGAGTATACGGCTGGGTCATAAGGACGCTCGCAAGATCTTCTTAGCGAACCCGATACATGGCGGATTCGTGTCATGTATGTCCCATGCTGGAGATTCGCCAGTGCAGACGTTGCACAGTGGGCCACCATTTAGTACGATTCGAACAGCCCACGCTGGAACGATGATATTTTCTGGTATATTTTCACGCACAGTTACTTCTCCCTTGCAGCGCGGTACATGTAGATTCCGGAGATCGTGCCGTCGGGACTGACTTCGATCTCGATGTCCTGGCCGCCTGCGTGAAGTTCGAGCTGGCAGCCTCCGTCCGCTACTGGAACTACCTGCACCGAGTTGGCTGTAACGCGAGCCTCGGGGGTAGTGGCGATTGATCGCGGTCCGTTCCACTCGTCATAGTTGGCAAATGCACCGAGCATTTTAGGACTAGTCATTAAACGTCCGAACGAGGAGTCCGTCGCGATACTGCTCCGTAACAGTTACCGTTCCCCAGAGAGGGCCGAGCGTTTCCTGAAGCTTGTGGAAAATCGCCTTGTACCCCTCGTCTTCTGCCCACTCCAGCAGTTCCTCGAGACGAAACAAGATCGTTTC
>Ga0066648_10000075_pt1 | contig 61510 bp, 96 predicted proteins | sample CryGeyCG12114_NA_FD_59537 | JGI IMG/M metagenome (GOLD analysis project Ga0066648, IMG submission 59537) | Groundwater microbial communities from aquifer - Crystal Geyser CG19_WC_8/21/14_NA | ecosystem: Environmental > Aquatic > Deep subsurface > Groundwater | place: USA: Utah: Grand County... | reverse complement strand
CGGTCTCCAGCGCGTCGCCCAGGGCGCCGATCAGCAGCACCTCCTCGGGCACGGGCGCCGACTCGAACGGTGCGATGCGCGCCTCGAACACGGCATCCGGGGCGGTGGACATGTCCACGGGGGTCATAGCCACGCCTCCATAGCGTCGAGTTCCGCGTGAGTCAGCCCGGTCCGAAAGTCGGGCCGAACAGCGAGCACATTCGGATGCGCCTGCACCCAGCCGTGCGCTTCTCGGTCGTAAGGTCCGTGATCGTCGTCAATCCAGACGATGCGACGGTCGGGGTCCGATTCGGCGATCTCCCGAGCGTGGTGCAACTTCCACCAGCCGGGGAGGCGCTCCGTCCGGTGCTCGGAGTGGGTGACCAGGCCGCGCGGGAGGCCCATCGGTTCGGCCAGCAGCCTGTCGGCGTCCTCACACCACGTCGTGAGCCACTGAATCTCGACGCGCCCTTCGTCGTGCAGCGCCCGCAGTCGGGAAACCACCGACGGGTCCCAACAGATCCGGTAGCCGTTGAACATGCCCGTCTCCCACCCCGCAGGCAGCTTCATCACCAACCCGTTGAGCACGCCGTCCACATCCAGCAACAGCAGTGGCTTCTCCACGGTGGTCATGACGCCGGCTCCGGCGGAGCAGGACGGCCGGGAGGCGAGAGCGGTGCAGTGGTAGCTGTGCCGACCGAATGAGCCGCACACCGCGCACGCCCGCTCGTCGTCCTGCTGCGCCTCGGCCGGGGGCTCGGACGGCGCGGCGGGGCACTCGTCCCCGCACACGCCCCGGGTCCACTCCAACCCGATGCAGCAGCGCGACAGCTTCCCGTCTCCGGGCGGGGGCGTTGCGGCGGTCACAATGGATCTCCATTCTTGGTGATGCGATCAGCGATGACCTGCGCGAGAAGGGCAACGTACTTCTCCTCGGCTTTCTTCTTCTGATATGCACGCTCAGCGAGCATCATCGACACAGCGAAGAGTAACGCAGCCGAGTAGTGCCAGTTGTCCAGCGGCCAGCACGCGACGACCAACCCGAAATAGCACAGGAGCTGCACGGCGATACACACCGTGGTCATTTGGGGCTTGTGCAGCTGCACAGTCATGGTCACCAGCTCCAGGGGTTCCACCAGTGGTTCACGGACTCACGGATGACCGGCTTCATCGGACGGTGAACGCCGGGCGAGTAGTCGCAGACGATGTCGTTCACCGACAGCTGGTAGGTGCACCACCAGTCGGTCTTGTCAGGGCCGACATCCTCGGACGAGATGTAGCTCGTGTCGACGTCGATGCGGGGTCCAGCCGCCGCATCGGATGCCGTCGCGATGGAGCTGCCGAGGATTGTGGCGGCAACTGCAGCCGTGACGATCGCGGGCAGAGCACGTCGCATGGTGCTACTCCTTGGTGTTGGTGTCGATGTTGGCGGCGTCGGTGTCGACGGGACGAAACTTACCGGGTCCATCCAGTTCAGCGATGAACGACGGGTGTCCGTGCTGATCGCGCAACGTGCTCTCCATCGCGGCATGCGCGGCATTGATCTCGCCTGCGTCAGTGACGCGCGAATGCCATCGATCGACCAGCTCGCGGATCTCATGCGGCGTCACGACAGCTCGTTGACCGCATCGGCCGTGATGTTGAAGATCTTCTCCGCGATGGTGAAACCGGCGCGATTCAGGAACTTGTGCTTCGAGTTCTTGGTCTCGCGGTGCATGACGCCGGCGAGCGTGGTGAGGAACACCGCGAGCTGCTTCTTCGGCGGCCACACCTGCTCGGCGGCACGGATGGCGTCCGGGACGGCCTCGGTGATGGCGTCCTTGACGACCGTACCAGGGGAATTCTTCGTGTCAGTCATGACTTCCTCTTCACGGTGTGACGAACCTGCACGGCGGAGTGCCGAGCAGGAGTCTTGGTCGCAGCGTGACGTCCAGCCACAGGCTTGCGGATCGACGCGATGCCGAGGGAGACCAGCGCCAGGAGCAGCGCGATCATCACGAAGGTGTAGTGGGCGACGGTCTGCACGGCGCGCTCGCGGCGAGTGGTGATCACGACGGGTCCTCAGCGGGACGCGTGCCGACCTGCTGCTTGAGGATCTCGAGACGTCCCTCGATGCGCCCGGCCTCGTACGCGTCGTCCAGCGCTGTCTTCACGGCGTCGATGGTCTGCTGACGCGTCGCGCCGTACGGCAACGTGTCGAGTACGACGCGTGCGCGGAATCCTGTATTCATCTGCTTCCTCTTCCTGGGTTGTGGTGCTGAGAACAACCTAACAGGCCGCGCGTCAGGCGTCAACCGCAACGCGACTTACTCGCACGAATCTGGCGAGACCGTGTCGCCCTCCTTGAGACTGCTGACTGCGACACGGGCCAGCTTCGTGGGCTGGACTTCGGTGCGTGCAGGCCGGTTCGGGACGAACGTGTCAGACGTGGAGTCGTAGTCGGTGATGGAGTCCGGTGTGGGCATGCGTTGAACCTAACCTATGAGGGAGGGGCTGTCAACCGTCTTCCCGTGGCCAGGGGCGTTCTTCGCTCCATTGCCAGGTGTCCAGTGCGTGGTACGCAGCGTTCTGCGCGTCGTGCAGGATGTAGAACATCGGCTCGGGTGGGCGAACCATCATCAGTGCCTTAGCGATGCACTTGCCCGTCTCTTCGATCGCGGCACCGGCGTTCCGACGCCACTCCCACCGTTCTCGACACGTCATCAACGCTTTGTTCCATGTCTCACCCCGCTCCTGTGCACGCTCCAGCCGACGGCACACACCATCTTCCAGCGGGTAGCCGCACAAGCAGTGCGCCGGATGGTTCGGATCGCGGATGGTCATTTGGCCAATATAACATAAGATACGTGGTGTCAACCGCAGTTTCCGGGGCTGAGCGCACGAAGGCGGAGCCGATGATGTTCTCGACTCCGCCTTCACGTGATGCGTGTGCGTTACTCGTCTCGACCAAACGCTGTGTCACGCGCCTTACGCAGTTCGCGAATCAGATTGTTGATACCAGTCCGGTCGAGGTCACAGAACCAGCCGGGCTCCACAACGTCCAGATTCTTCCCGTCTGAGTCAACAAGTCCACCTGCCGGGTAAACCGTCGCGAGCTGCACGCCACCGTACTTGTTCCATCCGACAACAATCATGAAGTCCGGATCGTTCGGAGTACTTCCCGTCGGGTTGTACATTCCTGCATGCATCGTTGTTTTTGGCATCACGCGCTCTATTCCGCCCATCACGGGCTTCGCCCAGCCTCACGCCGGGGGTGAACTGAACCTAGTTCACCAAGTACATCTGGTCAATCCCACACTACGCGAGCTGTGGCACAGAAGTTTCCGGGGATCGGGGCGAAATTGGGGAAATTCTGTACGGGACCAGCGCGTGTTCTGAGCCGATCTTGTGATGGACGCACGTGGCTTGGGTTGTGATCTTGGTGCAGATGTCCCAAGATCTTGTCAGATTGTGCCATACCGTGACAGATCACGTGTCATCGTGTTGGCAACCTGTGCAGCGCATCAGCCGAGAGGCGCGCCATTCTCGTCTTGCCGTCGAATGGCGAGTCGGTCTGGGCAACCTGGGATGTTCATTCCTTGTGGAATGGGGTTCACAAGCAAAGCGTTCACAGACACGAACACCCAGCGCCTGCATCCACACGTGCTGGCGTGCTGACTCTCCGGGTACGGGTCGATGTGCGCGCAGACAGTTGACGACATGGGCCCATCAGGTCCTCTCAGAACTTGACTGGAGCTGGCATGGGTGAGTCGACCTGACCTTCGACCACGATCGGGCTGGTGGCCCGCTCAGCCGCTACTCGCACGGGCTGGCCGCTGGCCTCGTCGCTCATGGCGCCGCCTTCGATCGCTCGCTGCAACTCGCGACCGATCGCCGTCCGAACCCTGGTGTCATGGGGGTCAAGACCTAGGGCTGTGATAGCTCGCACAAACGCTTCCTCAAGCTGGTCAACGCCCTTCTCTGCAAGCCTGACACGCCTTTCCTCAAGGCCTGAGCGCACAGCTGCAGTGGCCACCTGAGCAAGGTGCCTACGCTCGCGCTCAAGTAGCTCCCACCACACGTTCACCTGGGCACGCTGCTCTGTGCGCTCAAGCGTGTAATTGCCTCCCTGCCCTCCTGTGCGCTCCTCTTCGAGCTGCAACGCTTCCTGCCACACAAGCTCTTCCTTGGTAAGCAAGCGTACCTGTTCCTCGAGATAGCGCACATAGCCTGCACTGCGTGCAATTTCTTCCATTACCGCAGCGCCAGGATCTACATAAACCATAGGTCCCATGTCAGGCATCTCGTGCTCCCACTTCCTGCGTTGTGCGTCCTGTGTCACAAACATCCCTGTGCTGATTGCCAGGGCTGTGGGGGATTGGCCTACCTGCGACGCAGCAGCTCGCTGCAGACGGCGCCAGGCTCGAGTGCCTGGCTGCCCAGGTACCCGTGCTGACGCCCCTTGCGTCCGTTTTGGCACAATATGCACCCCGTTCTGGCCTGCACAATGTGACAACTCTATCGCATACGCGGGCATGCGTGTGCGGATGGGCGCTCGTGAAGCGTTGTGCGCCTGGCCTACCTTTCCCCCCTTTGTGTCCCATGTTCCCAGATATCATAAGTTATATTCCCCGTCTTCATCAACGGCGCTGCATTCTAGGTCCGGCGCGTTCCATGCAAGACCAGCGTCCCTCAGGCCCAAGCCGCTCATGACCACGTTCCAGATCTCCGGCTTCCGAACGTCGTACCCACCCGTGCTGTCCGGGATCGTCAACCGATGACCATCCCACATGATCGACGCGCAGTGGGTCATGACAGTCGGCTCATGCCATTCGTACGGGCGCTGTGTGATCTGATCCTGACCACCAATGCACCGAACGTTCTCGATGTCCCGATCCGCGCCCGTGCTGCCAACCCGCATGATGAGATGTTCGTTCGCACAAACGTCACATCTCATGATCCATGCGACCGGCAGCACATCCAACGTACTCGCCCACTCCCGATACAGCGTGGTGCAGATCTCGTGTGTCCTGTTTCCAGATTCCTCGTGAACAGATCCTGCCCGATCAAACATCGTCCGTTCCTCTCGTCGTTGTCGCATTGTGCAGGCCCCGTCAACCAAGCTGTCAGGGTAGCTGCATCAGCTAACTCTATATACGAACCTTGCGTATTTTGTGTCATCACTCGTCGTATACGGATTTACTATATTACCCTGTCTACTCTGTCTACCCTGACAGATAGTAGTTGTATATAGCAGTTGAAGTGGGGAAACACAATTTGTGCAACCCGTCAACCACTACCAATCTACGTCGCCATTGCCCCGCCGTTCAGTCTCTCTGACCCTGACACACCCAACACAAGTTGTGCAAACACAAATTGTGCTAAGATCAACGATCTTGGTGTCGTACTAACCGCGAAGCGCGACCCTGACAGATCGGTACGACTCGCCATTGCGGTAGTCACAACCCGGTAACCCACGCAGAACGACTCAGCATCGCCTGACCAGCCATATTCAGCTCGAGTCCGCGATACGCCGTAGCCCGCTTGTTCGGCGCCACCGTCACGCGCCCGGTACCGTCCAGGTGCGGGATGTTGGCGTGCAGGTCGCGCCCGAAGTGGACTTCGTTGGACGCGCGGATGTTCTTTGTCTCGCACCACTGCCGGTACACGGCGAACAGGTCCGCCTTCACGACCTGCGCCATGGGATCGATGCGGCACATCTCCTCGAGGAACAGCTTGGTCGTACTGCCCAGGTTGGCCAGCAGGTCCAGTCCTTCGGCCGCAGACTTCGGCTGCGCGAACCGCGTGCGCTCCACCAGTCGATCCAGGCCGTCAAGCGCCCACATGAGGATCCCGGGCAACTCACCCAGCAGCTTGCCCGTGAGGTTGGCGTCACGTTTGGCCGCCGGGATCTCGTTTGTGAACTTGAGCATGAGCATGCGCGACCGAAGCGCACCGGATTCGTCCTGCATCTTCGGTACTTCGTTCGAGACCAGCATGAACCTCGTCGGCAGCCGCGACGAGTACATGGGCTGGCCCTTCTTTTCAACCGATACGGGGTCCTCCCCCGTGATGCTGAGCAGCCGCTCAACCGCTACGCCATCGTCTCGCGATCGGAAGCGCGTATCCTGCATGACCGCCAGGCCCTTGGTCTCGATGCCCTCCAGGCCGAACCTCTGATTGAGATCCGCCAGCGAGACCGAACCCACGTTGTGGTCGCCGCCGAGCAGAGCGGTGAGAACGCGAATGATGGTTCCCTTCCCGCACCGTGGAGGGCCGACCATCATGAACATCGTCTGAAGATCCGTGCGGTACGTGAGCAGGTAGCCGAAGATCTCTTGCAGCGTTGCCACCGAATCAGGATCGTCCGGCCAGACCTCGTGCAGGAACTTGAACCAACCCCGTGGCGCAGGAGCCTCCGGACTGAAGTCGTACGTGACTGCATAGTGATTGTAGAGCCGCGGCGTGTGGGCCCACAGCTGCCGTGACATGGCATGCACGATGCCGTTCTGGCAGGCGATCATGTCGCGTGCGTCAACCGGCGGGCTCTCCATTGCGACGTTCTCATCTGGCTCGAACCAGCAGGGAACGTCCGTGTCGCGGTCGAGGTACAGCTTGGACTTGATGTTCTCTGCGATGAGCTTGGCTCGATTGTTGTCTACCTCGAAGTCTACCCACGCTGGCAATGCGTTCGCACCAGTACCGATACGTCCTACGTACACGGCGCGCTCGAACGTTGCATAGATCTGACTGTGCAACGCTCCTTCGTCCATCTCGCGCCAATGTGTGTCAGTCCAGCGGTACAGCTTGCCACGGTGGCAGACCAGCTTGTAGCCATCGCCCTGCTTGTAGAATGCGTCCAAGAAGCGAATCGCATTGAGATCTGAACGTTTCGGCGCATCACATCGGAACGTGCCCGGCGGCTGAGGTCCGATGCCGTTCGGGACTGTGTTGACGATCGGTGCTGTCACAGTGCATCGGCCTCGTTATAGTCACAGTCGTTGCACACGCGAAGGTCTGACGACTCCGGATACGCTGGCAGCAGCTGCGCTCCGCACTGCGGGCACACCAGGCGCAGCGCAACGCGCGCTCGTGTTTCCCAGCCGTCAGAGCGGTCGTCCGGGTCGATCCCTACCTGTCGCAGTCGATCGCGCAGCGCAGCATCCTCAGCGTCTCGCAGCCGCAGGTGATACTTCAGCAGCTCAGACTGTATGTAGTCGTTCTCGCGGAGCATCTGCCTGACCGGCATGCGCATGATCACGGGGCGACGGTCACCGCTAGGCAGACTCTTGCATTCACGCAGCGTATACGATGGGTCCAACGGCTTGAGCATGGCCTCGATAAGTTCCTGCATGAACGGGTCAGTCGTGTCGTCGTTGGCCACTACTTAAACCTCCTCGTGAGGTTGCGAGCGAACTGCGCGTTCGTTGCTGCCTCAGCCTGTCGTGATCGTTCGATGTACCGGCGCGCGTGCTGAACCATTGGCCGGATGTCGCGCTCTGTCCAGGGGTTGTCCGGGTCTCCTACATCACTGTGGTCGGCCGAGTACATCAGCGCGCCCACGATCGTCTCGTCTTCGTACCCGCGCGCGATCAGCGAGCAGGCCATGCGCTTGAACGTGTAGCTCTGTTCCCCGACAGGCACGTCCACGCGCGCCAGGCCAGCGACTCCATCACCGTCCGTCTCGTTCCCGGCGATCGGCGAACTAGCCTCACCACCGAACGCCGACCCGTCCTGCGTGACCTCAGCCGCTGGAGCGCCCAGCAACGCCTCCGGCGCGATCGGCAACGCGCGCGGATCGCCGGCTGTCCAACGGTACGGCCTGAAGTCCTCCCTGCGACCCGTGCCCTTGGCACCCTGGTCAACGACCACGAGACGCATTGACGGCGGGACAGGGACCTGCCAGGGGCGATCAACCCCGGGCAGTAACGGTGAGTGCGGGAACGTCGCGCCGTCGGGTAGGCGCCACCACAGGTGCTGCCCACCGTCGTTGCGCGGCGACACGGACCGCGGCACCCTCGAGACATCTATTCGTTTCTCCGAACAGAAGTTCCAGAACCGATCGTTGCCACCGTGGCGCGGGTCGAGGTCCACGATGAGGATGCCGTTCGCACGTGAGGCGAAGCCAATGTTCGCAAGCGGCGCGTTCGTCCACCACTCCTGAACCTGCGCCAAGTCGCGCGTGGCGACGTCATCGACCTCCCACCCGGAGCCGAGCACGGCCGAGTTGGCCTTCTTGGAATCGTCCGGGTGCGACGCGTCCCAGAGTGGCACAACCTTACCCACGTGATGCGCCCACCATAGTGCAGCGTCGCGCATGCCGCCAGCTTCGACGGAGGGCTGAGGGATGGCCGCGGCGAACCGCGAGCCGATGTCCATGAGCCCCGCATCAACGTGCTCGGCTTGCGCGACGATCTCGGTGAACGAGACGCCGCTTGATGTCACCGGCTGCGCTCGCCAGTTGCGGGATCAATCCCGGCCAGCTCGTCAGCGATGTCCGATCGATGTTCGATCATCCTCCTGAAGTCGACCGTTGTTGTAGTCGTCGCGTATATGGCGCATGTGCTGAGCTCTGTAGCGGCAACCTGCTCACGAAGTACCTGAGTCTGCTCCTGGATGGCCTCGGTCTGAGTACGTGTTGCCTGCGTCAGTTCGAAGATCGCCTGGACGATCATCTGTGCCTCTGTCACGTGTGACATGTCAGTCCTTCTTGATTGGTCGAAGTTCGACAGGGACGGGCGGCGGCGGTGCGCCGGGAGTGACAGGCTCGACCAGTGCTAGGCTCGGACGGGTGGGCTCCGGCACTGACCGAGGGTGCTTCCACCATGCTTTGGTGTCGGTCCCGTCTTCTGATGGATCGTCGTCTGACGATGCGTCATTATCATTGCCGTACCCGTCTGGGTAGACGTCGCCATCAACGTCGCGCGTCACGTCCGCGTGACGCAGATCAGCGGCGTACCGCACGCTCTGCGCCAGTTCGCGGATCGCATCGGCCAGCACGTCAGACGCGCGATCGACAGCCGCTGCGATGACCTCGCCGTCTGTCGTCATCAGTTGCTCTCCGCGTTGTTGCGCATCGTGAACTGCTCTGTCATCGACGGACCCAGCACACTCAGTGCTGCCAGCAGTTCTTCGACGTCAACGTTCCCGTGGACCCACGTCACCGTGCCTTCGATCTGCAGGCCGCGCTCGCTCTGCATCTGCACATGGAACCCACGCATCGGCAGCTCCTCGCCGTCTGGCCCGTAGAACATGGTCAGCTGTCCTTCGGCCGGTACGTGCCGATGGCCGTGGACAGTGCCGTGCCCACGAGCTGCATGGCCTGATCCTCGGTGAAGCCCACCCATCGCAGACCGACGTACATGTTGCGCATTGTCTGGGCGTTCTGCCGTGAGACTGCGTCGGGCTCTTCGCCACCGAGCGGGGGCGTGCCGTTCGGCTGCGGAATGCGCGGGTCCTGATCGTCTGTCACTGTGCTACCTCTTCCTTGATTCCTCCGCGACGTGTACGCGCGGCCTCGATGGTGAACAACGTCGTAGTCATGCGCTCTGCTCCTTGGCCCACGCGTCTACGTCATCTACGTGGTACCGAAGGTGCCGACCGAACTTGTGTGCTGCTGGCCCAGTCTTCTCGGTACGCCACTTCCGAACGGCACCACGCGTAACGTGCAGACGTTCGGCGACCTGGTCCGTATCGAGCCAGTCTGAGGCGATAGTGATTCCTTCTGTCACACTCCATCCTCCTGTTCGTTGATGTTCGGTGGGGATTGGAACGATACCATACGCGTCAGTAGACGATCAAGATTGTTCGTTGCTGGGGTTGACACGGCCAGCCGACCGGGGCTACCGTCGTCCTTGTCACCGCAGCCCGGCACACCCCGGGAAGGTGCTTCGAGAGGAGGGGATGCGCGATGGTCTGACCATCCGCGTTCAGCGTAGGGCGTACCGGCTAGGACGCTACTAACGCACCCATGTTGCATCACCTGCTTGAACGCACGATCCGGCGGCCCTGCCGAGACAATCGTACATGGGCGGGGCCGCCGTCCCAAACCCCACTGAATGAGGAAGGCACCATCATGCTCATCAGCAAGTTCGCCGACACCGTCAAGCCGACGCCCCGCGGCAAGCCCGGGTCCAGCGATCGGCGGCCGAACACCGGTGTCGCCAAGCAGCACCGCATCGCCAAGCGAGTCGACGCGGAGCTCCGGCAGTCCGTGTACGACGAGACCGTGCCGGACGACGCCATGGAGCGCGCCCACCGCTACGGCCGCAAGATGCGCGAGGGTCTGATCTGATGGCAGACGAGCTGACTCCCACGTTCACCGTCGCCGACGTCCTCGAGAAGGCGGCTGACATCATCGCTCCACCCAACGGTCGTACACGGTGGATGCGCGGCAACTTACACTCGCGTGATGGTCGATTTTGTGCCCTCGGCGGAATCGAACACGCTGCGGCTAAGCTTGCTGGTTTGTCCGGTCGCAGGTCACTGCATGTGTACAGTCCTCGGTTCGCAGATGCACGGCGCGCGGCGAGCAGTTTAACCGAACAGGCACAGCGCGCACTGATGTTCAATGGTGTGACAGGTTCGGTGCCAGCTGTGTACAAGGATCACGTCCCGCGATCTGTTCCCAGCTGGAATGACAACGTTGCCAAGAATGGTCGTGAGGTCGCACAGGCCATGCGTAACCTCGCCAAGATGCTCCGTGCCGAAGCAGCGGTTGCGGATGACAATCAGAAGAAGGTGAACTGACATGACCGTCGAGATCAATGTCGCACGGCTGCGCGAGGCTGTCGACTTCGTTCGCGCCACGCACGTGACCGCCAACAGCGACAACCCGGAAGGACGGGTGCCCGTGCTGGTCAACGGTGTCCCTGCCGTGCACGACCAGAGCGTGTACTCAGCACTCGGCACGCAGGTCGACACGTTCCCCCACACGGCGCAGGAGCAAGCGCAGATCGACATGGACCCGTCGCTCAACACGTGTGGCACGGCCTACTGTGTCGCCGGCTACCTCACTGCGACGACGCCCGGGTACAAGGCCGATCTCATTCTGAAGAGGCAGTCGCTCTTCGACCCCTTCTCGTTGCGCGAGACCGTCGATGGCACGGTGGTCGATAGTCACGACGACATCGCGGCCCGCGCGATCTTCCCGTGGTACGCGGAGGCGTGTGAGAACGACAGGTTCACCAACGAGCAGGAGAATGCAGTGCAGCTGTTGTTCGATCTGTTCGACGGTGCCAACAGTCTCGAGACCATCGTGGCCATCGCCACCGACTTGGCAGGGGAGCCGATCTGATGATCATCATCGGTGCTCTTCTCGGTGGGCTCCTCCTTCTGGCCGGATCCGTCGTGCTGATGACCTGGCCCGCCATGCTGCTGTTCGGCGCGGTGCACCACGATGTCTTCAGCTGGGTGCCCGCGCTCAGTCTGTGGCAGACGTTCCTGGTCGTGATGTTGCTGCACTGCCTCATCCCGACATCGTCCACCTCAAGCAGCGACTGATGGTAGACATCCCGGCGGCCAAGGCTGCGCAAGCTGCGGTTGATGCGTCGGCCGATCGGTACTTCACCGACCGTGAGTTTGCCGAGAAGGTTGATGCTGCCATCGATCGTATTCTGGTCGCACATCCCGTTCGCGGCGTTCCGACTGTGTCACGACCGTTCATCGCTATGGGTGTGTGCGTTGCACTCGACATGTACCTTCCTGCTTCTCCACCGCGACCATCGAAATGAGTTGACCGTCATGCCGAAGAACGATCGGCCGGTGGGGCCCATCCCCGGTACCAGCCTCATCAAGGCACTCGACGCGTTTGCCGTTGTGCGTCTGCGCGACCTGGCGTCACGGCAGGCTGACGATGGGCCTGAGGGCCTGATGGCGCGCGTGCCCGACGTCATCGACGGGTGGGAGCCGGACGTCGGTGGATCGCAGCACCACATCGACAACACGGACGACATCCGCACGATGTTCACCGAGCGGTACGCACGCGGCGTCACGGACGTTCTCGCCTGGCTCAGCGGTGACGAGCCGTCGGTTGAGCTCATCGAGCTGCTTGACGTCAAGATCGGTTGACGACACGGCCATCACCAGCTAGGTTCGTTGTTACCCAGGAACGATCAACAGGAAGAAGATCATGCAGATCACCGTTTCCCCGCCGGGGTTGACGCAGGACGCGGTCACTCTTACGTTGCGCATGCACATGCCGCCCGTCATCTGTTCGATCGACGGCGAACGCGCCGCGCAATGGTTCGATGACCCGGCCGCGAACAGCGCCATGAACCCGGACGTCTCGCCGATCGGAGCTCCTGAGGTCTGTACCACATGTCTCAACGAGCTGCTCGCCATCGGTGTGGTGGAGATCACCGAAGTCGATCCTGATTCTTTTTGATCATCGATGGTACTCGATCTTACAACACCGTGCAAGTATGCAAATGTTGGCACTAACAACAAGGGTTACACGCATTTGCATCGTAAGGTGTACGAAGAGGCGAATGGTCCAATACCATCAGGACATGTTGTGGACCATGCTTGTCACAATGTAGATGCAAACTGTGAGGGCGGCATTACTTGTCGTCATCGGGCATGCATCAATGAACTCCATCTTGAAGCCATCACATACAAGGAGAATAACGCTCGAGGACAAGTGAATAGTGCAGCAGTACGTGCACGCAGACGACAATCACAGCTCAACACATTCGCGCAGACAGATCGTACACCGACTCATTGCTCGTGTGGTGCAGGTCCTTTTGTTGGTCCTATGGGGTTGGGAGTACATCAAGTAACATCAAGATGTGAAACTGGAGGAACATTGCGGAATGTTATGTGCAGCTGCGGTGCAGGGCCGTACAAAGCAACGCACGGTGCCCGTATTCACGCAGCTCGAGCAAAATGCAACGGCGATCCGCAGGAAGGGGCAGCGTAATGGCGCGCATGCCGGAGACTATCACCATTCACTTCGAGCTGACGGCCATGCCGATGATCGTCCAGCTCGCGGAGTTGCTTGTGGTCGAGGATGTGCGCAAGTCCTATCCGGACATGACGCATGCTCAGGCACTTGAAGAGGCGCACACCATGGGCATGACAGCAGAGGAGCTCGATGCTTCGGCTGACCACACCGGTGACAGCATCGTGCAGGCGTACAAGATCGTGCTCGGGTTGCCTGTCGATGGCTTCACCATGACGGGCACCATCATCACCGAGCAAGGAGAAGGCGCATGAAGCCGGGCAGTCCTGAGTTCCCCGAGATCGTGACGCTCTGTGGCTCGACGCGCTTTCGAGATGCGTTTTTCGCCGAGCAGCGACGATTGACGCTCGAGGGCAAGATCGTCATCAGCGTCGGACTCTTCGGCCATCTCGATCCGGCCATCGACATCGGCACCGCAGTTGCTCCAACTGCACCGAAGGTCGCGCTCGACGAGCTGCACAAGCGCAAGATCGACCTGAGCGACAGCATCCACGTCATCAACGTGGACGGCTACATCGGGTCCAGCACCCGAGGCGAGATCGAGTACGCAACCGCCACGGGCAAGACCGTGACGTACATGGAGGGAGCACGATGACAGGTCCGCAGCCCGTGGTCCGTGTCGGTCAGGTCTGGGAGGACGATGATCCGCGTTCGGCTGGTCGCGTGCTGAAGGTGATCAAGATCATCAATGAACCGGGATTCGCTCGTGCGGAGTGCGAAGTCATCGCCGTGGCGCGTAATGTCTCGAGAGATCGCATCGGGAAGACAACGCGTATCAGTATTCGCCGCATGCGTCCCGGCAGTCGCGGCTACCGGTACGTCGGTGAAGCGGTTGAGTCAGGCGGAGCTGCATCGAACGGATCGCCGGCGAACGACGATCCCAACGCACCAACGGATGGGCTGACGACCGGCCTGACCTGTCCTGACTGTGATCAGCGGTTCGTGTCGATCGAACGAACGCCACGCGGTAAGCGCACGTGCCCGAACGGTCACGTGTTCATCCTGAACGGCACCAATGAATTCGAGAGGGTCAACTGATGCAGATCAACACAGCCAAGCTCCGCGAGCTGGTCGGCCATGCGCTCGCTGAGGACAAGCGCGTCTGGGAACAGGAGGAGGTGGACTTCGAGGCCAAGTGTGCCAAGCGTCGGCAGGACTGGCTGGATCGCAACAGCGCGTCGTGGTCCGAGTTCAGCAAGACTATCATCGAGAAGGTTCGTGCCGGTGTGCCGATCACCGAGGATGATGTGCCCGAAGATCCGAATGCCGACCGTTACTCGCGTAAGGCGTTCTTCTCTGAACTGCGTCCATCAAGTCGTCACGAGAAGGACTACGTGAAGGGTGTCGCCGTCTACACACCGCCCAAGGATCTGGTACGCTTCCAGGCGTTCCTCGAGCTGGTCGAAGGCGATACCATCACGACCAGTGCACTGAAGGATCATGGCCTCGCACAGATCAACAGCAAGGTGCTGCAGTTCGTTCACGATGCCAGGGAGCGATGATGAGGTTCTTTCGCTCTCAGCGTCAGATCGAGGTCACGACGTCCAAGACTGAGGCCGATGTTGCGCGGCTGCTCGAGATCGTTCGTGAACGGGAGGTCGATGTTGCATGGCAGGAGTTGCGGTACATCGTTGGCAAGCACCTCAGCAGTGAACTCGATCGCATGCTGACCAATCTTCGACGGCAGACAAATCCTGACGAGATGCCACGGGAATGCCGAGTGGGTTTCCAAGTGCTGAACGGTTGGATTCTCACTGAGGATCGTGAGATCAAGTTCGGGTCAACTGCAGATGAGGTGTCTGATGATCATCGTTCCGGTTCGTGACGATTCTAGTACGCGGCTTCCTCATGTGTTGCTCATGCTGGTCGGCACACTTGTCGACTGGACAGAGCATGAGCCAACTGAGGATGAGCCGAATCCTGAGACGATCCGCGCCAGGGTCACGGGTATCCGCTGGGAACGCAATGTCGACGGCAACGAGACAGGCCGCCGGTGCGTAGAGCTGATGCTGGATCGTGGTGACGGTACGATGCGATGGGTCGGCCCATTCGGATTGTGAAGTTGTCGTCATGTATGTGATGGGCGTGTTCGCTGTACTGTTCTGCATCATCAGCTTATGGACAGGATGGAAGGCATGGCGTGAGACAGATCGAGTAGAACGTGCTCGACTACTGACCATCTCTGGTATCGCGAGCTGCGCTATGTGGCTGGTGCTCTTCATCTTGTTCGTGCTGTATGACCTCGAGAGGACTAGGCTGTCGTCATGACTACGGTCGAGAAGCGTTGTGTCTGTTGCGACCTGCCGGAGTATTCGTGCGGACGCAAGGCCGAACTCGCGCTAGTACAGCCTCGGCAGACTCCGCCGCTCAACATCGGCTTCGCTGATCTTCTGCAGCGATCCGTGATGGGTAAGTGGTTCGTCGCAGAATATCGCGGCGACTGCGATGTCTGCGGTGAGGAGTACGAGCCGGGCGAAGAGATCCGTGCCGATGGGTCCGGCGGCTGGCAGGGACGCGCCTGCTGCGGTCCGGACGACGAACGTTGGTGACGCGTGCTGGGGAGTTGATCCTGCCGGATAGCGCCAGGACCTGCTCTCGTGCTAGCACCACGGTGGTTGGCCAGCTGTGCGGGCGTCCAGCTTGGTACAAGTTCGAGCTAGACGCGTCGTTCTACCCCGAGGTCAAGACTCGCACTGGGGTCATCAAGGGATTCGCCTGCACCGACCACGGCAAGGACATCTGGAAGATGAAGGGTCTGATGAGCAGTCAGACCATCGTCTGACCATGTACCCTCGGCCGCGCGGGGCAAATCGCGGATGGGTCGGAGCTGCAGCTTCGACGGGGGAGCCGGTGCACCGGACAGGATAAGAGCTGGGTTCGAGTCCCAGCCTCCCCACTATGCGGCAGGATGTCAACGGCAAGCGGCGTGACGCACGGCAGACCAATGGCGGGCACGCCGGGCTGTGCGAGGTGTGTGATCCGGGACACCGTTCACGTGACGAGCACCTAAGGTCGGAGAGGATGTCTCCAGCCCGATGACCCGTCCTGCACCCTGCCGCATCTCAACTTGCAATGAACACATGCTATTGTGTTCAGCACACGCATCGTGCCTGCCGTACACGCATCCGCAAGCGTGACGAAGGATCTTGAGCTATCGGTTGACACGGAGCGTTGCTGCGGATAACGTGGTCCTCGTCAGGAACGCTGGAAGCACAGGAAGGAACGCATCATGGCCCACGAGGTCGAATCACTCTTCTCCGCCCGTGAGGTGCCCTGGCACCGCATCGGTGTCGTCACCCCCGACGTCCTGAAGGCGTCCGAGGCGATCGTCGCCGCCGGGCTGGACTGGACGGTCGACAAGTACCCGATCTACGACAAGCAGACCGAGTTCGGCGAGAACGGGTTCGAGGACAAGTACGTCGAGATCCCGGATCGGTTCGCGCTCAAGCGTTCGATCGACCAGCAGCTGATGTCGATCGTCTCAGACAAGTACCGTCCGTTCCAGAACACCAACGCGTTCGAGTTCATGGACGCCCTCACCGGCACGGCGGACGCCAAGTACGAGACCGCCGGTTCCCTTCGGCATGGACGCGTCGTCTTCGTCTCGCTGCGCATGGAGAACTCCGACTTCACGGTCGCCGGCGAGGACCTGCACCAGACGTACCTACTGCTGCGTACCACGCACGACGGCAGTGGCCGTATCTCGGTGTACGTCGTTACCGTCCGCGTCGTTTGCATGAATACACTTACGTGGGCCATCAACGGTGCTCGTCACTCGTGGGGCGTCACGCACACTGCGGACGTCGCCGGCAAGATCGCTGAGGCTCGCGAGGCACTGGGTCTGACGGCCCAGTACACCGAGGCGTTCCAGGCCGAGGCCGAGGCGCTGCTGTCGGTGAAGATCACTGACGACGACCTGCAGAAGCTGCTCGACGGCACCCTGCAGGAGCGGCCCACCAAGGAGGCCGAGATCGAGCTGATCATGGACAACTACCGGAGCAGCGCCACGGTGGCGAACTTCCTCGGTACCGGCTGGGGCGCCGTGAACGCCGTCAGCGAGTACGAAGAGCACGTGAAGAAGAACGCCTCGGGCGAGGCTCTGTTCTCCCGTCTGCTGGACGGCCGGGACGCCAAGCTCCGTACGACTCTCAAGGACCAGCTGCTCGCCAGCGTCTGACCTACCGAGCCGCATCGGCCGCCGGGTGTCTCACAACCCCGGCGGTCGTTGCGCGTTCGTCCCCAGAGAGGAAGGTTCATGAACAAGCGCCCAGCACCATACACACCGGAGCGTGTGCTGCCTGACGGAACGGAGATCGCGCGTCGTCGTAAGGCAGGCGAGACATTCGCCAGCATCGGCGAGCAGTACGGGACCAGCCGCCAGGCCGTGCACAAGGCGTTCACGAAGTGGACACGTGATCAGGAAGAAGAGGAGGTGAAGGCATGACCAGCACCGAGGAACGCAAGCCGTACGTTGATCCGCACTGCGATGCGGCTGAGAAGGCTGCTGAGCGTTGCGAGTTTGCTCTGACGTACGCGCGCACAGAGCCACGCGAGTTGGCGCCTGGGATGATCCTGGGGCCGGACATCGATGACGTGTACCACCCGGGGCAGAAGAGCAGCGGTGAGTGGATGGGCGAGGTGCCTGACGGCTACCACGATGCTCATCCTGCAGTCCTGCTCACCGAGGATGTGTTCATCGACCACTACGCTGGGATGGCGATCAACGAAGCCGTGCACGAAGCGCTCGAATGGTTCCGTGTCGACGGGAAGCCCTGGCTCGACCCGCACGGTCCGACGGACTCGGACATCTACGCCGCCGTGGCCGAACTGGTCGAGAAGCTGACGTCGTTCCGTCATGGACTGCTCGAGCAAGGACCTGCCTGAAAGAATCTTGCTCTAGCGGTTGACATGCACGAACGCACCGGCTAGGTTCGTTGTTGTCAGGAACGCACGAATCGCCAGGAAGAGGAATGAAATGCCCGAGATCCGCTCAGTTCCCGTCAAGGCCAGCTCGCTCAAGGTCGGCGACGAACTGCTCGACGGCCGCATCGTCGTCTCGGTCGACGTCAAGCAGAAGTGGACCACGGTGTACTTCGAGACGGCGCCGCAGCTCGACACCCGGCACAAGCGCGTCGAGAACGACACGGAGTTCCTGGTCAAGCGATCGTTCAAGACGGCCGAGGAGAACGCCGCCGACCAACTGGCCTTCAAGCTGCGCCAGCTGGACGGCAACGAGCAGAGTGTCAAGAAGCACCTGACCGAGGTGCACGAGCGCATCACCGCGCAGATGGCGTCGGTCGACGAGGTCAGTTCGTCCACGCTGGGCGACCTGCTCGCCGCACAGGCGGCGAAGAAGACCTGGGGCCGGATCACGCACGTCGCCAAGATCCAGGCTGACCGAGCCGTCGCCTTCGACGCGGAGACCGGCACCTGGCACGTCCGCGATGATGCAGAGGTCGCGGCCGAGCATGACGGGTCACCGGCCATGGACCGACTTACCTGCGTTGAGTACATCAAGGAGAAGGTGACACAGGAGCTCATCGAGTTCATCAGCTACACCAGCCGCTCCAGCTCGGTGATCTCCAACGCGGCCGAGGACTACGACCGCCAGGCCAAGGCCAACTTCGTCCGCGACATGCGCTGGCTGTCCTTCTGATGGGCCACCGACGCGGAGACGGTCGAGGCAAGTACGCCCCGACCGGAGTGCGAACACCACCTGGGATCCCCGTCGGGGACTACCCGCTCGTCACCATCAACCGCACCATTCGTCAGGAAGAGGAACAAGTCATGGCACAGAGCACCGGAACCAGTCGCCCCACCCCGTCCGACATCCGTCCGAGGCCGATGCAGACGGCCGATGCGGCTCCTGCGGCCAACGACACGGCAGGTGCGATCGCCATCCTCCTGGAGGAACTCGCCGCAGCGTGTGTGCGGATCGACAAGCTGACCGATCGCGTTGCGGAGCTCGAAGCACGACCCGTGCGCGGCAACGGGCAGGCACGTAAGTACAACCCGGACGCGCTCAGCAGCGGCATCCTCGCTGTGCTCGAACGGATTGCACCATTCGACATCAAGCTCTCGGCTGCTGCAATCGCTGATGCGCTGGACGACTCGCTGTTCGTGGGTCTGCAGGCTGGAAAGTCGAGCAATGTCAGTGCACGCCTGCAGACGTTGGTGAAGCACAAGCTGGTGAAGCGCTCGTACACGCCCGGAGCGAGCAGCGGAAACAACGGGCTGCTGTACTATGTCGACCCGCCCAAGGTGCCTAAGACCGACGCCTGATGCACGGCGGGCGGCTGGCAGCCACACAGGGTTCGAGGCCCTGGCGCCCACGCACGAACCATCCGCACATCCCAGGAAGAGGAATCATCATGCCCCGTCCCACGATCGCGCAGCTGCAGCGGGAGCTGTCCGCTGCAATCAACACCACTGCCGAGGTCCGTTCGCAGTACGAGCAGTTCAAGAAGGACGTTCGCGAAGTTGCGCTGAACGCCAAGCAGAGTGAGAACTGGTGCGACCAGGGGTTCAACGCGGCGATGGACGAACTCGGTCTCGAGAAGCTGCCGTCTGAGTTCGAGATCGATGTCGAGATCAAGGCGGTGCAGACCGTGACCGTGACTGTCGACGCGGATGACCTCGTGTCGAATGACTACGAACGCACGGAGCAGGGTGCCCGCCAGTACGTGCTCGACCAGCAGCTGGCTGTCAAGCGGGCCAGTCTGTACGACTGGGATGTGAAGGACGAGGTCGAGGTCAAGTCCAGCCGTACGTCCACGAACTGACGGCAGGCCGTAAGGCGTTGCGGTTGACACGCAGCGTCTCGCGGCGTACCGTTTGTTTTAGGAAGCACGCCAGGAAGCACGGAGAGAAGGAATTATGAGCGGTACAATCGTACCCGACTGGATTGCCGAAGATACGCGGGTCATCGTCTTGTCTCGAGGTGGTGGCTTGCTTGCCGGCACTCACGCACGAATAACAACGATCAAGAAGATTAATCCCAAATCGTTTCGCGTTGACGGTGAGAACACCATCTTCCCGTTCGATTTGATCCGGGACAATGAAGCAACCAGCAAGCTCATCGGCGGGACCTGGGGTCACCGGCGAATCGTCATCCCGTTGGACAGCGATGTTGGACGTCGCGAGCTGTCCGTACTGCGTTACCGGAACGCGGTGCGCCGGGCTGACGCAGCGGTTGCCGCGTGGCAGAAGGACCGCACCATGGACAACAAGCTCACCGCGCTAGACGCCATCAAGGGCGTGCCCGCTCCGATCGAACAGGAAGAGGAAGACTGATCGTGACGTCGAGTGCGGCTGCTCCGCCGCTCCGACGATCTGCACCGACTGCGAGGCGTTCTTCGCGGTGCACGACCTCAACAAGTTCTGATCAGCACAACAACCCGTCGATCATCCGGAACAGGAAGGCAAGACCATGACCAGTACTGAGAGCCTGACCGACCAGCAGCTCACCTACGCCGAGCGCATCAACAAGCTCCTCCGCAAGGCCGAGTCCACCGACTCGTCGCACGAGGCCGAGGCGCTGACCGCCAAGGCGCAGGAGCTCATGTCGCGCTGGGGGCTGGACGAGGCGCTGCTCGCCCAGCTCAACGGTAAGAACACCGACGGCATCGAGCAGATCCAGCTGCCCTTCACGGGCACGCTCGGCCGCTCCTGGCGCAAGATCCCGATCGCGATGGCCAAGCCGAACAACCTCAAGGCTGTCGTCATGGACTACACCTACGCCAAGCCGCACCGCTTCGAGGTCGAGCTGACTGGCTTCAAGTCAGACCTGGAGCGCGTCCGGATCCTGTCGGCGTCCGTCCAGATCCAGGCCGTCCGTGTGCTGAAGGCGTGGGAGAAGGAGCGCGGGTACACGTTCTCGGGTCTGTCGGCGTTCGAGAAGTTCCGCGAGCGCCGCCAGTTCATCGAGTCGTTCGCCTACGCGCTGGGCGCTCGGCTGCAGCGCAGCTTCGAGGAGTCGATGAGGGCCGCCGCTCGGGAGCGCGCCGCCGAGACGAAGGACACGACGGAGAACGAGTTCGCCGGCATGGCCCTCGCCATCCGCACCCGGCGCGACCAGGTCAAGGAGTGGGCCGACGCGCAGTACGGCGACTCGCTCACGACCTCCCGTTCGCGCAGCACGGCGGGCAGCATGGCGGCACACACCGCCGGAACGATCGCCGGGCGCAACGCCGACGTCGGTTCGACCACCGGCGTCGGTGCGAACAGCAACCGCGCTCTCCGCTGACGTGTGAGCCGAACCATGGGTCCTTCATCAAGAGAGGTGAGTAAGATCCAAACCTTCCTGCCCTATCCCGACTTCCGTCGCTCTGTCGACACGCTGGACAACATGCGACTCGGAAAGCAGAGGGTTGAAAGTTTCCAGATCATGCAGGCCATCACCGGCATTCGGCACATCCCCAAGCTCGAGCAGCCCGTGCTCGAGGACTACACGCCCAAGGGCTGGACGCGCCATCCCGTCGCCGTCATGTGGCGCGGGCATCTTGATCATCTGATGTGCTACCAGATCGCCACGTGCGACGCGTGGGCAGCCCGCGGATATCGCGACACGTGCGAGTCGAAGACGCTGCTCGTGTTCGTCACTGCCGTGGCGCGCGGCATCATCCCTCAGGTCACGACCAGGCCGTGGTGGCTGGGCGACGATCGGTTGCACCGGTCGCACAGGTCCAACCTGTCTCGCAAGCTCCCGGAGCGATACCAGCAGCTCTGGCCTGAGGAACCGGACGACCTGCCGTACCAGTGGCCCGACCATGACGGCCATCAGGTCTTCCGAGAGATTCTTGCGCGGTAGCGGTTGACAAGCGTGGCAGCACGAGCTAGGTTCGTTGTTGTCAGGAACGCACGACACCGAGGAAGAGGAAGTCATGAGCGCACCCCTGATCGTCACCCCGTCCCTGTCGGAGGAGCACCTCGACCTCCGGAACTGCGACCGCTGCGGCGCCCTCGGCAAGGTGCACGTGCAGATGATGTCGGGCGACCTGGTGTTCTGCCAGCACCACGGTGACGCCTACGCCGCGAAGCTGCGCGAGTCCGCGCTCCTCGTCTCGGACGCGACCCACTCGAACTTCTGGAAGAAGGACAAGCCGAGCGGTTGACACGCGGGCGGACCTCGGCGTAGGTTGTTCTCAACACCAGGAAGCGCCACAGGAAGAAGGAATTATGTACCACACCGTGTACGCTGAGGCTCCGCTCCCCACGTCCCACATGGTCAAGAACGAGGACACGAACGACGTTCTTGTTGCAACCGTCCACGCGCTGACCGTCGAGTTCGGCGACGCTGGCCGCGACTTCGTCGTGGACCTCAACGACTGCGGCACTCTGGTGGAGATCAACTTCTCCAGCTCGGACGCACTGCGGTCGCTCAACGATCGCATGTACGGCTTCACGGTGTCGGGCGGCACGGACAACGGCGAGTTCGACATGGTCTTCGACTTCGTGAGCGTCGACTGATGGCGAAGCACCATCTCACATTGCTCAGCGCACACAGGGCAGGTGGAGTCTGGGCAACGTGCCCATGCGTGGGTTGGGCATCCGAAATGTATCGCACCGTTGTTGGGGCGCATCTTGCATTCGGGCGTCACATGGTGCGCGACCCGAATCGGGGGCGAGCATGAGAGATCCTGCGATCATCTTTGCCCGGTGGTTCCGCCGCCAGCAGGAACGACGCGCAACCAAGAAGGCGAGTCGCACATGAGCAGCAAGCGAGAGGTCCGGCACCTGGCTGCTGGACGCGTCACGCGTGACAAGGACGGCAACGTCACCGTCAAGATGACAGTCGCTACGGCACTGGGAACGGCACAGGACGTCATCATCGAGAACATCAAGGAGGACTGATGGGCACCAACTTCTACCACCGCACCAACATCTGCAAGTGCTGCGACCGATACGACGAACGGCACATCGGCAAGAGCATAACCGACTTCCGGGGCTATCGTCCCGAGACCACGGGCCCGTCGTACATGCCGACCGTGATCGACAACGGCATGCCTGTGATCCTGTCGTGGGATGACTGGAAGCGCGAGCTGCGCAAGGGCGGCGAGATCTGGAACGAGTACGGCGCCAAGTTGGATACCGAGCAGTTCATCGCCGACGTTGAAGCGACGGAGCTTGCGGCGCGACGTCGCCAGTTTGACTGGGTCGAGGCACACGGATACAACCACCGACGCATCGATGGCACGAAGCCTAACTGGCTTGATGCGCATGGCTTCTCGTTTTACGATGGGGAGTTCTGCTGATGACCGTCAGGCCGAGCGTGGACGAGACGGCGCGTCTCATCTTCATGAAAGATCCCAGCATCGAACTTTGATCGTTCGCTGAGCAGCTCTGGGCGATCGAAGGCAAGGAGAACGTGCCGCTGCTTGCCATCGGCAAGATCTGGACGATGTACCGCGGCTTCGATGGGCGACAGGCACCCACGTACACCATCACAACAGGAGAGCAACGATGAAGCTGGACGACGCACCGCACAAGGACAATGACTACACGATGACACGACCGCATGGATCAGCATCGAGATCGGTGCAGGTGCCGGAGTCGTTGATCGCCGGCATGATCTGGGAGCCACACGGCGACGTTGAGATCGAGACGGTGAACGGGTTATTGGTCGCAGACTGCCGCGACAGTAACACGCGAGACGTGATCGTCGCGGAGCACAATCGTTCGATCATGCCGCCGTCGACTCCGACAGCGACTCCGGGGCCACAGCCGCCGCGCAACACCTACATCATGGACCTCATCGAGCTCTACGGTGATCGTGCTCGCTTCAGCAAGGAGGCGTTCCACAGCACGGGACTCAGCATGTCGGAAGCAGACTGGCGCAAGATCGACTCGCCGACCGGCATCGAGGTCACGGTGCAGATGAATACCGGTCCGCGATGAAGAGCTGGCTGCGACGTATAGCGCGCAAGCTGCTGATTCCAAGTCGGACGACGCGACGTTGGTTGGACAGCGGCGAGGGTCCGAGCTGATGGCCGTCATCGAGGAAGACGACCTGGTGAACCTGGTCGGCACCATCGCCTGGCAGGAGTTCCAGGGGGCTCGTGAGGTATACAAAGACGAGCTGCTCAACTGGGTCGAACGCGTGCAGCGAGCAGACGACACCGAGTTCACCAGCATCGCGGCGAGTGCGATCGCAACATCCGCACTGGTGCAACGCTTCCGCGGCAACTGGGAGCACGATCACTTCAAGGCCAGCACGGCCTACTACATGGCGACGGTCAGGCATCGTGCGGCCGGACACACCAAGGAATGTCGTGGGTCGACGCTATACAGCTACGCGTACAACCGCGCTGTACGTGAGGCTGGGCACCCTGGCATGGCGCACACGGAGCCATGCACGTGCGGGAAGGTAGACGTGCAGTGACTGACGAACGCGAGAACGGCACGGTCGTGGAACCCGTGGAGATCGAACTGACGCACAAGGCGTTGCCCGGTCCAGGACCGTGGGACTGGAGGTGTCTCATCTGCTCGAAGCCCGTGAACCACCACGGCAGCCGGCGAATGCGACGCAAGTGGCGTAAGTGGCAGCACAAGCAGCCAGTGCCATGTACGTGTGGATGTGGTCGGATGTTCAGTCGGCGGGATGCGTTCGATGGGTTTCACGGGCCGTCCTAAAGTTTGCGGTTGACACGGAAACGAGTCGCCGCGTAGACTCGTTCCTGTCACCGCAACACGACGACGAGGAAGAAGGAAGCCATGTACGGGATCGCAACACCGCGTCAGCTCAGCTTCATCACGGTGCTCATCCCCGAGCGCCAGGTGCCGGAGGACGGCCCGTACGCCGCGCAACTCGACGAGCTGAAGAACGGCATCACGGTCGACATGACTAAGAAGTTCGCTTCGGAGCTCATCGGCTACTTGATGGACCTCCCCAAGTCTGACAAGAAGCGGCGCGCGTCGGTCCGCGTCGGTGTGTACCAGCTGTCCGATGTTGGGCTCGTCAAAGTTGTGCAGGCTCGGGGCAGCAAGGACAAGTACACGATGCAGCTGCACCCGGAGACGCGCACGTACTTCGACGCACCGGCGCTGATGTCGGCACTCGAGCCGCACATGCGGATGAGGGCGACCGACACGGCGACGTGGGCACGCGCCGAGGGTCTCTGCCCCTGGTGCACCCAGGTGCTCGAGCCGATGACCAACCCGCTGCAGGCAATGGGCACGACCTGCGCTCGCAAGCTCATCTGAGAGGAAGCGATGATCGTCGGAATCACGGGAACGCGCAAGCAGCCATCTTCGAGCCAGTTGTTCCAGCTTGAGGAGGAGCTTACGCTCCGCAACCACGGCGTGCTGCTGCACGGCGACTGCGTCGGCGTCGATGCGCTAGCACACGACTTCGCCCGCACGGAGGGCTACATCATCGAGGTGTACCCGCCGGACGTGGACACGTACCGCGCCTGGAGACAGGGTGATACCGTCTACACGCCGCGACCGTACCGCGACCGCAACCAGATCATCGTGGACCGGTGCGAGCTGCTGGTCGCTGTGCCTGAGGGGCTCGAGTCACAACATCCACGTTCGGGCACTTGGATGACCGTGCGCATGGCACGACGCGCAGGCAAGCAGCTCATCGTCATCTTGCCGGAAAGTAACGGTTGACACGTACTGTGCCCGCAAGCTGATCTGATTGACCGAACTCCACATCGATTCAGGAGATATCATCATGGGCAATTCCGAGTCCGATACGCGTTGGACCCCTTACCCCGGGAACACAGAGGAGGTTGTCGTGCAGGTCGCGGCATATTACGAGCGCACGAAGGCCGCGATGGTGCGAGCGCCTGCTCCGCTGGTCGAAGCTCCGCCCCGCCGGCTCACCATCAAGGAGCGGCTCCATGAGCTCGAGGACGAGCTGCACGACATCATCAAGTCGGCCGACGACATCGGCTGGCGGAGCGTGCAGCACCCGCTCGAGACGGCCATGGGATACGTGACCAGTGCGATCGAAGCAGCTGGGCAGTACGAGTCTGGGCTGCTGGAACCGCGCGAGTAAGAATCTTGACGTCGCGGTTGACACGGCGACGGCACGCCGCGTAAAGTAATCTTCGTTGGGAACACCGAACGCCAGGAAGAGGAACCGATCATGAACGCTCTCGCCAACGTCCCGGCCACCGCTCGTCAGATCACCTTCATCACGGACCTCGTCAAGAGCCGCATCGTCAGCGCCGAGCATCAGGCGCGCCTCCTGGCGACGATCGACGCCGGTAAGCTCGACAAGAACATCGCCTCCAAGACGATCGACTGGCTGAAGCTGCAGCCCGTCCGTCCGGCCGAGGTCATCATCGAGCCGACGCCGGAGCAGCTGATGATGCAGGTCGAAGAGGGCATGAACCGGCAGATCGCCGAAGCGCTCCTCCCCGATGTGCCCGAGGGTCGGTACGCCGTCGAGCACAAGGGCGTTCTGAAGTTCTTCAAGGTGGACCGGCCGACCGAGGGCCGCTGGGCTGGTCGTACGTTCGTCAAGGTGCAGGCCAGTGACGACTGGTTCAGCATCCGCCCGACTGTTGCGAAGAACGAGATCCTGGCGCTGATCGGCAACGACGTGCAGCAGGCCAGTCTGCGGTACGGCCGGGAGCTCGGTCACTGCGGGGTTTGCGGTCGTACCCTCACCGACGAGAACAGCAGGGCACGGGGTATCGGTCCGATCTGTGCGGACAAGACGGGTTGGTAGCACGACACGGCGGGGCGGCTGCAACGTCGCTCCGTCGCACGAAGGGGAGCCGGTGCACCCTCGCACCGGGGCGAGAGTAAACGAGGTTCGATTCCTCGTCTCCCCACGTAGTAACCACACAATGAACCAACACCAGGAAGAGGAAGATCATGCCGAACGCTAGCAGTGCCAAGGGCAACCCCGCCTCCCACCGCATGGGCAACTCCGCGCTGAAGGGCCGCCGCCAGGCGAGCTGGAACCGCGCCCAGACCAAGAAGGCCGCGCGTCGCATCGCGCAGGACAACGCGCACAAGGTCAACGTCCTGACCATCGCGGGCGGTGGGCAGACCCCCTGGCAGGAGGCCAAGTCCAAGGCGTTCGCCCGTTGGCTCGCCAAGAAGGGAGCGACCAAGAACGCCGGCAACCGCAGCTGAGCAAGTCGCCCGGGTTGGCGAAACTGGCCGGTTCGATTCCGGCTCCGGGCACGTACCGCAGGACCAGCCTGCAGACCATAGGAAGAGGGAAGACAGTGACCGAGACCAACACCGCTGAGACCACCGACGTCGTGGCCGTGGACGCGAGCCCCGAGACCATCACGCCCAAGACCGTCGAGGAGGTTCTAGCGGAGCTCGAGGCCTTCAAGCTGAAGGTTCGTCAGCAGGCGCTCAAGGCGCAGGCGTCGCAGGGCTGGTGTGACGACGGCCTGAACGGCGCGCTGCGGGAGCTGGGTCTGCCCGAGAAGGTGGCCTACACGTTCCCTGTCAAGTTCGTCACGCGGCCCAAGCCCGAAGAGAAGGACCAGCAGGCCGTTGTCACGATCAACGACGCCGCCACGGAGGAAGAGGCCAAGTCGCGTCTCGAGGGGATCATCGCGTCTGATCACGTCCCCGACAACCGGGAGCTGGTGCGGTTCGAGGTCCTCGAGGCCAAGGACCCGCAGGAGCAGAAGGCCGGAGACGTTGACAGCACGTACGCGCGTCATCGTCAGTGCGAGACGCACTTCACGGGTGAGAGCGGATGCAGCTGGTACTGCACGCGCAGTGAGGACCACAAGAACGACCGCGGTGAGGGTCTCGACGGCGGCCGCACCAGCAAGCACATCTCCGGCAACGGAACGAGCGTGATCGACGTCGAGCTGGTCCTCGACTCGAGCACGTTCTTCCCGATCGGTACCCGGGTCAAGCTGGACCCGGAGGCACGTCACGCGGACTCGGCGTTCTACAGCCGTTCGATGCCGGAGACGGTCATCGTCACGCGTCAGCCGAGCCTGAACTCGATGGCGACGTACCGTGTCGCGGACGACGCGATGTACGAGCAGAACGTGTCCACCCGATTCCTGTCGGCGATCGAGCCGGAGACGGCCGAGCCGGAGACGGCCGAGGATTCCTCGGTGACCTCGTTCTGATCTGATCTGCACACGTGAGGCGGGCAGCTCATCCAGGGCTGCCCGCCTTGCGGCGTCGATCGACTGTCACATGATACGATTGCCGTAGGAAGTGCAACCGGAAGAAGGAAGATCGTGTCGACTGCAACTGCCGCGCCGTTCATTACACGGCATTGTCGAGACAATTTGCACAACTGGTGCACGTTCCCCAGTGTCTGCAAGTGCTCAACGTGCCACCAGGGCCCGTGCGCGATCTGCGCGGCGACCAACCTGCAGACGATGTTCGATCATCCGCAAGATGACGACAGCCGCCGCATCTGTGCAAAGTGCTATCGAGCAGAAGTCGCCAAGCTGCCCAAGGTCACAACGGTTTGTGATGAGTGCGGCGCCCCTGGCGCGTTTCGCAATCCCTCGCACAAGCGTAACGAGTTCAAGTGCATGACCTGTCATGTGAAGGCGGGCGAGAAGATGATGCTGGTCAACTCGACCGCGCATCTCGCAGCTCCGTGCAAGGGCAAGGATCTTCGTGATCTAGCGCATAGCTGGGTGCACGTTCGCGGAACGCGTTTCCGTTGTCTGTGTACAGCTGACATCTACTCTGCTGAGATGCGGGATCAACTGCGTCGTGAATACCAGCGGAGTGAATGATGTCAGATACGATAGGCATCACGTGCCGATGCGCTAGCAGGCGTGAAGGGTTCACGTGCGTGAACGGTTGGTGGGTTTGCGATACATGTCGCTTACCGTCATCTGGATACCTCCGGGTCGTGTTGGACGGCTCGGCGTCATACAATCGGAATGACAAGGAGAACGACATGGGACTCATCTACTTCGAGGGTGGTCCGCTCGACGGCACGGCGTACGAGACCAAGACGTTGCTCGGGCTGGAGTCACTGAATCTGCCCGTCATCGAGTACGTGTGGACGTCAGAGAAGAAGACATCGGAAGCCACTGGAGCTGTCGCAGCTCTGTGGCGGCACCGCGATCTGATCGACAACCCGACGCCGCAGCCGATGGCGGCGACATTGCCGCAGGGTCAGAACGTCACTGAGGCTGAGCGCGTCGCTGAGGTTCAGGTCCAGGAGCCGGTAGTCGGACTGGTCATCGAGACAGCTGTTGAGCAGCCGGTCGTGCAGGCCGCTCAGGAGGTCCTGGACGGTGGCCAGTTCGATGAGCTGGGCAACGACGTCGCTCCGGACGTCCAGCCTGCCCAGCCTCAGCCTGCTGCGGCTGCGCCGTCGACTGGCGAGCTGCCGTCGGGCGAGCAGCTGCTGGAACGTCGCAAGGCACTGAAGGCGTCGCGTGCCGACGTCTCTGCCCGCTCTGGCCTGGCCCAGTCCAAGATCGGTGCCATCGAGACTGGTGGTGGCAAGCGCATCAAGGACGAAGAGATCCGCGTCCTGGCCGACACCATCACGGCGCTCGAGCAGGAGGCTGCTGCCAGCGCGCACTGATCTAGCTCCGGCAAGCGCGGCGCCAGTGGTTGCGCGTCGCGCGAGCCGGGGCGATCCGATGGTGTATGAGCCAGAGCCGGGAGAGACTGTCCGTGTCACTGGTATGACAGGTCGCTTCAAGTTCGTCAAGTACGGGCATGACGCTGGTGGTGACTACGCTGTTGTGTACGGCGGCCCAGCGCACCACGAGTTGGAACGATGCGTCACAGTCGGTCGCATCCTTCCATTCTCCAGAAAGCGTCGTGCGAATCGCGTACGATCGGTCTAAGAAGCAACGCTGAACATTCAGGAATGAGAGACAGTGATGACGGATATCATGGTGAAGGGAACGGAAGAGCGATTCGACGTCAAGGACGGGCAGCGTCCTCTTACGTTCATGGGCTGGCTTGTTGCTGAAGCTGACTCGCAGTCGGGGCACGATGTTCGCTGGACGGAGCTGACGCTCTATAAGACTCTTACAGGGAAGTACATCCTTGAGAAGATTGGACGCAGCGACGTCTTCCACAAGCCCGACTGCCGTCGTAAGAGTAAGGGCGTACGGCACGACTCGCTTCTCGACGCCACGGACGACCACGAGACGGCGTTGGCTGACCAGTTCGTTCCGTGCGATGACTGCCATCCCACGTACGACATCGAGCCTGCTTGGGTCGAGCGCGATATCTCCGCTGTAGCACGGTATGAAGATGCAAGTGCATTGGTGGCATCGCTGTTCCGTCGTGATGCTGACAACATGCCGTTCTTGTCTCGTGTCGCTCGTACGCTTCTTGACGCGGCAGCTGATCGCGATGACGATATCCGGGAGGTTGTGTCTAAGCCCGCGGATGTGACGTAACGTCTAGCACACTTAGTGTGCTAGAGTTGGTGCATGGAGAAGGAAGAACTGCACGTAGCATTCGAGGAACTGCTTGACGGACGACGCCGAGGAACGACACGTGCACTTGTTCATGCACTGATCGACCTCGGTTTCGTCACGTCACTCAACTGTTCGTGGCAAGGATGCGTTCTGCTGGGGGTTCCTCTTGCGTCAGAAGGAAAGACAGACGCCGGGCTGACGTTCGACCATAGCATTGCAGTGTCTGACGGTGGTTCCGACCGCCCTGAGAATATCAGGTTGTTGCACTTCAGGTGTAACATGGTTAAGGGGTCATCGTACACAACTGGTCGTCGTGAAGCGTTATCAGTTGCAGGCAAACACAATTGGCAGGATCCGCGGTATCGGGCAAAGGTGATTGAGGCTGCACGAAACGGTTCATTAAAACCCGAAGTCGTTTCTCGCAAGAGTGAAGCAATGAAACGATCATGGCGCAATCCTGATACGATCGCAAAGAGGAAACAGACCCAGGAAGCAAGGGACAAGACTCCAACAATGTGTGAATGTGGTGCAGGACCGTTTCTTGGTCTGTACGGACTGCATCGTCACCGGTGCGGGTCAACACTCGCGGAATCCAACAGGAAGAGGTCAGAAACGTGATAATCATGTTAGAGGGGACGGACGGGTCCGGGAAATCGACATTGGGTCAGCAGCTCCTGGACCACGCGCAGTCCCGCGACATCCCGTCTGAACTCTGGCATCGCGGCGTGCCGCAGCGCCATCCGCTCGAGGAGTATGAGCTCGACCTCGAGCAGAAGTACATGCCTGGGCCGATTCCTGATGCGATGCCGCTAGCCGCAACTGAGTTGTTGCTCGTGCTGGACCGCTGGCATCTCGGGCAGCTCGTGTACGGCGGCTTGTACCGCGACGCGAACGATCTCGGTGACGGCGGCGCCTGGCATGTGAACGCCAAGCTGGAATCGCTCGGCGCGCTGCAGCTGATCCTCTCACCGCCGCTCGAGCTCATCCGTGAGCGTCTTCGTACGCGTGGCGAGGACTACCTCAAGGAGGAGCACGTCGAGCACGTTCGGGATGCGTACGAAGCGCTCGCCGTGCGCTTCGCCCGGACGATCGACGTGATCCGCGAGCCGCTGGACGACTACGACGTACGCGTGCTCATCGACGCGGCGCAGGCTCGAGCGCAGCGTGCACAGCCGCTGGCCGAGTTCAAGTCGTACGTCGGACCGCTGCACCCCAGTTATCTACTCTTCGGAGACGGTGCGTACTCGGCCAAGGCAGGTCCGCACAACTCGGCCTTCGTGCCGTATGAGGACACGGCAGGCCGTTGGCTCTGCGACACCCTGGCGTCTGACTGCCTCTTTGGCCGTGATGCCGACACCAGTGTCGGCATCGCCAGCGCGATGAATGAAGATGTCGAGAAGCTCATCGACATCACGCGACCTCGGCAGATCGTGGCCATGGGTTCGATCGCGCACAACATCCTGGAGCGCCACAACATCCAGCATGGCACGACTGCACATCCCAACGTTCTCAAGACGTTCGCTCCAGACGATCGAGCAGCGTACTGCGAAGCGTTGTTCATTGCTGGCGACCGAAACACGGAGGTCAACCCATGGCGCAGGTGATCACAGGTGAGACGGAAGACGAGATCTATCGTCAGTTGCTGCACAACATCTACTTCTACGGTGAGACCGTTGCACCGCGTGGCAAGCTGACCAAGGCACTACGCAACGTCACCATCCTTCATGAGAACGCCGAAGACTGCTTGCTGATCGGTGTGCGTCCCGGCATGTCGGGCAAGCTTGCTGCGATGGAGGCTCTGCAGTTAGTCGGCGGTTTCTCTGACCCGGAGCTGACTGTGAAGGTCGTTCCGCATTATGCCAACTTCATGGATGACGGCGAGTTCTACGGCGCGTACGGACTGAGGACACGTGACGCAGTCGACCACGTCATCCGTAAGTTGGCGTCTGACCAGTCCACACGCCAGGCGCAGATGTCATTTTGGGACAACAGCAAGGATCTCGCAGTAGAGGGGAAGCACGATTACCCGTGCACTATCTCCGCGCACTTCGAAGTCTACGCGCTGCCGGGCGAACCGGAGCGTCTCCACGGCACGACGGTCATGCGGTCGAACGACGCGTGGCTGGGCTATCCGTACGACGTTGTGCAGCATACCAGTCTGTTGCGGTCGATTGCCAACGCGCTATGCCTCGGCGTTGGTACATACACGCACATCGTACACAACATGCACCTGTATGCGACCGACTTCGAGAAGGTCGGGCAGACGCTCGACAAGCTGGCTCTGCCGAAGATCGCTGTGGCGCCGCGACTGCTTCAGGGCGGCATTGGCATCGAAGGCGGCGAGCTTTGGACAATGGTGCAGGATCGTGCACGGCAGATCTTCTACGAGCCGCAGACTGTTGAGCCTGCGTCGATCGAGGAGGCTTGGATGGTTGAGCAGATGAAGAAGGTGTACGAGGCATGACGAATACTGAGCAAGCTAAAGTCATTCGTGGTGTTGCTGAGCGATCCGACGACATTACCGGAACAGAACTGGTGCTGCCGGACGGAAGCAAGATCTGGATACACACTGCACAACAGATCAATGATTGGCTGTACGGTCTGGCGATTGCTGTTGAGAATGGTGAGGAACTGTGAAGGTTCCGCTGACGGTGGAGGATGCGCTGGCCGGGCTGCCGACCACCTACCGCCAGGTGGATCACTGGATCCGCAAGGGGTGGGTGAAGGGAGATGCGCCGGGCAGCGGTGTCAAGCGGCACATCGCTCGTGAAGAGCTGCGAGTACTGCAAGCGATGGCTCGACTAGTCGACGCTGGCTTGATGGCGAATTCAGCCGCGGTGATCGCACGGACAGCGGTTGAGAACGGTGCATCAATCATCCATGTCACTGACTACGTGAGTGTCGTTCTGGGAGAGGTCAAGTGAGCAGCGCCGAGACAGCCGACGTCGATCGTCCATCGCTCGACTGTACGTTTATGTCGATCGCTGAGCTGTGGGCACAGCGATCGACGTGCAGCCGTGCGCATGTGGGCGCTGTGCTGGCTCGAGATGGCCGACAGCTCATGGCCGGGTACAACGGGGCGCCTCCCGGTATGCCGCACTGCCAGCACGCCCCCACCGACACGGGCTGCACCGACGCTGTGCACGACGCGGCCAACCTGATCGGTCACGCAGCACGCCTCGGCGTAGCGGTCGATGGCGCGACGTTCTACACCACGCACTCGCCGTGCAAGGCATGTGGGCTGCTACTCATCTCGGCAGGCATCAAACGTGTGGTGTACGGCATCCCGTACCGCGTCGATGACGCCGGGTACTCGGGCGTCAGCGTCATGCAGCAGGCCGGTGTCCGGGTCGAGTTGTTCGGCGCGGCTGACGGTCCGGGGTTGTACGCGTGAGCGGCGCGCTCGATGACGTCAAGCTGCACCTCGTAGACGACATGGAAACACTCATGGAGTTCAAGTCGTGGCTAGGAACGACGCACGACGAGAACACACTCGGGATCGACACCGAGACCGAGGGGCTCAACCCGTACTCCGGTGAACTGGTACGACTCATCCAGATCGGCGACACCATGCACGGGTGGGCATTCATTCCCACCTGGCATGGTGCTGCTCTCGAAGTACTGCGAGACTGGGAGGGCGACTGGGTCGCGCACAACCTCAAGTTCGACGTCAACTTCCTGCGTACGAACTACCCGGGCGGTCGGTACGGCTACACGCCGAACTGGCAGAAGATGCACGACACGATGACCCTGGCGCATCTCGAGGATCCGACTCGATCGCGCGGCCTGAAGCCGTTGTCCGCGATGCTGGTCGACCCGCGCGCTGCATCATCGCAGGCTGTACTTGACAAGGAGATGAACCTTAACAACTGGGATTGGAAGACGGTTCCCATTGTCAAGGAGGGTGCGGGTTCATCATACTGGATCTATGCAGCACTCGACCCGGTACTGACTTGCCGCATGTTCGTGTACTTCAAGCATATCCGCGAGACATATCGCCATGCCTACGAGCTGGAGATGGGCACGGTCCGCTGCATTGCGAACATGGAGTTCAAAGGCGCACGCGTCGATCTTGCGTACTCCGACCGAATGGTAAGGACCATTGAGGAGTATTCAGGCCAGGTCCGTCAGTGGATCCGCGATGCGCACGGTGTTCAGAGCGCTGGGTCGATGGCACAGTGCATTGCAAGATTCGAGCAACTTGGGCGCACAATCACCAAGTTCACCAAGTCGGGAAACAAGTCGCTCGATAAGGAACAGCTCGAGACGTTCCTCGAGGAAGCGACTGACGGACAGCCGCTGCCGGGCGATGATCTCGCCAAGGCGCTTCTCGATCTGCGCAAGGGCGAGAAGCAGGTTGGGCCGTACTTCTCGAATTTCCAGAAGATGGCTGACTCGAACGGCTATGTGCATCCGACCATCTGGCCTGTTGGCACGCGTACGGCTCGCATGTCGGTAAGCAGCCCTGCGTTGCAGACGTTGCCGCGCAAGGATCCTACGGTGCGTACGGCGTTCATCCCGAGCGACGGCAACTGCCTCATTGCAATCGACGCTGACCAGATCGAGCTGCGCCTCGCTACACATCTGTCGCGGGATGAGGGACTACGTGCCGCCTTCGCTACGGGAGCTGACTTCTTCTCGACCATTGCGTCAGAAGCGTACCACGAGTCAATCGCTAAGGATGATCCGCGACGCCAGCTCCTTAAGAATGGCGTGTACGCCACTCTTTACGGTGCTGGTGTCACGAAGATCGCAACTACGGCGGGTGTCAGCGTTCATGAGATGGAACTCGTGATGGCGCGCTTTCACGAGCAGTACCCGGGCATTCGGCGGCTGCAGGAGCAGATCACGAACATCGCCAAGCAGCGGGGCGCGACAGAAGGTAGGCCATACGTATACACTGGCATGGGTCGTAAGATGTTCGGAGATCCTGGTCGTGAATACGCTTTGGTGAACTACGCTATTCAGTCATCTGCGGCTGAGCTGCTCAAGCAGGGCATCTGCGATCTCGATGCTGTCGGGCTCGGCGAGTACCTGATCCTACCGGTGCACGACGAGTTGGTGCTAGACGTGCCGCTTGAGGATCAGCAAGACGTTCTGATGAAGCTGACAGAGACGCTGAACGCTGTCGGCAAGGATTACTTCGTGCCTGTCACCTGGGGCCCTGATGTGATGAACAAGACATGGGGTGATAAGTACCGGAAGGACGGAGCGAAGACGGACGCTGAGCTTGTGCTCAGTGACGGCAAGACTATCAAGTACACCATCGCAGGCTGAGAGGAATAAGGAATGATCACCGAGCCCAAGGTCACTGTGCTAGCCTACACGGAGATGACAGATGAACTCGCGGAGATTCTGCCGCCGATGATGGATGAGGATGACGGCAATCCGGTAGGCGTGTACAGCGCGGACTACCTCGCGGAGTTCGCTGGTCGAGCGTGCTACCAGTCGTTCGATCGCCCCAATCCGAAGACAACTGCGACTGATGACTACATCGCGAACATCCTCCAGGTCCAGCACTACTCTGTTCTTGCACACGCATCGGTGTCGTTCTACATCGAGGGTGTATCGCGCAGCCTCTCGCTCGAGCTGATCCGGTCGCGGTTTCTCGCGTTCTCGCAGGTCTCGCAGCGTTACGTCGACTCGAGCAACCTAGACTGGGTCTGCCCACCGCTCATGTTGAACGAGTCCGAGATGCAGGACATCATGCATCAGTCGTTCGGCATCGCAGTCAGTGTGTACGAGGATCTTACTCGAGAGCTTGAGACGAAGCTCGATGGGCAAGGCATGCCCAAGACCCTGGTGCGTAAGCGCGCACGGGAAGCCGCCAGGGCCGTCCTCCCGAACGACACGGAGACCAAGCTGGTCGTCTCGGGCAACCTGAGAGCCTGGCGCGACTTCATCAGCCAGCGCTGGTCGATCCACGCGGACCTGGAGATCCAGCGCCTGGCGGGCGTCCTGCTGGCCGAGCTGCACGCCCTGGCTCCGGCGACGTTCTCCGACTTCAACCTTGAGACTCCCGCATCATGAATCCGAAGCACGCCTACATCGCATGGGCCGTTGTCTCGTCCGTTCTGACGATCTGCGCCACGGTCTTCGGATGCGTGGCGCTGTCTACTGGAGCGGCTGAGTTCGAGGATCTGCTCGATGCTGCAGGAGGTCTTGCTGCAATTATCGGAATGTCGCTGTTCTTCATCGTCTTTTTCACTGACTGAGAGGCTACACCATGACCAAGTACACGAGTGTTTCCACCACCATCGACGCGGTACAGTTCACCGGCGAGAACATTGAGGAGGTGCAGGCATTCGTCGGTCCATGCTGCGAGCTGGAGAAGCACAAGGATTCACCCGGATTCTTGCCCAACGATCGACTTGCACCGCCCAATCGCAGCACAGGCTGCACCGCTGCTGTGTTTGACAAGCTGCACAGCACCTGGGTCGGTGTCAAGGATGGCCAGTGGATCATCCGCGGCACCAAGGGCGAGTACTACCCGTGTGATGCGGAGGTCTTTGAGGCCAAGTACCGCGAGGGCGAGGCCGAGGCTCCTGAGCCTGATTATGTTTGGCGGCTGTCCAAGTACATTGATTCAGGTACTGCATCACTCGAGTTAAGTCCGAAGTTCGAAGATGCACCTGATGAAGCCGTGAACGCGCTGATTCATACGATCGGTGAGTCGCTCATCAAGGCAGGTACAATGCTTATGCGCTCTGAACTGACGAACGACAATGACGATGATGGTGCTGATACCTGGGACGGCGCGTGACCGACGACGAGCAGCTCGCTGTCATAATGCGCAAGCTGGTCGCAGGCGGGCGTGACAATGAGGTGTACGTCGACATCAACACATATGTCGGCAACGGCGACATTCTCATCGACGGCACGATGACCGTGACGCTTGACGAAGTTGATGTGCTTCAGCGCATTCGACGCGAGGAACGAAAGAAGCTGACATGAATCCGAATACCATCTTGGTGGACTTTGATGGCGTCATTCATCAGTACTCACGTGGATGGCAGAATGGCGACATCTATGATCCGCCCATGCCAGGGGCGTTTGATGCGCTAGCGGCAATGGAGAGAGCCGGATACCGCGTCGTCATCTTCTCGACACGCGACTCAGCGCAAATCCGGAAGTGGATGATCGAGAACGATGGCGGTGCGTATCCGGTAACCAACATCAAGGAGCCCGCCACGGCAATCATTGATGATCGCGGTATCCATTTCATCTCATGGCCGCAGGCCGTTACTGAGTTGGTCGCCCGTTACCCCATTCACCGGAGAACACGTGACTGAGCTACCTCGGTACATTCTCGGTGTCGACCCGGGTAAGAAGTCCGGTATCGCGCTGTATGACTTGATGTTCGAGGTCTGTGAAGGTTGGGAGCTTCAGGATCCAGCGTACGGCGATATGATCGAGTCACTCATCGAGCGGTACCGTCCGGCCGTCGTTGTCGAGCAGTTCATCATCAATGCCGCCACGGTGAAGAACACGCAAGCGCCCTGGAGTCTCGAGAACGTCGGGGTTGCGCGACATCTTGCGCAGAAGTACGGCGTGCCGTTCGAGCGGCAGCCGCAGTCGTCCGCGAAGCGCTTTGCGACCAACGAGCGACTGCAAGCGTTGGGATGGTATGTCCCAGGGCGAGGCCATATGGCGGACGCTCAGCGGCAGGTTCTCCTGTACATCGCTAAGAACGGTTGGTGGGCGCCTGCGCTGGATGAGACGTGACATTTAGTCCCGAGTACCTGGTACGATAATCACATGCAGGAACAGGAAAGGTGGGCTGCTGTGCCCGGGTACTCCGGATACATGGTCAGTGACCTTGGTCGTGTTCGTTCACTGCAACGTGTACTCATTCGTAAGAATGGTTCGTCGTACACGGTTAAAGACAAGATCCTGCGTGCCGAGTCTTCAGGTCATCCGTTCGTCAACATTCGGAATGATGAAGGTGTGAAACATGCTGTTGCAGTTCACACTTTGGTTCTGACGTCGTTCGTCGGTCCGAAGCCGCCGCGGCACGATGCATGCCACGGCAACGGTGACGAGCGAGACAACCGTCTGGTGAATCTTCGATGGGGAACGCGCAAGGAGAACGTCGGCGACACGATTCGTCACGGACGGCACAACATGTCTGTGCGTACAGTGTGTCCGCGAGGTCATGATCTCAAGGAGCCGAACCTTCGCCCCTGGCAACTTGCACATGGTCGTCGCCAATGTCTAGCTTGCTCGCACGCCGGTAATGACATTCGTCGCAACGGCAACACATACACGCTACAAGAAGCAGCCGACTTGCATTACGCACGAATCATGCAAGAAGGAATCGGAACGTACAGGAGGCTCAGCTGATGGCGTACGCAGAGTGTGACGGAGACGTCATCAAGCTCAAGACCGAATACAGGGATAAAGACCTAGTTCGTGCTGTTCCTGGCTCGAAGTATGACACGACCAACCACATGTGGAATGTGCCGCTGTCCTGGGCGGGTTGTCTCACGTTGCGAGGTCTGTTCCGCGAACGACTGGAGATCGGCCCCGGTCTCGCGGCTTGGGCATGGGAGCATCGTGCTTCGTTTGTGCTGCCCAGCATGGAGATGCGCGTTGCCACTGAGTCGAGTGAGGGTGCAGAGATCTTGTACCCGTTCCAGCGCGCCGGCGTCAAGTTCCTCACGCACGCCAAGCGTGCTCTGCTCTGCGACGAGATGGGCACCGGCAAGACCATCCAGTCCATCTGGACGATGCGCACACTCCATGAGAAGGGCGACATTGTCTTCCCCGCTCTGATCGTCGCACCGAACAACATGAAGGGCACGTGGCGGCGTGAGTTCAACCAGTGGTGGCCGGGTGTGCGCGTCGAGATTCTGGAAGGCGGCCGCGCAGACAAGCTAAAGACCATCCAGAAGGTCCAGGACGGGAAGGCTGACGTCCTTGTGGTCAACTGGGAAGGGCTGCGCCACCACAGCCGCCAGGCGCCGTATGGGTCGACACGTCTGCGTCACTGCGTCGTCTGCGACACGTCACTGCAGATCGACCCAGATCCGGAGACACAGAAGAAGTACCCGCAGCGTCTCTGCGAGCGTTGTCCGCGCGACCTCAATCTGATCACCTGGCGTTCGATCATCGCGGACGAGGCTCACCGGGCCAAAGAGCCTCAGGCCAAGCAGACACGCGCGCTGTGGGCGTTGCGCACCGATGAGTCGGTCGTCCGCCTCGCGCTGACTGGGACGCCTATTGCCAATGCTCCGCAGGATCTGTGGTCGTCGCTCCACTTCATCGATCCTGAGCAGTGGCCGACGCGCACCAAGTACATCGATCGTTGGTGTCTGCAGTCATACAATCCGTTTGGCGGAATGACGATCATCGGTCTCAAACCGGAGACCAAGGACGAGTTCTTCGCCATCACGGACCCGCACGTACGTCGCATGCCCAAGTCTGTCGTGCTATCGCAGTTGCCGGCCAAGGTCTACACCGAGCGCTATGTCGAGATGTCACCGAAGCAGCGCAAGGCGTACGACGCGATGAAGAAGGACATGGTGGCGCAGGTCACTGACGCCGGCGGCGGCGAGCGCGTTGTCGCGGTGAACCCGTTGACCCAGCTGACGCGGCTGTCGCAGTTCGCGTCCGCATACGCCGAGCTGGACATTGAGGGTAACGTGCACCTCACCGATCCGAGCAACAAGGTCGACACGTTGCTCGAGATCATCGAGGAACTCGACGGGAAGCCTGTGGTCGTGTTCGCGCAATCACGGCAGCTCATTGAGTTGGCATCAGCTCGACTCACCAAGGAGAAGATCACCGATCACGGGTTGATCGTCGGCGGGCAGACTGACGCCGAGCGCATGGGAGCCATCGATCGGTTCCAGCGCGGCGACATGCGCGCCATTCTCGCCACGGTTGGCGCTGGCGGTGTTGGCATCACGTTGACTCGAGCCGACACGTTGGTGTTCCTGCAGCGCTCATGGTCGATGATCGACAACTCACAGGCCGAAGACCGTGTGCATCGCATCGGCTCGGAGGTGCATGAGTCGATCAACATCATCGACATCATCAGTCAGGGGACGGTCGAAGAGGGTCAGCGCCTGGCGCTCGGTGCAAAGCAGGATCGTATGCAGGAGATCGTGCGCGATGCTGAGCTCATGCGCAAGATGATCATCGATCCCAACAGTGCATTGGCAATCTGATGACCATGATCCTTCACGAGAACCATGTCAACAACACGCGGCCCAACGTCGTCGGCACCCGTACCATCCTGGCAAAGACATGCACCAAGTGCGGGCTTTTCCTCAGCGCGCAGTGGTTTCGGAGGAAGCCGAACAAGCGGTGGTTCACGAAATGCCGTAAGTGTGAATCATCGGAGCAAAGCGCGCGAGAGCAGTACAGCAAGATGCCGTACGAGAAGAACACGTACGCCAAGCAGTTCCAAGACATCACCAAGGAATTCGCAGACCGCCAGGGTGAGACGTTGACGCCCGAAGACTTGCACGTCATCAAGACGCCCGGTATGAGTACGCTGGAGAAGGCGCTGTTCCTGGGTCGTACCTACTATGCCATTCACACGGCAGAGGTCAAGAACAAGGTGGAGCCGCGCGTGGCGCGACTTCCTCTCGACATGATCACCGAGCAATGGGTGATCACGTTCCGTTCCTCATAACTTGATGAACTAAGTTTGACAGTATGATACGTGTAGATTAGTGTCGACGTAGGCAACGATCACAGGAATGAGGAATCACGTGAAGGCGATCAACTACCGTCTGCGCATGGAAGGCAGTCGACCTCTGATGCTGCACAACGTGCAAGCAGCATCCGAGTTCAATGTCTGGGCGCAGCGCATGCGACCACTACGTGCAAAGCGCACGAAGACGACCGAGGACAAGATCGAACTGCTCCATCTGGAATGGCAGTCCGCGTGGTACTGGGATGAAGCGTTCGGCCCAGTTCTGCCGTCAGCCAACATCTTCAAGTGTCTCATCGACTCGAGCAAGTACGAACGTGGTCTGCAGCAGAAGGCCAAGGCCGGAATCATCGCGATCGACGGCGATGTGAAGCTCGAGTACAACGGCCCTCGGACGATGGATGGTCTGTGGTCCGCAGGCAGCGGCGGCTTCGATTCTCCGTACGTCGATCTTCGACTCGTGGCGAACGCACGTGGGCAGAAGATGGACTCATGTCGTCCGATCGTCGCTGGCTGGTCGTGCGAGTCCGAGTGGCTTCTCGACACGTCACTTGTGAGTCAGACGACGTTCGAAGAAATCGTGGAACGTGCTGGACGTGCGGTCGGCGTCGGCGCGTACCGTCTCAAGTTCGGTCGGTTCAACACCAAGTTGGCCGTCCTGTAATGCCACCCATGGCATTGCGTAGCGCAGCACCGCAACGCTAGACAATGGGATGACTGGCAGCCACCGAGTGTTCGAGGCCTCGGCATCCGCGCGCGACGCCGCAATGCGATGCTTTACGAGGCATGGCTTCGCTCAGCGAGACGGAACATAGGAGCGAACGGCATACACCGTGTGTTCGAGTCCACGGCGCTCACGAGTACGATCGGAATAGACATGGAGGAATCATGGAAGCAATCGTCCTGGTGCCGCTGAAGGACCGGGTGTACGAGCTCTTCAATGGCCTTGAGCCGGACTCGGTCGTGACGTACGCACAACTCGCGCAAGTCATGAACTGCGACCCGCAGAAGGAACGTCACCTTCTTCGCGTGCCGGTTTACCAAGCGTGCAAGCGACTCGAGCGCGACAACCAGCGGACAATCGAGAACGTCCAGAACGTCGGCTACCGTGTTGTCCACGCGCGCGAGCACGGCACCCTGGCAGGCAAGCACCTGGAGCGGGCTCATCGTCAGGTGCGACGAGGTGCACGGCGTCTTGCTGCAACACGACGTGATGAACTGACTCGGGAAGACCGCCAGCGTCTGGACGACCAGGCCAGCCGGATGGACAGTGTGTCTGACGTCATGCGTCGGGCACGGAAGGGTTACTGATACATGACCATTACCGAGACTGATCTGATTCCGCCCGTCAGCAACTCCGAGTTGCAGACCTGGACGCGATGCAAGCGCAAGTGGTACCTCACGTTCGTTCGCGAGCTCGGTCTGAAGGGGCACGAGCAGCCGATCACGGGTGCCCTGGCGTTCGGCACGCGTGTTCACGAATGCCTCGAACGTATGTACGTCACCGGCGAGGACCCGCTGGAGGTGTATGAGGAGCTGCACGATCGCGCCACGGTGCAGCTGATCCAGCGCGAGAATCTGCGCGGCTTCTTGGACGCAGATCTCCGTAAGAAGCTTCAGCAGGAGCGTGAGCTGGGTCATGCCATGCTGGAGGGGTTCGTTGCGTGGACTCAGGAGACTGGACTGGATGAAGGCCTACAGGTCGCCGGCGCTGAGGTCGTTGTTGAGGTTGCGTCGGGCGTCGAAGGTGTGCGTATCCGCGGCAAGCTGGATCAGCGTGTGTACCGTGAGATTGACGGTGCGCGGTTGTTCCGTGACTGGAAGACAGCGGCCAACCTGAAGGACGGTCCTGCCATGCTTCCGCTCGATGAGCAGATGAAGTTCTACATGATGCTCGAGCGGCTGGACAGCATCGCCAAGAACGGTGACGAGCCCAGTGAGCCGACCATGGGCGGCCTTTACACCATGCTTAAGAAGGTGAAGCGGACCGCCAGGGCTGAGCCGCCGTTCTACGATCAGGTAGAAGTTCACCACAACAAGCGTGAGCTTGAGTCCATGTGGTTGCGTACGAACAAGCGCATCACGGAGATGATGGAAGCGCGACGTGAGCTGGATGCCGGTGGAGACCATCGGTACTGGGTTTACCCGCGACCGTCTCGTGATTGTCACTGGGACTGTGACTTCCTGCCCGTATGCCCCATTATGGATGAGGCACCGACGGAGAACTGGGAAGCGATGCTCAGCGAATGGTACGAGAAGAAGGATCCGTACGAGCGCTACAAGCAGGATGAAGCAAAGTTCTGAGACGAGTTCCTGTTGCCCTTTCTCCGGTAATCGGATAGGATTACCACTACAACGACGGACGGAATAGCACATGGCAATCCGGGGACGTTCGCTCTCCATTCTGGTGCACGCGGACACCAAGGTCGGTAAGTCGACGTTCGCCAACACCGCTCCTGCGCCGCGTCTTCTGCTTGACGCAGAAGCAGCGCATCGCTTCCTTCCGGGGATCAAGGTCTTCTGGGATCCGATGCGTGACAATCCGCCGGTGTATGACGGAACGTGGGAGACCTGCGTCGTCATCATCCGTGACTACTCGGTGATGATTCGTGTCATGCAGTGGCTGCAGTCAGGGCAGCATCCGTTCGAGTCGCTCGTTATCGACTCCATCTCTGAGGTGCAGAAGAAGCTCAAGGACCAGATCACCCTGGGCTCGGGCGAGATGGATCAGCGCAAGTGGGGTGAGATCCTCACCCACATGGAGGCGCTCATTCGCCAGTTGCGCGACCTCACTGAGCATCCGACGACGCCGCTCACTGCCGTGGTGATCACCGCCATGACGGAGCAGCGCGACGGCAAGTGGCGTCCGTACGTGCAGGGCCAGCTTCGCACCACTCTTCCGTACTTCATCGACGTCGTTGGGTATCTGTTCGTGCAGACCCAGCCGTCCACTGATCCGTCTGCACCACCGCCCGCGCCGATGCGCGTCATGCTCACACGTCCCAGCAATCTGTTCGAGGCTGGGGAACGTGTGCAGGGGCGGCTGCCCGAGTACGTTGTAGGCCCTGCCGTCAACGTGTGCTCGATGCTGGATGCCGTCTTCGGACCGGTCCCGCAGGTAGCCGCTCCTGACCCTGTCCCGGCTCCGGAAGCCGTGGTTGCACCAACCGCCTAATGCGCAGATAGCGCCGGGCAAGGAAGGAAACACGCACATGAGCATCGATTTTGGCTCGTTGATGTCGCAGATGGGCGCTCAGCTGGGCGTCATTCCGATCGGTGACTACAACGTCGTGGTGAAGAGCTGCGACGCTGGTACGACGAACGACGGCAGTAAGCCGATGCTGAAGGTGAAGTTCTCCATCGAAGATGGGGAGCAGGCAGGGCGTACGCTCTACAACAACTTCACCATCTCGCAGGACAACCCGAATGCACTGCGCATCTTCTTCACGCAGATGCAGGCGCTCGGTCTGGATCAGGCGTTCTTCAGCCAGGGTCCGAACATGGAACAGGTCGCGGCTGCACTGGTCGGGAAGCGTGCTCGCGTCAACGTCGGGCACCGGACCTACCAGGGTGCGGCACAGCCGGACATCAAGCGGGTCAGCGCGGCCACTGGCGGTGCCGGTGTTCCGGGTCTGCCCGGCATCGGACAGCTGATGGGAGGCGGCGCTCCGGCTCCGCAGATCCCGCAGGCTCCGCCGTTCGCTGGTGCTCAGCCGGCTGGTCAGCAGTGGCAGGCGGCTCCGGCCGCTCCGGTGCCTGCTCCGCTCCCTGCTCCGGTGCAGCCGGTCGCCTCTGCTCCGGTTCCTGCTCCGGCTCCGGCGCCGCAGCCTGCGGCTCCGCAGCCTCAGGTGGAGCAGCCTGCTCCGACGCCGGTGGCACCTCCGGCACCTCAGCCGGTCGCGCCTCCTGCGCCTGTCCAGGAGGCGGTGGCTCCGGCTCCGGCTCCGGCTCCGGCTCCGGCTCCGGCTGTCGCCTACGCGCCCCCGGCTCCGGTCGCTCCTGCGCCCGCTCAGCCGGTGGCAGAGGCACCTCAGGCGCCGGTCGCTCCGGTCGCTCCGGTTGCTCCGGCACCCGTGCCTGAGCAGGCTCCGGTCTACCAGCAGCCGGTGCAGGCTGCCGGCGGAGTCACCCCGCCTGCCGTTCCGTTCTGATGCCCGACGTCTACACCAGCTGGAGCGGCCGCGTTCGCGCGCGGTCGCTCCGGCGGCGGGGCGGACCTCAGCTGGTCGTGCTGGACGTCGATGGCGTGTTGACCGACGGCAAGCTATACGTCGATGCCGAGGGCAAGAAACCCATGAAGGCGTTCGGTCCTGATGATCATGCGGCCATCAAGTTCTGGAACGGTCGCATGGGACGATTCGAGATCGAGATCATCACAAGCGATTGGCAACAGATCTCGGTCGCCAGGGCGTCGCACATGGGCCTCAACATCACAAAGGCTCCTGCAGATGCTGCTGGCCGTATCGCACACATCCAGGATCTTGCGTCGTTGCGTCGCTACGATTGCCCAGATGATGATATCGTGTACATCGGAGACGGTTACCACGACGCAGCAGTAATGCAAGCGTTCGGGTTCGGCATTGCACCCGCAGGCTCATGGCCCGGTACCCTTCGTGCAGCAGATGCAATCACCAGTCGACGCGGCGGCGATCGTGCCGTGGCGCAGGCACTCGACTACATAGGAACGAGACTGACACCGTGAAGCTTTGTGTAGGGGCAACCTCACGACTGGTCGTGGAGGAAACTGCCAAGCTCAAGATCCCACAGATCGTCGCGTCGCGTCGCCAGGTGGATGAACACGGCGGCTATATCGGCATGACGCCGGCTGAGCTGGTCGAAGTGGCGCATCGTCTCAGCGACGGCGAGACCAAGGTCATCCGTGACCACGGTGGTCCGTTCCAGAACGGCGATCCGAATGATGACTGGGTTCGCGCGTTCGACATCGATGTCGAAGCTGGATTTGACGGTCTGCACATCGACGTCATCAAGCTGCCACGTGAGGAGCAGCAAGCTGAACTGCGTCGGCTCATCGAGCGGTACGCCGACAACGTAAACACCATCGAGGTCGGTGGCGAGCGTGACGAGCAGGGATGGCTCCAGTTGCTTGTGGACACTGCACTTGCCGCTGATCTCGTTCCTGACTACGCTGTGCTTGATCTGGGCGGGCATGCTTGGGCCGATCGACAGCAAGGTATGTTCCGCAGTGTCGAGTGGGTCGCCGGTGTAACGGAGCGGTACCATAGGCACGGCATCAAGACCAAGGCGCACAACGCCGATTGGTACGGCGGAATGCACAAGTATGACGACGTGCTCGACTCGTTCAATGTCGCGCCGGAGTTCGGCGTGATCGAGACAGACGCATGGCTTCGTGCACTCCCGTTCGACCGCATGCAGAAACTGCTCAACGAGGCGTATGCCTCGAATCGATGGACTCGGTGGTTCGGTCCAGGCGAAGGTTCCATCTTCGAGCGTGCGCGTTGCGCGCTCCGTTACATCTGGGACGATGTCGCAGATCCGGAGTGGACAGGCAGTGACATGGAACGGTACGTTCGTCACGAGGTCTCGAATGCCTTGGCCACTCGGTAAGCCTCGTGATCCTGCGACGAATGCGAAAGTAGGACGTCCGGGCCGCAAGCATCCGGAGGACTGCGCGCATTGTGCAGCCCTCCGGGGCAAACCCAGCGGCAACGCTCGCAAGTACAAGTCCACGAACGTCGACACGGAGTACAAGCGAATTCACAATCGTGTACGTCAAGTCCGCGGCAACCCGACAGCGTGTACAGAATGCGGAACTGGTGATAAGCTGGACTGGGCACTCAATCACGATGAGCCCTCTGACAGCTTTCGGGTTCTTGCTGATGGACGTCGTGTGTCTGACGATCCGTACGACTACATCCCGCTCTGTCGCACGCATCACAACCGTTTCGATCATAGGAAGGCACAGGAATGAGAAGCATGAACGGTGACGGGTACAGCCTGCACCTCCTGGACGAGGAGACGAGCGAGGACCCGTGCATCATTGGTCCCGGCCTCATCTTCGTCTACATGGGCGACTGGACGGTCGGCGGGCGCAAGCTCAACGTGGGCCAGGGCTTCGAACTGACGCACGCAACGGATGTCATCGGTGACGGCCTCCTGGCGGTCGCTGAGCTCGACGAGCGCCCGACGATCACGGACAGCGGCGGCATCCGGGAGTGCGCGGTCGTGCGCAACGACAAGAACTGGGGCTACGAGCTGGAGACGGTGTCTCAGGCTCAAAAGGTGCAGCTCAAGCTGCTACACGTCCTGCCTGGTCACCGCACGTCGCTGCAGTACCACGTCCACAAGGACGAGGTCATAATCTTCTTCGACGGCTCGCAGGACTCCGTGCACTATGCAGCCGGTGACGTTCACCGCGTTACCGGTCCCGCTTGGTATTTCGAAGCTTCTACGTTCTTTCCTGATGATGTCATCAGGATTGAAGATGACTACGGGCGTTCATAATGGCTTGGTCAAAGGACAAGCCGTGCCCACCTGAAGTTCGAGCAAAGATCGCTGAGACAAGGAAGCGTCAGTTCGCCGATGCTGAATCCGGCCCGGTTCTTCGTGAGAAAGCTGCTGCGGCACGACGGGGTCGTACACCGCACAACGTCGGCGTGTTTCGCGGAACCAACCAGTATCACACGACACACCTTCATCTGAAGAATGAGCGTGGTCGGGCTGCACAGTACGCGTGCGATCACTGTGGCCAGTCTGCGGCAGAGTGGGCGTACATCGCAGAAGGTGCAGCCGAGCGTCTTCTGACTCCGACAGGCATGGAGTACTCGATGAACCTTCAGGATTACGCGCCCTTGTGCGTGTCATGTCACCGTCGATACGACAAGGAACGTGCACGATGACAGCATTTGTGATTCTTGCTGCAGGCCGTGGTTCCAGAATCGGTCGTGTAGGTGAAAGTCTCCATAAGAGCCTTGTGCCCCTGGAAGGCAAGGCGATCCTGAGTCACCTGTTCGACCTGGCACCTGCGGACGCGAACGTCATCATTTGCCTTGGTCACCGTGGCGATCAGATCCGCGACTATGTCGAACTGGCGCATCCTGACAAGACTGTGACGTTTGCGAACGTCGCCGGCTGGGATCAGCCCGGCGGTGGTCCTGGTCGATCGTTGCTTGCTGCCATGCCGTATGTCGGCGATGAAGATCTTGTTTTCACGTCGTGCGATACGCTCTGGGAGTCTGATCCGTCTCTGTGGGAGGCGACGTCATCCTGGTCAGGTGTTGCGCCGATGCCTGTTGGAACGTCGCCCGATCGTTGGTGCCGCATCTCGTCGCATCCTTCAGGCCGTGTTGTCGACATCTTGGACAAGACGACGACCTTCAATGATGTCACTGATGCGTATGTCGGTCTGTCATTCATCAAGGCGATGGACCTGCCTCTGTTCATCGTCGGCGTTACCACGGGTCACTACGTGCAAGGTGAGCAGCAGGTCACCGGTGGTCTTGAGACATTGACTGATGCTGGTCGACTCTGTGCACAGCGTGTCAGTTGGACTGACGTTGGTGACGCTGACGCATATCGGCGTGCTGTCATCGAGCGCCAGGGGTTTGACTGGACAAAGGAGAAAGAGGCCACGTGGCTGCTTCCCGAATCCGGTCGTGTGGTCAAGTTCTGGGATGCGTCGTCCGAAGCAGATAAGCACTACGGACGGCACATCGCTGTCGGTGATGGGCTGCCCGGCTTGGTCGCAGTTCGTGACCATATGCTGTCGTACCAGTACGTGCCGGGTCAGATCGGGTACAACGCGGTGACGAATGCAAGTCAGATGTCACAGCTGCTCGAGTGGGCGATGCAGACCGTATGGCGTCCAGTCGACGTCACGCCTGACGAGGCTATGGACGCTGCCAAGTCGTTCTACTACGACAAGACGATGATGCGTATTTCGATGCTCTCGCCGGAGCTGCGTGCCATGACGTATGACGCGGTGTCACGTGTCGACTGGGATTCTGTCGTTGGGAACGTCCAGCCGGTCCGGTGGCACGGTGACTTCAACCTAGGGAACATCATCTACGGTGATGATGGTCAGTTCTACGGGATCGACTGGCGCAGTGATTTTGCTGGTCGACCATGGGGTGACCAGCGATACGATCTGGCCAAGCTGCTTGTTGGCTGTCGCATCAACTGGGATCACGCACGTCATGGCGACTTCGGGCCGTGGCCTGAGGGCAAGGTGCTTGAAACCGCCATTCGTGGCAGGATCAACCCTAGTCGCGATGTCGAGATGATCGCGGCATTGACGCTTCTCAACTCCGCTCCCTTGCACGCAACACCTCTCGACGAGGTGTTGGTCATCCAGGCAGCTAAGTGGCTGGAAGGAATCGAGTGACGCACGCCAATCTCGGAAAGGCACGTACTGAGCCGCGGCCTGTTCCCAGTGGTGCAGAGCGGTGCTACTGCTGGGACATCCGGCTGCCGCACGTACACACGCTGAACGACCACAAGAAGTCGCTGCAGTGAAGCGCATCGGGTACGCGAAGCTGGGCCGTTCGATGCAACTCGATCTGTCCAAGGGCGATATGGCTGGTAACGCTGAGGCGCTGAACGTCCTCATCCGCCTGGCCAAGCGGAATCCTGACATCGAGTGGTACATCATCGGCAAGAACAACGGTGGTAGTGCTGGTCTTCCGAAGAATGTCATCAACCCGTGGCCTGACGGAATCAGCCGTTCACCGTGGCTGCATGCAAACGGCGAGTACCGTTGTGCGTTCTGCAAGACGGCTGTCGCCAACGAGACGTGGGACCTGACGTGCTGCGACCGTTCACGTGAGGTAACCAGCGCTGAGGAGTACGTGAAGGCTCTGATCATGCGCATGGACGCGCTAGTCATGCAGGTCGGCCAGCACGGTGTCGTGCATGCGCCCATTCCGTTTGTGGACAAGACATGGTCCGAAGGCATCTTCGCCACGCCGTACGCATGGGCGCGCAACTACGGCCATTACCTCATTGACGGCGTGAACCGTTTTTGCGATGCTCAGTCCGACGGTGGCAAGGGCAAGGTCGTATGGCTGACGGCCGATCCGCGCAACTTCTTCAAGGCACGCGACATCAAGTGGCCGACGGGCACCACGGAGGATGAACCTGTCCTGGCGCAGTACCAATACAAGCGCGATGCAAAGCACGAGCGCTACCTTGATCCGCGCACACCGTCTGAACTTGGCTTCAAGGCTGAGCAGCAGCGTGGCGGCGAGGTCTGGAAGACGGACCACTACTACCGCTACTCCGGACTCGAACTCGCCATTCTGCCTGATGACTGGGACACTTGGGGCAGCACACCACACGATCGGCGCAATGATATCGTTGTGGCAACGACAGCTGCGTATCTGCCTGACGTACGCATGCGTCGATCTGTCATGGTGCAGCGGTGGATCTTCGACCAGTTCCCCGACGCGCCTGTGTTCGGGAAGTGGTCGGACAAGTCGCTCGCAGACGTCACGGGCAAGGTCATCGAGAATAACCCTCTCGACTTCCCCAGCCTCTTAGCGTTGGGTCGCGCGACGATCAGCCTACCGGCGACTGGTACCATCACCAACGGGATGAACTGGGTTGTGGCTAAGCCGTTCCAGTGCTTCGCTGCACGCACGGCCTGCTTCTTCGTTCCGCCTGTCGATTCGCAGGGTTGGGTCGTGCCCAACACGCGCCAGGTGGACGGTTCGCATCGTGTCGCGGATGGTCTATGGTCAGTCCGCGACGACTGGACTGAGGATGAGCTGCAGCTTGCTCGGTGGCTGCGCGTCGACCAGCCGGAGCAGCTCAAGCGCCGGGTGGAAGCACTCAACGACGAGGGCACTTGGCTCTGGATCACGAACACACAGCGTGCGCTTCTTCAGCGGCGCTGGGATGAACATCTGCTCGAGACACTCATCGAGCAGCGACTCGGACTGGAGATCACGGAATGACGAACAGCTTCAGCAATCTCGACAACTTCGATGACGTCGGGATCTTCCATGCGCAGTTCGGCCTGGACAACACGACGTTCACAGCGCACGGCATCGGTCCACGCGACGTGCCCGCGGATCTACTCGAGTTCCGCGCCAAGTTCCTGCAGGAGGAGCTCGACGAGTTCAATGAGGGTGTCGCAGAGAGCGACCACGCGAAGATGTTCGATGCCCTCATCGACCTCGTGTACGTCGCGCTCGGAACGGCTCATCTCCAGGGCTACCCGTGGCAGGAAGGCTGGGACCTCGTGCAGGCTGCAAACATGGCGAAAGTCCGCGCAGCCAAGGACGGCAGTGATTCCAAGCGCGGCTCGCAGTGGGACATCGTGAAGCCTCCCGGCTGGACGCCTCCGGACATCGAGGGTTTGCTCGAGTCGCACGGCTGGCCGAAGGTCGACTGATGGACGTCATGGCGCTGGTCATCGCCATCATCGCACTCTTGCTCACTGTCGCATTCGAGGTGCGGCGGTACCGCGAGCGTCGTGCTATCAAGTCGGTGCTCCCGCCCAGTGCCGTGCGCGCTCGTCTGGCGGCTGCGGAGAAGAACAAGCGAAGGCGTCGAGGATGAGCATCCGATTCACAGAGGTTGTCGGGTTCGGCTCCGGATTCGCGCTCGGAGCAGTCCAAGCTGGGCTGGAGATGGTTGGCAAGTGTGAGCGTCCCGACGCATTCGGAGCGTCCAACGCATGGGCGAATCGTCATCTTCTCGGCGACAAGTGGGAGATGCAAGTCGATCGTGAAGGCGATGGTTCCGGCTGGGACACGATCGACTGTGAGGTCGTGCTGGGCAATCCGCCTTGCTCCGGCTTTTCCACGCTGACACAGGTGCAGTCGTTCAAGGGTGTGGACTCGCCGATCAACAAATACATGCGTGCACTTGTCGGATTCGCCGCCAGGGCCAACCCCCAGATCGTGATCTTCGAATCGGTGCAGGGTGCCTATCGCCAGGGTCTCGAGCTGATGAACCAATTGCACGCATCGCTCGAAGCAGGCACGGGGAAGAAGTTCTCCGTCACCCATGTACTGCACAACAATCTGTCGCTTGGCGGTTGTGCGATGCGCCGGCGCTACTTCCTCGTCATGAGTCAGGTACCGTTCGGCGTTGAACCTGTGGAGCTGCGCTACGTGCCGACAGCGGACGATGCGTTGCATGATCTGGAGGCCAACGCAGTCACGTGGTCGCCCCAGCCGTATCGTTTGCCGCCGACCCGTTGGTCGCGGGCTCTCCGCTCGCCTGACGGCGTTGTTGACGGCCATCAGATCCAGCGGACCCCACAGTGGGGACGCGCCAAGTGGGTGGCTGACAACCTGGCGGCGGCTGGCTTCGATGTCGAGTCTGACGGCTGGCCAGAGGGAGATGCGCTCGAGGATCTGTGCAAGCGGCACTATGCCCATTTCGGCAACCTTCCCGGCGACGCGTCGTACCCGAAGGGTGACCCGCGACTCGGATGGCAGTATCCGGTGGACAGCCCGTTCGAGAAGTCAGGAAGAATCACTCGTGAAGAGCATCTTAAGCGTCGTGAGTTCTCCATGGGGCCGACACAGCTTGGGCGTTGGCGGTCGCAGCGTCACGCTTATGTCATTACGGGAGGGGCCCTCACGGAGTACGTTCATCCTCACGTTCTCCGGACCTTCACGCATCGTGAAGCTGCGCGTATCATGGGGTTCCCAGACGCGTGGAAGATCAGCCCGCAGCGTTGGGACGCCAACCTCGGTGCCGTCTGGGGCAAGGGCGTCCCTGTTCACTCCGGCCAGTGGATCGCCGACTGGGCGCGACGTTCGCTCGAGGGCCAGCCTGGGTCCGTCATCGGGGACCCGGAGATGACCCCTGGCAGTCCCGACGGAGCCCGCACGATCGACGTCACGAACGACTGGCGCCGTCATCTTGGCGAGGACTACAGGGATTACTATGCGAGGACGAAGTGATCAAGTGGCTTCGAGCATGGTGGAACATGAGAGCCGACGATGATACGCATTGTCAGTGTCGCGCGTGTCTTTACTAGACTGAACTCTGTGCAGGAATTCCGTGCGGATTCGTGTCGCCGGGGCTAACACCTGGCGGAAGCGGCGGGTACGAAATGCCAGCCTGACGAAGCAGCACAACGACGATTCGGCACCAAGCGATGAGCGATTCGCGCTCACGGTGTTCCTCAATACGTTCAGTGGAGATGCGCTGTAGCTCATTACGCATCTGTCCCATCTCGGTGCGCATTTGCTCTGTTTCGGTACGGCACGATCGTACTGAAGCTGACATTTCTTCACGATCGCGCTCATAGTCTTCACGATCTTCCTTGCGCAATCGACGCAGTTCCAGCGCCTCGTCCTTCCAACCCTGCCACTGCTGCTGTGCTTCTGCCGCGTCAAGCTTGCGCTCTTCGAGTCGTTCGGTCGTCTCTTGTGCTTTGCGCGCGGTACGAGCGGTGTACCGATTGCCAATGATGACGACAGCGAGAGACGCCGCAAGTCCGATGAGTGCGACGATGATTGACTTGTCCATCAGTCGTTCGTCTCCCCGTTGGACGGACGGCTACCAAACCCATTTTTGGGCGGTTCGCCTCGCGTTGTTGGCTCCGGCCACCCAGCGATGACGAGAATAAACAGTGTGATCAATGACCACACGATTAGTGAATAAAGCGATGTAGAGCGACCGTATTCTCCATTTGACATGATGTATGTCACGTATGACCACAGGAACGCTAGGGTCCAGATCATCGGCGGCGTCAGAATGGCGTTGTATCCGATGGCGTCGCTGATCTTGGGCCAACGTGTTCCGCGAAAGATCACGACAACGAGAGCTGCTGCGCCAGCGAATACCCAAAGCCAGCCGATCCAATTGCTGTCCATGAACTGCAGGATGAGATCAGCATCAGGTCCTGGCTGCGAGAAACGTGCCATGTTGTTGCGAATGATGTTGGTACCGACACCTATCCATGCAAGACCACTGAGCAGTAGAAGAAGCCCACGACGACCTAGCCGTTGTGCAAGTCGCGTGCGCTCAATCTTCACAACACGCCACATTGCTTCTCCCATGTCATCAACCTTGCTTTGCAGCTCGGGCTTTTGCTCGCTTGTTGACAGGATCGGCAGCCTTGAGGCGTAACCGCAAGCGTCCTTCGGCGTCATCGTATCCGATGCCGGGTTCATCGATGACGAGCCAAGTTAGCTCGCATCGTGAGCAAACGATGTACGGCATACGTCCGTCTGTCTTACTGCGCACTGTAACTGCGTGCTCACCGTACGTGAACATATTCTGTGTGTCCAAGATATGTCCACCCTGATTTGCACATATTTCAGCGAGAACAGCCGTTCGCATCTCGTCAGTGATCTCAATTGCCATGTTCGTGTGTCCTTCCTCAGAACCATATCAACCAGTTGATGACGAATGCAGGAGAGCGAACGTCAACGGGAGTCGTGCCACCGACTGTAGACTCAGTCACCGCGTGAGACCCAGCACTGACGGCCATGGCATCAACACTGACAGAGTGTGTGTGTGCTGATGCAACGGATGTGCTGAAGCCGTGCCTGTGGTTGGTGTCTGTGCCATATGTTCCAGCTGCGGCCGGAGGTAGTGTTCCAGCCGGGTTTGGACCTTCAGGAACAGTGCCTGGCATACCAGCGTGTGTGTGCACAGACTCAGTGGAATACCGCACAGGCAAGCCGTGTGCGTGATTCCAATTCGCGTCCATAGTACCAGTTGTGCCGTCGTGCCCATGACTACCAGCACCACTAGTCGACGCAGAGATGCTGTGATCGTGTGTACCGTGTGCAGCGACCGCAACGTTGTGGTCGTGGCTTGGCATCTGAGCGGTTGAGAGGACCTGAGACGCGGCGCCGACTAGGTCGCCGACGTTGTACGTGACGCCAGCGAACACACCGGCACCAAGGGCCGTACGACCGCGCCAGTCAGGCAGACCAAACGTGGTCGAACCGTCACCACTGGTGAACAGCCCGGTCTTCACAAGACTGTTCGTTTGTACCCATGACCAAAGTCGTGCATATGTCGATCGGGACACGACCTGCCCGTTGCACACCAAAGTGTCGTCCTTGACGGCCAGCGCGGGTTCGATATCTCCGACAGCTCGACGGTATGTGCGGCTGGTCTCGTTCGTGCTGCCGATGACCAAATATGTACCCTGAACCTGGACGACTTGCACCGTGTCGTTCAGCATGGGATGGTAGCTCGCCAGAGTCGGAACGTTCGTCTTCACCGAGTTGTCGTCCAGCTTGACGGACACCAGCGTCTGGGTCGCGTCGACCGCTGTGATGGTGCCCAGTCGCTGATTCATGCGATTCAATGGCGGCACGTACGGCGGCGGCGGGTTCAGACCACTCGGCGCAGTGGTGCCGGCAACAACTGCATCGGCGCCAACGATGTCGATGTAGACTTCTTCACCGATGGACGGCGTGTAGTTTGCATCACGTGCGATGCCTTCGGTCTCCGTGCCGCCAATCATGACGTCAACCGTGCCGTTGGCGTTGATGCCGGAAATGGTCCCCCAGCGACGGCCAACCGACGCAACTGGGGGCTGTCCTACGATCGCGCCGGCAATGCTCCGCGTCGTTGACGTGTTCAGCGCAGCACGGCTGAGGATCTCGCTCGGTTGCCGCGGGGCGGTCATCCGGCTGTCCTCCGCTGACTGCTCTGCAACGACATCAGCGTCTCAGCATCGAGAGGCATGGTCATGTTGACGATAGAGAAGACATCGTTAATCTTTGACTTCGCCCGTACGATCCGAATGACGTCATCAACTTCCTGGCGTGGGTCGGCAAGGGCTTGGATCTCCACACCGTACTGTGCACGTGTCACCTTGCGGTACAACGACAGCGCCGTGTTCATCATCTGTTCGTCGGTATTGATAAACGATGTCGTGTAGAAGTACGGAATGCGAATATCAGTATCTGGACGCCATAGCTCGAGTCGTCGTGGCGTGACGCCTGACCCTTCGCTGGTGACAATAATTCCGGTGTACGCTACATCACCATTGTTTTGACGAGTGAAGTTGACGACAGTACCATCTGTTCCATCATCGTACGTAGCGACGACTGGGTCAGTGTCCGGGTCAGGCACGCGGCGCAACGTGACGATGTCACGTGCGTCAAAGTACAAGTCCATGCCGTCAGCAGACGCCAGCGCAACCGCGTCGTTCCACGGATCGTTCTCGTCCATGTTTGCGCCGAGGATCGTTGCTGGCACCGTTGTGTTCGTTGGCTCGAAGTTGAACCGCAGACTCGGCATCCGGTCAAGAAGCAATGCGCGAATCGCCGTCCCGGTGTTTGTGCCAGCGGGAATGCTGTACGGCTGAGTCCATCGCGTACGGCTGATGATCTTCGATCGGTCGTACCCGTCGATCTGTACCTGCAGCGTCTCGTCGTTGTCGTTGACACGCGGATTGTACGGCATGAACGTGCCCAAGGGGAACAGCTCGCTTGAGCCATCCTTCCATGCGATTCCGCGGTGCAACTGAAGCGTGTAGCCGGACAACGGCTGCAGCCAATCCTGTGCCGTGTTCGGAACTAGAGCACCTGTCGGATCTTGCATCGTCAATGAGCACTGACGCCGGATCTTTCGGCTTGCGTCAGCCGATACATTTCCCGACACGATGTCGAGCTGCGCAACTATGTTTGTACCAGACGGGTCGATAACATCACAACGAGCGGCAACGTCGTGGGAATTACGGATATCCCGATCGAAACGGTTGCTTGACACGAACATCGCTTACACGTCCGATCCGTCATATTCCAGGAGGCTCATCGGACGCCGTTGCTCCGTCCAGCTCTGGTTGATCGTACGATGCGGAGTGCGTGTTGGCACAGGGCGATCCTGCGGCGATCCACCATCAAACTTCACGTAATACGCTTCACCTTCGACTTCGCCCTGGTCCGCGGGCATGCGCAGAAGGAACACATTCGTCAGCTCGGTGAGCTCTTCATACGCTTCACGATCTACACGTCGCGGCGTCAAGATGGTGTACGAACCTTCACGAAGACCACGAGTGCCCGTCGTGATAACTGCATCCTCACGTCCGATCGGGCGGAACTTCCCCTGGCGCACTGGGCGCTCGATCGACCCGAACTTCTGCGGGATGAACGCACGCCCTGAGCCGGGTCGTAGCGGATCGGACAGCCACAGCCACCCCGACGTCCAGAACACTGCCGATGTGCCCGTTGGTGCCGACACCAGGATCGCATTCGGGTAGACAGCACGAGTGATAACTTCGTACTGCACAGGCTTACCAATCGGCGCCTCTTCATCATGAATGATGACCTGCTGCGTCTCATTCGAAAGCGGCACGTTGAGGCCAAAGCGCACGATTCGCTGATCGTTGATCTCGATGATGGATACAGCGGTACTTCCAAGCAATCCGCCCGGTGACCACTCAGAACCGGTGCTCGGCCGCAGAACTGGATCGAAGAATCGGTGAACAGCTCCCACCGTCTGCACGTTCTGGAACTGGACGACGATGCGTGCAGTATCAGCCGTCTCCGGAGCCTGTGCGGTGACAGCAGTGCGAATTGCTGCTGTGTCTGTCACTGCGTTACCGAACGACATCGAGATACGTTCCATATTCGCATTAAGCCATTCAATGACACAGTACGCAGTAACAGGTGTCACATCTACGGGTGCAATGACCGTTACGCCTGCTGTGTACGTGAAACCCGGCTCAACTGGGTATTCATCGATCGTACGTGCTGAAATGGTCGATGCTGCAGTTGAGGTCACACTCGATGCAAGATGTGAATGAGCCGATGCGAAGAAGATACCGTTGATGACGGTACAGTTCGTGTCCGGCTCCCAGCCATTCGCATTGCGTGAGGTAGTGTCACCAAGCATAGAGTCTCGTGCCTGCACAATGATGTCAATGACACCATCATCGTGGCGTGCGATTGCCCGTGCTGTGGGTGTTGCAGGCGGCACCAACGACACATTGAACTCAGCGTACGACCAGGCGGAGTACTGCCCGCCAGTCTTGACCCGGACGTACGCACGGTAATTCGTCGCATTCTGCAGGTCAGTCGCCACGGTGATGTTTCGCGTCGTGACATCGATGATCTCGCCCGTGTCCCACACGGCCGTGGCGGCACCGGGATTGAAGTTGTCGGACGTACCCGTGTAGACATCCTCGGACAAGATGCGCACCTGGTACGTCTGCTGCGGGTCATTCTCCAGGTCGTACACGGTCCACGTAACGGTGGGACGCGTTGTCACCGACACACCAAGAGGAGCCACAACGTTGACCTGCGCCACGGACGAAGCAGTGACCGTCGTGCCTGACGAGTATGGCGACACCTGATTGTAGTCATCGCGAATAGCGACAGAGAACGTGTACGTGGCACCGTTAAGAACTTCATTCGCACGGAAAGCGAACTGCGCTGCAGAGCCGGCAAGGAAGATCTCAGTCGGGCCCCATGCGGCACCGTTCCACCACTGATACGAACCGCCGGCAATGATGCGACGAACAGCGAAAGCGGTCTGCGAACCGATGTTGGAGAAGTAGCTGTTGCGCCAGGTGAGGGTGAAGCCTGCGCGCAGATCGATGATGCTACCGTTCTGCGGGAACGTCACCGTCGAAGCGTACGGCGGAATGACGACACTGAATGACGTGTACGACCAACCAGACCACTGCAGCCCACCGGACGGGTTCGGTGAAGACGATGTCTTGATGTACGCGCGGTATGCCTTGTGGTTCACCAGATCCTTGGGCAACGTCACCGACGTTGCGCTGGTATCGGCCGACGCCGACCACGCTGTTCCGAGGTAGTTGTCCGGGTTGAAGTCGAGCGCCGAGTACGTTTCCTGCGGCACAACCTGCGCCGCGTACCCGTACTGCGCGTTTCCGTCAACGTCAGCTCGCGTCCACGTCAGCGTCGGTCGCGCAGAGTTGATGTTGCCCGTCGGTCCAGTGACCGTGGTTGTGGGTGGCGTCGACGTGTACAGGATGCGTTCGGCCGACCATGGGCCGATTGCTCCGGCTGGATCCTCCGTGCGTACGGCCCAGCTGTACGCCAGACCGTTTCCCCACTTGTTCGCAGGAATGGTCATAACACCGTTCGTAAGCGGTGCCATGGTCTGCGTCAGTCGCGTGTCCGTGGCGACGAAGTTCGAGCCGTCCCAGTAGTCGTACGTGCCATCAGGCTTGCGACGACGGAAGTGCCATGCGGCCTGCGGATCGCCATTCGGGTCGCTGTGCTGCCAGTTGAAGCCAAGCGATCCGCCGGCGTTTACCACGGCATTGGCGGCAGGCGTGTTCAGCGTCGGTGCATTGGGCGCCTGATTGGTCAGCTCCGCTGTGATGACCAGTACGGGACGACGCGACTGGTTCGAGTCGGAGTGCGTCGAGATGAGAGCCGACTCATCGTCGTTGTCATACCCGGACGGAACGGGACCGAACAGGATGCCGGTCGATGTACCATCGCGAAGCTCAGTGCCGATCGTCGTGCCGAGATTCAGTCCAGTGACCTGGCCAGTACCATTCTTAACGTACTGCACGCGGTTGGACGATAAGCGTGACGACGTGAAGCTGCTCGGCAGTGAAGTGTAGTTGTGCGTGCCGAAGAAGAGACGCGCCTGTGATCCACCAACGGCTGTGACATAGAAGTTGAATGTGCACGACGTGATGGTGTACCCAGAAAGCTGGGTACGAATGGCATTGGTGTCAAAGAGGATGATCGTCCTGGAGTTCCAGTTCGACCCACCCTGCTCGAAGTAACCCGCGTAGTCACGAGATCCGTTCGAGTTGTACAGATCACCACCTGTAGCAGTGAACGTGAACGTTGTCATGTTTACTTACTTCCTGTGATCTGGTGCAGTAGCTCGTCACCGAACTGCGCAAGCAACTCCTGGAGCTGAGCAACTGTCGCAGCGTCTGCGCCTCCCTGAACTGTAACCTGGAAAGCCCCGTCATGAATGGTGACAGGCGCCGAGGCTGCGTTGTTGTTCGTAGTCGTGACGGCCTTCTGAGCCTCAGCCATGACGCGCGGCACGCCAGAGAGTGCAGTGAGAAGAGCGACACCGTCACTCTCATTCATGTTCGACGCGTACTTCAGAATGTCAGCAGCTCGCGTTGAAAGCGTCTTGTTGACGTCGATGATTCCATTGGACATAGAACGCTTGACATCGGGGAAGGCTCGGAGGAACGCCTGCTCCATCTCTTCAGGCAAGTTATCGAGACGATTGTCTGCGGTGTAGTTGCCTGCACGCGTATTTGTCGACACGAACTGCTTGAACGCTGCGAACTGCTGCTGCAACGCCGTCACGACAACCGAAGGCGTAGCCGTCGTCGGCATGGCGCTGTTCACAAGATTCCGCAACGCGCTGCTGATGTCAGCGATGGGCGCACCGATCTGCTGTGAGATGTCGGCCGCGATGGCTGCCAGGCGCTGGTCGTTCGCAAGAACCTGCTGTCCAGCACTGACGATGTCAGTCCGCGATCCCGCCTTCAGAGCCATCGAGAGCTCTGGAGCCAAGCGCGTGAACGCGCTCAGCAGCGCGTCGCCTATCGAGCCACTCGGGATGACTGGGGCAGGCTGCGTCCGCGGCTGCTCGATGACAGGCGCCGTCACCGGAGGCACGGTGTTGGTCGATCCCGGTGTAGAGCCGGGCATCTTGATCGGAGCCGTGGTGCCGGGCACCATGATCGAGACCGGGTTGACATCGTCACGACGGTAGTCACGTTCCCAGTACCGCTCGATCCAATCGCTGTTGTGCCGGAATCCACGCTCAATGGCATCGCGGCACGAACTCGGCAGATCGCGCAAGCCGTCGCGGATCGCGTTCTTGAGCAAGTTGGTCGGCATGACGGCCTCAGGCTGGCCAGTCTTGTTGTGCGCCATCGTCATGCCGGGCTGCAGCCAGCCGCCACGATCGAACAACCCGGAGTTCATCCCCGCGTTCATCCCACCGCTCATAGCGGCCGTCATCTGGTCGAGAATACCGCCCTTCTTGAAGAACGAGACGTGAACGTGGTCGCGGTGCTGCAGTGTGTCAGATCGACCACCGCCAGGGTGGCCGTACGGGGTCCAGCCGGCGCCGCCATTTGCAATGCGGTCGTAGTAGATGACGTACTTGGTACCGGCGCGAGTGCGGAACTCCTCGGCGATCTGGTTGCCGACTGCACGCTTGGCGGCCGAATTGTAGTCGGGGGTCAGCATGACATCCATCGCGTGACCAGTAGCATGGTCAGAAAGCGTATTGGTGCCGGCGATGTTTCGATTGGAATATCCACCGATGTTCGTGATGCCGTACTTAGACATCACGTACGCTCGGGCTGCTGCGGCTGCCGGGCCGAGGCCATTGGCCCCGTTCGCAGTCGCCGCCCCAGTAGCGCCCATGATCGAGGCAGCTTCTGCGTCCTTCTGCGCTTTGCGTGCGCCGGTGACCATGGTGATGAGGCCCTCGGTCGCCTGATCGACAACGCCCCTACCGATGTCACCAACAGACGAATCGGGCATGAGGCCCTTGACACCATTAGCTACGCCACGTAGAGTGTCAGCGACCTTGTCATCGATCCACTCTTCGATCTTGTCAAAGACGCCCATGACGCTGTTCCATGCACCACTGGCGGTGTCAGCAACCCAATCAGCAGCGCCTCCAATCGCACCGCCCACG
>Ga0066648_10000073_pt1 | contig 61797 bp, 51 predicted proteins | sample CryGeyCG12114_NA_FD_59537 | JGI IMG/M metagenome (GOLD analysis project Ga0066648, IMG submission 59537) | Groundwater microbial communities from aquifer - Crystal Geyser CG19_WC_8/21/14_NA | ecosystem: Environmental > Aquatic > Deep subsurface > Groundwater | place: USA: Utah: Grand County... | reverse complement strand
CCGAACCCGAAAGTTCATCACCAACAGACTTCTATCACGAAAGCAGATGGTCGTGTAAGTCAAGCCCAGCCCACACAGACACTACACACACTACGCAATGCAGCACCATCACCAAGAGCATAGTGCATACCGCCGCGACCTCCAAGCGACGTTGATATTTCTGTGCTCTCTACTAACACTCTTTCCAGCGACGTCCTCCACCCAAACCGCGCCAACGTCTCCAAGGATGACCTCCGCTCCAAACTCGCCGAAGTCTACAAGTCCAACCGCGACCAAGTCAACGTCTTCGGCATGCGCACCCAGTACGGTGGCGGCAAGACCACCGGCTTCGCTCTGATCTACGACTCAGTCGAGGCCATGAAGAAATTCGAGCCCCGATACAGACTCGTCAGAGTCGGCCACGCGACCAAGATCGAGAAGGCCAGCAGACAGCAGCGGAAGCAGAGGAAGAACAGAAGCAAGAAGTTCAGAGGGACGGAGAAGACCAAGGGTCCTGCCAAGAAGGACAAGAAATAGACGAGTTAGGCCTGGATGGGGGTTGTGTTGCAGGTCGAATTGTTGTGTGGTCTTGCTTGCGAGAGCCTTCTTGCCTGCTGTTCGGTTTGATCGACGGCGAGTGACTGCTTTGATGGTGTTGATGGCCTGCTCTGAGCAGCAGATTCGGCATCAGCTCTTTGGTCGGGCGATGAGATGTGGATGAAACGCAATGCATAAATGACGCATTGTTCACGCTTCTTTGCTGCTGTCAGATGTCTCGCATGAACGTTGTTATGGAGCAAGAGCATACACATACTAGATCAGAGAAATGCTTTACTGCCTCAGGACAGTTCAGTGCTTGAGGTCAAGTTCTGCTCTGCATGGTTCATGTACTGATACCAAACCACGATTTCAAATGCTAAAAACATACAAAATGCTTTCCGATCCGTGTTACGACCCTCACTGGTTCTCCTTGGCAGGCACTGATTGCTAGTGGTACATTGCTAATGATACAGTACGCATGATTGTCATACAAATCTACCACGTCCTATCTCTTCCGACCCTCGGTGCTGACTGTGGCAGCTGATGCCTCTTTCACCAACCAAGCACTGTTCGTCGACTTGTTCGTCATATCCAGCCTCCATCTATTGCAACGCCTTTTCGGTCCATCAAGCGCGATCGCTTTTGTGATCTACTCCAAACAAGAGCCAATCCCAGAGTCCGAACTGCTGCCGACACCGAATCCTAGTAATTAACAACACAGATGTTGGAATATGAGGTCCTGCCATTACATGTTCGAGCTCAACTTCGACTTCAATACCTTTGCGTCTCAAATAGGTTGGAATTGTTCCCAGAAGACCCGAAAGTTTGTATGTGCTGTGCTGATTAGGATGAATACATGATTGAAGAGATTTTCGCTGTGGGCCAACTTTCTTGTATGGCGATGATGGTTCCATCAATACATCTGACCACCACTCAGCGGGGTTGATGACCCTCGATGTTCGGGAAATGGGTTCGTGGAATTGACCTCATTCACTTGATAACTCGCCAGGCTGTTGTTGCGATTTGATGTTGGTGAAGCACTCCAGCTGCTTGGAAAGTCGCTCGTCAGAAGCCTTGTCGTCATCATGCTATTGGGTACTCGGCTCGACCCTGTGTTCGTATAGCCATACAACCCGTTTGTTGGAGATGAATTGCCGAGCGTCTCTCGTGAGACGCGGTTGTGCAGCAGCAGAGTTCCTGTTTCAGACACAGTGGATGTGACCCGTTGTAGCTGCTGCTGTTGATCGTCATCGCTAGTCGCAGGAAGCGCTGCAGCAGGGATGTCGATGATTGGACTTGTTGTGTCTGCAGGGTAAGGATAAATTGTAGCTTGATCCTCGCAAGTCGTCAAGCCTTGAACAGCAGCAGACAAGTCTTGAGAACCACCGCAGCTTGTCCTGCTCGAAGCATTGCTGATACGCGATGCAGTATCTGTGTTCCACGTATGGGATGATCGATGACTGACAGCGCTGAGGGGTGGTGTCTCATGACCGTTCGATGGTAAAGAAGCGACTCCGGAAAGTGTCGGCTGCGGTAGTGTTCGTTCACTGCTCAGCGCGTGCTGCCCAGGCTGTGTTCCAAGTACCGTGTAGGACTTTGTGCTTTCGGCGGGTGTCAGAGGATATACAGGAGACACCTGCTGAGGGACTGACGCACTGTTCATCTGTTCAAGCCAAAGCGAATTATGCTGTGGTCGGGACATTGAGCTCATATAAGACATGTTGTGTCTTACGCCATGATCCGGGTCTGGTAGCATGTATGATGGTGGTTGGGCTGCATATGCATTTGTGCTTTCGTTCTCGTACATTGGGTATGTCGACGAGTAGCTGCCGTTGCTCCATGGTACGGACGCAGGTGCTGTTGAGAGTGAAGAGTAGTCAAGGCTATTAGGCCACGTTGAGTATGAGGAATTCTGAGGCTGAGCGTACAAATGGTGTTGTGTTTGAAGATAGTGCATATGCCGATTCCTCGAGCTTGTTGCATATGGATGGAAGTGATGCTGGTGATGCCAGGTCCGACTGCTGCTGATAGTTGGATGGCTTACGTGAAGTTCCGTTGATCGTACCTTCCTCGTTAGATAGAGTCGTACAGTTTGAGTAAGAGTACCTACTCTAAAGAATTGGCAGCCATCCCAGCCGGCGCCCTTGCAGCTGTCGCAACCAGTCCCATCGCCCGGGTCGCCACTACACTTGATCTTGCGTTTTCGGCACCGTTCGCACTAAGTTGTAGGTAAGCCGCCGTTGTATACAGTAAAAGCACTCTTCAAACTCACTGCAACTGGCACTCGCTTCCGTGGTGGCCCACCAGCCTTTACCTCGAGTTCCGGCGTGTCGCGCTTGATTGAATAAGGTGAGTTGCCGTAGTTCTCTGGACAGAGTTCGGCGTGAGAAACCAAGTTCATCGTTTGACCTGATCGACGGTAGAAGTCATTGAATGGACGACTTGTTGCAGGCTTCACCCGACCGTTAACGTACGAACGTTTGCTGTCACTCGGGGTACATACCATATTCGAAATTTCAGACAACATCCAAGTCGAAGAGGGCTGAGCAATAACCAATCGCAGGAAGGTGCTGGTCAGGTCTCGGAATATATTCAGCGACTATCAATGGATTCTGAAAATGACCTAAGTCCTCAGAAGCCCTGGTGGATCAGTCGAGCTGCCAAGGAGTACGTCTCGATCAAAAGCTTTAGACATGGGTTGTAAGCAGACAGGGGTATGAAAAGGTATAGTTAAAGGGCTGGTCCTGCCAGCCTGCCAGATGGTTTGCTTCCGGTGTACTCCATCTCGTCATGGGTCGCGAGTGTGTCATGTTGATCACCATTTGGTGTGCTCAACGAGCAGCACTCACGCTCAAACCATTCCCCTAGAAGGTGATGGGTGGCGTCACTGAAACTTGGTCGTGCGATTCGTCTTTGTTGCGCAAAGTAGGCATCCGTGTCGCACACGAACGCTACAACAACCTGATGCTTATGCAGAGACACTGGCGGACCAATCTCAGGCATCTGCATAGATCATCGCTCAGGCAGTTTGTCCATACTGGATACCACCTCAATCAAGGAACGTTCGCAAGGCTCGAATGGTAGTTCTTCGAATTTGCTGAACGCTCTCTTTCTCGATCAAGGAGATAGGCCGTCTCAAGGCATCCGTGATTCATGCGCCTTGTTTCAGGTATGGACGAGAATGACATGACTCCAGTCGAAGGAGGCAGCGCAACTGTGGATACAACGTGATTACTGCGGGCCAATAATGCCGGAGTGGAGTGCTTCGAGAAGGCCAATCTTGGACAGGAATTTGTTTGCTGTCTGCCTCAACGTTCCATGCCCGATCTGAGATATGCCAGGATTTGCTGCATGATGACCTGCAGCAAACATCCACTCAAAACGTGGGTGAATGTTAACTGCACTATGCGTTGCAAGTCGTAAGGAGAGATATACCCTACCAAGGTGGACGAGCATATGGCATTCATGATAACGAGCTGCGACAAGTGTCCTTCGATGATCACACCGTAATGCCTCCAGGACAAGCAAGTTTCTTGTGTGTCAACTCAAGTTTTTACAGCAGGGGTCAACGTCGAAGCTGCTGAAGAAGGTACCTTGTGCCAAGCACTTGCGTGTGGGTAGGATAGATCGGAAGTAGTGCGCACATGATAGCAGGGATAGATAGGCTCGACATGCACAATGCAGCTGTCGCTGCATATACGACCGCAGAGGTGCATTCGCTAGAACCTACTGCGAAGGTCTGAAGCCTCGGGCCGTATTCTGTCACACAAGCTGCAGAGACTTGAACATTCCTCATTCAAGTTAGCGGCTTTGAGTGGCACTTGGACTGACAAATCAGCTGATGGAAGCATGATGGGCGTCGTTGCACAGGAGCCCTGCACCAGCTCCAATGTGATCTAGCATACTCTCAGCACTTTCAGCGCCCGTCATACGTTTCCAAAGACCTCAAACGGCTTGAAACTCCCGAGCGGTGCCAGCAAGTAATTGCCAGCTGAGAGCGTAAAAGTGGATTCCGAAACTTGCTTGATGATCCTGGACTACAGTATCGGCCATGTTGTCGGAGTGAACATGGCTGGTGGAAGATACGAAAGCCTGTACCAGGAGCGTATAGACACACCTTCGAGCCTCTTGAGCCTTGAACCTGCTTATGGAAACTGTAACGTTGTGAGTGCCCGTTGCACCTGCACCACTCTCGAACAAAATCTGAGGGTCAACTCGTGGATCCTCAGCAGTCAACAGCTCGACCCCTGTACTTGAGTAATATGAGCTGCAAGCACGTTAGATCACTTTGAGCTCTTCATGGCTCATGGAGCTTGTGAGCTTTTCGGGGGATTTTTGTGCTCCGTGAGTCGGAAGTCGCGTACGACAGGGGTGGAAACTGGTGCAGTGAGACTTTCAGCAATACCTTATTGAAAGCAAAGTCAATCAGAAAGTATCCATTCTGCTGTCCTTGTCAGCTGATTCGCTAGCCATGCAGCAGGTGTTAAGGTTGACCACTTGTCTCAGTTTCAGGCATAGACATGATCATTTACTTGTGTGACCTCAGATGTTCTCGAAAACCGCAACCGCCTCCTTTCAAATCTGCTTCAAGCATGCCGTCCGTGCTTGACCAGGTCTAATCTGGTACCATAGTGTGGTGGCCAACGGTTTTTATCATCCCTGAGAGTCAGACACGTCTGCGCATCATACAAGTGATAAGACTAGAGAAGCAACGAGAAGGATGCGCAAGATGTCGTGGGTGTCAAGCGCTACGGTATCTCATAAAGACCAGTAGCCCACAATGTATGTGGCCGGTTATCATGCTTTTTTGCTCCAGCAGCGACGGCGGCCCATTCAGCGTGTCGATAAGGGAGGCAAGATGCCACTATGATTACCTGTAGAACCATAAGACAGCAGCACTCGCACTTCCAGGTTGACGCCGGATACTATCCATGTAATGTAGTTTCTGTACATGGCCCACTGCGTGTCCTCTGGACCCCCTACGAACGCGCAATGCCGCGACTTCCAGAAGTCGTCTTACTGCAAATCAATATCAAGTCAACCTGTAGCGGCCACCAGCGAATTTGAATAGTCTCGCTTTCTCCACAGTCGAGACCATCTATTGTTCTGGAGCTTGGGATGTTGGCTCGGAAGATGGGTAACATGATAACACAAGGACAAAACAACGCCTGTAAAACGTGCGGCGATTGGGTGCCTAGGGAGCTTCCTTATCGCTCTACTCTGCCACAACTACGCCAAGCAGCTCAGTCATGCTTCCGATGCAGGCTTGTAATGTATGGTGTCGACAAGTATGAACAATTCTGGAAGCAAGGGTTTCCTATACCTAATTGTCGGGATGTCTGGGAAGAGGAAGAGATAACTGTAAGGATTGCGATTTCTCGGACTGACGGTGTCTGGATAAACCTTTGGCGTCGCGGAAAGGTAGAGAAGGGATGCAATGAACTCGACCTCCGACTCTACACCCATCCAGGCATGAAACGGTACTTCGCAGAGGCTACCTTTTGCACGCTGACTTGCTATAGACAACCCCAATCCATTGCGATACCTCTTACCATCGGGCGATATACCAAACGACTCTGCATCATCGGATTGCTTCGATACTATACGCGCCTGGATCAAAGCCTGTGCAGCTGAACATCCGTGGTGCAAACAGAATGAACGGCAGCATAAGTTACCGAGCAGGTTGCTTGAAACCGGGTCTGGCCCAACACTCCGGCTCGTGCTTGCATCAGAGCTCAAAAACGATACTGAATATGTTGCATTAAGTCACAGCTGGGGGAGAGAGGTTGATCGCGTGAAACCAATTCCGAGAACGACAATCGGCAATATTGAAAATCACTGCCAGAGCATTGATATTGCAGACCTCACGAGAACTTTCCAGGACGCTATTCAGATCTCACGTCGACTTGGCTTGAAGCATATCTGGATTGACTCACTTTGCATTGTACAGGATGACAAACGTGACTGGGAAGTGTCAGCTGGTCAAATGGCCTCAATCTACGCGAACGCATATATTGTGATCTCAGCTACGCGTACAAAGACTGGCGATGATGGTTGTTTCTCTGAGCGGGTCGGGAGCCACAAGCTGACTACAGCCAAGGAAGATGAACAACTCGTCACAGTGTTCGTCAGAAGAGAAACTGAACATCGCTACTTTACCCAGACACCTCCCATCTTCGACCCTGTGCCTCTATTCGAAAGGGCTTGGTGCTTCCAAGAACGACTCCTTGCGCGAAGGATTATCCACTATACAGATGACGAGATCTACTGGGAATGTGGACAGTCCTTGCTATGTGAATGTGGTTCAGTCGAAGGTCCCGTGTATCGTGACAACAAGCCAGACAATGGAAACTTCAAAGTGCAGTATACTAGGCATGTGCACAAGGAAGACCTCACAATGAAGCTCCACTTGTGGTACCAGATCATGCATGAATATTCTCAAAGAGCGTTGACGTTCGAGAATGACTTTTTGCCTGCATTGTCCGGCACAGCCAGTCAGATTGCATCTCCTCTATTAGGGCGATATTACGCGGGCATCTGGGAGCATACGATGCCTCAAGCCTTACTTTGGCGTCCATGGGGAGGCAAGCTCAATCATGTAGCGAGGAGACCGCCTGGATATCGAGCCCCCTCCTGGTCGTGGGCAGCCATCGATGCTGCTTGTATCACGTGGGACATCAATGCCGAGAATACGGACGACCTCGAGTATCCTTGTCAGATACTCGGGTTAGACCGCACCCTTATCAGCTCAGATCCATACGGCCAGATATCGGACGCCTACATCGCATGGCCGCCCCTATTTTGACAGCTACAGTCCGTTACTCTTGGAACAAAGATCTTGACAGCATGCAGTACTGGGCTGATTATGCCGGCACGAGTGATCGGATCGAGGAGGATTTGCCCCTCGAAGTGAGCCCAGGAGCAACACCTGACAACTCTGAGGTCCTCCTGGCAGTTGTTAGGACCACTTTGTATCCTCTGCCCATCAGTATGTTCAGCGCAATTTGGGGAGACCGAAAGCCAGAACACCGGTGGCAAGGTCTCGTGCTTCGACCGTCGTCGAGGAGGCCTAATTGCTATGAGAGAATTGGACGAGTCGAAGGCCCTGTGCACGTTTTGCAAGACTCAGTGAGGAGGGACCTTGTTCTTGTATGAAGGAAATGGAATCGCCGTTATCGCGCGTCTTATCAGCGGAACCTGCTAGATCCGAAGAGTAAATATACCAGCCCGTCATCTAAGTCACCCACCCAGCTGCCGCTATCGCTGCCGTCCAAAGTAGACTGTGCTCAAGCTGCTGGTGCTAAGAAGAAGGCAAGCCCCAGTAAAGATCACGACTGCCTTGTAAGTCCCGTGTGCATAGCCGCTGGTGTCGCTTGACAATTTCAATAAGCCCGCGCTGATTGGACCTGCCAGAACGTTCCCGACACCTTTTCCCAAGCAAAAGAGACCGAACATCGCTTAGAGGCAGCGGGCTCGTCGCTGACTGCAGTGACCATTCGCGCCCACATAGCTGTGTATCCCGCACAGAAAAAGCCATACAGAAGTGCGAAGAAGACCAGTGCTGGCAGTGAGCGGGCCACGCCCCAGAAACTGAACGTTGCAATGGCTGAGACCATTAGAGCGACTACCATTAACCTATTTAAAGAAACTTTGTTGTCGGAGAGATAGCCAAAGGTAAGTTGGCCAGCAACCTGCGAGAGGCTCATGAGTGTTAGCAAAAATGCGCCCTTTGACGCACTTAGCCCGACCGACGATGCATAAGACGGCAGGTACAGAGCCGGAAAGAAATATCCCAACCCCATTAGTAGGTTACTTATACTGTATGTCCAGAACAGTGGTCTTTTGAGAAAACTCCAATCGTTCCTTATACCCATGTTCCGTTGCTGTCCAACGCGACCCTTAAGTAGTGGGATCAATGGCCCAGTTAATACGATGAGCATGACCGCAATTGCCCTGAGCGTCGTTGGGTACCCAAATCTCCTCAAGGACGCCTGGAGAATTAACGGCATGACGGCGCCAGATGCCCCAGATGCGCTACACAAGAGTTCATACGCCATACCTCTCCTTCTGACCCAGAATTCATCGACCATTGTCAAGATCGGGTAATAGAAGATGAGGAACCCCACGCCATACATAGGCCCTTGTGTCATTGTCAGCATGCTCAGTCTTTCTGCAAAACTTCCGGCGATTAATCCTCCAATACACAACGGCCAGCCGACTAATATCATCTGTGTTCGGTACTTAAGCCAACGTCTAATCAGCGGGGTAATCAAGGGAGCACCTAGATATGAGACACCCGAAGCAGTCGTGCCAACGATGGAGACATAGCGATTGCCTTTGAACTCCGGGATATGGGAATAGTACTCTTGGAAGACGCCGAAGGAGAGAGGAAACCCCCAGAAAAGGGCTTCGAACACGAATGCCGTGATCAGCAGCCGCCATGCTGCAGGACCACCGTCGGCCGCCTGAAGAGTGGATACTTGATCGGGAAACGAGGCGCGCTCCGTGTTGAAGTCGAGATCTTCAGGATCGGGCTCTTGAATTACAGCAGGCTGGAGTTCGACTGAGGTATTTGACCGCGACATGGCGATTTACGGCACTGCGGATGACCGCAGAGGGACGGGTGATCTCAAAATGCGACAAGTGAAATAATCAATGGAGCGCATTAGTCCCAGCGAGTGAGTTCCGCAACGAATATGTTAGGTGAAAGGAGAGTGTCTAGCAAAGAGGCTTTAGTGCATTTGACAGCCTCGGTCGCTTGAGGACGATGTCTTGAAGGCCAAGCTATGTTACAACACATGTGATAGCGCGTGCAGTACAGGCCTCGATCGTGAACGACAAAAACATGTAGAACAGCGGGTCCAATATTACGCGTTGTCTGTAAGCCGAAGACAGTAATATCTATAGGTTTCAGGGGGACGCAGGTACGGAATTAGGGCGATTTAGGTGATCGCGGCCGCCTAAAGCAAGGATATAATCTCCTCACAATGCAGTCATTTACGTGACCCATTATTCCACAACTTGTTGTCGTTGAAGATAGAGGCCGGTACTAGCATCGTACCGTACCTCAATGACTTAGAATAGCTGCTACTTTAGCCTGGTGAGCCAGAGGAAGACCACTCATCGCACTGCTCGTAATCATTCCTGCCTGCTGCGCACTGGGTGTTCATTGCATCCACGAGAATATCTCAGACTACGAAAGTCGTTCGACACATATACCTGCTAGGTCGGCGACTTATTCCCTAGTCGCGAGTTTCTTGAGGAACATTGGACGTCTATCTTGTACAACATAACAAAGGCAGCAACGTGTCTGATGCCCGTTCTCACCGTAGCTGTTATTGATGGCTCAGTGCCCAACCGAGGCAATATGACAAGGCTGTCACGATGACACGCCCTTGTCATCACATGATTGTGATTGCTGGTACAAGTAATCCAGAATATTTGTGCGGTACAGTGTTTTCAAGATGCCACTATTATAATACATTCATGGTGAAGCACGCTGGTTGGCCGCGTCTTGTCCGCTTGCCCAATAAAAAGTGCGTAGACGATAGTTGAGGATCTGCGTCTTACAGTTGCTCATTTGCGACTCTCAACGAACAGACACAGAGCACACGCTACTACTTCAACGGATAGGGAACGTAGAGAGGACTCGTACCTTGTCTGTACGGTAGACTATAAAGCATGCATACTCTGTATAGCATCAAAATCTCCTTCATTGACTTCACGTCATCTGTCTACAATTACACTAATCAGACATGGCCATGTCAATGCTATGTAACCATTACTCCCGGGGTATCACAAATACTCATACACACATAATCATAACCTAGAAGGCTGGCTGCACATAGCGCTAGCAGCTTCATCGTGATCACTACCTCTTGTATTACTCAGCCAGACTCTCCGTTAATCCACCAACATCAACCCGGGGACAAACGGCCGTAGGGGCTCTCTTCGCCGCGACTGCCGCCGCAAAACCGAATATAGGGCCAGACTGGTTTATCCCTGGAGGCCGACCTAGAAACAAACCTGCACCAAGGGAGCCCGACGTCGAATCCGTGGATGAAGTGTCCTTGATTGACGGAGTTGGGATGCTGAGTGCATTGCTGCTGACACTCCTCTTCCCAGCTGCTCCATTCGACCCCGCGGTAGTTGAAGTCCTGGCGCTAAGCGTTGACGCGGAGCTGGATTTGACGACCTGAAGGGCGGGCGCCGTAGCGAAGTGGCTCGTTGCGATTGACGGTCTCGACGACGTGCTTGCCGTTGATGTTGACACAGTAGCGACGGATCTGAGGTCGGTTGCACTCTTCATGCCCGTCGGGGCACGACCCCATTTGCTTGTGACCCAGCCGCCTACGCTTCCTATTAGACCACGATTGTTCTGGGATTGAGTCTGTTGCGTTTCTTTGCGTATGCCGGAAAGGGCTTGCATGCTGGCGCTGACATTGTCTAGGCCTGGTCGACTGATGGCGGTGTATTCAGTAACGGACGCTAGGGGTTGGGATACCGACGTGAGTGGTGGGCGCAGTGATGTAAGCTTCGGCGCGAAGTGGTGTTTGTTTGCACCAGATGAAGCTGATCCGAGGAGACGAAGTGCCGATGATGAAGAGCGGGGATGCTGGGCTAGGTGAATGTCCATGCCAGAGATTGAGAGGAGGGAGTCGTGACTGTTCGAACGACGGATTGATGGTCGAATCTCTGGCAGGTGGGTGAAAACAGGATTCGTCAACTCCTGTGGCGGTTCGGGCTCAAGAGATGGTTGGTCATCCTGAACGACGTCTGGTGCCTCTTGTTCAGTGGCTGCGACCGACGGTAACGCTACATCAGTAAGTCTGTTACCATCTTGAGACGTATCTGGTGGTGCTGAGGATTCCGGTATTGGTGGCTTAGACGCTCGCGGTGTGAGGTTATGGTCGACCAAGTATTGCAAATTCATGCTCGGTTTCGGCGTTAGATTTGTATTAGGTAATGTGTCGTTCTTGCTGTCGGTGTACACGGGCATTTCGTATGTGGTCTCTAACTCGGGTGTATCGTCTGGCGCCGTGGTTTCTGACAGGTCAAGGTCAGCCTCCTCGCTCAGCTCTTCCTCGAAAACACTCAATCCTCGATCATCGAGTCTAGCTCTTGGCTTGAATGGCATTGGAGAAGCAATGTTGAAAGACTCAGGACTCGTAGGCCTAGAGCTCTCTTCTTCGCGTTCGAGGCGATCGAATATGGAGCTGTTTCTGTCGTAGTACGATCTCGGCGAGCTTGCCATGCTTGACATGTACGTTGAGACCGTGGCAGTTGACTGCATGGACCATCGATTTTCCTTGGTCTGAAGCATACTTGGAGGGGCCGCTGGGCCTGATACGTGTCGTTGCGGCCTCATAGCAGGCGTTGAGCGGCCAGAAGTTGATGGGCTGGGGATGAAACCGGGAGGCATAAGTGCTTTTCGTCTGGGCGTAGAACGGGGAGTCTTTCGAATAGGCAACTTCTCCCTTCTCGCCCCGAGCTTAGTGTGATAATGATGGTGAACATGGACTTCCTGCTGCACCTGCTTCGGCAGTGACTGACTATGGACAAGCTCGTCATGCAGTGAAGGTTGTCGCGTCGGTACAGGTGCGCTCTCATCCTCAATGGGCTGGTGTAGCATGATCTGTTCACGTAGCCCCTGCACTTCATCGTTGCTTGACTGAAGGAGTTCTCTGAGCTCAGCAATTCCAGCTTGCAGATTTGCATTGTCCTGCAATATATCTCTGACAAAATTGCTGACGACCTGCTTTTGTGGACCTTCATGCTGCATATCCTGAACAGCGGCGGAAGCCTTGAGGCGGCCTTCGGACAAGCCCAGCTCTCGTTCCAGTGCGCGATCTCTTTCCATTGTAGCCACTAGTTCCTCGTGCTCTTCCCTATCGATCCTGGCAGACCATTCAATCTTCTGGACTTCCTGCTCCAGCTCGCGCACCTTTCTCTCGCTCTCCTTCCATCTGGCAATGGTGCTCCTAGTCTCTAACTTGCCATCCTCGAATTGTTTGGTGATGTCGGCGCACTCTCTCTCCACATCGAACATCTTCAATTCCAGCTCCTGGGTTCTCCTAGTCAGCCCGTTCAGCCTCCTGATTTCTTGCTCGCAGTCTTGTAGCAAGGTTTCCAGCTCTTGCACTCTCTTCCCGCTTTCGCCAAAATCAGCGTTCAACCCTTCTAGCCTTTGTAGCAATTCTCGGTTCTCGATGACCATCCTATGGTTGGCGTCTTGCAATGAGGACTTTTCATCCTCGAGGCCGGAGACATAACTGGAGAGACGTTCTTGTTCGGCTTGTGAATCTTTGACATAGGCTTCGTGACGATCTAGTAATGCCTGTAAGGCGAACGTTAGTCCGCTGTCCGACCGCTTGTGCTTGCACTGCGGCTGCTGCGCCACATTGGCCATGACGAGAGGAAAAGTCGATGTGTTGTAGAGGCTCCTGCGATGCAGCGACTTTCTACTGGGGTAGTCGCATGGGCACCCCCCATCGTGATCGCCCATGTCACGCAGTGGTGGCGGTGGTGACAGTGGTGAGATACTGGCCATGCAACCAGCACTCATGTCACTCGACTTCCTACCCTCGACAGGGATGCGGTCACATCGCCTCAACAATGGAACAGGAACATCACACAATCATTGCGGTAGGTGCACGTACCTGGCCAAGCCTAGCAGCAGTCTCGAGGTCTCGCTCGAGCCCACCTAAAGCCGCATTGTTATTTTCTAGATAAGCGCAATCTGATCTGCCGCAGCAGCATTGCATGGTGCTCGTGGGTGGTTGAGCAACGCCATTGGCGGGAATTGCTGCAGGTATGTGGTTGTCATCGAGCGCGTGGTCAGGGCGCATTAGATCCTTCTCTGAAATTGGATGGTGGAGCGAGTGGACAGGGTTCGTCGAGCAAAACTCTCGAAAGCGAGACGTGCGAGGGTTAAAGGCTTGTTTGCTTTTGTGGTCGGCCGGTTCGGCCATCGTGGCCAGTCTGAGCATCTATATCATCGGTTTCGAAAGAGTGAAGGGGGTGAGAAGTGATAGGAAGGTGCTTGTTGACAATAGTGTTGACGTATTGTCCGTCTGGTTTAGGGAGAATGCGACCGCTCGTTCATTGGCTGTCCGCTGTCTACACAGTCGAACACGGACGTACAAGTATTGGTCCAGCCCCTTGGCCATCGTCCGGTCGCAGATGTGCAGAATTGGGCACCCACTCTCCAAACCTTCTCATAGTCTGTCGCCTTTTTGATACAAAAAGGAACGACGCGGAACCGGGTACAATAACAATGTCTGCATTGGGGTGGATGGCGTTTGGCGACCCTGCAGCTTACCATCACAACCTGGACCTTTGAGCTGGCGTACATTAGCCTCGGGGCCTTGCATCGATGACGAGGCTGCCACACAAAGATGCAAAGACGGCGTAAAAAAAGTCTCCTCTTCTCTATTGACCGAGTCAAAAGCTAAGATTAAGACCAATTGGATAGGATAAGCCCTCTGTGTCTCGCTATCCATACTACTCCAAAGTAAGCTATGCGCGTAGTACTATTGGCTGAAATTTCTGCGCCAGCTTATAGTTCCAGGTCATGATGGTAGAGTTCATCAAGAAGCGACGACGTCTCGGAACTAAGCGCACTAGAGATCTTGGCAGTAATATGCTTGTCCTCATTGGTGTGCTTAAAGCGCTTAGCGCGTAGAACGTTGGCAGAAACAAAGGCCGAAATCTCTGCTGCAAGTGATAGCAACATCTTCAATCATCTCAATGCAATGCCTCGAAGAAGCCACAAGAAATCGAGGGCCGGTTGCAGCGAGTGTAAGAGGAGACACTTAAAGTGCGATGAAACCAGGCCGAGATGTATCAATTGTGTAACGGCGCACCTCAGGTGTCCATATGAGGACGAGCCACGCCTGGTCAGCGACTATGCCTCTAACTCTTCGCGAGACAACAACAATGTCAATGCGAGCAGCACCCCCTCCACTTCCACTCGTTCGAGAAGTCCTGCGAGCACTAGCATGGCCACTGTCTTCTCATCGACCCATAATGCTGGCGACTCCACACTGAATACGCTGCATCTAGAGCTCTTATACCACTGGTCAAGGGGTCTGTACAAGTGCTTTGTAGCGGCGTCCGACTGTTCAGATCAGATGTACTCTGATACTTGCATCAAGCACGGTTTGCGCTACTCATTTCTGATGCGTCAGATCCTGGCCACATCTGCGTTGCACCTCAGCATCCTCCGACAAGACCAGCGAGCTTTTTACCACCAGCATGCCACTCAACTACAGTCCGAAGCTCTGGCAGGATACAACGCGATCTTACAGGACCTGAACGAATCGAACATAGTGGCTGCATTCCTGGTCTCGTCGTTGATAGGTATGCACGTTTTCTGTGACACATTCCTCATTCGGGAAGAGGCTCAGCATAGCTTCAACAACACCATTGACTCGCTCATTGGGTCCATCAATTTGCTTCGAGGTATCCGCCACATTATGCGTAATTGGTGGACATTTCTATGCAAGAGCGAACTCAGTGACATGTTACTGTCAGCCAGCAAGAAGTGGAAGGCTTACGTGGAGGTGCCTGTTGCTCTGGCGGATTTGAACAGGATGGTTGATACCGCTGACGTAGGCACCTCGACCAAAGAGACCTACAAACAAGCAGTACGGGAGCTCGAAACCGTCTTCGCGGCGCAGGCTGACAGGGCAGATCCTGAAGCTAGCACGTCAGTAAATATGATCTTCTCGTGGCTTGTCCTTGTACCAAAAGAATATGTCGAGCTGTTGTCAGCTCGTCGGCCGGAAGCACTGATCATTCTTTCGTACTATGCAGTGAATTTGCATTATCGAAAGGGCTTCTGGGCCATTAACGACGCGGGCAGCTTTCTGATCGAAGGCATCAGCTCACATCTCGGCACGCGTTGGGACCAGTGGCTTGCCTGGCCCCGGCAGATAGCATCGGCTTGATCTTCTATACACCAGACGTGTGGTACTATCGACATGCAGACACGGCAAAGAGCGTTGAAACGGCTTGTGGTGGGCTCAGTGTGGCACATGTCGAACTGCATAATACTTTTGTCTCGACTTGAGAAACTGCCAAGCCACGTCACCGGAGTGAAAGCAGGCACGATCGAGACTTCCTTGTCACACAACACATGCCTCAACGGCCTGCACACACTCAGCAGCATCTCGATGCCCTTCAGTGCAGACGTCTCTACAGCCGAAGTACCGAATGTGGTCTTGCGTGATGCCTGGTGTTTCACAGATACTTATCCTCGGGGCGGTGGCCGGCCTGCTCGTTGCGGCGCGCTGGTAAGGTGGTTAATTCTGCAAATCAACACCAATTTAACCCAGAGCAGCGAGACTTTGAAGCCTCTCACGAACGAATACTATCAATCGATGACAACTTTGAGAGCCAATGCCGACATCCATGTCAACAAATCTACGCTTCAACGACGAACACCACCGGACTGGAAGTTTGAAGATCAGTTCGAATTCTATGGGTTTTGGCTTCTCAACGAAGAGCATATTGTGAGCAATGCTTTGACAGGGGTCATGGATCTGTTGGAGACCACGATGAAAGTGCTTAGCGGCACGTCGGGCGAAGGTCTGCCATATGGCGAAGAGGATCCTTCGTTTCAACGCTACTTCCGAAAGGGAAATCTGGACCAAGTCGGGGCAATATTCCAGAGGGTTTTGGGGATACTGGGGGCTCCCGGAACTTCCGCCATCAGACAATGCATCGAAGCAAGCAAACTTCTACTGATCTACGGGGATGGACCGAACTCGAATCGTAATTGTGCCGACGAGACAAGGGGAGTCTTTGCGTACTACAACGCTTTCGAAGACAGCAACAAGACACCACGAAGCTATCTGGCATTTTGCAAGCGCTTCTTTGACAGCTACAAGGCCCACAAGCCAATAAGTTGGGATCCGAGCATACCTTATGTCGACTCAGCCAAGATGGGCACCTCCATCGATATCGCTGATCCAAGTCGATTACCCGAGGCTGAATCGGGTGCTTCGATTGTCCTGCATGGTAAGCTTATTGAAAATGAATCCGCAGGCTGTGTTTGCTAACTTCTGCTTAGAACTCTTGCATTGGAGCGACATCACCAAACCCGTTGTGCCGAATCAAATAGAAGACCTCATTCTAGTCCGCCCAGACACTGGAGAAGAAAGAACGGCGTACAGGTCCTTCTATGGCGCAAAAGTCAAAGATCCCGCATGGAAAGCGAAGCAGCCCCCGGTGAGTGTCTGTTTGAACATGACACACAGGTGTAACGCGCTAATGTTAGTGTTCAGACGGAGAACGCAGATACATATGTCTACATGGTCTTGGAGATGTTTTACCGCTACCGTTACGGCAAACAGCCATGGCAAGACTCTCCAGATCTGCACGGTCAGCCTACGAGCCCCGACATTCCACCTGCCGCGCCTTGATACGAGAGTAGAGCGCGCAAAGGCCAAGAAAGACTGTGGACATAACGATAGAAGATCCGCCGCGTGCATAGTAAATAGGATCAATTAGTCGCTCCTCTTGCCAGCAAGGTCCAAGCAAAAGGTGACAGACTTCACTTTCCGAGTTTATATTTCTGCACAACCGGTATCCCAACGTCACTGACTACGCTCTCATATACAGTCTTCGATTTCCAAGCACATCTTTGACACCTTGCTCGCTGCACGATGAATTCTATCATCCAGTTCTTCACAGCAATGCTATGCTTGGCCTGGACGTGGGTATCATTCAGATAGGACTTCCAACCCTCGACCTTGTCGTCTGCTACATTCATCACGCACCGTCACCCGCAGTGACATATTCGTCATACGGAAGCTGAGTAGATGGCATCGGGCATGCGGTTTTGGTCTTGATGATTTGCAGATGTTTGATGCTTCACTTGAAACATGCTTTCGTTTGCTCGACCCTACTCATTTTGCGCTCGATCGCACGTCAATGGGACTTGACACTGGCCTGCGGTTATTCGTAGTATATAAGGTGAAGAACACTTTCAGCTAAGCTGCCGCTACACCGTTGTCGTATCTTATTGCAAGCTTCACTTCGACAAGCAGACAAGACGACATCGTACAGAACAACCATGCTACTCAGCAAGAAGTATTGGATAGTGTCTACATTGTTCTTACTCGGTCTCGTGGTGTCAGGCATTTTGCAGAGGTGAGGTAAGTCTTACTTTCGAAGATACTGGGGCTGAGAGTGTCAGGCATATGTATAGAACAAGCTTCACCGCAAATGGAGTTCAGCCTCGTCATTCAGAATCCGATCAGTCCAGCAACATCAGCCAACGCATGACCGGCGCCAACACGGCTGAATTCTTTCATTGGTTCGAGTTTCACAAATTTGACCAGAATCCGAACGAACGCAATGCTGTGGTCAGCGCCATGATCGGTGCCTGGGTCAGTGTTCAGAATGCTCTTCTTGCCCTTGACAAGGATCCTCGCCATCCTTCCTTCCTCCGTTACTTCCAGCCGAACAACATTCGGACAGTGCAAGACAACCTTAGAGCTGTTCTGGCAGTTATGGGAATGCCACAATTTGAGGATACTAGAAAATGCCTTGGCACTATACCGAAATTGCAGATAGTGTACGGAAGTACACCTGCGGGTGTAGTCAATACGTGTAACATGCCCTTCGACAAGCAACCCTGGGGCTTCTGAGATGGATATTAAGACCAGAGCGGCGAATGGAGAGAATTCGTCATCTTTTGTGATGTATACTACCGTAGATATCGGGATATCCGGGATGTGAAATGCAATGAGCTGGGGACTGATTCGACACCCAAGGGCTACGGCAAAGGCAGTACCTGGAGTGCTTCCATGATCGCCTTGCACGGTGAGTTTGCGCAACGTCGTGGCATGGCAAAACTGACGAGATAGAATTACTGCATCGGCGTGCTCTGACACAGGCAGCCGCACAAATTGAGATCCAAGACCAGGTGATCACTAGACCAGACTAATGAGGAAACAAAGTGCTATGAGCCCTTCATTCCAGAGCACTGATCGCATGGAATACGAAGACCCCCCCGGTTGGTAGACTGCGATTTTTAGCGTCTGACCTCGTTACTGACGTACCTATACAGACGACGAACGTTGACAACTATGTCTCTTTCGTTATGGAGGCGTTTTTCGCGTTTCTGTGTCCGATGAACAGGCCATGGGAAGACCCGGCCGACCCCGGGACCGTGTTTCCGCTATCTAGTGAGCAATAACAATTGGCGCGTGGAGGCTGCGACGAGCGTTGACCGTCCAACGCAAGGCTCGACATGACTAGAAGTGGAGAGCAAGAATAAACACTTTAAGCACAAGCGCCCAGTTGCATTGTTGAAGTGAGTATTTAGTCAGGCAGGTCCGATGAATAAGTGAAGGACAGCTTGAAAAGCAGCTGCAGATGCTGCTCATAGTTAACCGCGCACGCCAGAGGGCTGAACCATGTCCCGCAGCTGCAATCGCGATAGACTTTGCGTTGCCGCTCTGATAATGTATTCTTTTCCTCACGGATAAGTTGCTATGAGGTACCGCCATGCCAATTCAGCGTCAACAACATTTAAAGTGTCTCTCGGCGCGACAATAATGTTAGGATCGGTCGCTGTCGACGCACATCTAAGCACTCTACGTTGTTGCGCAACTCAAAATGTGGCAGCAAGTCCTGAAGAGTTCGCAAAATTGAGCGGAGCATCCTTGCTGCAACAGCGCAGCTCATTGGTCACTACATATCGAGCGTGTGCCGGCACTGCTTAGCGTGCTGTGTGAACGAATATCATTGGCCCACGATGAGCACGTTGGAATGTGATGTACTATTATTATTTCTTATATATAGTATTCTTCCATCGTTGTTATTTGAGTGTACTGCAGGTCAACGTGTTCTTTCGAGAGTCCAAGGTCGCAGAACAGTAACCTATAACCTAAGGCAAAGTGAAGCGATACAGGTAAGAAGTGCGAGATGATTAACCGTAAGCTGCTACAAACCCGCGTATAATCATGACGTCATGTGTGATCGTTAGCGCTGCGGTCGCCCGTCAGTAACAGCTCGACCTTTTACTGAATCGTGTCACCATCATGCAGCAACGGTCTAAGAGTCGCGACGTCGTGGTTTGTTGAAACAGAGTGCTGCAGGCTTACAGGCAGTGATTCCGTGACAACAGGCCCGTTAAACTTCTTTTTAGAGCGTTATACGATAGCAGCTTACAGATACACTCGGTTAGTTTACTTCTCTACGGGTATATCCTTCTCGCAAGGCTCTATCGTGGGTCTATAAATCCATTAGTGAGGGATAAAGCTTATAGTTCAAGGCTCGGATCTCGAGATTTATGCACTTGCTTTAAACTAGACCTCTATAAACTTATAGAAAACTATCTATATAAGTTAGATTACTATGTATCAAGACATGTTAGCTTAGCAAGGTAACTTCTACATATACTAAGACGTAAAGTCTTGGCGCGCTAGTAGTGTGAAGTAGTGGTAGATGTAACAAACCTACAATTTCCTAGCTTTAACTACCACTCGACTCCAACACCACGACAACGGGCAGAATGCACACTACAAATCGATCGAATAAGCGAAACTAAAACTAAAGAATTGATTATGTTGGTATAGATCAGCTCGAAGGCCGGGGCAACCAATGCACGAGATGGGAGTACTTATGAATGGAAAAAGAGCACATGGTACGGACAGACAGGTAAGCTAAACTGTGTTTCTATCTACACACGTCGAAAGCAAGCAATGGACATGCAACAGAATGCAGCGAGACAAAGAGGAGATTGAGAGCATCTGCGATTCTCCGAAAACATTGCGACGCGTTTCTCAACGCGGGCTTTTCACGCTATGGTTTCTAAGCACCCAATTATGGTTTCAGCCAGTTGCCTGCTGCTTCCATCGCAGAAAAGAGTCGCACAATGCCTTCAATTCCAGATTGGTAGTCATACCCGACACGGCGACCTTCATCCTCTACCAAAAGTGACAACTTTCTTACTAACCTTACCAGAGCCAAGCACATGTTATTGACCTGACTCTCTCCGACGAGGTAGGTGTTTCGCCCCGCCCATCTAGGCTAAGGCTAACCAAACCACAGGAGCGACCCGCTAAACGCCCGCGATCAGAGTCACACACCACCTCCGATTCGTATACCACGCCACCGCTTACCAATAGGAATACCCAAGAGCACGCAGCTGCTACCACTGGCAATTCCCACAAGAAACCTGCGCGGGGTCAACTTAGATCCACGACCAACACAAAACATCAACCATTTGTCAGAGATACGACTCATGTAAGCTATGGTGGTCGCTCTTCTCGGCCCAGTCATGCCCGAGACCCATCTCCGCCTCCTGATATTCGGGCGTTCCAGAAACCCAAAGGATTGTCCAATGGTATAAGCAACCTATCGTTGCTGCCGCTGCGAAGGTTAAAGCGGTCTCGATCTCCCGACGTTATTGACCTTGACACCGACTCCGACCACAGCAAGAGGCCCATTCGCGTGGATCAGTCGCATCACAACAACCGAAATGGATCTGTGAAACCAGGAAGCCACACGGCTGCGTCTGAGACAGCCTCATTCTTCACACAGGAGCTCAAACCAATTCGATTCGACCCGACAAGACAGACTGACATACCCACAAGTGATATTACATCGTCGAAATTTCAATCTACGACAAGGACCGACTCGACAACATCACGCATACCTTTCATACGAGTTCCTAAAAGAGAAGAGCTACCGTCAACAACCAGGACTTCAAGCCAGTTGGCCACACAAGCGAAGAATGGCTCTCAAACACCTAGCAAAGCACAAGTCCATGTCAAGGTACCGCCACACCCGTCACAGGTACTGGTGAAGAGCAAAGACGTCATCAGAAAGTTGAAGCAAGATGTATCATACATCAGGGAACATCCACAAGAAGTTTCAGATTACGCCGGTGTCCTCCCTTTTGACGATACACCTCTCGACACAAAAGCTCGTCGGAAAGCAAGGCAGAAAAAACACAAGAAGGTCAGTCGCAATGACTTGTCTTTGAATCTTAGTAATCTATCTCTGAAATCGTCAACCCGACAAGCCACAGAGCTGCCGTTAGTACATCCTCTTCAACAGGCTCGACAAATCCTGCAAGAAAGGTTTACATTGAGCCAAGGTTCAAATGTCACATTCGAAAACCAACACAATCAACGACAATTGAGTGGCAAGTTTCAGTTTGTGTCCGACTACATTCCGAGAGGCAAGGTCAAGACTAGACCACAAGTTCCTCTGCCACCACGCGCGTGTCAATGCATAGGCGGATGCGGAGAATGTTGCGGATGCTTAACTAGCCACCAAGCAGAGGTCGACGCTCATGGTGTCCAGGCTGACGTTGCAGTCCAGCCTTATCGCCGACGGGATGATGGCTTAGTCGTTCTAAGCGATGAATTCGTCGCAAAATGGTCCCACAAAGTACGTATATTCGAATGCGGCGAATTTTGTAGTTGCCCGCCAACTTGCGTCAACCGAGTGGTCCAGAAGGGTCGCAAAGTACCTCTACAGATTTTCGAGACTCGACGTTGTGGTTTCGGGGTTCGATCATCTGTCAGCATATCTCGCGGTCAATTTATCGATCTGTACCTTGGGGAGGTGATTACGCCTGGTGAGCTGGAAAAACGAGAAGCAGTCTGGGAAGAGGATACTCCTTCCTACGTGCTATCTCTTGATGTCTTCATCACGGATGAGCAAAAGATGTATCACGTGGATGGAGGAGTCTTTGGATCTGTTACTCGGTTTGTCAACCATTCCTGTGAGCCGAACTGCACTGTGCTTCCAGTCGTGCTCTCTAGCGACACCAAACAGATTTATCATGTGGCCTTCTTTGCCATCAAGGATATCCCTGCTGGGACGGAACTCACAATCGATTACGATCCAAGCCTCGCAGGCGATGATGAGGCTCTCGACGCTGCTGTTGTGCAGTGTCGTTGTGGTAGTGCGAAATGCAGGAAGAGGCTTTGGAGACCAGGTAAGGAGAAGCGAGGACGCAAAAGAGTCTTGCCGAGCAAAGATGACGATTGAATAGAGGGAAGATGAGGGTCGCACATTTGTGGGTTTAACGATTGGTTACTAGGACAGCAAGCGACAGGAGTTCAAATCAGGAAGTCATGGAACATGGGGCACCCTTCAGACCATGAAATTCTACGAATGTGCTTAGGGAATAGTGATCGCTGATTGTTACACAAACCCCAACCACCGACCTTAGCCGGTGGTGCCGGATGGACTAGCCGTCTGTGAGATCGCACAAGGCCTTCGAGTCGTGGTACGCCTGTACCAGCTCCGGCAGGAGCTTCCTAACGCCTAGCTTCCATTGCTCGTGACTCGACAGCTCTGTCTCGACCGCTTCGTCCATTTTCTCCAAGCATGCCACGCACAACGCTAGCGAAGCGGTCATGGACCGAGCCTCGAAAGCGAAGATTTGCTCTTTGGTGGCTTTGAAAGCATCAAGCGATTCAAGGTTCGAGGATGTTTGGTCGGGAGGAATGACTTTGAGCGTGTTAGAAACTGTTGCTGTCTCACCGTAACGGCCAAGTCCTCAGCTTACCTTGAATGGAGTCTGCGGTGAGTTTCTCCTCGTTGACCTTTATGTAAAGCGTTGCATCTGGGGGAAAAGGGCTTTTCGGATCGCGTCGCCCCTTGTGTGTGGGTGATACTGGACCCGCGAGCGCCATGTTTGGAAGTAATGAGTCTTTGGATCGTTGTCTCGGATGGACCTATTTTGTTCAAGTTGACTTTAGCACTTCCGATGACTGTCTTCCAGTAGAAAGGCAAGTGCAGAACGCAGTAGGTTAGGGCTCCTTAAAGCCTTTTGGAGCAGAACCAAGAACATCCACATCTTTACCACGATTGGAAATTCATATTTGGCTTCGAACTCATCCTTGAACACTACATAGACAAAACCTCGCGGGCTCCAGAGAACACGACCTGTTGTTCACGACAGATGCATGTTGAACCATCTCTTGGAGTCCTGGTCACCGACAGATCCTACAGATGTTGATTCATACAACACCCAATTAGCGCACTGCACCGGTGAATAAAGACGGAACCCCGAGGCTTTGCTGCACCTAGGGACCATGTGGGACTCTTCATGCCGGAGGACGTCGATGCTTGATCCAGCTGAAAATGATACAAAGAATGCTTGCATGGTCTGCCTGAACGGAAGGCCTAAGAGTCGCTGTGAATTGACGGCGGGTCGAGATAACGGTATTAGCACAAATTAGTCTTCGTTCAGCCAAGCGAAAGGGCCTAGAGTCAGCTAGATGGAGCACGCTGATTCAGCGTACTCGCTGCACTGCAAGGCATTAATCTCGTGTCACGACCACGTAGACACCTCATCGAGTGCCGGCCGCTTCACCGATTCTGATCGAGACTTAACAAGAAATTCTGGAGCTATGTTGTTGTGCTTCTAGCTATAGATCGTTTCACAGCAGTGGTGAAGGTCAACTCGACCACTCTGCAACGATGGACAGAGAATCCTCGTCAGTGAAGTTGAATGGAGGGAAACGCAGATCGCGGACTCTGCTAGCATACAAAAGAACAACTGCAACAGGCCTGAGGTGAGCGGAAACGCGATTGGCTAACAGAATGGTGTTGCACTGGCCCCCATCATACCGGGATGTTGTTCGCTTTCTGTCTCCTCTCAGCTGCACGGTGCTGTATCTATCTCGCTTACTTGATTTGCTCTTCATATGCAGACCGGCCACATGCCTGCGAAAAGTTCCTGGAGTATATGCGTTGGTTGCCAATACTCAAGCTGAAGCTGAGCATCTGCAAGCCTTCAGTAGGGTAAGGTCGCCGAGCTTTTGTGACCTTCGAACGTCGCAGTCTCCCTTGTCAAGCCGATACAGCCCGCAGCTAGATGTATGAGCTGCTATTTCAGATTTGACGCGAAACCCACTAGGCATACCAAGATGGTGATTCAAGCTGCCTGCCTGCCAGGCTATATGCATATCTGCGGATGCCAAAGATGATAGTCAACGGCCCACCCTTTGGGCACTCAATCGCCTCTCTTCTAAGAGTGTTGGTCTGTCCTTGGGGTATGTCAGATTCGACTTCATCTTTCATCAAATACACGTTGATTCGCAAGCATGCCTGCAGCACTCAGCGCATCGGAGTACGTCTATGAAGGCATCTGGACTAACTGGAATCGGGGTCCAGTCTTGGGGTCAACTCTAACAGTCAACGCATATTCTGCTTCGATACTATCGCCTGCACTCGCAATTGTGATATCAATCGCCGGATCCCAGCTCTGGCGTCTATCCCAGTTCGTGCTTCATCAAATACGAGCAACTTCGTCTGATCGCAGTCTGATCTACCATCAGCACCAAGTCATTTTGCGCAACACGGCAACGGACCTCAACGCACTATGGGGATTCGTACGAACAGCATTTGCCTGGAGACACCAGAAAGAGGCCAAAGTTTTGAAGGCGACTCTACCACTGCTCTTCTGTGCTGTCATCCATCTCGTGCTCATCATCCTACTCGGGATATTCTCGTCTTGGCTGTTGGAGGCCGATGATGAGGTCTTGTCACGAAGTCCTTGGTGCGGAACCTTCTACCAAACATACATAGATGCCATCTATACGACTGATGGCGATGATGTGGATGCAGTACGGAAGTCCATGGAATATGGCAACTATATCAATGAGCAGTATGGCGCCATTCAACAGCACGTCGACATTTGCCAAACTTCAGTAGAGGGATGTGACGTCCTCCCGACGAAGAAGCTAACATGGAGCTCGAGAATCGTGCCAGAAGGTTGTCCTTTTGACTCTTCAATCTGCCACCCTGACATCGATGGCAGCATCTCGTTCGATACCGGCTTTCTATCATCAGATACACACCTTGGCTTCAATGCGAAAGGCCGTGACCGCATCGTCTTCCGTATGGCCGCACAATGTGCCCCTCTGGACGACGCGAAGTATTCCACTACCTGGCAAAACATCCCTGTTACGGAAGACTTGCCAGCTCACCAGGCCGCGGATGCTCTCTACGGAGCTAGTGCTACCAATGCCAGAAACGCTACATACTCTGTCACACGCCAGTACCTGGAGTGCGACCAGCGTGCCATTACACCACCATACTCGCTCAACTCCGAATTTGCGCTACCTGGAGGCAATACTTCAGCAGGTACTGCAACATTCGACCCTATCGAGGAACTTCAATTGCTAGATGCGGATACGTCGCTGATAATGCTGTCTTCCATCGCCGCTTATTCTGGACCTGTGTCAGATCCATGGTTCTCCGCGCAGCAGACCGTCAATGAAACGAACGCCTTTTGCCTGCAGGAGCAGAAGTCCTTGTACGTCAGAGAACAACCCCTGACAACGATAGGGTGTACTCAGCAATGGCAGATCTGCAACACCGATAGTACCCAACACAGCAAGTGTACTCCGTTACAGTCAGTCGCCGTGTTACAGACTTCGATCGATGATCTTGATCTTTCACTGGAACAAAAGGCCATAGCTGCTCGAATCATCGACGTCGCGTATGGTGCATCCTTCTATTACGTGGTCAATTCGTTGGCTCAGTCTACTTCTTCGCCTCTGGAAGCTCGTAACCTCATCTCGGCAACCATTGGCCTGCCTCTTCCGGACAAACAGTGGCAAACAGAGACGAAGTACTGGGTCGAGATACTGCTGGCTTACTTTCAACAGGCTTCTCTTGACTTCAGCACAGGCCAATTTGCAGCAAGTACGGACTACATCAACGTCACGAAGTACACAGGGACGGATCCAGTCGAAGACGCCGCGCATTGGCTTTGCCAGAACCAGATCATACACAGCCATTCGTATCGGAACTTCAACTTCTTCGCACTGCTGCTTACTGTCGTCGTTTGCATTGCCATCATCATCCTTGGGCTCGGCATCGAGGACGTGATAGGACACATCCGCCAGCGCAACCTGCGATACAGTGGAGCAAGTGGCAAGCAGGACATGTGGATTGCCAACAGCGACCTCGAGATGCTCAGAACGATCGACGAAGTCAAGAACGGTGGTATCTGGAGCAGATCGAAGAACGGTGTACCGCTAGGACCACCAGGCTACAAAGTCAGTATCCAAGCCTTGAAGAACGAAAGCCTCGACGTGGAGAAAGGCACCGGCATTGTCAACCTTGCGGTCAAACGAGTGCAAACTGGCATCGACGAACGAAGAAAGGCACAGCGTCCCCATGAACATGACCTACGGCACAAAAGGTGCGTCACATGCTCTACCTTTGAGCTCTCGCCGACCAGGAACGCAAGCGGGGCCGTAACACCAGCTAAACTGCCCGATGCGCGCGAGGCAAAAGCTGTACAAGCTCGTGCACAGCCTTTCGCTTTCAACAGTACTTTTAGTCTCGAGCTCCCACAAGACAGTGCACCGCAACAGAAAGTAAAGAACCAATACCACGTCCTTGGACATACTGCACCACCTTCGGCAGAGTCCAACGAAACTCCTTTTGAGCACCCCTACGAACACAGCATACTCTCCTGCGATGATGTCGAGACCCCTCAGGCTCATGCTGAGGCACCCCCATCACCCGAGAACGCCTGCAGCGATATATACAGACACCCACCAAACACTGCATTCAATAGACGGACCCAGGATCTTGCACAAATGTACGAGCCCCCATCGCCCTACATGCGGGACGAGACGACGCTCCGACCGTCTAGCGGGTGGGGAGGGGGAGTGTTACCGAGCAGGATGTCGATGTCTGGACTATGGTCGAATGCAGGGTCAGGGTGGCGCAGGCACTCGAGGACTGAGGTAAGATGACGAGCAACCGGAGGAACGGCGATGTCACAAGTGATTGCTCGTTGGATTATTGTACGGAGGACGGTGCACTGAACGTAGTAATCACGCCTGTGGCCAAGCAGCAAGATCCTATAGAACCTAATCCCGCCCGTGACATTGGCTCCTGCGCAGTGAAATGAAAGAAACTGAGGTCCTGTTGTTGGTCGTACATTATCATTATTCTATACATTGGGTTGATCGACGAACCCATAACGAATTCGTACCAAGTCCGACTCTTGAGCTCGCTCGCTTGCTATGCATTCTTTCCAATCTATGCTACCCTATGCACACCAATCCACAGACCTTTGCCAATGACTGATCGCCTCAAGCGGCCTTGATAGGCTGACTCTGCTTCACATACTCCAATTCCGTACCGAATACGCGATCCCAGAACCTCGAGGTCACGCCGAAGCCGTTCTCGAAGTCCGCAAAGTGATGCTGCAGGTGGTACTTCTTCAGACTCTTCCAGTAGGCCGGAAGTGTCTTGTGGTGCAGGAAGTAATGCGTCAGGTCGTAGCAGATATAGCCGAAGATACCACCACTGAAGACCATGTTTGCGACGTACCAGTCCCAGTAGAATACGGCGTGAGCGAGCTTGTAGAAGGGAGTTGCGAGTAGGAGAAAGAGCGCGGGTGGCATGACGAGGCGGTAGCGGTCCATGGGGAGGTAGTGGTGGACGCCGTGGAGGAGAAAGTGTAAAGTCAGAGCGATGGGGTGGTCGGGAAGGGCGGCTTCGATGTGGAAGAGGAAGCGGTGGAGAACGTATTCGACCAGAGACCAGAGGAAGAGGCCTAGAGCCCAGTAGAATGTCGACATGGGGAGGGGGTCGATGTGGGTAAGGCCCAAGTAGGTGCCGTAGGCGACTGGTGGGAGCCAGACAGTGGGGACAACCCACCAGGGTGTGAGGGAGAGGGGTTCGAGGAATTTGAATGGCATAAGGGGGGCCGAGGCGCCGCCACGGTAATGCCGGGGCCTGTGGACTTGCTCGAGGTAGAACTCTTTGGAGAAGTTGCCGAAGTAGACTTGCTGAATGAGTGGTTTGTTCAGATCGAGGAATTTGTGTGTTTTGTAGTCTGTCAAAGCGTCTGTTTCTCTGCTGAGATCTGCGGCGCTGGACATGCCCGTGGCAGCGTAGACGGGACGACCGGTAGCATCTCGCTCTGGCAGATCTGAAGCGCCGCCTTCTTGTTCTATGAGCTCGTTGCCGTGTTCGGTGGCCGGTAGTGGCAGGACTTCGGTGGGCTCGTCTGTCTTGACTGCAGCCTTGATGACGGGGGCATCGGCGGTGAAGCCTACCAGCGAGTCGTCTAGGATTTCGTATGCTGCTTCGCTGTGGAAATGCGATTGTACATCGTCCATGATCTCTTTCACGTCTTTGCCTGCATAGTCGAGGATCAGGTCGCCACCGCCTGGGTGGTCATCGAGGAACGACGTAACATCGTACACTTTCTCGTTGATCGTCACGTAGCATGACTCTTTCGTGTTGTGTGCTTGGACTTCGCTGAGAGGGATAGTGGGGAGGGTGCGACTAGGAGACATTGTCGTGGTTGTGGTTGTGGTTGTGGTAGTCGTGCTCATGCTCTGGTTAGTGGTGCTATGATTGTCGATACGGAGAAGCGGAAAGAGATCGTCTAGGTGGGCGAGTCTTTGTTTCTGTCAGCAGTCGAGAATAAAGGAAAGTAGGCTGAACAGTAAGAGCAAGAGAGCGAGTTAGGTGAGATAGCTAACCTAGGTTTGCTGAGTGATGCTATTCTGACTTTTCCCTCCCGTTCTGCCATCTCATGATTGTTCCGGCTCTTAGCGGCCATGATGCTGCAGATCTCGCCACCGTCGCATCGATTCAAGCATCTTCGGCCCCTGGTCCAGCCGTGACGATCTAGCCTGGCCCCTGATTGTGCCTCATGCAATTTCAACCTCATCCTTGCAATTCGATCACTCGACGTCGTGACGGTAGGATTTGCACAAGAAGCACTGCATGATGCATCGCCTGAGTAGGAAAGCACAATTGCCATTGAGTTCAACGTATACAGCCACCTGAAACACCTGATTCCTAGGACTGTTGTATTCTGATACATTTGGTCTTGGCTAATTCATTTCAGTAATACTGTCTACCTAGACGCCTCCATCTACAATCGGATATGTCTTTAGAGGTTTGCGGCTAACGTCGTCATCGACCAGTCAGCTTTCTACCATCTGTAGCCAATTCAAGATCGGTGTTATTGTGCATGCTCGCTCATTCTGCGGTTCACCGAGCACCACTTCCACCCGGAGCGTCAATTCCGCCGCCGCAGTACGGCCAACCTGCCCAATTGAGCCTGACAGGAGCGGCGACTTGGTCCGGACTGAGCACCGGGTCTCCTCCCACAATGCCAATGTGCCGCCTTCAGGTACAGATTTGGAGCTGTCGATGCCAGGCATCGCAGTCCCAGCTGGAGCAAGCATGCTGGCTCGAGTATCGTGACCAATCATTAGAGTCCCGTGTTGCGTTAGGTGCTAGCTAGACAGGGGAGCTCCAAGCTCGGTACCAGCTTGTATCTACCACGGGTGCCGATCTTCATGATAGGTGCGGGGTTGACAGTGCACTATAAACAGCGCTTTCTACTTCGAACCATGACTTGGACGGCAAGTGCTCGTCGAAGAAATCCCACTGATCCTCACACACCCCTTCGACATGGTCAACAACCGCGTCTTCGCCTCTTTACTGGCTAGCTTCTGGAGCCTAGCGTTCCCTTTCCTCGCTTCTGCTGCCACAGATCCACGACTTCAAGTAGCCCTCACACTTGAGAACCCTGTCAATGGTGTCTCGACCACACCGTCAGGCCGGACGTTTGTCGTCTTTGCACGAGTCGACGGCTCGAAGGGGCCACAAGTTGCCGAGTACACGAACAACACCTTCGTTCCCTATCCAGATGCTGAATGGAACTCTTACACCTCAGGCTCCGATCCCGCCACTCACCTGATCCGTACAAACGGTCAGCGTATTGGACCCGATGGTACGCTCTGGATTGTCGATACAGGATCACCCGGCTTTGGACTACCAGTTATCCTGCCCAATGGGCCAAAATTTGTGCAAGTCAATCTTACGACCAACGCAGTCCAGCGTGTATGGAACCTCGGCAATGTCACACTCGCCGATAGCTTGATTGACGACATCCGTTTCAACCCTGCTGCGAACCTTGCCTACGTTACAGATGCCGGTGTGCCTGCCATCATAGTCATGGACCTGACCACCGGTGAAGCACGGCGGGTGCTCGAAGGCGAGCCCAGCACCAAGGGCGCCCCGTTTCCCATCTCTGCAGAGGGACAACTACTCCATAGCGCGTCTACTGGCGAGTGGCAGTATATCTACGCAGACCAGCATGAGGTTAGTCCGGACGCCAAGTACTATTACTTTCAGCCTTGTAATGGCGGAATGTCACGTATTGAAACGCAATACCTCAACGAGGCTTTCTACAACTCGAGCCTCGCGAGCGTGCTGGAACAGTTCGTTGAGCCGTTCGCACTGACGCCTAGCACGGGTGGCACGGCGATCGACGCGGACGGAAACATCTACAACAGTGATACGGATAGACAGGCGATCATCAAAATTGCGCCTAACGGGACGTGGAGCACATTCGTACAGGACGACCGGTTGTTGTGGGTAGATGCTATGTGGATCGACGACCAGAAGAGATTGTGGATGCCTGCTGCGCAGCTGAACCGTGGGACACCCTTCAATAATGTGAGTTATGTGCAGCCGCCGCTGTATGTATTCACGATTGATATCGGAGCTGGACCACCAAAGATTGATCACCCTTGAGAGGTACCTGAGAATGACTAGTGCTCATGCTGAACAACCAAGGGGGAACGGTACTTCTGGTCGTGTACCCCAATGTGATAAGCACGATCTCCATTGCTTGCCTCGTTCCTCAAGATGCTGTCTCCAACCTGGAGCACATGACTCGATCGAATTACCGTCCTACTATATCTCCCTTTCACATGCTCCTTGTTGGACACGGCAGGAAGGTGCCAGCGCAAACCTGAAGTGCAGAGTTGGTAGGGTTGTTTCGATTTGAGGTAGCTTGATAAGCACTACAAGGCGAAGCTTTGTCTCGCGGGCGTCGCTCCTTCTTTGGCTTTCAGGCCAAGGCAGCTGCCTGTGTATGCGCGGCAGCGTGGTATCAACAGAATTCAACCAAAGCCATCGACATTGGTAGTGAATGAGTGAGCGCACAGTGTCTACTTCTTCTTTCCACCAGTCATTCTGCACTTTTCCTAGTCTTCAGTCCGGTTAGATGTTACGCGGGCAGTCATCAGAGCAGCTACTTGTACGCGGCTGACATCATGCACATTTGGGGCTTCACTTTGCAAATTGAATTATGCTATCACCTACATGTGTAACCAATCACCTCAGCGAAGCCTTCACTACCTCGAGCTTATCACTTTCACAACAGTCGAAAGTACATTTCGAAGATATGCCTTTTTCTCGCCGTCGAGCGGTTCGTTGCTTAACCCACAGCAGCCCACACTCACGAACATGTCTCTTATGCCTTACATCTTCGGCCCCTACCAGCAAAGCTACGAACATGTGTACGACACTGTTCACTTCTCACCGAACAGTTCACCTCAAAGCTGGGCCGGCCATGTAAACGAGGAAGAAGATATGCCAGAGGATGCTGTTCGAGATTATATCAGCAGCAACAACCCCAAGCTGTTCCAAAAGTTACATGGACTCCCCTTGTCTAGCTCTGATATACCCATGAGTTTTCATGGCCAGCGCACACTGCATCGTCTAGGTCGAAATGGAGCAGGAGCAGGACCACGCTTCCGAAAAGAGCACTACGTACCGCTCCTAGAACTTCCTGTTCAGGCTACATTAACGCCTGTGCGAAATGCGTCCACTGCAGGACAAAACATCAGGTCTCATGCCGAGGCACTGACCGTTAAAGCCAAGGAGCATATCGAGCACAAGCTAGCTAGTAAGGGCATCTGTGTTACGCAGTAATGTTGCTGACCAGCTTAGATGGCTATGTCCTCTATCAACGCCAACTCTCTCCAGCCGATGCACCTTTGCCATGCGACTTCACACTCTGCATAGGCGAGCTGCTCAATTTCACAAAGTTACAGTATTATGTCGTTGAGTATGATCAGGCTAGCAGTACGTTAGGTAAAGCTCCCGTCTCGAATACGACGGAGTATTATTGCAATGGATGTTTTGATACGATCTTCACCATTGGTGAGCAAGAAAACATCCCACCAGCAGTATCTAATGCACCAGGCCCGCTGCTCCTCGATGGCATCCACCATGAGGACGTCATGCATGCTGCTGCTCGTCTTTACCCTGACACCCGATCTCGAGCCTACCCTGCAACGTCGTTCACTGACAAGCGTGGACGTCCGGATCAAGCCTTCAATTGGCCTAGCAACTCTCCAGAAAACCACACTCGGCGAGCTTACAAGCAATACGAGACTGAAAAGACCCTTGCAGAGGTAGCCAAGTACGAGAAAGCCATCTTGGACGAACGAGTTGAAAGACATGGTAGACCGACGCGTGAGCCATCGCCAGATGTTTCTGTACTTATCACTCGACCAGCATACTTGGAGCCTAGAGAGGATCGATACAAGAAGCAAGGTCTCACCAGACATGATTGGCACAAATATAGCAAAGAGAAGAGGCGAAGTGAACCTCATGATGATACTCGGCCGGACACGTCGCTAGCCTTACCCATCAAGCTATCAGACCAACTCCAGGGAAACTTCTGCTATTGCCGTGGAGGTGATGATGGTACTGAGATGCTCAAGTGCAGTTCTGAGCTGTGTCCTATCGGCTGGTTCCATCTCTCATGCACCGACCTGAAACGCTTGCCGACTATTCATGAGCAATTCCACTGCTGCTACTGTTCAGATGCTTCTGTGACCCGAAGTATGTTGACAGAGAATCGCAGCTCCTCTACAGAACCCAACACCCCTCTCTCAGCCGCCCATATGTTGGAAAACACCGACGAAACGTTTGACAACGGCTGGGATGCAGAGCAAGAAGAGAAGGATACTGAGGAAGTGGATGGTGATGTCCATTGTACACTTGAGGGTAACCTATCGAACCAGGTCGGCATTAGATGGCCAGCCGTGAACAGTCCACACTCAACTCACGCTACAACATGCTTGACCGGCCTTAGCAATGGTGACGCTGATCTGAGCTCTACAGGCTTATCAGAGGCGGAATCTGCTGAAGAGCAAAATCTCCGAGGGTCGCAAGCATGGGGAAATCACAAGTTGTCGGCCATCACGTCTTCGCCTTTAGCTACGGTCGACACCAGCAGTCCTGTATCGCCATCTACCTCAGACCTCACATCAGGACATAACCAGACGTCACGAATCACGACCGAAGCACCGCTCACACCTCCCTTACAACCAGTCCGTCTAATGACAAAGCCATGGGGCACACCCATCAACCTCAACAAGCTCGACATCTTCGACCCGTTGTCACCTTCTCCGAACCGCAAGAGAAAGCGTGATTCGATGCGAGAACACTTTGAGGATGGCATCCGTGTTGATTGTGAGATCCCTGATTCAGATGATGAAGGAGAGGAGGTCCCGCTCATGCTGGACTTGCAGGTTCTACAAGATTGCAATCGGTGAGGCAAGATGAGTGGAATCCTCTAGTGTGAGGACAATTTAGAAACCTTTGTAATGCAGACAGAAAAGCAGGCTCGGTCGTTGTTCCAGTAGAGTCACAAGCAGAGCATTGTACGTTGGAAATTGGAGAGGGACGTACTGGGCAGGTGGTGGTCATCGACTGTCATGTCGTTTCTGTAGATAGAGGAGATGATTGAATGAGCCATGGTCTAACTTCCTCGTTCAGAACGTTTTCGTCATAGTTCCTCTCTTTCTCCTCTCCCTGCTCTACTGACTATACTGTGCTTTGCGGTTTGATACCAGCCCTGCGCGGTTCTACATAAAGAGCGCTGATCTATAACTGTCTCACGGACCACGTAGACCTTCGGAGGACGAGGTGAGTTCAAGATTCAACTGTGGTAAGACATGATATATCGTGGCTCAACTCGAAAGAGCTTACTCGTCTTAAAGTGGTCATGAACAGTGATCATTCCTAGTAGTACATAAAAACGCTCGCTACCGAATTGCAAGCTCTTTTGAACGCCATAGCCAGCAACACAATGTACAGCCCCATACCCGCGTTGACCTTGTTGTTGCTGATCCCCTAGTCCCACGGCCAAATAACGCGCCGTGAGATGGACCTTCTTCGTAGACGATCTTAGGCTTCGCGTCGCGGCTGCCGCACCACAACGAGTTCCTCTTCGCCAAGCTGTGATCTCATCTTCTCCGTCTCGTCAACGATACTGCGGTTTCGCCCCCGGCTGGCCCTGCGCCCCAACCCCATAATACCCACCGGGCTGGCCCTGCGCCCCCGACGCACTAAACCCCTGGTGCTGGTTCCCACCCTGCGCCGGCGCAGGGGCAGGCGCGCCGCCGCCGTCAATCATGCTCTGCACGTCCGGGCGGTCCTGGATGTCCTGGTGGAAGCGGCACACGTGGCACGCGACCTCGGTGTACTTGTGGGTGGACAGCGGGATCAGCGGGATGAAGCACACGGTGAAGAAGGGCCAGCGCGTGATGCAGCGCGCCGACCAGTTGCCGCAGTTGCGGCACTGCGCTGTGATGGACTCGGCGCCTTTGAGGTTGTGTTGGAACTCTTGCGTGCCGAAGGTCAGGCAGAATGCCATCTTTGGCGGTGGGGGGTGGAGGATCGAGGACCCTACGCTGGGTTGATGGTGGGTTGAGGCGAGTTGCGCGAGGTTGGGGATCGGTAGCTTTGTGTCGATGCTAATGCGGTGGCACGGTGAGGTTGGTCGTGCGCTTGGTGTTGGTCTTGAGGTGCGGGAGCAGAGTGTTTTAAGAGCGTGATCAGTCAGGTGGGATGCGACTTGTTCTTGACAGTGTATGGATGTTTGAGAGGTAGTGGACGAGTACGAGTCAGTGATAATAATGTCTATTGAATGGTAGGTACTAGTAGCCAAGGACGTAGTGCACGAAGCCCAACTGCATGGCAAGCATCATCTCTGGCTCAGCCACTCTGGGCAGCGTAGCTTTTTGCCACTTCGCGTCGATCATTTTAGTTTTAGGGATTGGGCTTCCGGACTCCAGAGCTAAGGCTGCCTATGACTGATGCCTGAATCATCTCATCAGCTAGTGCTCGTGCATGCATAACTTGCGCCCATCCAGCAAACTCGGACTCGGACTACCTAACCACACTCTTGTGGTGTCCTCAGGGGCCACTGACTCTGATCTGTCATGCTGACACAGGCCAATCTGTATATCTCTGGCTTCCACTTCCGCCCCGTACTCATGGGCCAATATCTCGGTCACTACCCGTGCAGTATCATGCTAGAAGGCAACTCAAGTGGAGGCGTGGTCCTGTGTTGGGGTCGTATCTATTGAGTCTTGAAGAGCAGTATGGCGACATGGCCGAGGTAGAAGTAGATGAAGTGTTTCGTTTCTGCGTAGGCTTCAGTATGGTTCCTGACACCCATTATCCAGCATACTCACCATGGGTCACGAAACTGCCAAAGTTCCGACCGACGATGCAATGCCATGTTGCACCCTTCTTCGCGTCGAACTGGGTCACTAATCAGCATATGTCGTCTGTGTTGATCTGCAGGGGTAGACCATACTTCTCTTTTGATGTGCTGCGCGATATCCTAAGCCAGGGTAAGCCATGTCCAGGCGTTGGTTGGGCCTGATTGCCGTACCTTCTCTATCGTGTACTTCTCCATGGCTTCCTGCGCTACAACATGTTCAGCTTGAGCGCTTCCAACTCGCCATGAGTGTTCGTTTACCTATCTCAATAGCTTCTGCCTGCATGTCATCGCTCTAACAGCCAGTCAGCCTAATTCACGGCCACTCCAGAGCCTGTTACCATGTCGACCGACTTGATCTGAGCTGCAATGTGGTCAGCGCATGTCCTCAAAGCCGAATGCATGGGGGACCGTACGCTCAAGTTTGTCCTTCTTGACATCTTCTCCAGCCATAGCGATTGTGTTAGGTTGATGCGATTGAGGGAGTTGAGTTGCTGGCGGAAAACTGTGAACAGCGTTGAACAGACCTGAAGAAGCTGAATGGGTAAGGGCTGTCACCGCTGAGTATGAATTGCGACTGCGATTGCGATTGCGATTGCCTGCGCCTGCGCCTCCACATCAATCATCGGCCTTGAAACACAAACCACCCAACGCGGTGATGGGTTCCACCAGTTCCTGCACCCACTCTGCACCGCCGATCTGCTTTGTCGAGCCTGAGGCAGCAAATCGTCAAGCTTCAAGTCAGGCTTCAAGTTAGGAAAAAGTTCTGTTCTCCAAGTTTCGACTTTTGATCGTCTGCCATTGCCGTCCAGCTGCCAATCTTCAGTATTGGGCACCATTATGATTCAAACACAGACTGCACCCACTGTGCCTGCAAAGGTTGCAGTGGCCAAGTCACAGGCCTCATCGGCGACTGTTGCTGTTACTGATGCCCAGCCTGAGACGACGCGCATCTTCGTCTCTGGGTTGCCTCACAAGTTCGCCAGCGAGCAGCTTGCCGCCCACTTTGCCTCACAGTTCAAGGTCACAGATGCACATGTGCTAGCTGACCGTCGTATAGGCTTTGTTGGCTTTACCGACTCGCATGTCGCCAAGGATGCCGCCAGACACTTCAACAAGACCTACATTCGCATGTCCAAGATCGCCGTCGAACTGGCGAGACCTGTAGCAGTCTCGCGGGACAAAACTGGAAATGCTGTCCCAGTATCCCAACGTCGGCATACCCTAGGAAGTAACGAGGCTAATAGGAAGAGGAAGAGACTGCAAGAGGACGACGGCGAAGTGTTGAGGGGGGACAAATCGAAACAGCCTCAAACTCAAGATCAGGCACAGGAAGCACAAGCTACCTCTAAAGACGGTGGAGACGAGGAGGGTGTCGAAACTTCTCAGCCTGCTGCCACCGACAATGACTGGCTCAGAGGCAGGACCACTCGTACTTTAGATCTCGTCGACCCGGACGATGTGCAAATACAACAAGACGATGAACCCGATATTCCCGAAGTGGTGGTCCGTGGCACGTCCCAAGAGAACAACGAGATCACGCCCGCGTCCGAAGACACTCAAACTACAAGGGTGCCCAACGCTCGCTTGTTCTTGCGAAACCTCGCATTCTCGATAACAGATCAAGACCTACGCCTCCGGTTTCAGGAGTTTGGAAAAGTACAAGAGGTAAGCATCCAAACTTTTTTCACTTGCAATCCACCATCGACATGATGATTTCCTGATAGGGACAGCTTATGCTTATGCATATGATTTGAATGGGAGAGATTATTTTAGTAGATGCTTCTCATGTCTGACGTCGATCACAATCCATTGCACATTCACATGTTTCGCTGCGGGCACATGGACTAACACAACATACAGGTACACCTCGTTAAGGATGCCAGAAGCTCCACGAGCAAAGGCACCGCCTTTGTACAATTTGCTGAGCCTCATGAAGCCGAAGCTGCTTTGCAAAATTGCGACGGGACGACGCTGCAAGGACGCTTGTTGCACATCCTACCAGCTTCCGACAAGCGAGACAAGGGCCTGACAGAATATGAAATTTCTCAGATGCCGTTAAAAAAGCAGAAAGCGGTACGGAGGAAGCTCGACGCAGCAAAGCAGACGTTCAGCTGGAACTCTTTGTACATGAATCCAGATGCCGTCTTGTCTTCCATAGCCGATCGTCTCGGCGTAGCCAAGTCCGACATTCTCGATCCTACTTCAGCAGACGCCGCCGTAAAGCAAGCACATGCTGAAACTCAGTTGATCAAAGAAACCAAGCAGTATTTGACCTCGGCCGGAGTCAACGTCAACTCCTTTCAGAATAGGAATCGCGATGACCGATGTCTCCTTCTGAAGAACTTCCCTTATGGTACAACAGAAGCTGAATTGAAAGCCCTGGTTGAGCCTTTTGGTCTCATCACCAACTTCCTGCTTCCACCAGCTGGAACCATGGCTTTGGTTCAGTTCAACGAGGCCTACTCTGCTTCAGAGGCTTTGAAAAACTTGGCATACAAGAACATCAAAGGTTCCGTGCTCTATCTTGAGAAGGCCCCGCAAGGGATTCTTGACGCACCAGTCGACAACCAGAAGCAGGAAGCGCAAGCCGAAGCACTGACGCCTGCCACTGTCCCGACTGGAGCGACCTCCACAGTATTTGTCAAGAACCTCAACTTCTCCACGACTTCTTCACGCCTCAAGGAGATTACAAGTAGTCTGCCGGGCTTCGTCTCCGCTCGTGTCAAAACAAGGACCGACGCTAAGCGACCTGACCAGGTTTTGAGCATGGGCTTCGCCTTTGTCGAGTTCAGATCGAAGCAAGATGCCGAGTCAGCAGTCAAGGCTCTCGCAGGCCATTCATTGGATGGTCATCAGCTAGTAGCGCAGCTATCCTCTAAAAGTACCGATGCAGGCGAAGAAACCCGCAAAGCCGACAACCAGCGCAAGAAGGATGCCAATCAGACCAAGATCATCATCAAGAATTTACCCTTCCAGACTTCGAAGAAAGACATACGCTCGCTGTTTGCTCAGTATGGGGAACTCAAGATGGTTCGTGTACCTCGGAAATTTGACAACACTGCCAGAGGTTTTGCTTTCGCAGAGTTTGTGACATCCAAGGAGGCCCAAAATGCGATGGATGCACTGACCAATACTCATCTTCTGGGACGACGGCTCGTGCTTCAATTCGCAGAGGGAGACAACGTCGATCCTGAAGAAGAGATCAGGGCCATCGAAAAGAAGGTGGAGCAACAGAGCAAACGAGTCCACTTCGATAGCTTGAAAGGTCCTGGTCGTAAGAAGTTTAGTTTAGAGTCTGCACGAGCGGATGAGCTCGATGCATGATATTGTGGGGACAAGTGCCAAGCCATCGGCAGTCCTCCCTTCACTCATTCAAATTGAAGTGCATTCCCATTGGGACACTACAACGCATGACTCGCATTTTCATTTGCTTTACCATGCTGGCTACAACGAATCTAGGGCCGCGTTCATAAGAGTTGGCCGCAACTGCCGGCGGCCACCTCCACCTACATTCTGTACAGTCGCTCATAGATCAACTCGGAAGCACGCATGCACAACAAGGGACTTTTCCAACATGAGACCAGCTCCTTTGTACTCGCGGGTGCGCATTTGTTGCAGTCTGAGCGTGCAGGAATGCTTTAAGGTGCGGTCCAGTCGCGCTGAGGAGCCAAGTACTCACCCCCTTGCTTCAACCACAGAGTACCGCGGTCTGTGCTGCACAGCTCCATCCTACGATGAGATTGGTGTGTTGCAGCAAAATTTCCTAACTGCTAGCGATCGCCGCTCCTGTGTTGCCCGATTTACTTGCAGTGGCGGGGTCTGCTTGAAGGAGAGCCACAATGGTCCGTATAGAGAATGAATGGGAGAGTGCCTGTTCGAGCAAAGGGACCCTTCTCCCTCTTCAAATACCTGTACCGCATTTCCTCGTCTTCTCGCATTTTTCCCAACAAAGGTATTCTTCGTGCACAAATTCCTGAATGCAAAGTCGTGCCTGGTGACCTTTGCTCACATTGCACAACGCATGCCTGACAGGTGATCTGAGCAAACCGTTGGGCAACATGGAGCTTTGGCATACACAGAGTGCCGGGTCTGGCCGTACAAGAGAATCAGCGCACCGGAGTCGGATACTCACAGCAACATCAGGGAACGCCCAGAGTCATGCGACGAATACGAAAAGCCACCTTGATTTCAGAAAGCCATGCAATGAAAACAACCGTCCAGTAAGCGAACCACGATACCCGCTATCGGGGCCGATACTGGGGTCCAACGACAAGCAGCGTTTGAACAGACTGTTACATGATCGGCCATATCTGCGCAATCCGAAATACCTCAACTGGAGGAACCGGAAGCGATATGACAGAGGCAAAGATGGTAAACCTGTGTGGCCAGCCTATATTGAAGAGTCCTTCCAGAATGGTCAGTCATCTTCCTCAATTTCCTCAGTGTCTACTGACACCTGAAAGCACTTGTACACATACCAGCTATGGGTCGCCACAAGAAGTCGCAATATGGTAAACTCCATGGACGCAATGAATTAATTGCAGAGTGGATCTTGCAAGACACTGGCGAAGTACGCAGCCGCAAGCAGGTTTCCAGTCATATTCAAGTCTTAACAAACCTTTTAAAGGGCGACCCAGATTGTAAGTGGCACTGTCAGCAAGCTGGAGACATTGCTAATGTGTATCAGGGATTGCTTTGACTGTTGCCACAGAGGATGGGAACCTCGAAAGCGATACTGCACCCGACTTTTACTTCGACTCTATAGCCGATCAAGTACGCTTACAACGACAGTTGACGGCCCAGATGAAAAGAGAAAGCGGTGATGGCGAGAACTGGGATGATTTGTTGTCTCAACGGCACAGCTTGGAGAGGCTCAGCTTCGATATGTGGGTAGGGCTTCCCGAGAATTATACTAAGGCGATGCACAACTATAGTAGATTGCAGAACAGTCAATGCACAACGCCGTCGGCACCACTGGAGAATTTCAAAGACTGGCGTGGCAAGTTTCCTGGCCTCGAACCTATTCTACATTCATCAACAGACGAGCAGTTTGACGTCGTCGTTGTCAAGTCGAGATTCTCTCTTATGTCCGAGTTTCCACCTCAAACGGCAAAGCTTGTCCACACCTTGTGCCTCGACTTTCGTAACGCTGCCAAGGACAATATACAAGCTCTTGAAGAGTTACAGGTATGGAGTTGTGTCAACCATATGTACGTGCATGGCCAGCCTCTTCAAATCAAGGAGCACAGACAATGTCAAGTCAATGATATTGGCGTAGTATCGTTGGCATTCGAGGTTGGCTGGTGGGCATCACAGTTCACGAATTTTACGAAGAAGAGGAAGGAGGCGGAGGACACCAAGGATGAAAGTGCGCTTACCACTGCGGACGAATACTCGAAAGGCCTTTTCCGGAATTTGACAATCATGCAAGAGGTCTTTGCAGCTCCGCATGCCGAAGGTCCAAAGAGAAGGATGGCCGTTTTACTGTGGGTTTTTTCGCAAGCGAGCAAAGGCCATGCAGGCATAACGAGCTGGCAGAAGGTCGTACCACCACCCCATCGAATGTCAACGAATAGTCCTTTGCCGCCCAAGCTTGAAGCCCTCCCCCCATTGCTGTTGGATAACTACGTTACAAGCTCTTTCGACCCGGATATGACTGATCGGGACTTCTCACACCATGACCCACAAGGCACGATGCCACTGTCACCTGCTATCTATGAGACCAGTTCATACCACAGTGGTTTCACACCGCTTAATGCGATGACCAGTGATCCACTAAGACTATTCGACTTCGCTAGCAGCGGTACAGGTTTCACGCCAAAGCCATCTGCATTCACCGACTTGAAGTGCGAGTCTTTCGATTTTGCCGCGCCGATACAACCCGTGTCTTCATTCGCGCCTGTACAGCACATCATTGCAAGCGATAACATCATGCCAACCACATTCCAGCTTGCCCCAAGTCACGGCGCCGCAAGTACAGCGCCGTTCCACATACCACACCAGGTTGAAATGAGCAGTCCTGACCAGAGCCAACGACGTTCTTTAGCAAACTTTGACATGAACGCGCACCACATGCTTCAGGCACAGTTGGGGCCAGGCATGGAAGACGACTACCAAGTGGGAGATGTCAACATCGAAGACATGGGACAATACGACGAACCCACACCCACCCCACCAGAATTAGAATGCCAATATCCAGATGGCGGCTTGTCGTTTGATTCGCAGCAGACCACGGTAGGCCACCTGAATCATCTCGAACTTGATACCGAAGAGGAGCAAATGAGCCAAGCTGTGATGGCAGGTCTGGAGGAGAATAGCATGACTGATCACTCGGCCGCGTTCCGATCACCCAAGGCTATCAGACCGCCCCTGATGGCCCACCACAGCTTCGCTGGCGTTCTGAACCACAACGGACACAGCCATACACCCGCGCGGTTTCACAACCTGGATACACTATCTGAGCCTGACCATGAACAATTAACATTCGACACCCCTGTGCGCAACGACTTCGCACGGCTTATCAACAATCATGCGCAGTACGACAGTCCAGGTGATCTGTTTGGCGATCATCATCCAACCATTGATCAGATGGCGTTTCCCGGCGTCGACTTCAATACCAATATTGGCCGCTCACAGAGCCAGCCGGTGCTTCCGTCAACAGACGATGGGGCTTCGCATTTCGACACGCCGACGCATGATCGCCATGTTCTGGCCGAGGTCGGAATCGAGCAGATCTGAGGCAGGCACCAGTCGGCGCAGCGATGGATGTTCCTACCCATTCAGTTGATACATACATGATAATACATACTCGTTCTCCTTACAAACTCCTAGCTGTTCATCCTCCTCTCACGCTTGCTTACTCATACGGGGTTTAATTTTCAAATGACCAAGGGTTGACTTGACAGCCACTCGATGCCGGCCTGGGCCGAGCGACGAACATCGACGTCATTTTCCTTCGTCCCGCCAAAGACCAAGCCACCTAGACCCTGCCGGAGATTTTAATTCGATCAGCGCTGGAGCGATGCAATCTTAACCTCTTGGTAGTCTTCCCTTTCTGGACGATGACCAGACTTTAGCCTCTCTGCTGTCCTCTTTCAGGTGCACTTCGAGCGCCTCAACGTATTAATCCGGAGGTCTATGCTGGGCTTCACGAATGAGAATGCTTTGAACGGTCTCTGCCGTACGCAGGGCCAAAGCCAGACTGCTTGTTCTCAGGTGTGACAGCATACCGAGCTCAAGTACTAAGCTCGATCTGCCAAACCTTGGGCATGCTGGAAAGGAACTTTCTTGATGATCTACGTGCTTGAGTTCTGTCGTATGTGTTTGTTTGCTATTGCTCCGCTTACTTCGCTTCGAAAGCGGTTGATCTCATCGTTTCTGTTATTCATCTTCGATGTGACACGAAGAACATGCACTGTCCAGCTTCCAGCCTCATTCTATTACAATCACTAGGTAACCGATCAACCTCATAACATTCCGTGCTTAGAGCTCAGAATATCGAGATGGCCAGCGAACGTGATCCAGAGAAAGGTGTGACCTCAGTGGAGCACTACGATTCCTCATCCTCGAGCTCAGACTCTAGCAGCGGCTCGACAGCCAAAACAAGCCCACCGACCACACCACCATCGCCAGAAGAGCAACCGGACGTACCACGGGCTCTTCCACGCATCCATCATGCGCCACATTCGAGCACTCCCCCTCGTCGCGGACGTGGTCGCGGCCGAGGCTATCCGCAATCTTCGGCTCGCCTTGGCTCGATAGACGAACACAGTAACACTGTGGCGCCAGACATCCCAACCCGCAACCCATACCGTCTCAAACAGGTGAAGTTTTTCGGCCTCCCGTTCCCTGCATGGGCAAAGGCAGATGCCGACGTTCCCCCACCGTACGCATATGACACTATCACTGGTCCGAACGGCGAAAAGTTCGCCGATGTTCGGCAGAACAAGCCCAGGGACCTTATAGCGCAAGGCAAGAGGCGGCGCAAGATGATCTGCTTCGGGTTGGTAGCTATTATTCTCCTCATTGTTGCCGTTATCCTTGGTATCGGACTCGGTGTCGGGCTGACAAGGAGGAAAATTAACAGGTAATACCTTCCACTCTATGCCGCGCCGCTACTGTGCAAGAAAGAAAGTACCGTGAACTAAGTGATTGCTCCCGCAAACACGAGGTATGAGGCTTCGCTTTCAATACGATGTCTTCATCCCCTTCCACTCACCTCCCCTCACCCCCAACACACCCCGGCTAGCCCTCCAGATATTCACACTAACCGCCCTCCAGTGTCGACGTATCACCTCCAACATCACCCGCCGATTCCGATTCTATCACTAGCGGCCCTTTCCCTCTCGGCCCCTGGTCAATCCAGACCTACCTATCAACAGCAGACACCTCCTGCACGTCCAACCCCGCAACCTGGCGCTGCTACCCTTACACCACCTACTCCTCCTCTTCTCCCGCATCCTCCTTCTCAACCCTTCTCTGGCTGATCACGAGCCCCACAAACTCTACCCTCGACCTCCTCATCAGCAACAGCAACCCCCTATTCTCCTACCCCTTCACCAACGAGCCCCTAACCCTCGTCGACGCGACCAACGTCAACTCATCCGCATTCGCCTTCTCCTTCACCTACCGCAAACAAGTCAGTCCCACCGCAGACATCACGGGCGGCGCCAACATCGCAACACGCTGCTACTACAACGACACGCGCGTCAGCGTGCGCCTGTACAGCGACGAGCTGGGCGCGGGCGGCGATGTGACGGGTCAGCCACCGGGGACGACCAACACGACGCGGACGTGGCCGTACGCGGTCGAGTATGACGAGACGGCCCGGGAGGCGCCGGAATGTTTCGAGGTTGTGGGTGGGGTTGAGGGGGCCAGTGTCGATGTGCCGGCGGCCCAGGGCGGCGCAGAATGTGCTTGTGCGTACAGCAATTTTGGGCTGGCGTGAGAGTGGAAGACTGTCTGCTTCCTAGAGCGAGGGTGGTCGATGGCCACATGATCCGCCACGTGTCGAGCGGTTGACAGGAATGGAGTACTCAGGACTGTCGAGGGGTCCATGTTTAATGTTTATATCTCGGTTGGAATGATACTAGCGAGGCGCTGAGATGGGGGCGTTCCGACAACTAGTAATGTTATCATGTTTATGTTCGTAATGTTATTATCTTTTTGTTCGCATAGCAGCTGATACATCCGGACAGACGAGATGTCGGATGAGCGAACGGAGCCAGAGGATGTCTATCCATCAGGGATCCGCATGAGCGATCGACCCGCTCGTCGTTCCGCCTCGATGCACGCGCGGACCCCGTTCTGAAACCCCCTCACTCAGTCATTCATTCATCTATTGAGTTCTACAGTAGGAGCCCCAAACGCAGCTCTAATCCAAGCATACGGCCCTGAGCAATTCAGCTCTTCCTCTGCCTCAAGTCCAGCCAGTCCTTCACCGACGAACCCACCAAACACTCAGACCACCACGTACATCAATCGGCTTGCTAACTTCCAGCCCCCTCCCACATCCGCGTCAAAGTCTTCCGTCCGGTGGCCCGCGCAATCCACAGCGCTCACTCACTCCATGTAATCACCGCCCTCGCTCTCCTCGGTGCCGCCCCGCGCGTTCCGCGGGTGCTGCCACTCCCTCAGCCGCTGACTGTCCCACTCGTCCTCGTCCTCAGTCTCGCTCTCGTAGTTCTGCACGTTGGCCAGTGTGCTCCCGTGCCCGCGCTCGACGCTCTGCATGATCTGGCTTTTGCTTGGGAGCGGTGCTGGCGCGCGCGATGGGCCTGTTGAGGCTGAAGCTGGAACAGAGCTTGATTGGCGGCGAGATCGAGGTTGGTCATTTCGTTTCTGCCACTGCGAGACGTGGAGGCCTGACATCTCGTCGGCTGCGTCTGGATCTGGATCTGAAACTAGATCTACGTTGTCGTCGTCGTCGTCGTCGTCGTCAATGTTTCCGTAAGCGGCTAGACGTGATTTGAGAGGACGGCGTAAGTGTTGTCCACGTAAGGAGTCGTTATAGTTGTTGTCGTCGTCATCAATGCCAAAGTTGTCTTCAAGTTCGTCTTCATTGAACCCCTCCTCGAGATCGTCTTCGTTTGCATCGTCGTCGTCATCGCCGCCCGGGAGATCTTCTTCGTCTGTACTGACGAGGGCAGCGCCTGCCATTTGACTGCTATGCTTGTGAGGTGTTCGTGCCTGCGTTTCTGCGATTTCGATGGCTTCGGTAGCGTCGTAGTCGTCTTTTTCAGCCAAGTCCTCGACTTCGACTTCGTCGTTGGTTCGTGAGGGCTTGGCGCTGGTTGATGGTGGGATATCCGTCATGTTCGCGAGCATAGCTGCGGTGTAGAGCTTTCCATCGATGATTTTCGAGCCGGGCGGTCGACCTCTGCGTTTGCCGTCGTATGTTTTTTGGGTCAGGTCGTCGCCGTAGTAGTATCTTGACTTTGGTGGTGCGCGATTGCCGGTGGTTGACAGCATCTCGGTGGGCGTTACCTTCTCTCCATTGGAGATTTTGATGTGTGCGCGCCAGGAGGCGAGGGTGGACGGCGTACGTATATCGTGGTAGGCCGTCGTCTCGAGACCATTGATGGTTGCGATGGTCAGGGCTTGTGCTCGACTGTCAGAGATCAGCCACCGAATGCCATTTGGTTCGTCGGCGGGGAGCTCAGGGATGCGTTCGTCTGCTTTAGTGGCATACTTTCGACCTGCGACGATACTTGCCAGGTCGAAGCCGAGATCTGGTTTCAGTGCTATTTTGGAAGCGTCGGGCTTGTTCTGGTATTGTCTTTGGCCTGACCATAGTCGAATGGCATCTGCTTCATACAGTCGGCCTAAGACTTGGTCATAGGAAACCTCGTACTTCCTGTTCGCGGCATGCATCTTCCACCACGAACCATACTCTGCAGTGCCGACCGGGCGGAAGATGTGCTTAATATCTTCACGTGGCGTTTCTTGCGGGACTTGAATTTGTGATGCGATATTTGGATCGGTCTGAGTATAGGCCTTCTTGATATCAATCGTGTATGCTGGACCGAGCAAGGTGACGGCGTGACGGGAGCATATCGTAGGCGTGTCTTGCTCCTGATGTGCAGCTTTGAAGCCCCCCATCCTAAGACGGATTGAGTCTACCACCATGACCTCTGTACAGTTTGCACTCGACGTCTCTGGGAGGAGACGAATAGTATCGCCGATCGTGACCATTTCTGAGCCGAGGTATACAGCCTTTGCTGATATGTAGCCCCCTGAATGCCAGTCACCGTTGTAGCGCCACTTCTCAACCAGCGAGACCGAAGTCATGCATGTGAGAGCGTAGAGAATAGATTGGTGTAGGTCTTTCTGAGGGATCCCATTCAGCACCAACTGCCAATGAGATAGCGGACGTATGCTACGTAGATGCACATACTTGTACTGTTTGGACAAGGATTTGTCGTCGTCGTTGTTTGGCTCAATCATAGTTTCAACACGAAAGCCAGAAGTGTTCAGCGAAGTCTTTTTCTCGGGGACGTCAAGCACGTCTGGAAAGTCCACTGTGCCATTCTTTGACACAGCTGAAGGTACAGCAGCGATGACCCCTGCTCTCCATCTAGGAAACCCTGTGAACTTCTTGTGCTCCGCATCGTACAGCTGATATTGTTGTGTCTTTGGATTACGAAGGAGGTAGAGTTTCTCGGGAAAGTTTGGAATCCACAGTACCAACTCGCCGAGACGTGGAACAAAGGAGTGCTGTTGCTCGATCTGAGTCAGGTACTGGGGTATGGACTCTCGCTCGCACAGCCAATCAATCGAGTCCTCCTCTCTGATATCGTCTTCGATACCATAACGACTGTCTTGGCTCCTGAAGGTCTTTGCAATGGCTTCTTTCCAAACGTTAGTTGTACCTTCCTCATCAACAGGGTAAGCTGTGTGAGCCTGTCGAGCAGTACGACGGGACCGATCTGCTGTCGGCATGCCACCTGCAGAAGTTGATCTCGAGGATCTGTCGGCGTCGCTGTCTTTTGGAAAATCAGGTCTAGACAACGGTCTTTCGTGGCGCGGGGCAGTCCGACGTATTGGTACGATGCGCTCAGTAGTAGAGAGACCCAGAGTCTTTCGTACCCTTGATGGACCTGGCTCGGGTTTGAAGTGTCCGCACCGAACACACTGGCATATGCCATTCCTGCCATCCAAGAGCCAGAAGAAGTGCGTCTGGAACCTTTGAATGGAATCGTAGAATTGTCCTGATGGGTGGCCAAACAATCGTCTGTACGTTTGCCCGCCCCCTACTTGATCGATTTCGAACAGGCCATAACCATCAGGAAGCCGGTCCAGGTAGTAATTGGTGCCTGTAAGAGTCAAACCGTTGATTTGCGATTGTGTTGGTAGCAAACTCACCTGGACGAGCGGTGCCATCACGCTCTGCCCAGGCCTGGGCTAATTTCGTCAAGTAATTTCTCTCATCGGACCTACGATAAGGATGCGATGGCCATTTCGACTGTGAACCATCGCTGATGCCTGTGGTCAACTTGCGCTCTTCCCATGGACCAGCATGAATCTTGGTACCTGCACCTCGGGGCAGACCATGTGGAGGAGCGTTTCGCGACATGGCTGGCTATAGACGCGTGCCCGAGTAGCGCTTCAGTGGCTAGTACCCTTTCAATATGTCGCAAACGTGCATTTTAGCGAGCAGTGACAAACAGAGGCGGACGATACTCGATGCGGTGCCGCAAAGTGAAGTGCAAGTGTTGTCAGAATCCTGTCGATTGGCCGGTGAAGGGCATCAACCACGAGACAAGCATGAGATCGTGTATAAAAGTGACATATTTACCGGCCACGAATACAAATAAGCCATCCACTTCGAAGCGAAAGGTAGCCACGTCTTGACGAGTTTAAGATATTGGAGTGAACATTGAAGTTTCGATGTTCTTGTAGAAAAGTTCACGAACTTCATACGTGGTGGTCAGCTAAGCAGTATCTGCTTTACCAGGAGCTACGATCAGGTTTCTATGTAATTCAACTTGGACTTTGGTCGTCTTGGCAGGCAGGTAGCCAGCGAGTTGATCGCCTTTCATGTCAAAGAAAATCTGCCATTTGCCGGGCAACCTTTCGACGGCGTAGAAGGCATTGATGAAGGCGGCATCCATGTCATCAAAGACAATCTGCACTTCGTCTTCGCTCCAATCCCAGGGACCGATATTGTGGGTTATGCTCGCGCTCTTGTTACCGTACTTCACCTCCATGGTACTCTTGTCAATATATATCCAATTCAGTAATGGCGGATCGTCCCAGACTTGGCTGACCAAGCCCATGGGTGCTGGAGCGCGCTATTGCAAGTCAGTGAGTGAGGGAGGGTGGCATCTCAGCTATGTATGTATACCTCAGGATCTGGGTATTCGATATAGAACGACTCGGCCACATAGCCATAGTCACCTTTTTGCACCACTGCTGGCGGCCCGAGCCAGAGTCGATCTGCCTTGAGCACGATCCTCCTGCCATCCAGCCCTTTCGCTTGCTTGCTGTCGCCGACGCATCGAACGTCAATATGGAACTTCTTCATGCGCCTCTCATCTTTCTGTTGCTGGTCGCGGTTCTTCTGCGCGGAAACGGCTTGGGCGGTTCCAGTCACCACTGGAATCGCCGTGATCATCAAGAGCCCTATAACCATTGCAGCAATGGTTCAAGTAGACCTCTCGTCATCGTTATAATCGGCGGACTCAGGACAGCACTGTGGTTCGAGACATTGACCGCAAAATCCCGATACGCTGGTCTCAAATTATAGCAGTCTGTGAGGGTTAGAATTGAGACCAAGGCAGTCGAGTCTCTGGGCCGCGTGATCTGCAGATGCGCCGGCCTGTCTTCGGCAAATCTTTTCGCTAGCGCCATTTTTTTGTCGAGACCACTGGCAGCCTTGTAACAGTCTTTGCCTGCCTCCTCGAAGGTCAGGATCACCTTGAACTGAGAGACGTAGTTGGCATTACGATGGACTCTTTGCGACTGTTAACAAGAGGATCGGGCTTCAAGGTTGCCGCTAGCTCTGTCTCGCGCTCCCAGCAGCGCCCATCGAATGGCTTGGCTAAAAGTCCGACTCGTGAGACGAGTCCGTCGGGCAAAAAGCGCAAGAGGGCAGAATATGAAGCGAACAGCAACGCTGCAGACCAGAAGTTGCCCCAAGATGAGATTCGACGCATCCAGAAACTACACAAAATCAAGATTACTGATCTGAGGGCGCTCCACAAACAAGACGAGCACGAAAGTCGCAAAGCTCAGAAGGAGGCTTCCAGGCTCTATCCTCAGCCATTGCAGAAATTTTCAACCCTACGCAATGCCAGTATCAATCATGCCTTGTTAGCAAACCTCGCTGAGCAAGCCTACAGAGAGCCCACGGAGGTTCAGCTTGCCACTGTACCGCTGTTAGTGCCAGGTGACCATGGCACTGAGCCAAACCTCCTGACTGTAGCCCCGACTGGAAGTGGAAAGACTTTGGCATTTCTGATACCGCTCATCAACAAGGCCAGCAAGGCACACCAGGCAGAAGACGGTCATGTTTCGCAACGCCAAGTTGGTGCCATCATTCTAGCGCCAACCAAGGAGCTCGTTACTCAGATAGTGAACGAAGGTCGGAAACTGGCAGAAAACACCGGCGTCCGCATCACTGCTTTCAAGAAAGGCATGAGACTGCACGAGGATATTGGAACTGCAGAGCACGAAGATTCGGCCTCTGAAGCCGAAGACACGATGAAGACTCCTCTCGTTAGAGCCGACATCCTCGTCTCAACACCCCTTTCTCTCCTTCACGCCATCACGCCTTCAAGCTCGAGCACACCGCTTCAACTCTTGCACATCCACAACCTCGTCCTCGACGAAGCAGATGTGCTCCTCGATCCACTCTTCCGCGACCAGACCCTCTCCATCTGGTCCACATGCACCAATCCCGCCCTACGTACCTCCCTCTGGTCAGCCACGATAGGCTCCAACATCGAAGAGCTGGCGCTCTCAACCATAACTACCCGCGAATCCACTCTCAATATCCAGCCAGAACACCACCCACCCCTCCTCCGCTGCATAGTTGGCCTAAAAGACACAAGCCTGCCCAACATAACCCACAAACTCATCTACGCATCCACCGAAGCCGGCAAACTGACAGGCCTCCGCCAGCTGATCCGACCCCCACCCTCAAACGCATCCACCAGATCTCCCTCGAATCCCTCATCCACAACCACGCCGCTCCTCCGGCCCCCCTTCCTAATCTTCACCCAAACAATTCCGCGCGCCACCGCCCTCCACTCCGAACTGCAATACGACATCCCGCCCTCCACCAACCCAGACGTGCCCTCACGCATCGCCCTCTTGCACTCGTCCCTCACCACCCCGCAGCGCGCGCACATTATGCACAACTTCCGCCAAGGCAAGATCTGGATCCTGATCACCACGGACCTGCTCAGCCGCGGCATCGACTTCCGCGGCGTCAACGGCGTCGTCAACTACGACATCCCGACCACGTCCGCCAGCTACGTGCACCGCGCGGGGCGGACGGGCCGCGCGGGCCGCCAGGGCGGCGTGTGCGTGACCTTCTACACGCGCGACGACGTCATGTACCTCCGGCCCATCGCGAACGTGATCGAGAAGTCGGGAAAACTCGTGCATGGTGCGAGCGGCGGCGCGAGCAGTGTTTCAGACGGGCAAGATGAAAACAGTGCGGGTGCCATTCCGTCTTGGCTGCTCGACGCGTTGCCTGCGTTGACGAAGCAGGCGAAGAAAGACCTCAGGGAACGTGGGGTAGACGTGAGGAGGGCAGTCAAGGAGAGTGACGACAAGATGGAGCGGAGGAGGAAAGGGCGCAACGCGATTGGGACTAAGACTGGGTATGACAAGAAGCTTGAGAACCGACGGAGGGGGATGGTGGAGGGGAGCAGGAGGCGCAAGGCGAGAGAGCAGGAGCAGTCTTCTGATGGTGGTAGTGGAGGGGAGGATGACTTTGCGGGCTTCGATTGATGTATTATCATTTCAATGACAATCACTTGAACCTCATCTACATCTGAGCTACAGTAGTCTCACTTCTTGCCCTTGCCCTTCTTCTTGTTCTTCCCGCCACCTTGGTTGCCCGTCACAACCTCGCTCGCACTCCCCGCAGGTCTGTTGCTAATATCAAGTGACTCGTTAACATTGCCACCTCCCTGCGTCCGATCGTCTTTCCTGCCCTTCTTCTTCTTGGGCCTGTAAGTCGATCGATCGCGCAACGGCAGCCATCGTTCCGGGTCTGGCTTCTTGTTCGGATCGTAGTCCTTCGGAAGCCGGGACTTGCGTATTCTTTTGGGCTTGGACGAATTACCCTCCAGAGCTTTCCGTTTCCTGCTTGTGCCGGCTTGGGCGATTGCAAGGGCGTTAGCTGATTGTGGGATGCCGGCGTTTTCGAGAGCGTCTACGTCAATGTTGGAGGTTAGGTCAGAGGTTGGCTTGAGATTGTCTGCGAGAGATTTGATGCTGGAATCTGGTGCGGCGGCATGCGAGGCAACGTAACCGGCAATTGTCGCTCGATCATTGGGTTCTTGGGAGTACAGCTTGTCGAAGATGTCGCTGGCTGTTTGGATGTCTTCGGTGGAGGACGACTCCAGGAGTGCTACGCCTGCTGAACGGAGCAGAGATGAAGGTGCTTTAGACTTGGTTCTCCAGTATGTTGCGCTCTTGGCGAGTTCTTGCTTCAATTGTGACCTTCGGTTTTGAGATCGGTAAAGGCTGACCATCAATCCAACCAGGCCAGGTGAGTATCGAATCTCTTGATCCTTCTCACTAATTGATTTTTCAAGCCGTACGAAGAAGGCGTGCAATGTGTCGACAGCGGCAGTTGCATTCCCAGTCAGAACATATAGCTGTACTATTGTCATGATCAGCCCCACATCGTTGGGTCGCTTTTCGAGCTCTGGTAGGACCTTGTTGATGGCAGCTTTGCTCACTTCACCTCGAGCAAGTGCTGCAGCTTCGAACATGGATGTAAGGAGTATATCTGACGAGGTGGATGGTAGAGCATCATCTTTCAGCTTTCTCCTCGCACCGTTGATCAAGCCATCATACTTGAAGCTTTGCATCTCGACAGTGCGCTCGTTAGATGCTAGCGAGGCTGTCTGATTGGTGAAGAACCGCTCATCCTTTGGTCCCGAGCTCTGGTTGAAAAGTTTGTGAAGTAGGAAAGGATTTGTGATATTGCTCGAGACCGATAACGCATTACTTTCGGCGAGCCTTCGTGTCCTGGCGTCCAGTGCAGCATTCTTCAAGCTTGCTTCCACTTCTCGTGCTAGTGTAGCAGCCTCGTCGGATTTGCCTGTCTTCTGGAGGATGAAAATCCGCTGGGCTTTTAGAGGCACCAGCTCCACGATTTTATCCTCGTCTGTTAGCTCTTCATGGTGCTCGCAGAGACTGACAGCCCGCTTCAGCAGTCTGTCTGCCTCTTCGAGCTGACCTTTGGACACCGATATGCATGCCGCGTTATACGCAGTTTCGAAAGCAGCCAAATCATCTGGCTTCGCCCTCGGAACGGCGTTCTTCGCGAACTTCTCTAACCACAAACCCTCAGCATCAATGGCAAGCTTGTTGACTCGTAAGTCAAAGTCTTCCTTTGGCGCACTAGTAGTCGATAAAGACTCGTAAGCCTGACTAGCAGCATCCCAATCCTCTGCTCTGTATGCAGCCTGCAATTTGATATGCTGGGCTCCCCTCGAGTTCTGCACAGATGAGGCCGCAGTCACAGCCTCTTCAAACTTCCCACTCCTATACAAGCAATATGAATAGGCCTCTGGCAACGACTTCTGCAGATCTTTGACCTCGTCAAAATAGCTAAGCGCATCAGAGTATCGTTCCAATTTCAGCAGCGCTATGGCTTTGGTCTGTTGAGCATTTGTGTCATTTGGGGAGGACTTCAACGCGCTGTCGGCCGCTTGTAGGCGACTTTCGTGGTCGTCGAGGGTGCTCTTCCCGAGTAGAGAAGCTAGAGTACCACTCATCGTTGCGACTGCCGCCGAGTGTTCTGGGCGAGTGGGCGATCTTGAGGAGGTGCAGTCAGACTGTGCAACATTTCCTGCTTACAAGGACTTTCCACAGGACGAATCTGAATCAGTGGCGTCAAGCAAGGCAGGTACAGCAGACACGGTAAACACGAAAGTACCAAGCCGTCACTGTTGCTACTCGTACATCTTTAGACAGTGTGGTTCAGTTCGGGTGCAGGCGTGCAGGCGTGCAGGCGTGCCCCACAATCTTCCAGTCCAAAAGTTCTGTGCGACTCCCGCATGACGACGGGCGCCCCTTCCCCAACTCGAAGTGTTCAAGGATACGCGACACATCACGGTGTCCTTACAAGTCGGACGCGTTTGTCTTTGTAAGACGAGACTGCTGGCTACAGATGTTGTGGTTATTTAGAGATAGCGAGATGCAGTATTTGAGGAAGGCTCTTTCCGTTTAGAGGTGTCAATAGGTATATAGCATCGACGCCTGAGAAGACCTCGTCATCGATCTGACCTCTCCATCACTTCACTTGTCTAATTCCATCTCTATCAACATCTAACACTCTTTTGACCTTAGAGCATCATCCTATGCGCTCTCTCATTGCGCGTTTGTTCAGCAAACCACTAACTAGCAAGCGCCTCCAAAATCAAGTAGTACCGGCTTCACCAAGCTGGCGTGCCCCCAATGTACTGAGACGTTTCTTCCCTAATCTCTTCAAGGATGGGCCATCGCCATATGCAATTGCAGCTGCGATCTCAGCTTCAAGAATGGACATCACCAAAACCCAATTCGGCGTTGAGGCTGTGCGCTTGCTGCACAACATAGCTGACTCCCATTTCATCGCGTTTGATTTTGAGTTCTCTGGCATTGCCGAGCGTAATAGGGATCGCTCTGGCAAGCCAAATGTGCAAGAGCGTTACGAAGAGACTCGGGCATCCGTGCAAGAGTTCCAGCCATTGCAGATCGGACTGACCATAGTAAAGCTTGATGAGAACAAGGGTCGATATGTGCTGGAACCGTACAACTTCAACATCAGTCCGCTGCCACTTCTAAGGGAGCGCCAGTTTACAAGGAAATGGTCTATGAGCAGTGGCGCCGTCTCGTTTCTCCAAAAGAATGGCTTCGACTTTGGCAGGCAGATGGTTCACGGTGTGCCCTACCTTTCTGTGCAGGAGGAGCAGCGAGCACGGGCCAAGATGACAGCAGATGCTCGACGAGACGACATGGTTCTCAAAGAAGACGACCAGGTCTTAGTCAGACACATCAGAGATGCGATCGCCAAGTGGCAGGCTCAGCCTAAGGAGAAACAAGAAGACTACCTCAACATCCCGCGTGGGCAGCCTTCTGGCATTCCGAACGAGCTCAACGGCTACCAGCGACGGCTCGTCCATCAGATCGTTCAGAACGAATTCCCCGCTATGAAGACCCAGGGAATGGGCCATTTCATACAGATCACCAATCCGACCTCCGCACAACAAGCCAGCCAAAAGACACTGGAAGCAGAGTATCGAGAGCGAGACTTATCCAGGGCAATTGGTTTCCGTTGGATCATCGACGGCATTATGGGCCGCGACCTGTCCAAGCTACCAGATGACTACCTGCTTCCGGCCCTCCCTAGCACAGTGGGCGCAGCAGAAGGCGAGAAGCCAGTCAAGGCACTCTTAGGCGAGCTCAACAGCAAGCTCCGATCACGAAGAAAGGTCTTAGTCGGTCACAACTGTATGACTGATATCATGTTCCTCTACAAAATGGCCATTGGTGATCTGCCTGAAAAATTGGAAGATTTCAAAGACAAGATACACGATATGTTTCCTGCGATCATCGACACAAAATTCCTTTCTAGTTGTTTCAGCGAAAAGCATGGACGTCTGGACCTTGGAAGCGTGGCACAGGAGCTCGAGCTGGAAGAAGGTGGGCCAGAGATCTACACTTCCGGTGAGTTCGATCGGTACACAGATAGTGCCTGGTTGCACGAGGCGGGCTATGACAGTTACATTACAGCTATCGTGGCTATAAGGATGGCATCTAAGCTGCAGCGAGAGGGCAGTTCTAGAAAGAAAGACCACGATCGACAACAGCAGGATGTTGCCAATGCGGCAGCGGTCTCCTCTTCACTACCTGATTTCGGCGTGACAGAAGGCTACGTCACTGCCACAGAGTCAATGGACGACCTCAGTGAGGCTTCCTCAGCAGCTCGGAACAATAGCACCACTCGCTCGCAGTCCCCGAACACTCCAGTGACAGCCACACGGTCATCCTTTGGATCTCCAGCATCTTCCCCTAAGCCTACGAGAACCAGTTCATTCGCCCGCTCAAAGAACGACAGCACAGCTTCAGCCACATCAGACTCAAATCTCCCAAATACCTCGACAGGCACACGCTCGTCCGTCGTCGCTATAAAATCTCGTTCCAAGGCCCCATCGCCACCACCACGACCAATCTCAACATCACCCTCATCCTCAAACCCAGCAAATTGGAAAGACGACTCCGCCGTCGCGACCCTCCGATCGGCCTTCTCATCCACCACAATCTGGGACAAAATCGGCAATGCTTCAGCGGCCGACATAGCTATGCCAGGAGAACAACAGCGATCACGACCACAAACACCAACACCAATACCCTCGGCCAAAATGGACAAAATGGTACAAGAGGGCAAGATGATGCCGCGGTGGGACAAAGAAGGTGCGTTCTGGGACGTGTACGGGAACAAATTGCAGGTGAACGGGACCGTGGAGGGTGTTCTTAAGATAGTGGACTAGGAACCCGACTATGAGGTTGAGATTGGGAGTGAGGTTGACGTGCTTCTGCCGGTCGAAGAGGATGGTGGTGGTATTGACCTCAGCACCGAAAGATCACAGCAACATCTTCTGGGGCAGACTTCTAAAGCGGGCGTTAGGGCGTATGCGCATCATGCGGCACCCTCCCGAAAAGCGCACAGTGTGTATTGCAGTCGTCTGAGACCTGAAGCACAAGTATGGCAGCCCATGGCGCTCCCATTGTTCCTAGTCATTAGGGAAGAGCTGACCAAGATGAAGAACATGATCATACCCGAGGGTTGGGGTGAATAAGGAGCTACTCGTTGAGACATAAATTAGTCCTTAGACGTTCTTTGATGCTAATATGCCGCCAACCATGGATCCAATGTGAGGACCGTGTAGATTGAGCAAGCAATGTCCCTCTGACCATCAATGTCCAATCACGCTACTCTGCACACCTATACATAACTAACCCGAACGCCCATGCCAGCCGTCTGACTGACCTTGGCCCACCCCCCCGCAAGCACCCGTCTCAGCCTATCTCTCACATCCCTCCTCGCCAGCACGGCCAACAGCGCCACAAGGAACATCAGTGTCCTGAAAACGTGCGTCGGGTTCCGCGTTAATGACGAGGCGATCGTGGAGGTTAGGTTCGATAAGATGAGGATGAGTTTCGACAGACCAGATCTCTGGGCGCTGTTCTTATTGTTTCTGTTTGCCTCGCGCTTGTTTGCGCCGTTCGTGGGTTGTGGAGGCCGGCGGGTCGATGCAGGGACTGTGGAGGGTTGAGACTGCGGTTTTCGAGTTGTTTGGGCGGCTGATGGGGAAGTGGAGGGCCTGGAAGGGGCGGAGGAGGTGCTTGGGGGGGGCACGGAGAGTGCTGGGCTTAGGGTTCGTTGCGAGGTAGTTATGGCTTTAGTTGTTGTGGCTGATCCTGCCTCTGTTTCTGTTTCTGTTTCTGGCTGGTCTTGCTGCAGGCGCTGCAGATTCTGGTTGTGCGATTTCAGGAAGTCGTCGTCGATGCCATAATCTACTTCGCTGCTTGTTCTTTGATGATGGGACTTCCGGGGTATGTCGTGGTGCTGTGGCCTTGACTCTGGATGGTCGTGGTCGTTGGTGTGGACTTCCTCTTCAGGGTCGTCTTCGTTCATGCGGATCTTGTCCTCATCTTCTTCTGGGTCGGTCTCGTCGGCGAAGCCCACTAGATCTTCGTCCTCTGTTTGTGTTTGGGCTTCGGCAGCCTCTTGTAGCTCTGTGAGTGTTTGGGCAAAAGCTTCTCGTCGCTCCTCGTCTAGTATGTCCGAATTCGCGATGAACGATCTGGCATAATCCCACTCGTGATTCCTCGGCAGAACGTGTAGCGTAAAGAGTTCTAGAATCTTGATTCGGCTGTTGAGATCTTTCGGTGTGTCTAGACCATTACCGTGAAAGGAGTTTGTGGTGTGGTTACTTTCCAGACTGTTGCTGACTGCTGAAAGGTCTATGCTAGCGGAGGGCGAGGAAGAGAGGTATGTCTCGAGTCGTGCTTGATTGACAGCTTGATCTTGTGCTTTCTGCAACAACAGGTTGGATCTGTAGTATCATTAGTCCTTGAGTGGCCTGTGGTAGAACGATGTAGCCGAGACACACAGATTATATACCACCTCCGCATCGACACTGCTCTCTCGACCCATGTAGCCATCTCTTACCACCTGCTCCCACACTTCGCCAGACTGAACATTGCGAACGATCTCGCGGTATTGCTTGCTGCCGAAATCCCGCTTGCCCTCTTCATCGCCGAGCTCGATGATGACGTTGAGCAGGGCAGCATACAGACTCCATATCTTGATGCGTTGAGATGTGCTTGCGAGTGCTATGAGAGCGCGTGGATGGGAGTCGTCATCCGATGCGCTGTGGTGTCCATTCGTCTGCTCCGGCTTGTTGGGCGTGCGTATCACTGGCTGCAACGCTTCATAGCATTCGGCCAGTCGGCGTGTGAGGTATAGCTGTGAAGTATGCTTGTAGACCTTGGACACCTCCGAGGATGAGCTGGATTTCGACTTGCGTGGTCGGCGGAGTGATGATAGGGACGAGTCTAGCTCAGTTTGAGAGTGAGTGAGTATCGACATCAGGAAGGCCGCGAAGCTTCTCGCACACGACACGGCAAGCACCAAGGAAAGCGAAGTCAAAGTTGAACGAACATCAGCATTACACGACTGGCGATGCTAGTAAGAGTGAAGCCTGACGCTGGTCGGCCAATCTGAGGTCTTGAAGTGCCTCGGCTATTTTAAGCCGCAAAGCACAGACAAGCCTCGCTGGGGCCAGTCATCTGGCGCTTCCATTTCAAGCTCTGACCACCCCACGTTACAGGCCTATGCATTGAAGGTCTGTCTCGTATGAAGCTTGCAAAAGTTGCTGTCTGTCTACAGAAATCATGAACATGACTGGCACTTTAAGCTGTCGGTCTCGTCATCCATTCATCTACGCCATCTTTTGCTCTTCTGTCACCCGCCACGTTCCTCAACGCACGCGTAACAAGTCTTCCTCGTAAGCACTGTTGCCTTGTTCTTGTCATCACTTCTTGCCATGGACCCGCGAGAATCTTACTTGCTGCCAACGTCACCCAGTTGCTTGACCTTGATCTGCACGCCGGCCCTGTCCAGGTTGTCAATATATTCCTGGCCGAGCGCGCTAGGGGTCAAGAATCCAAACCCATGCACCTTGACAACCTTATCCTGGTTCTTCAATAGGGTCAGAGCACCAACAACCATCAACCTAGCAGTCAGCTCGTACATGCCGCCTTCGAACACGAAGTTGACAAACGCCTTTCGTGGAACCCGCGAGAGTTGTTCCGCTACAGCAACGGCTCGGATCTCGACCCTGTTATCCTTGGTAGACTCAACACTTGGCCCCTCACCTGGCTTGTATTTCATAAACCCCTTAATGATAGCTCGTGTTGGTGGGAAGGCCAACAAGACTGTGAGGAACATGAGTGCCAAGGACACGAGAAGACCGGTGGCCTCAGAATTGACTGCCATGTATTCAGCGTAGTTGAAGTTGAAACCATAGTAGTACGGGAACTTTCCAGCACTACGGTGCACGATTGCTTGATTTGGCCCTGCTGTAATGCTTGTTGTGAGAGTGCCGAGGAGAGGGTACTTCCAGACACCAGTAATTCGTTGACCCACTGTCTTGCGGTATGTCGTGGGAGCAGGGTTCTTAGTGTGTCGGTGATCTCGCTGCGCCACGGGAGACAGGCAGAATGGGTTGGCAGACTCTTTGAGTTCCTTGGCACTGTAGTGGTCGAACAGTCCCAGACCGGTAGCGAGAGTACCACCTGAAGCACCCGAGCTCTTCAACTCGTAGACGGCTGAAACCATGTCCATGACACCACAGTCCCAGACTTCTCGGATGAGCTTGACGGCGCTGAAAGCCACCAAATCGCTCGGCGCCGATTCAATACCAATTTCCGGAATGAGGACTGCCTTGTTGCGCTTGGCCGTTTCCTCGAATTTCTGGATGATCTCACGCACCCATGGTGTTTCGCCCGTTACGTCGAAGTAGTGAGTCCCCGATTCGGCGCACGCTTGGACCACGGGTGTGCTGTATTTGTGATATGGTCCGATAGTGTTCAAGATGATTTTGGTCGTCTTGGCTATTTTGGTGACTTCAGGCACGGTGAGCTCTGATATGACTATCGTTGACGGCGCTGTGCCACCCAATGATTTGAGTTTCGCAGCTAGGTCATCGAGTTTCGATTTTGAGCGCCCAGCTATAGCCCACCTTGGAGCATCTGACGTTCCCGACGTGATGTTTTGAAGATATTGTGCAGTGAGTTTGCCTGTGTAGCCCGTTGCTCCTAGCAGGACGATGTCGTACTGCTTGGAGGAAGCCATATTGATGATCTCGTTGAGATTGATGCACAGCGGCAATGTGCTAGCTAGTTTGAAAGTCGATGTGAAGAGGTCTTGCACAGAATCACAAGAGGCTTAAAGGGGTATTGAATATTCGAAGAACGACTTGCCAGCGTGGAGTGTTGATAAGTCTGGCCGTTCTTATTTTGGAAGTGTTCGACATCAATCAGCCAATGGCTGGGCCCTGGTCAGCGACAAATCTCCATCAGCTGTCCGGCACCATTCAAGAGGCTGACAACGCTACGCTTAGAGCACGCAAGCAACCCGAGAATAGTGGCTAGTTCCTAGGACTTTGGGGCTCATCGCCCATAAAATACACCCGCACTGTGAGGCATGCTTAATTTGCCTGTGTCCCGAACTGTGTCATCGACGGAGCGACATTGATGCCATGTGCTACTCTAACTGAAAATGGTAGTTGCTTAGAATCCTTACAAACATTCTATTGTGAGGCTTTCTGTCTCGTGGCTCGTAGAAGATGACTTCCACTTGTCCTACTGCACATTCTCGCAAAGGCAGCGTCGTGCAGAGCTTCGATGGACCATCGGGCTCTAGACATACAACGCAAGCATGTGCAGAGCTTAAGATCTTTAGCCGTAGCACATTGGCATAAGAAAAAGAAGTCTTGAAGCTCCTGACATAGTCGACGATGCAAGCGAGACAGGGCACTCTAGAAATCAAGATCACTTCGAGAGCCAGCAGACTGGCAATGTCTAGTATCTTTGCGACGCCAAATAACTGCGCAGTTTGGCACTCGAACCTGATGCCCTCCTTGGCAGATTGTCTGGGACAATGTTCCGTAGATGCATGTCGTTGTACGGTTGGTCGATTATCGAGTCAAATGATTTCCAAAGGGTCAAGCGGGTGCACCACCAGGTGTAGAGACACCTGCGGACAAGGCATCAACACACAAAATGCCTAAGGCACCATGATTTCTCGCCAAGCAATCGCCCACACTGCGGCTACTCAACTTTGAGCGACACGCCGACTTTTACAACCTGTCACCTACCACTACAATCACAATCCTCACAACTCCGTCTATACAGCCAAAATGACGAAGCGAACAAAGAGTGCGTGCTCTATCGTCTGTACATAATCTGGAAAACATTGCTGACAGGATTTGCAGAGGTCGGTGTGACCGGTAAATATGGCACAAGGTATGCGACTACAATGGCTCCTGTCTCAACTATCCGACCACAGCATCGCGATCCTCCTCTTCCATCACTGTAGAGCGACGTACTAAGACTCGGTGTATAGATATGGTGCATCTCTCCGAAAGCAGGTGAAGAAGATGGAAATCACACAGCACGCCCGATACATC
>Ga0066648_10000070_pt1 | contig 63102 bp, 58 predicted proteins | sample CryGeyCG12114_NA_FD_59537 | JGI IMG/M metagenome (GOLD analysis project Ga0066648, IMG submission 59537) | Groundwater microbial communities from aquifer - Crystal Geyser CG19_WC_8/21/14_NA | ecosystem: Environmental > Aquatic > Deep subsurface > Groundwater | place: USA: Utah: Grand County... | reverse complement strand
GAAGAGTTTCGTGAAACTGTTCTGGGAAGAGCTCAAGTCCGGTCACAAGCCTGAGCCGCCGCCGAAGAAATGATGGCCATGTATGAGGACTGAATTGAGCAAGGCGTTTGGCGCTGGGGGGCTACAAGAGTGGGATGAGCTCGATGCTGTGGTGCCGAGAAACCACACTGTGAAGAATTAAGCACTATCGACCCATCATGCATTACATGCAAATGATAAGCAGCCTCTGTCCGGATGGAAGATGCAACGAAATAGTTGCAGCAAGGCTTATGGCGCAACACCTTTGGCTTCTCTCGCTGGCATGGTTCTGCTGCCTTGCAAATCAAGGAAAAGCTACTGGACAACATCAGGATGGCTTCACACTCAACGATTGAAGCTTCACCCCATGTCACTAGAAGAACGTGGCACATGCTCTCCCCACACCCCTCGAGAGTAATGCTCGACGACAAGAGGAAAGGACTATTCCAATTCGCGGTAACAGAAGAATGCACACATTGCCGATCACGGTACGCTTGTGGTTGCCCAAGCATAAAACAATTGTCCTACGCCATGTGTGGTATGTCGAGGGACGAAGTGTTTGCTTCTTGTTTAGTGTCGGGCAGGATTCTATTGACTCGATATTCTTGAGCATGTACGATCCAGGATATCTCCTCGATCTTCGCCTGAACCGGCTGCCATGCAATGTGCTACAGGTGGTGTAGAGAAACAGGTTGATCACGTAGGTTCTGCACTCCATACGGAGATTGGTCTGCTTCGCGTCACGAGGCTTGGTGGCAAGATGCCTGGGATATGTTGATGGGTGTGTCTTTTGAGGGGCAAAGTCAACAGCGTGGTCTCTCTTTAAATGCTTATCTAGTACAAGCACTCTTCGCAAGGCTGACTGCCCTGCAGTGCTGTAGCGCTTTGCGTTGTCTTCGCCTATAAAGTCCGAAAACACATATCTCAGGGGAATACTGCCAGCAAATGCATTCAGTCACTCACTAATAGTAGATGCATATGCAGCCAAGCACTTTGACGTCTAACGACCGCCATGTGGTAGGCTGCATCGACCAGAGGTGTCCGCTGTCAAACGGTGCGACCATGGAGTTTGTCGGGTCTTTAGTGCGACGGTAAAGTTGTGACACAAGTATATCCTTATTCCGTATTGTGCTACCAGCTAAGCGAGATGGAATCCTTGAGTTCTAACCCGAGCCGGACGGGAGCACGACAATCTGACTACACGATGATCAGCAAATCCTTTCAGCCATTGCGGCAAACCCCGACAGCTGCACCCAAAGCGAACATTTAGACACTTCTTAATGTTTTTCAACTGTGTGTCCTCCTTCAGACTCATCTCGTAGAGCCCACGTCTTTAGCCAGCTCCTGCAGACACAGGCAGGGATACCAGCTTGCATGCTCTGTCGCAGGGGCTTCTGCGTACGACCCTGACCACAATAACGTCACCTTGCGGAAGTGGAGAGGGTCTGGCTGGACGAGGCGGTGTTCCTAGCAAACGGTCGGATGCCGTCAGCGAGGCGTCCCGTGTTGATGCGATCAGTCCCCTAACTCAGAACAGCCTAGCCGCAGTGGCAATATCGGAAATAGCAGAGCCGTTATCACTAGTCGGATGCGATACTGGCATTGTACCTAAGCACCACGCAGATAGGCAGGAGACAAATATCATCCCTGCAGCTGTTCTTCCGAAAACATGGGTTGTGCCCACAGCATTTGCGCATGTAGACATTCAGCAGAAAGCCATGAAGGTTTCCAACGGTATTCAAACAGGTCATTAAGCAGGCAAATTGGCCGCATGGAGCCTGTCTTCGGAGGTACGCTGCAGGTTAGTGCTGTGAGTTATCACCAGTAACGCCTCCTGATGAGTTGAAGCAGAGTGTTCTTTACTCCATGACATTGGGTTGCAAAACCGTTGCTAATAACATGTAAGAACTCATCGCAAAGGCAGACCATCATGTGCAAACATCACTATTGATTTCTGTTGTGCCAGGATGTTTGTGGAAATTTGCAAGCTGTTTAGTCGACATTACCTGGAGATACGTTTTAGCCCGCTGCGCAAGATTTGGGCATATGCTGCCGGGGGTGAAGAGTCAAATGCCGTTTGTCTAGCAGTAGCGGCGTTTCATATGGACGACGGCGAGGACCAGAAGGCGCCTTGGGCACTGTTTGGTGGTACAACACAAGCACAATCAGACTCTGACTCATTGGCGTCACTTCAACCTCAAAAGGTACGGTGGCATGTTGTTTGATGGATACGAGTACCTGTCCCTGATACTTAAGTTTGTCGCCACATTCAACAGCACGTGGCAGCAGGGCAACAGATGATCATCTTCTGCCCATCGCAACATAATCAACCCAACAGCGTCGCAAGCCAGGTCCCGTCAACCCCGATCAGGACCCATAAGCGATGGTGGGATCGATCTGACATCGATCATGTGGACTAGCCTCATTGTCGCGAATCGATCCAAGGGAAAACGTTAGGAACGATTGGTGGAGGGGCCGGCCGATCGCTGCTGCTTGACAGGGACCATCTCTGGAGGACACAGATCGATGCACGATAACAGTGATGACGGCGCGATATGATTGGTTGACAGAAATGATGATCAAAACGAGTCGTCTTATTCAGAGGGTAGGTAGGAAGTATACTCCGTCATGATTCGTTGAATCTGCAGTAGGCTTCCGTACACTCCGATCAAGTCTCAAACTTGAATAACAGTAGCTTTTGTGGCTCTGCTCCACGTGTAGCGAAGCTCTTCCACATGCACGAACCGCATCCTGATACCGGTTAGCTGCAAGCCACATTTCAAGAGTGTAACGCCGCAGAACCCTGGGTGTTTTGCGAGAAGTATGACAGAAACAATCATTTCAAGCGATGATGACGCTTTACAAAACCCTTGGCCGACGAGGTCACATCGGGATTGGGCTGCATTGGAGGGAGGAGATCGTTGTCTGGACGAGCGACCATCTTCATGCACGAACCAGCAACGAAGGCCCGCCAGCCCGCAAGACACGGGCTATCGCTGGCCTCTTCAGGGTTCGGGCAGCAATATCCTTACGCTATGATCATCAAGAGTCCAGCGGAAGTTTAACGTAAGCCGTGACATTGCAAGCTCATCAACACTACTAGGATGAGCTTTCTCGAGCTGCAACGTAGCGTGGCCACCTAGAGCAATGTTTCGTGCTGTATATGGCTGGGGTCACCTAAATCCGCCGGCTCCATGAGCGAGCGAAAGTGCACGCAGCGTAATGAGCGTACACATCAAAAGGTGTCACGCCACCTCTTCAAATCTCCAAAATGTGCACTAGCAGCAGCAATACGAGTGTAGGGAATTAAGTTGTCGCATCTAGCCTTTTGGATCGTGTCTCGGAATCATAGGTACTCATATGCTTTCCGTCTCAGATCCTGTCGTGGCGAGGACCAATCTTTGTGTGTCCGAATGCAGTAGTAGCACACCAAGATGATGGAGTCGGCACATTGTCGCTGCCGACGTGATGAACCGGAGTGAACAGCAAGCAGACGCACGCCTAGAAAACGTGCGATCAGCATCCCTAGTAAGACCCTCAGTGCACTCATCTTGCGCCTGGAATCCCGGCAAACGCCCTATTACTTCAGGAAATGTATGACAAGATGCAATGATCAGCATGGCTGAACGGTTTTAGCTCCTGCCCCACTCGCAGTGTCGTAGGGTAGGATGGCATGTTTGACGCCTTTAGCTTGACCGACCTAACCCTTGGCCAACTTCTAACAGCCGACAATGATGCTGTGCCATTTCTTACGTTGTCTCTGAGCTTACGCATACAGCACCAACACAAGGTCGATACAAGATCGCAGCAACGACTAGTGACCAGTTCGGCTTAGTCCTCTTGCCTGGAGAGTCAGCATCCAGATGCTGCAGGGCATAAACTCCTGTCTAATGCCAGTGTTGCCACCCTGGATTCCACCTGGTGAAAGTGAGAAGCTTCGTGCCTTCAGCCAATTCGCGACCACGCTTTCTGCAAGCCACGGCCACTCACCTTCGCGCTGCAGTTCCACAAAAGCCTAACGGCAAAACATCCACGATCTCTTCCATCTGTGCAGGGGCTTGTTGTCTAGAGTTCATCTTGCCGACAAGGGGGCTCCCCAAAAGTCCACTAAGCTTAGTGTGCGATCTCTCGATCTATCTCCGTCGTGTCTTGAATCTGTAACCTGGTATCCGTATCCTGGTACCATTGATCCCCGACCATTGATGTGCTCGCATTCCTTCGAGCCCTGCTTGTACTGTGTGTCGAAATCTGCTAATGTGCATGTCCCTCCAAATCTCTACCTCGTCTAGACTTCTCTCCAGTTCCGTCTTCTCTGCTTCTCTGACGCTTTCTTCCCGTCAGGACCTTCCATTCTTTCCATTCCATCGTACCTTTTGGAGTCCCATTACATCTGCGCCACCTTAACCAGTTCAGCACATACATCTTCGCGTAACACAGTACCTCAGACAATACATCACCAGATCTACCCCTCGACTCTTGTCGTCTGCCTATCACTTCGTTATCGACAACCACGATTAGCGGCATCGTAAACATCACCGTCGACAAACACCGTTCCTTGCGCAGGACGCTCGAGTTGGACCGCAAAGTGGGAATCTAGTTGGATAATCTTACGTGCTTGACAAATATTGCACATTCTGTGGAAGAAGCATACTGTGATCGAGATTCGACACCTCCGGTCCTGCATACGAGTTGAGTCCGGCCGTGGTTGCGTTTCGTGCGCTTGTTGCAGTCCTACCTGAAATTCAAACCGGGAACATACAGCATTTGCGAACCGCTTGCCTTGCCGTCCACTCGGCCAGAACCCACTCGTGGGCAACAAGGACGTTCAGTTATAATTATTGCATTTTCGGCGGAAGCCATGGCGTCGCTCGAGCCTCCAGCTCGGCAAAGGTATGTGTTGATATTGACGAGTCCTGAACATGTGCTGACTTCTACCTAGCAGAGATGCTCTGCCGCCGATAAACAACTTTGATTTCGACAAACATCGTATGGGAAAGGTTGATCATAACCGGTACTCGCTACCTAACTCGAGTATATTGTCCAAGGGCCCGATGAGTAGTCCACCTACAACATACTCTGGACCACCTCCGCCGTACTCTTCCGCTGCCTCCTCAAGTAATACTGGACAGAGCATGTCGGGCTACATTTCGCCGCCCGAGTCGAGCTCTCGACGTTCGACCAGGGACGAGAAGGACTCGCCGAGGGGTGCCAATCTGTTACCATCAATATCAGAGGCACTGAAAAGCACTGACATGGCGCCCCCTAGTCAAGCCTTTCCCTCCACTTCAGCGCCTGGTGCAACGGCTGGCCAGATTTTCGGGGAGGCCCCGAAAGGCCCGGGTAACCCGTTCTCGCAACCTTCTGCACCAGCATCTGCATTACGGTCTTCAATCTCTTCTATGTCCGACTCCAATGTTATCAAAACTGTACCGCCTCCACCGACACCGCCAGATAATAGGCAACCGCCGTTGCTTAACATCGTTGGGTCACCACGACCGAGCGGTACACAACCGAGGCTTTCCGGTAATCTACCACCTACCAATGCACCACCAGATTCTCCCTTCAGGTCTTCTTACGCTACCGAAGCCACGCGACCGGGCTACCCATTTCCTGACTACTATGTGCAACAAGCGTCCTTACAACAACCTTCATCCACGGATGCATTCAACCTCGAACATCACTCGAAAACCGACGAACCTCGCAATCTTTACGTGAAATCGGAACCGCGACCATACAACGAGACAGTAAAAAGGCATCTTGATGTGTACGATGCTGAGCTTGCATTGAATGAGGTAGGATCACTATATCACCGAGAGTATGCTCGACGCTAACATTCATGCAGGTTGCGGAAGCTTCAGCACATACCCTAGAATTTGCCAAGGTATGGGGTCAAAGATATCATCAAGCCAATCGCACGAGCTATTTCACAGATGGTCTTCCGGGTTCCGCAGAAGTCGATGAGACAATTAGATACGCTCACCACACTCTAGAGAACTTGAACCGGCTGCGCGATGTAGCTATCATGCAGGAAAACGCGATCAATGAACAAAGAGCACGTGCAGCGCAGGGCCAACACCTCGACGACGACTACCACAGGTTAGGAGAAGATTCCAAGTCGGGAGGCTTTGCTGGAGGCGACGCCAAGAAGCGTCGTGGTAAAGCAGCACCTCCTGGGCGGTGCCACAGCTGCAATCGAGCAGAAACACCAGAATGGCGACGAGGCCCCGATGGAGCTCGAACGTTATGCAACGCGTGTGGTTTGCATTACGCAAAATTGACCAGAAAGATGGGCGCCAACAAAGCGGCCATGGTGGCTGGTTCTAACCTGCGTCCGAAAAACATGACCGACACTCGTCCGTGAACGAGTCGGCTCAACAAAGTGTTACCCCACACACGATTTTCCTTTCGACACCACATTCATTACAATGATTATATTCACGACTGTTCTGCAACGGCGTTGATGATTGGCCAAGAATTACGACTACGAGCTTCAAAAGCCGATACAAAATTTGCTATCCCGCCGACTGTACAGATTAGCGATTTGAGGAAGATTTCAATTTGAAAATCTGGGAGGGCAAGGCGTCCATGTGCAGTCACCCTGCCTTATTAGAGGCACTTTCGAAGCATAGCGATGATTGTTGTTGGTTCTGGGTCACGAATGATACCCCATTCCGCCTTATTAGAGGCGAAGAAGCGAATTGTTTGCCGGACTTACACCGGCCTTTTCCTTTTGTTTTGTAGCACTACGCTGCTGGGAGGAGGAGTGAGTGCAGATGACTGTTGAACTCAGATACGGGTCTCGGTTTGTTGTTATTGATAATGAAGGCTACTAGAGCTGTTCTTCAGTCAGCCTATCAGTAGGGCAATAGAAGCACTTGCACTTCAGACTTTCTCATCCGCTACGCGCAGTAATCACCGAACAGATGCCTGTGGTAGCCTATGTATCGTTTGCCTTGACGACACTCGTCTACGTTCAACATGCGAGTAACTAGGTGTAGTCTCCACTCGTTTCCAGGTGATGTCGTCGTGCGCCAACCTGTGCGATCTTGTGGTAGCACCTTGCTAACACTATTATGGGTTGCACTTCCCTCTTAAGCCGCATACCATGATACACTGCTCCTGCTACACTAAGCATTGTAGAAAAGTCACGTGTCCAATGGCTCCGACACAATTCAGGCTGACTACCATCGTTTGTTTACTGCTCGAAACAGCATCGTACCTGAACATCTCGGTACCAGGAATATCTTCGACGGCTAACAGCTATACACGGTTGGTGTCGCCTACGTCCACGCGAATCTCGGTCCTGGATTCTACTGCAATACTAGTATCTCGCCGAAGTACCTTGCTCCTCGGAACGGATTCGAACATGGTGTATGCTTCCATGGACGCTTACCCAAGACCTTCTCGTGATTGTTACATGACTACACGAACTGAACGCCAACCAGCGCCACTTTCACGAGTAGCGAAGTCAATTTTTCGTAATCGCTGTAGCAGCTGCTAGAGTTATTTCTGGACTATAGGTACCACATCGCTTGGCAATGCACATGTCTCCCAGACTTGACTTCAAGCACCTTGGGCTCTCTGGACTTTCTGTCTTGAGGGCTGCCTCTGCCTATGGGCGCGAACACAACCTAGTTTAATGAGATCTTCGTGCACCTGGATACCGCTTTGCTGCACATTCAGCGTTAAGTCGAAGTACTTCCCCGATGCCATCAATCATTCAAAGCAGTCAGTGCCTAAGCCTTCGGGCAGATGAGGCGTCGGAGAATCAGATGTGAATGCCGTCATGCGACGAAGTCAGCAGTGCCAGTAAGCAGTGGTACTGTGTGCTTAGAGCTATCTTGGCTCCACATCGCTTAGAGATCTTGCCATTTTCGCGGGATCTGCAGCGCAATCGCACAGAGAGGAGACACCTGCGCCCGACGAACGGTAGTGCTTGCTTGACTGTCAAGAAAACCCATCATCGGCGATTTACTGCTCCTCACAACCAAACAGTACCCGAGCAGATTCTCGATGTGGTTAATTGAGGGACTGACGCAATCATGCAGGGACCACGTGGAGCAGATTTTCCGCTTCAAGGATTTGGTCCGACTCGATTCAATCGTTGAAATGGCTTGCTCCGATCAATCGCTCGACGAAAGTTAGATTGCTACTACCGTGTAGACGATTCATTCGCGTGGCCTCGTCAAAGAATGTCGATACGATGCATATCCGCATGCAATCCGAGATGTGCCGAAACCCAAAATGCTGATCATCAGATGCCCAAGGACGATCAAGCGACACAACAACAGCCTAAGTCGGAAACAGCAGCTGGAATCTCGCTAAGCGTATCTCGCATGCTAACCGAAGGTCTAGCATGGCGATTTAGTCTGTAAGCATTCATAGCGCCGACCAAGCTGGCGACGCAAGCAATGCCTAGGGTGCTTGTAGTGATCTGCGACCTTGTGGCGCACACCAACATAAGCGATCAGGTATTTCATGTCTCCTGCATGAGACTCTGCCGCAAATCCAGGTTCTGTTGTGGTCTGATCGAACGTACCGCTCATCGCCGAATGGGAGAGCGGAATGGACCAGAGAATCAGGGACATTGGCCCGCATTAATCGATGGTAGTTATCACGAGCAGCAGGCAACAATACGAACACCAAGCTTGAGGTCAGCTCTGTACGAACGCCCGTGCGCTATCACTGGTGCACCAGCGCTTTATGACCATTTCACGGCGAGCATACGTCTCTGTTCGACCACCAACACGTCTTGCGTTGCCGTCGAGTCTCCATTATAGTCAAAATGCTCGATTGGTCGGATGTTCGACGCATACGCGGCATTTGTCGTGGCTAGATCGAGAACATGTCCTATTGCGGTCCGAGTCCAATTGCATGGATGATGAGTATTTGTTTCCTGAGAATGATGCAAAGGGTGGATCGCAGCGGCTTAGAATTCTCCGATTCAACAAAACCGCGTTCATCAGCAATCCTTCTCTAGGCTCTATGTTGTTGGTCCGACGGCTGAGATCGAGACTGGCACCTACCTACGGCATACAGAAGCAGGGCTGGTCAGCGTTCCCTACGGTTGGTTGTCGACCATTTGTGTATTGTCTCAGTGGCGAACGACCGAACCTCTTTGAGGCACGAAGCTTGAAGTGTCTATGGCGTGCGCGACGAATACTTGTTCAAGAGCAAGGAATGCTGAGCGCCAAGGACGCTTGATGCTGCGCAAAGGCTCGGCAGAGAACTACGCACCGCACACTGCTAGTCAGCCACACGACGGTAAGATGCTTCGGCCATGTTGAGGTCATGAGAGATGGCCACAGTCATAGCGACGCAGATCCTTTCGAGAAGGGCGCCTGAAGCAAACCTACCATGACGCCAAGAGTGAGACCAACGACCAACCTGCTGCTTGTTTCTCTGCTTCGACGTAGACAGTCCCTTCCTTCGAAACGACGCCGGTTGTTTGGCGCTCATGCTCTCTCCTGATCTCAGGAGTACGTGATGACGGAATTCACCAGTCCGTTCTTTGCATACACACCCCTGACAGTTTGTGCCTAGCCTGATGGCGGCCTCACCATCCCTCTTGGTCACTCGTATACGGCTATCGCTACCTTCCCGTGCTCTGGATCGACTCCAAGTTATGTTGACACTATGATCAGTCTCTATCTCACACCGCCTAATATGGCAAGTGACTCGTCAGCGGTACTCTGCCGCATCGCCTTCTGTGCGGAGGACTGTTCCTGACACCCAAAACGGCGTTTTGACATGAACAGCCGTGACAGAATCTTGTTCTCAGAAACACCTGTTCACGTCCGTTTCTCCATACATATGTTGACAGCCATTCGAGGGCCTTTGTCATCATTCTGAATGGGGTCCCCTTGCTATTTTCTTCCAATGGATTGGTCTCATGTTCAAACAGCAACTTCGATTGGTTTGTGCTCGCGTCTCGCAGGATCCGAAGGCGCGATCTCAAGACAGTACAGTTCTCCAAAGGAAGCTAATCCAGAATCTGCATGTGAATGCGCTTGAGGTGGCATTTCGATGAAAGCAGATGGCGGTTTTGTCGAAGGGTTTGGAGCTCTGCATATCCGGCGAGAATCGAGACTATACGCATAAACTCAACGGCCTTGGATGAAGCAAGCAAATCTTACACGGCAAGCAGGATTTCGCAGTCGTCGTTGGTCGCTACAGAGGCCTCCTTTCCACCTGGACGACTCGGCTTCTTGGATATGCACGTTTTGAAGAGTCGTACGTCAGCGACACAATAGCTAACACTCCGGAAAGCCGGTACGAATACCCGATCAAATGTGTCGATGCCCTTCGGGTTCTATCGAGCTGGACGAAGATCTCGTGGACACAGCCGAATAACCATGCTTGTGCAAATAGCCCTGCTCCAGAAGCAGGGTTCTGCCTTGGGGTTTGCGCAGGCTTGTGGTGCCGATCTAGGTCTGGATGCGTCCATACCCCATGGACATCAACACCCCGATAACATGTGGACGCTCAAAGGGTATCACCAATATTTGACTCGACTCGGAGGAAGTGCAGAAGCAAACAGGCCTGAACTACCGTTGATGGTAGCGCAGAGTATTGGCGATGTTGCTGTGGTATTACCCTGCTATTGCAGCAGAGAGATGCTCGTGGTCAGCCAGATAGTACAATTGGGGAGAGAGCGGTTGCGCATGCTGAGCAGTATTAGACTCCCAACGGAAACATGGTCTCGTTGGTTCTGGCGTTGGTGTAAAAAACGATGAATCAATCTCGTAAATTCAAGGTAATGGCTGATCAGGGCTGCCATACTCGCGATCAGGTTCTGACCCGGCATAAGAGTGATAGGCGACCTGACCCCAGAGAACACTCGGGACGATCATTACATCACGCCTCAGCTCAGCGACCTTGTCAGATAGTAGTCTTGCGCAGAAGACGTACCTCTGAGATCTCAACCAGTCCTTGTCTATCCAACCACGAGTGGCTTCGCTATCACCCTATGCTCACCAGATTCTCCATTCGTCCCGAAACCACACCCATTCTGTAGCGCCGAAATCCTGCAGAAGCACGATGCTCTAATCGGCACATCAGCAGACGCCATTGCAATGTCCCGCTGGATGCGAAGCATCCTAGCCTGATCATGCTTTCCGTTCCTCTCAAGGCACTCGTGAAGACCGTGCAAGCTCCAGACGTTGTTGATCCTTGCTCTGCGACGGGACAGTCTGCCAAAGCCCAGGTCATCACGAAACACTTCTTCTGCCTCTTCTGTTCGACCCTGTTCGAGCAGCAGTGCACCTAATGCGTGGCGCGATGGCTGTTTCCATGCAGGTGGGTCGCTGTAAGGTAGAGCGTCTTCTAGTGCCACGGCTTCTCTCAGACTGTTGAAGGCTGCCTCGAAATTTCCTTTTCTGTACGAGATTTCGCCCTCGAGCATTGCTTTAGCTACTTTCAGTACTTCTTGCTCAACCACGGGTAAGGCGTCTAACCGAGACCGGGGTACTTTGGCTCTAGCTGCTTCGAACTGAGCTTGCGCAGCCTCTGCTTCATGGATGCGGCCGAGAGCTGCTAGAGCAACTCCCTTAGCATAGTGTATCATGGTAGTGGTAGAGCAATATAACTCCTGGTCTTCGGGTAATTCCAGCGCGAGAATCTCTTCCCAACGACCAAAACGGATCAAAGCATGAGCTATCACGCCGACATGACTTTCCGCCCAATCAGCCATGGGAGGGCTCTTGATCGCCAGAAACTCAGGTGTGGCAATCTCACCGATGAAGCGAGCTGCGGAGAAAGCTGCCTTCGACTGACCTGCCATAATGCCGCCGTAGCACTTGACCATTATGGTGTGTATCCTGTACATTCGGTACAGAGTGGCGCCGTTCGCAGCCTTCTCATCTGCAAAGTATTTGTTATCGGCGAGCATTGCTTGGTGGTTTGACTCAATGACCTTGCGATAATCACCACAGGCAGCGTCGATATGTGTGGCCATATGACACATGTGGGATCCCTCAGGGACGAGCTGGCGTAACCTGTCTGCTGCTGGTTGTGCTACTTCAGGGAAAAGTGACATTTCCATCAAATGAATGTAGAGATGACAGAATGCGGGGTGGTTTTGGCCCTCAGGCGTTGCCATAGCGGGCTCAAGAGCAGCACGTGCTTCAGCAGCGCAGTGTAGTGGTTTACCGGTGTCGAGGTCCCATAGCTGGCGAGGACTCACACACATGAGAGACTCAACAAACAGTGCGATGACCTCCAGATCACTGGGATAAGCCTGATAGACCGGACGCATGGCATCGGCATAGGCAATATCAAGCTCGTTCAGGTTCTCAGGTGGCGCTGCGTCGGCATCTGCTGGAAACCGATGACGAAGAGCCTTGATGAGAGCAAACTCGAGAGGTGTGGCATGCTGCTCCAAGCTCGAGGCAGTTGCTAAGGCGTCAGTGGCCAGTTTGAAGGTGCTCTCGAGGTCAGATCTGTCGAAGCGGATCCAAGCTTTGTTGTAATTTGGGCCACGAGCATATGCAATGCCCCAATATGCCATACCACATTTAGGATCATGTTCGGTGGCTTTGGTGAAACAGCGAACAGCCTCCTCGTGGTTGAAAGAGTATGCCCATCGTATGCCTCTATTGAACCACAGCTGAGCTTCTGGCGATGTTGTGCTCACTGGATAGGCGTGTGTGCCCAAGTCATAATAGTAGTCTGTTGACATATTGAAGGTCCTTTGAGACTATTGCTTAATCGCAGACAGAATCGTGCTGACTAGTACGTACCCAAAGTCAGAAATGAATCTGTGGAAGTGTGGGGCATGGAAAGTTACTAGTACTACCAGTACTAGGCAACAGCCGGACCCACTGGCAGCGGAAACTTTTGTGGGGAAACTTATCGATCAAAAGTGTCCGAGGCAGGACTGCCTGACGGCCATACGGGGTGAAGAAGTGACAGAGGACGATATCAATTCCTACTTCAAACGACGGCCGTTGACGGTGACGGAGCGACATCGGCCGCTCGAGGACACACCAACCCCATCCGAGATAGTTTTGAGCACACCAAGATGCCAAGCATCAGTACTCGCTACCGCTGGGCAGACGACATCGCCCGCCGTGTTGAACCACGCTGGACAGACCAGGGATATGGATGTCGAATACGAGGTCTTTAGCCAACAAGCTTTATCATCGTTAGTCGAGGGCGTCCGACCTTCACCTTCTTTCTATGCACTCTTGGACCAGGCAACGCAACCTACATTCCAAACCTTCAGCTACTGCCCTGGGCCCGAAGAAGAGTTTGTCCACGGGGTATGTCAGTATATGCCTGTCATTGACGCAGCCGTGGCATTCTGCGTTTCTGTCAAGTATCGGACAACAGGGCCTCAAACAGTGATATCGCGTAACAAAACCCTCAGATGCTGCAAGTATCTCCGCTTGCTGGTCCGAAAGGGCAGTACTATTGACTTTAGATGACTTTTTTTTGTCGGTATGATCGTCATGTGCCTCGAAATGGCTGCTTTACTAGATCAGGATCAGAAAGACAACGCGCTCAAAATTCTATACTATCACATCTCAGGTCAGCTAGGGCCAAAACACCCGGGAGTCTACCTTCTATCAAGTGCGGCCCGCGCAAACTCGGTGACTAGCCTTAGCGGTCTGCTAGGTTTCGCTCTATCCCATCTTCAAAGATCCCGGAGCAACGGTGGTGGTCGACTCTGGGAATGGGACTTTGCGACAGCGCCGGAACCGGGGCTATGGCAGCATTGTCTTGAAACGCTTACAAGCGCAGCCAGGAGGTTAGGTGTACATGAACATACCAAGTCAGCGAAGTCACAGCTCGGCTGGTAGAGTAGGCATGTGCCGGCTTCGGCATCTGGTTGGGCAATGATAGCGTCGACGGAGTTCATCGCACTCACATGTGATTTGCTCCTGATCACGCGTTGTGGGGGCGGATACCCCAAGGTCTATCGTGATCCACAGTGAACTTCCCCGGACAGAAGGACTACAAGAGACATAAAAGAACATTTGACTTCGTTTTGCACGTTTCTAGTCCTTTACTGGTCTGATTACTCTTGTCGATGACTGCTTAACACCTCGAACAAACGCTTGCTTGTCCGGACCATCCCACCCCCGCCTCCCCACCAACAGCTTCCTTGGAAACCTCCCACCCCGCCCAGAAAATGGCACCCCACGAGTCCATAGTCGCCAGAAAACGCGAAGCACGCGAAAGGCTCATCCCGCGATCATGGCGCCTCCCACAAGAACTCCTCGACCAATACACCCCCCACCCGATCACGATCTTCCAACACCCGATCCCCGGCCAAGTCTCCCCGGGCATCCTATCCGCGCACGAACTCGACCTCACGGACCCAAAGCACGACGCGACCGCGCTCCTGGAGAAACTCTCCTCGGGCACGATATCCAGCTACGAGCTGACGCTGGCCGTGTGCAAGCGGGCCGCGATCGCACACCAGCTAACCAACTGCTTGACGGAGATCCAATTCGAGCAAGCGATCAACAAGGCGCGGCAATGCGACGGCGAGTACCGCGAGAACGGCGGGGGCCGCGGGCTCCGGCCGCTGCACGGCCTGCCGATGACGTTCAAGGACTCGTTCCACGTCAAGGGCATGGAGTCGTGCGTGGGCATCACGGCGCTGTGCGACCAGCAGCTCGCGCGGGGCGACAGCCAGCTCGTCGAGATCGCCGAGGATAACCGCGCCGTGATCATTGCCAAGACCACGGTGCCGCAGACGATGCTGACTGCGGATACGGATTCGGTGGTGTTCGGGCGCACGTGCAACGCGTACCGTGGCGACTTTGGCGCGGGGGGGTCCACGGGCGGCGAGGGGGCGCTGATTGCGATGGGCGGTTCGCCGCTGGGCATAGGCACGGATGGCGCTGGCTCGGTGCGGGTGCCGGCGTTCGTCAATGGGATTGTGGGCTACAGGCCAAGTGGCTATCGATATCCCCTCGACGGGGAGCGTGTGCTGGGTACCGGCCTCATAGGCTCGACGTGCATTGGACCGGTATCCGTGGCGGGCCCTCTCGCCCGATCAGTGCGCGACATCCAACTGTTCACGAAAATCGTCTCGGACGCCCGTCCATGGGACACGGACCCGTTCCTGCTGCCGAGTCCCTGGCTCAATCTCGAAGTGCAGATGAGTGCGTCTACTCCTCCACCACTACGCATCGGCGTCTGGCACGACCACGACCACGTGCACTCGCTGCCGCCCGTCTCTCGCGCCTTCAAACTCGCCCAAGACCGCCTGCGGGCCGCGGGACACACCCTGGTCCCCTTCAGCGGCCCCTCGATCGCCCAGGCCTGGGACCTGCAGAAGCAGTGGGTCGAGGTGCAGGATCTGCGGTACATGCGCGAGCTGATCTCGTCGGAACCGACCACGACGATCGTGCAGAAGACGGGCATCATGTACCCGTCCAACCCCGCTCCCGAGGTGACGCTGGACCGCTTGCATTACCTGAACGGCCGCATCGCGCAGCTGGTGGTCTCGATGACGTCCGCGTGGAACGCGTTCGGGGAGCCCATCGACACGCTGCTGTGGGTGCCCGCCGCACATCCAGCCGTGCCGTTCGACGAGTACACGGACATGACGTTCACGGGGCTCATGAACATTATTGACTGGCCGGCGGTGGTGTTGCCGCTCAACGAATTCGTCAGCGCTCATGATGTGAAGGAGGACTCTACTCCAGAAAGTAAGCTCTTTGGCGAGGAGGACAGAAGAATTCAACGGCTGTGGAGTGAGAGAAGGGAGGATTTTGTGGGGTTGCCCCTGAGTGTGCAGCTTATTGGCAGGAGGGGCGAGGATGAGAAATTGCTCGCTATTGCGAAGACGCTGCATGGGATTGTTTCTGGGGGTCAGACGGTGGAGGCGAGATGTCAAGCAAATATGTAAGGCTTTGTTTGAGTGCTGTGACTAGCATTAGAGGGAGGGGTATTGGTGACTTGCCCGACAGACGATAGAGGTTAGAGGTTCTGATTCAGACCAGCAACTGTCTGATTGACGGTGCTGTTCAACGCAGAGGCTGGAACACACTTTTCCTCTCGAAACGGCTTGTGCCTTGAAGGCTTCACTGCTGCCAGAATGCAAGTTGCCTGACTACGACCTTCCACTAGCACGATTACTGCATCTTGCATAGTGGCAATCTTCCAACAAACTGGTGCCTCTTCCGTCTTCTCGTGATGCACGCTGGCTAGGTGCTTCATTACCGTGTTGCCCATGAAGGTCCGACCGCCTGCAAACATGCCGGGCCGATCGATACAATACTGTTTGTCCCAAGTCACCACGACTCCTACGAACCTGCTTCTCACCAGAGTACTCAAAGCATCATACTCAACCGAAGACATGCTTTCCCAGAGTATGACTAGGTCACAAACGTGGATGTCGCATTGTGACCGCTGCCTGGAACATACCATAAACCAGAAAGCCACCAACGCTGCGAGGCGGGACCAGGCAACGCCTTCGCATCGCCATACCCCGCATGCCAATGACTCGGGGACCAGCTGTACTCGAACATCCTCTCCGTCTCGTCCGGTCACGACATACTCGTCAACTCCTCTGCATTAGTGGGATGTACGGGCACAAAATCATCAAAGTCGCTCTTCGTCGCCCCCATTTTGACCGCCAACCCAAATCCCTGGATGATCTCACTACTCCCCTGTCCAATAATATGTAGCCCCACAATTCTCTCCTCGTCCCCGACACAGACAAGCTTGTACTTACTCTTTACCTTGCCCTCATCGGGCATTATGCTAAAGTACGTAGGCGTGAACTCGCTCACATACGTCGTGACCTTGTTCTCACCGTATTTCTCCTTTGCCACTTTCTCCGCCAGTCCAAACGTGCCGACTTCCGGATGCGCGAAGACGACAGAGGGGACATTATCGTAGTCGAGTTTCGAGGAACCAGCTGAGCCGAAGAGGCGGTCTGAGAGGACGCGGCCGGCTGCGATCGCGACCGGGGTAAGTTGGACTTTACCGCAGACGTCGCCGATGGAGTAGATGCCGTCGACGTTTGTGTTCTGGTAGTCGTCAATATCGATTGCACCTTCTTCGGTGAGCTTGACGCCTGTGCACTTGAGATTTAGGTCCTCGACCTCTGGGGCCCGGCCAATGGCCCACAGGAGGCAGTCACAGTCGATCGTGGTGGGGTCTGAGTCTCCGGACTGGTAGTGCATGCGTTTCCAGCCATTGCCGAGGTCCTCGACTTTGGACTCTTTGGCTTGGGAGTAGAACTTGATGCCGATGCGGGTGTATTCGTTCCAGACGGCATCTTGGATCATCTGATCGAAGGGGAGGAGGATGCCACTTTGGATGAACACGTGAGTTTCTGTTCCTAGAGCATGGAACATGCCGGCCATCTCCATTGCAATATAGCCGGCGCCGACGATGACGACTTTCTTGGGTTGCTTCTCAAGGGCGAAAAAGCCGTCGGAGCTGATTCCTAGATCCCAGCCTTCGATGTCGCGAAGGAATTTGGGGTGTCCGCCCGTGGCTATGAGAATGTGGTCGGACTTGATGTATTCTTTCCGTCCGTCGTCGCATTCGACTTCGACTTCGTTCTTAGACGTAAAGTGTGCTCTTCCGTGTAGCCAGTCCACATTGTCGTTCGCGAGATTCTTCTCGTAGGCCTTGTTTATCCGTTCCACATACTCGTCCCGCATACGCTTGAAGGCTGTCCAGTCAAATGGCTTGTCTTCTGACCAGTGGAAGCCGTAATTCTTTGCATCTCGAAGGGTATCGGCGACATCTGCAGCATTCCAGGTGACCTTCTTCGGTATGCATCTGGACATTGTTAGTTGCTTGTTCCTGCTCAGGAGGCGTTGTGCCCCTACCCTACGTTGACACATGTGCCACCCAACTTCTTGCTTTCTACTGCAATGACCTTCTTGCCATGCTTCGAAGCCGCTCGGCGTGCGGAGGCACAACCACCACTGCCTAAACCGAGGACCAGGTAGTCGCATTCCTTCTGTGTTGAGCCCATATTAGCGACGCTGGACGAGAATGCGCGACGGAGCGCGGAAAGCCTTGTGACGGCTATGTTGATAGATTGACCAAGCTCGATGGTAGTTGTGTGCTGTTAGCAGGGCAAGCAGAGTATATTGAGGCTGTTGTGGAAGCACGACGATGTGAAACCGAAAGAAACGCCGAGGGCCCTATGCATGGGACGAAGTAGGGCTCAAGCACTCGAACGCTCGAAACATCTGCACGTCATGCCAGTATCATCACTGTTGTACGGAGATGTCTCCCTGTCTTTTCGCATGATGAGGTTGAGAATGCTTTTCTAGCTCATCGTAGGAATTCAACGTGGGCGACTGCATGCTTTACAAGTGCGAGCAAGTGTAGCTGGTCGACGCTCAGCCGTCAACAAGCTGTACTTCTGTAAGCCAGGGAGATAGCCGAGGCTGCTCAATGTTCAGTCCTTTCGTGGGAGATATCTTGAGAGACCGGGCCATGGTTGTTCTTGTAGTGATGTCAGTATACTCCCCGACAGGAATTGGTGGGAACATTGACGGAAATGCAAACGAGCATGAAGCCGCCGCACTTGCAGGAGCATTCTACCCGGCGCTAACACCGGGATGCATTCCCGGCGTCGGGAGCTAAAACCTCTTTCGGGTCATATCATGAGAAATCCGAGGCTCGACGTGAAAAAGTGATTCAAACAACTGGCGCTTCAAGCGTGTCAATACGTGCTGCCAGATCAGGCAATGAACAATCCAAAGAGTCATTGGAAGAGGTCTCGAGAGTCAGCTTGCCATAATCATTCCTGGTATGAGGACAGCCCGTCACGTACGAAGGTCGACCTAGCCTCGTTCAGCAGCCTCTACGCTCTATGTCGAGAGGTGACGTGGCAGTCGTGGCTCGTCGTTCTTGTACGGCTCATCCGCAGCTTCTCTTGCCATGTCGTTAAGCCATCTGCCATTCGGCTGCAACTGCTTGCCCCCTGCTACCGATGAAGCCACGTACAACCAGGAGAGCGCCTGGCCCACTGTATGTACTTCATCACTGACGTGGTGCTTAGCATATGAGCTCATCTCGTCATACAGCTTCTGGTCGGTGAAGAGGTTGTACAAATGCTTGGCCACGCCTTCGTGGTCGTGCCGCGGTACCAGATAACCACTCTTGCCATGTTCGATTTGCAGTGGAATGCCTCCAGCTTGAGTCGCAACCACAGGCTTGCCCTTGTGCAGGGCTTCCGAAACCTTCACTTCGAAACCTTCGCGTGTGGACAGTTGCAGGGCCACTTTTGACATAGACAAGATGGCGTTGAGCAGCTGATCGCTCGGGGGTAATCTCGCGACAATGATGTCCTCCGTATACTGTGAGAACTCTTCACGAATCAATGACATTGTCTGATCATATATCATTGAGCCATCAGGGTCGTCAATTGAAGAGTGGCCACAGATCACGAGTTGTGGTAACTGTTCGGCTGCGGTGTCCTTTAGCAGCTCTCGGAGTTTGGCATAGCTTTTGATGACATCAGGAATGCCCTTCGAAGGGTCGAACCGAGCGATCTGGGTGATATACGGACGCTTCGGGTATGCCAGCCAGGGCAGCCCTTGCTCGCGGCATGTTTGCCTCAGTGTGTGGAGGTAGTATTTGACGTCCCAGTCTTGCATGTTCTTGTTCAAACCATCCAGCCTGTGAAAGTTAGTAAACCCATTTCAACTGAGTGTAGGTCGGCATACCAATCTGTAGTTGCCGGCAGCCACGCAATTTCTGTAGGACGTACGTCGCTGGGAACGAAGGTGCGGACCGGATGACTGACGAACATGTCGGCCTGCTTGATACTTCGCCACAGGGACTTCCAGACATGCTGAGCTGCACTGCCATCCTTCTAAGCAAGGTCAATAACTGCTGGGAATTGTGTCGAGACGGGATTTGGGACGTACCTGAACAAGATCATCTCTCACCTCAATGTGGCTTCGGAAAATTACAGGCCTTTTCGGGTCTTCCTTCTTGGCAATAGGTATGAGTTCTGGCATTTGCGGATCGTCCACAATGATGACATCTGCTCCTCCCTCAGATGGAGATTTGAGCGGACCCTCTTCCTTGAGCCAGTAGCGTTCCGCGTTGTTGTTGATCCAGGTCTTGATCTTCTCAAGCTGTTCGTCTGAGCTACGGACATCAGGACCCACCGCACCTTGGAGGATATTGTGGTTGGTTTTGGTGATCCGGAATACATCAGGCCGAGGCTTCGGCACAAACCTGGACGTAGTGAGTAGATGAGCAGAAGCACGTTGTAGGTACACCGAACACACCATTCAATGTTGACGCCTTCGTTGCAGAGAAAGCGTAGCAAAGCGTGACGCATCAAGGCAACACCACCTCCCTGGGGAGTTGCGCTGAAGAAGACGATCCTGAGCTTCCGATCTTTGACATCCTTGATGTACTTCTGTACTGCACGCCATGTAGGCTCACGCACTGAGCGTTGATAATCTTCGGTAGATGTGAGGTGGATTTGGCCTGCCCTATCGACCTGCACCTGGTTGCGGTAGTTGATGGCAATGCGTGGCTCCTTGGTCGGGCCGTAAACACTGGTTGCATTGTGTCAGCTTTTCCGATCAGAGGGACGAAAACTTTGCTTACGCGAGGCATTTCCGTGCCACAGAATCTGCAAGTTCATCCACGTTCTCAGCAGAGGTTTCCTGGTCTAGGACACCGGTATTCTTGAACACAACGGGCACGACGTCAAGCTCAGACCACAATCGAGAACATAGATTCGGTGCAGCCGTGTCAAGGTCTGCAGTAACGCCAGCGCCCAGCAGCTTACAGAGATGCTCTCTCCTGTATCTGGCAAGGCTGGAAATGACATGGTCTTCTATAATTTGTTTTTGTTCTTTCTCACTACACTCTGTATGTAGGCAGAGCTGATGCACGGCAAAGTCGACACTATAGGTTCCGTCATGTATCGCAATGCCTACTTTGACATGATTTCGATCAGGCTTGAAGATTGCAAGGCCGACCCAGAACTCCTATGAAAAGTCAGCTCTCGGCATCCGCAAAGCAAGCGGGTCTTGGCATAGGTCAGGGACATCCGACAACGTACGCTCAGGGTCGTGTCAACGTCGAGGGCGTCGGGCTGTGCACTTTGTTGGCGCTTGTGGTGTTCTGGAGGTGCAGATATAAAGTCGCTGTGGGTCTCGACAGAAGTCTTCTGTTGAGTCGACATATTGGTGGACAAGCGGTGCTATACGAGTTGCGACTCGGAACTTGACGTAGTAACTGACGCGAAGCTGCTCTACGCTACCTTACGGTCGTGCTTGCCTGTAAGATTCGTTCGATTAATCGGCTGTCTGTTAGGAGGATGCACATGAACAGCCTGGTCGTAATTGTCGTGTTTGCAGGTGGTGGAAGTACGCACCACGAGCACGGATGCCGGTCAAGTCATTTTGAGGTCTTCACTATCACTTTTACCCCATTAATTTGGCCACACGATGACATCAACAACAAGCAGGATACACGAAACACGTCGTAGATAAGCACAGCGATAGCCATGTTCAAGGGCCGCGCACCAGAGCTACCGAGTCCGGAAATACCAACAGGTTGTCGTGATTTCCATCATGCCTCGACCAATCGGAAAAGGAAGCCGACATGCCTGTCACGATGATGTACCGGCATCAATTCGCGGAACGCGAGCTTGAAAACACTTGAGATACGACAAGGCTGTACAGCGTTGGCTTCAAGTTGGACGAGTGCCCGCAAACACCTCAAGACGAGTACCACCCGGACTCAAGAGTGGTTCTTCAGAACGTGAATGCGGCAAACAATGCATTGTTATCCCGCGAGCGACGGGAGTTTGTGTGTAGGGAATTCCAGCCTCCTCAGTTACTGATTTGTGCCTGATGGTACATCCATTCCTTGTCAGCCAGCTTCTGTGTGAGAGTCGTACCTGGTTCTTCTGGATCTCGCACTTTCTGTGGGAGAAGCCACATGGCTGATGATAACCCAGTTGTTGCAGAGATTATTAGCCACTCTCAGCGTGCAGAGCCTCATTTTCCCATCTCTGCATGCATGCCTTTGCAGCCCGTAAGGCCCTGTTATATCGTGCTTGGACCCTGGACGTTGGACTTTGGATCTTGGACTTTGGATCTTGGACCTACTTTGACCACAGCCAGGTGCAGGGCGAAAAGGCTCCAATTGAGGGGCGGGATGAGAGAACGCGGGCTATGAGTTACAGTCGAGGTCTTCTAGGTGTCGTATTCTGTAGACCAATGGCTTATTTCAAGGCTTTGTAATACTAGCTTGAAGATGGCGGCCGCATCGCTAAGCATAGAGTTATAGACACCCGCCATCGACTCAACATCGACACCGTTCATGCTCATCTCCATCACACATAGCAGTAGACAGGCGATGCGCTGTCCAGCAGAGTAAGCAGGATTGGGCAGAGATGCAGAGGAAGAAGCGACGGGATTGGGGAGAAGGATCGGCATGAGGCACAGCCCAGAAGGGAAATTACTGGGTGGCGCTTGGTTGGACCCGTACCTAAGGTCGGTAGTGGATAGATAGTTGGGCAATCATCGTGTTCCCTGCCACCACCAACTTCAAAGTCAGTACACTTGCACCAGTGAACGCGAGGCGACATCATCGTAGTTTTCTGGCCTAGATCCACCATTTTGACCGCATCTCATGCCCACTTTTACCATATCACGACCACTGCAGAGGATCTCGTAGTCTTCCAATACACCTCGCCCTTGGCACCACAGCGAACGGCGCATACACACACACGTACGGCAAGCACGGCACGCGCCGCATCATCTGCATATCTGCACATCTGCAGGGATTGAGTCAACTTTGGAAGTCCTTGGTCACGTAGCCGCTCGTCGTAAGCGCCGACCAGCGACCCACGACCAACGATAATCAGCGCCATGCGGCACTCCCACAATGCCACCTACCCGACCCAGAGATAACAGTCCCGAGAGGAGGAGAGAGAAGAGAGAGTCGAGGAGTGACCGGCCACTTCGACCAGACGACAAAGAAAGAGACCGTGAGCGTGAGCGTGAGCGTGAGATCAGCAGAGAGAAGGACAAGGACAAGGACAGGAAGCATCGCTCTTCGTATACACCCCGCTCGACTTCTACCAAAGAAAAATCGGCTTCCAAGACCTCCTTGTCCTCGACCGAATCACAAAGGCGCAGGCCAACATCCATGCCGGGCATTGTAGAACAAGACTCGTCCATCGACAGTGGCGACGCCAGATCCAAGTCCTCAGCATACCCAGCCTTCTCCAAGGAACACAGCAAAGAGGCTGTAGGCCCGAGACCAGACTACAGCCTCTTCACTCCCCCCTCCACCGACGTCAATGCTTCGAAAGAGAAGTTGGCCAACCTCAATCGTATCATTAACAATGGTCCGCCGAGCCCACCCCTCACCGACAAGAATGCTGGACGACCCAAGTCGGGTACGAAACAAGCCACCGTGGACACGATACTGGAGGAGCAGAAGAACGACGACAGTGATTCCAAGTCAGCAAGACGTCTCAAGACTCGTGCTTCCAAGTCGACCACTCCAGTGCGCAAATCCTCAGGTGACGCCCCCTCCGTCAGCCGAGTCAAGTCCAAGAAAGAGCCCACATCTACGCCTTTGAGGGCTTCAACGAACCGACCAGACCGTCTCACCCCACCCAGCCAGACCACGAATGACTCCAATTCTGACGAGGTCAATACCACTCTCAGCTCAGATGGTACGTCCATTGCCCCCGAACAACCCTCCATACAGAGGCCCGGCTCCAAGGTCCTGCAGCCTGCCGTGGCGGAAGACATCTTTCCTCAATACAGATCCGGTCCCGCTGCCCCAATTTCGCGCCACGAGACTCCCGTCGATATCGTTATCGAGCCTGGCTCAGCTTTCAACACTCCCTCTTCTATGGGTGGTCCTCCACCCCCTCCACCTCCCCCGCATGTACCGCTCGCCGTTCCAAGAGTCGATTATTTGCTTCAACATGGCGGTCTCAACCACTCTGTCCCTAAGAGTCTGCTCTATGCTGGCAAGCCGATGGCAGTGCAGCACGCTACCATGTCTCCCCGAACTCCTATCGTCGTGGCAAACCTATTTGAACCCTACAATCAACTGTTGTCAGACTTCGAGAAGGTCATGGCCAAGAACGGCTCACTTGCCGTTGCCACCGGCTACAGGTCGGTAGCCCGCAGACTACTAGATCGACTAGAAGCAGTCTTCGCAAGAGATTTGTCCGCCGAGATCTGTACCTGTAGTATCTGCATCTTCGACAACGAGCGAGAAGAGGATATCCAGGGTGTCAGTTGGGGCGAGATCCTCGAACTTGTATCCGGTCGGAAAGACCTCCCAGCCTGGCCTCCATTCACCCTCGCTGAATCTGCCAGAGGTCTTGGTCTCAACTTCTCAGACCTGCAGACTCCAATGCAGAAGCTTGACATTGATGTGCCTGAAGAGTACCGAGAGCATTACATCAGGCAATCTCAGAAGACAAAACAGAGTGTAGATCGCTGGCTGAACCGTCAGCAAGGCAGCGATCCTTCCTCGGCCCCTCCAGAAGACGTTGATGACGAAACTCTCACCTTCGCCATCTTGACGCACATCCCAGCCGAACACAGGCCCATCTTTAAGGACCTGCTGGGCATAATAGACCTTCCTATCCAACCGCCGAGAAGGGCTCCAAGTCCAGACCGAGATCAGCAGCACCCGCCAAGGACAGCACCCACACCAATCCCTCACAAGAACCGACCAGACTATATCATAGCAGCCGGTCTAGCTATCCAGCGTCTATACAGATTGCAAACGCTACCACGCGACGCCGAAACGGCCATCTTTCTGCTCAATAATCCTTCACTGCACCATCCTCTTGCAACCTTAGCCGCAGTTTCGAGCGATGAATGGGACATCCTCATCTCGGGACGCTTTGATGGTTTCCTGCGCAGTGGCGCCGAGGACGATTTCCCCGCTCCCGCCAACGGTAGATATACACCACAGCACGTCGGTCGAGCGCCATCACGAGGTGCCACACCAGCTTACGGTCCGACAAGGTCACGACAGAATAGCGGCGCCTTCAACCAATCCAGACCACAAACAGCGCCAGGCTATCATTCCGGCAGTGGGCCAACGGATGCGGGCAAAACTAGTGGGCCGATCGCACTAGACGAGGAGACAGAGATTGCGACGTTAGCAGAAATTGAGAGAGACATCTACGTGGGTATGGAAGCACTCGAAGATGCCTTCGAACAATTGCATCTCAGAGCTGAATCGGTCAGACTTGCCATTCGTGGAAGAAGTGCAGGGCTCGCCGCTGCTCAACAAAGGCGCAAACAGTCTGATATCGAGATACGTGCCGGCACACCAGCATCGAACTTCGGTGGCGAATTAGGACCTGGCATGTACCAGTGGGACAACGAGACAGACGACGGCTTTGCCGACGACGTATCAGAACTGGCGCCGGATGACAGTGCTAGCAACATATCGAGCAATCGGAGGCGCAAGCACAAACGACGCAATGAAAGACGAACGCCCGTAGTTGGAGCGATTGATGAGGAGGACGAAAGCGAGGGGTACATTACCAGAGAGAGTAGTCCGGAGAAGAGATAGCATCATTCTCAGAGACAGAGCTCAAGCTCTGCTAGGACGGAAGACAGTAGTCTTACTTCTGAAAGATCAGAGACTCTCAGCACGAGCACGCTTCGCCCGAGGACGTACGTCATGGGAAAGATGCTCCGCTAATTTTTTTTTAGCACGATGGAATACGAAGAGCCTTTTTGCGGAAATGATTGAATGAGCTTACGATGGAACGAATGGTTGGAGAATGCAAGCACAGGCGTCTAGGAGCATAGCACTAGCTCAAAGCCATAATATACAAAGTGCGCGAGATGTCCGCAGGGGATTCGTAATATACGCATTGTGACAGCGAATGGACACTGGTCTAAGCCAACTGGTTGTAATCATCAGTCTCTTGCTGCTTCCAACCCCGGCTAGCTCTCAGCAATTTCCCTCCCTTCCACGGCTGCGCATACGCCATTGTAGTCCCACGGGATACCGTCCTTCTCGCCTATAACCAAGCGATTAGTGGTTCTACCACCGGACACACTGCTTTGAACCAAATCTACTACCCGTGGTCAAACCATGCCAGTAAATCACTTGGAATCGGTTACATCACATCCTGACCTCGCTGTTGGGCAAATGCGCCCTCAGTCATTACATGTACCTACCGACTTGGTCCACCAGACTTAGCAACCTGTATACCACTTGCAATACACATCTTACACACCTACATCAGTACTAGTCCTCCACATTGAGGGTCGCCCGGGCATGGTTGTGGCCTACTACTCTAAGTGAGCAGTGGTAGGGACCGTAGCGGGGAGAGGGACTCTGGGGCTCCATGAACTATCAGTACCACGCGATGGGATGCGAAAAGTTCCTGATTAGCACAATCTTCAGGTAGTTGCAACTGCATATTTGATCGACAAGATATAGAGCTCTACAATGGATGAGAAAAATGATGAAGCAGTCCAAAGCAAGACGACGACGACAAGGATGCTCACAGAGAAGAGCTGCTGTTGCCTCTATACAGGATCAGCATATGCTGCAATCGATTTTCTGGAAATATTCAGATTGCAGTACCATCTTCTCAAGTCTCGACACTTGGTTCTCAAGTCGACCCATTAGTCGTTGACGCACCATCAGTCTTCCCGCCTTCCTGCTCAGCGCCTGGCATAGGTATTGGTCCACCAGGCGAATCTTCTTTTCTTGCCGTCAACACTTCGACGCCGGTCTCGGTGACAAGCAGAGTGTGCTCGAACTGTGCGGACGGGGCACCGGTGACGGTCACACTTGTCCAGTCGTCTGGCCAGGTTGTGTCCCGCGAGGTCGGAGTGGCGGTGATCATAGGCTCAATGGTGAAGGTCATACCAGGGGCCAACCTGCCTACCGCTTTATTCTTTGCATAGTGGGGAATGTTCGGTGGACCATGGAATAGAGTGCCAACGCCATGGCCACAGTACGTCTTCACCACGCCAAGATTCTGGGCTTTGGCGTGCTTCTCGATTATGTTGCCGAATTCTTTGAAGGCCACGCCTGGTTTGGCGTGGGCTATGGCAAGATCGAGACACTGTCGCGTTGTCTCGACGAGGCGTACAATGTCTGGGTTGTTTCGGGCCTTCTCGCCGACGTAGAATGTCTCATTTAGATCGGCGTGGTAGCCCTCGAACCAGAGTGATACATCGAGATTGACAATGTCGCCGTCGACGAGCGGTCTTTGATCGGGTATGCCGTGGCAGATGACTTCATTGATCGAAGTACATATCGACTTGGGGAAGTTGTTGTAGTTTAGTGGTGAAGGATAGGACTGTCACACAGTTAGCTGAAGATCCAGACCAAGCTCTTCTTTCTACACACGTTTCGTTCGACGCAGGCATTGTGGCATATCTCGTCCAGTTGGTCTGTAGTCACGCCCGGTTTGACGGCGGCGCCCACGATGTCCAGGACTTCTCTTCCCAGTCGGCACGACGTGCGCATAGCGTTCTGTGCCTTCTCATCTAGGATCTCGATGTGGTTTCGCCTGGTCAGCGAGTATCTCGGATTCCCGTCTACTGCCCATGCTGGATGAGGAATGTGCTTGGGCACCTCCCGCCGGGGCGATAGAGGATAGACGGGTCTGAGGGCGCCGGTGAAAGGATACGTGGGATATGGATTGAATGTGCCGGTTTCTGGATCAACTTTAGAGACAACGTTCGGAGCGAACAGGTTCCGCAACGGGTTCATACTTTTGTGTAGTTGCTTGTGTTCACCCTGGCGCGAGGATTAGTATCTCGCGCTGCCATGGCTGTCTAAGTCGTACTTAGATTGTGGGCGCATACCCAACTTCGCTTGAAGCAGTCTTGTGAGCAGAAGAAACTCTCCACGCCCATGTCCTTGCATTTCGGGCACTGTAACGTGCTGGCATCATTTCCGCAATTCAGCCCAGGGCATTTTCGAGGTTGTGCTGCTGCTTGGTCCATATCGCTGACTTCTCAATGGTACAGGAGGCGATGCTATGAGGATTCGCGGCCGGTCGTTGCACAAGAGGCAGTTGCATCTACAGGTTAACTTATCCGGATCGTGCCTGCCACACCTCTTACAAAAGAACTTTCTGCATGTTCTGATGATGTAAGCATAAGGCAGAAAGGAGTAGATGCCTCAGTACCTATCTGACCCACTGACTACGAGTCTTCGAGAACACGATACCTACCTTAGTCAATCTGCCACTCCGGGCGCATCACTGCTCGCATCTCTGACAAGTCTGCTGCCCCTCAAGAGTCCTACTCTCGGCCATTCAGTCCTGTGTGTCTTGTCTCTGAAGCACGGACTTGCTGCCACCGCCAGAACCGAGACAGGTCGTGACCGCGATCCGAAGTCTATACTCTACCTCTGTATTTTTCGTGGTTCATTCATCTCAATGTAAGCCTGCATCGGACCCAGGCTTCATCTTGCTCAAACAATGGTCCGAGCCACGAAGCTACACGCAAAGTCACGCACATCCAATGCCACAGGCCAGTATCACTTGTCCGATTCGGCTACCAACAAGGCAATCTTAGTTGTGCACGGCCGCTGTGATCCCACCATCTACAATGATTTGGCTTCCCGTAACATATGAGGATGCCTCCTGGCTGCTCAGAAATGCAATGGCTTGTGCGACTTCGAATGCTGTTCCCATCCTTCCCATCGGAACTTCGCCCGCCCGCTTCTTAACTATACCTTCATAGTCGCCGTTGTTGTACTCGAATGCCAGGCGGGCGACGAGTGGAGTGTGGATCAGGCCCGGTACAACGGCGTTGGCACGAATACCAAGCGGCGCATAACGACAGCCAATGGTTTGGGCCATGCTGACGATAGCCGATTTGGTCGTAGAGTAGCCAACATGTGACCTGCCTGCATACCTGCCTTCTGTCAGCTCTGTCGCATCATCTCTACAACGCCGCGCAAGCCCACGCCGTGCTTGGTGTCAAGAGAGATCTTACCCTTTCCCGGCCACCGAGGATAGTAATATCACCGAGCCCGACTTCTGCTTTTCCATAATCGGAAGCACTTGCCCAGTACATAGGAACACCGAAGTGAGGTTGACGTCGAGCTGACTCTGCCACACCTAACATATGTTCAGCATGCACAGCATGCACAGCCGGTCAATGGCGGGGCCTTCCAACTCACCTCATCCGACATTTCGGCCGGCCCGCCTGGTGCACTCTTTCCCACATTGCAGACGAGTACATCGATCCGCCCATGGAGGTCCATGCACTTCTTGACGAGTTCTACCACTTCGTCCCGTTTCGTGACATCTGCCTTGACAACCTCGATTCGTGCATCCTTGACCTGTTCCTCGACGCGTTTCTTCGTCAGCTCTGCTGAAGCCATGTCAACATCGCAGCCGAAGATCTTGGCACCTGATTGAGCGAGAACCTTCGCGGTGGCGGCACCATTGCCCCAGATCTCCTTATCATATTCCTGTGGAGCTTGACCTACACCAGTCAACAGCACGACTTTGTCTTGCAGGTCAGTGTAGATGACAGGCATGCTTATGATGTGTTTGGGCGGCCACACGAAATTGTTGGGCTCGGATACTAATCTGCAAAGGATTCTCTTGACCTTGTGCTTGGGGCAACTCCATCGCGGAGCACCGAGGTTTGTCGTCTGGCGTGATGTAGTGTCTCGCCCATCACCGGCCCCATGGCATTACGGTGAGGAGAAACATGATAGCTACTCCTCACCCGCTGAGTCTCGTAACAGCTCCCCATGCTAATGTAATACTTCTAAACGCTCGCGCGCAGACACGTGAAGATCGCAAGGGAGCTCTTGCATGGTCTTACAAAGCAGTATACAGCATTGGTCAAATGCTCGGTTGCTTGGACTTTCTCACCCCCACCCTGTCGTACTGCAGGACAGCCACTTTACGATGCTGTTCGGATCTTCATTGTCATCTATGCTACAACACGGTCGTCGACATGTCAGCAACAGACTTTCAGATGCATCTTTGATTGTGCACGTGCAACAATTGTATGAGGCGTGGCTTCCAAAAATAGCGCATGGCTTGGAGAGAGATTGGTTGTCGATCAAGGCCAAGAACAGGGTCAAGCCATCTACCTAGCCTCCAGTGGGTACTAATTTGTCTGCATAATGGCCAAATTCTTGGGTGAACTTCTCGATTGCGTATACGGTATACCAGCGTCGCAATGACAAGGAGGGCTGTGTCTGCGAGCATGCAGTAGCAAGCAACACCTCGACAAAAAGGAAATACACGAGTTGATGGATCAAGGTTGGTGTTGCAACGTCGCTGAGGCTGAAACTGCAGCTCGTGTGGCTTGCGGTCGAACTTGACCACTCTTGGCCACTGGAACAATGCCCCTTAGCAGATGGCCCAACCTCCTCAGTCGTTGTCCGGTTAGGGTAAGAATTTCTACCAATCGCATTGCTGTGCTTTTGTGTTAGTGCTAGTCAGATGTCCCCCTTGCCACGTCCAAACCGCGCCTTGGGGCAAATGTAAGGAGGCAACACGATCTACAGGACATTACTCCACCAGGTGCTTCGAAGGTCAAAAGCGAGCATTGCCCACGTCCAAGGTGTGTCGACTGTAAACTACGTTCATAAAAACATTCATTGCCATCAAGCACAATCGCTACACGTCTTTCTGCACACTCCTTCCAACAGCCAAACAACTCGCTCATAAACAGTCAACATGCGCTTCACCTCAGTACTTTTCTTGGCCGTTGCTGCCTCTGTCAGCGCACAGACTGACCTCTCCGCCCTTGTCGCCGCTGCCACTTCGGCACTTTCAAACATCGCTACAGACAGTGCATACAGCGCATATGCCTCGATGTACTCTTCCGCTCTCTCGAACGTAGAGTCTCTCACGTCCGCCGCCGCAACAAATCCCGCCCTCTCATCCTCGCTTGAGTCACTCGCCTCACAATACGGCGCCGCAACCTCTGGCCTTGATACGGCGCTAGCATCCGCGACAGACGCGGCCGACAGCGCATACAACTCAGCTATCTCAAGCGCGACCAACGCTGCATCCGCCGTTGCATCATCAGCCTCGTCCGCTGCGACTGCTTCCCCGGATTCTGGTGCCGGCCCAAGTCTTCAGGTTGCCGGTGTGGGCCTAATTGGAGCCGGTATCCTTGGCATGGCTGTTCTCCTGTAAACAACTTCGACCATTCGAAAATTTGTGCATATCAGGTCTCTGGGTTAGGAATTGGTGTTAGGTCGTTAGCATAAACGTTTAGGTCCGGCAGGAGCACGGCTTTTTGTATACCACAAGAGTAAGGAGGATCTAGGTCGAGATCGCATGCCTCAAAATGATGATACCCACTGTGCAAACATCAAGAGTTCTTGTGTCGTATGTCAAGTCACCACTGCTCGATTGTTATGACAACCTTCCCACGACATCTCCCGGTGTTCATTCTCTCGAATGCATCCGGCGTCCTCTCGAACGTGAAGGTACTATCAATGATGACATCCTCGTCCTTGAGAGCACTGATCTCTTCCAACCATTCTTTCTTCGCCTCAAGCACGATACACTCATACTTCGGCACAAACCCCCACTGACCCAAGAAATACCTCAGCACCATGCGTGGATGAGTTAGGTAAATAGCCGATCCACCCATCGAAGATCTGCTCGTCTTGTCACCTACTATAGTCACATAATGCTTTGCCAGACCAATCGTCTCGACACCGCCAACGTTGTCAATGATTGCATCCGGCTGGAACGCCTTCACAGCATCAACCACGGCATCCGGACCAGTCGTGTAATCCACAATGTCATCTGCACCCAAACTTCTCACAAATTCAGCGTTCCGATGCGAACAGGACGCCAACACGGTCCACCCGCTCTGCTTCGCCAGCTTCACAGTGTAGATGCCCGTTGAACTCGACCCGCCAAGCACAACAAGCTTGTTCGCAGGGGCAGAAGGGTTTGCCATGGCGCCCGTCACACGGTCGATGCTCGTCCTTGCGGTCAAGAAGACAAGCGGCAGACTAGCGGCCTGGGTGTGTGACAGGTGCACCGGCTTCTTGATCATGCATGCTTTTCGCACATCGAAGTGGCTGACTTCGGTCAAGCCTCCGGCACCACCAAAGAAGTCTGGGATGATTCCGCATACTTCATCGCCTTTTTGGAAACCGGTAACTTCTGGTGAGATGGCGAGGACTTCGCCTGAGAAGTCACGGGCGAGAAGCTTTGTGCCGTTCATGTAGGGGAGATTGAAGAGCGGAAGATTCATCAGCTGGATGTCCACTGGGTTGATAGAGGCGGCGTGAACCTTGATGAGGACATGGTGGGGTGCTGGTTGAGCTGGGACTGTGGTGTCTGTGAGCTTGAGTGTGTCAGGGTACGGTGTGACAGAGTGTGTCCAGGACTTGACTTTGGTGTCCGCGGCCATCGTCAAAGTTTGAGAGAGCTGGCGCTCCCCTTTGTCTGGGTCTTGGTAATGATGCAGTGGTGCTTGTTTACAATTCTGATCGTTTGCTTTCTTAATGTAATCGCAATGGGGTCCTGCTTTCTACTTCGTAGTGTGCATTGGACCTGTCACTGCGCGTAATTGTGGGCTCTACGTAAAGTCAAGCTATCTTGTCTTCTCCCACTTACATCTTGTCCCAAGCTTTACCATGCTCAGGCTTCTTACCAAGTTGGAGAGGAGAAGTGCATTAACCCACATTTACCTAGGCATGTCCTCGGCCCGACATGTGTGCAGCAACGCTTACGTCAGCCGCTCTCGAAAAGCTTAGAGCTTCAAGTTCTCGAGATCCTGTCGTACTGCTTACTCCCTGGTTAGCACTTTTCTTTACCTAGGACGTGTAACAAGCATGTTGTGTGCGGCGGCAACGACATCTGTGAAGCAGCATCCACGCTTGAGGTGACTGAGTCTGGAGCTAGCACGCATCGCCAAGTCCATCAACCTTTCGCGGCTGGAAGCGTTTCTCTGTCAATCCCAACGCTTCAGCACGATGATGTTCTCGAATGATGTGAAGCTGCCAACAGCTGTTGCTATACGATGCGTCGCTGGCGCGTGAAAGCTACTGTAGCACGCCCGTGAAAAGGAATGGAGCAGGAGGTTCCAGAGCCAAGATCAACGCTTCTGGAACGCCGGCCGTCAACAGCCATCTTTCTGTGTCACACCACACCTTTCGAATCCATCAAATCAAAAGCTGTCGCAACCTCGTTTCACAAAAGCCGACTACTTCCGATACGGGTTTACTAGGATTCTCCTCTTCATGTACCCCATCATCGTCTTTCTGTCAAGCGCCTTGCCACCTCAAGTGAGGCACTAGGCAACTGGCCATTCCTACTCCGGCAAGCAGCCGAGGGTTCTCTCGAGAAATCAGGCCACACCTGAGATGAAGAAGCAACCCCGAGCAATAAGGACAATACGTTTGCTCGATCGACGGCGCGCTGCTTGCGATTGACCTTTCGCTAATCGGTTGTCGGAGATGAAAGTTGCAATGTTTTTTTAACGAACTGATCCGCCTGGCATTCTCGTAACCTCTTCTCTACCACAGACATTGGCGAAAGCTGCTCACTGCCCCAGGTCTTCTATTCCCTTTGTTTGCTGACATAGTGTTCACTCGCATTCGTGACGCATTGTGTATTTAACCAACATCAATCGCCACCAAAATATCTACAATGGCAGCAGTCTTTAACGGCGCTTCCCACAGCCGCCCAACAGCCCATCTTCAGATCAAATACGTGTCCCACCAACATCAACGCTCACCGTCACCCTTCTTCTCCTCGCTTCGAACGCGTTCACTCTCGCCAGAAACACCACCATTGACTGCCACGATTACCGAGGACACTCAGTCATGGAAGATTACAACAGTCATCAGGGACGCCTCATCACAATCGCAATGCCAAGCGATCAAGATCTACACGTGGCCAATGTTCTCGCCTGAAGAGACGCAGCTCATCGCATCAGCCGAGACGACTTCCCCCGTTGCGCCAGCCCAAGCAGGCAGCGCGGTGGTCGACGTGCCGAAGAGAGGATTGGCCAAGTTCAATGAGCGGAGCAGAAAGTGGGTACTCGAAGAGGGCATATATATGTTCGAGATCAAGACTACACAGAACCTGGGTGCGCGCATAGGCACCGTGAAGCAGGTCTCCGTGGTCGGACACATGGAGTGGTCCGAGTAACGGGATGGAAAACGAAACTTGAGACCTCGCCGCTAAGACGTCCCTGGTATCCTCGCCGGTTCCATACTATGGACCACAACCCGCCCCGACCGCCTTTGTTCAGCAGGACACGGGCCACACATACCGTTGAGACTCAGCCCAGCCAACCCTGGAAACCCATGATCATCATCACCACCACCGAGATGGCACCATGATCAGTTCGTTCATTGGTCCTGCAAGCCACCAGCCACGAGCACGTCTTGGCCTCAGCCAGCCGATCAGTTGCAATTGCACTCTCAACACGAGTTTCTCATCACTGGACGAACGGCCAGGACTGCGGTGTTCACCGGATAGTAGTGCTATAAACAGCCAGTCTGTTCCACAGAGTAGACTGTACACGGAGCCCGCAAGAACCTTACATGGCGCCATGCTCCTTCTGTAGAACACGGCTTGCGACCTGAGGAGGAGGAGGAGAAGAACGAAAAGTGAGTCTCAGCTAGCATCAGAGCAACTAGTAGACCCACTCATGCAAGTCCATACATAACATTGATCGAACCTCGAATGACTACATGAACTCCGAAGTCTTCTCAGATGATCCCATATAACATTCAAAATGCAAATCGCAACGAGCGCCATCCCTCGTCCGCTGGCAAACCCCGGCTGACCGTGCATATGACTAGAATGCCTGGATCTACAACCCCAGACCTCTGCAGTACGCCCTTACGCAACACTTATGAACCATCGCACGATTCGACTTCATGAATAGCCCCGTAGTCAGTCGCTCCATTGACTCTTCGCTTCCCTCGTCCAGTCATCGTTAACCGACTCAACCCCGATACCAACTAATCAATACATCACCCACGCCCCCTCCCGACACTTCCGTTCTCGGTATGCCCGCCCCGCATCAGCATCCGCACCTGTACCCGTGCCATACAACTGCAGCCCGTGCTTCGCGAAGACATCCTGCAGACGCGACCGGGCTGCTCCCCGCAGTTCGTCCAGTTTCTGATCCGCAAGACTCTGTTTCCGCTGGCGCTGGGTCTGACTTGGAGTTGAGTCCTCGGTGGCCATGGCGATAGCGACGGGTTGAGGCGTGGACGCGGCGAGCTTCGATTTCTTGCGTGGCGGGATACAGATCGAGAACCCCGAGCCAGGGTCGTCATGTGCGATCGGGTCTGAGCTCGGGTTGATGTCGTCTTCTGCTGCTGGGCGCTTCTTGCTTCTGCCGCCTGCTTTTGATCCGCTCTTTGCGCCACCACTCTGCGCTGGCGCCGCTGCTTTCGCGGCGATCCTGGTTGATCGTCGGGGCGGTGCAGCGGAAGCTTTAGCGGCGTTTGGCGGGTTACCGCCTGGCTGATCGTCGTCTGAATCATCGTCCTTCCGCTTGCCTTTCTTGGTCTTGGGATCTTCGGCGTCGGATTCGTCGGCGCCCTTCCTCCGAGGCTGAGGCTGAGGTTTCTTTCCCTTCTTCTCGGCGATGGGCTTTCTAGCGACTCCGCTCTTTGGCTCGGCGTCTGCTTGCCTTGCGGCTTGGACTGCTGCGTGTCTCTCTCTGGCTGCCGCGCTGGCTTTTCGGGCAACTCCTCTTCCATGGGGACTGTCGGCTTGCTTTGGGGGAGGTGCAGTGTCTGATTCGGTTTTATCGCTTGAGCTGACACTGAATGGGCCGGAATGAAACCTTACTCGAACAGGCTGGTAGGTGATTCTTGCCTCATCAGAGCTATCGCTTGCGTCCCGCTCGCGGTAAGTACTAGCAAAAGCCCACGGTGTGCGAGTCGGTACCTTTTCCCCAGCCTGTTCTTCGAGGTCTCCGTCCTCCGTCTCGTCCTCTGTCTCATCCTCCCAAGTGTCTGATTTCTGACCTGAAAGGTGTGGGGCTGGGTGAGAACCAACTGTATTGCCTGCGCCTTCGTTGCGACCAGGCCCGTTGTTGGCGACAGGGAAATGCTCGCCTTCAGGACTACGCGAGAAACTCGTGGTGCGATCGAGATTGTCCTGCAGCTGATCGCCAGCATCGGAGTCGTCATCTTCTGTCTGGTCGGCTCCTTCACCACTACCATCATCGTCCGCATTTTCGTTTTGTCGACAGGGTTTTATCGCTTCACGCAAGCTGGCCAGCGCTTCATCCGCGGTGTTTACCACCTCATGAAGCCGGATTGGCTCCGTATCGTCGGCCAAGGCCCTGATGTCCTGAAGAGCATCCTGCGCCGCCTGAAGTGCATCCCTGGCGTGGGGTGGTACCCGCACAAAACCTGTGATGACATCCAGCAAGTCCTCGTGCTCGGCGATAAGAGCTGCTTCTCGTTCTTGTATGAAACTCCATAGTTGATTGCTCGAGAATGTCTGTTGATGGCCTGCAACGGGGTCGTGGTTGTTTGTGTCCTCGATGGCCTCGGTGGCAGCCGTAAGGTTCTCAATGGCTTGTTGAGCCGTATGCAGGCCAGTCACAATCGCCTCCTGATTCCCGGCAGACGCGGCATTGTTGAGTAGATCGCCAATATCATCTACATACATTACCCATTCAGCGACTCTTGCAGACAGTCCTTCTTCAGTCGAACGTCCATTGCTGAGATCAAGATTAGGCAGCGCACGATACCGGCGAAGTAACACCTCAAGGTTGTCTATGCTGGTCTCAGCGATCCCAAGCAATTTATCCATTGCATGTGACTCGTCAGACTCTTCGTCGTGATGGCTTCCAGTACGTCTCGGGGATTTCTCATGCTCGTGGTCTTGGCTTTGGTCTTCAACATTTCCAAGGGATGAGTACGTCCCGTTCATAACTGCAAGACCTTGGTGAGCAATGTGAGCCAGGCGCTGCGCTGGCGGCTGTCCGTAAGTGCCTACTGGTTCATTTTTTCCTTTGTCGTCATCATCGGTAGAGTCCTCGTCCTCATCTCCAGTTCTTTTTGAGGCTAGTCCACCGTGAACGATTTGGCTGGCCAACGTGAGTTGTGCTCTTGCCGCGGCAAAGGTCTCCTGCCATGTTCGAAAGTTCGGCGCCTGCCGTAAATTAGGCCAGAGATTGTTCGCTACAAGGCGAACTGATTCAGCTTCATCTACTCCCAGGATATTGTCATCGATAGCGTTTGCTGCAAGACGGTCGATATCATCAGCTCGTGCAAGCAAGTCATCGCGCAATCTGTCCATCTGTTCTCTGTTCTCAGCATTGGCTTTCTGGACTCTCAGTCTTTCATGTAAGGCATGCATTCGGGAGCCGCCTGGTAGCGCACCTAATGTTTCCTGTGTTGAGTCTCGGGGGCTCTGAGCACCGAAGTCTCGACGACTTGGACTCCCATCTTGCGGCGTTGGTCGGTTGTCTGCCACCTGGCCATGATGCACTCCTCGTGCTGGGGTGCCTCGAGGTGAAACATTATATCCACCGTGTGTACCTCGGTCTCGTTGAGGGACAGCATGGTCAAGGGGGCCAAACGCATGTAGAAGCTGGTCAGGTGGTCTGGCAGCTTGTGTTTGACGTTCAGGCCGAAGCAGTTCCAGCACCACAGATTCAGCTACCCTGTTGACTCGGACAATATCTCCAGTCGTCAGCTGATACATGCGACCGACACGGTTGTCATCAAGCAGTGCCCGACCGTGATCACCAGCTCCCGTAGGCATAAGCCTTTCCAGTGTTATCTGTGATCTGACCACACATTTCTCTGGCGCGACCACTTGCCACGTTGCTGCAACGTGCCGCAAATGCCAATAATCCTCTGTTCGTGGTATTGATTCAGTAAGCCTTGTCAACGCTCTGGCACCACTGGGACCTGTCCTCAACACATATAGGATTCCATCTTCGGCGGCATAGATAGTGTTCTCTGGCACATCATCGGCACACATCTCTGAGAGTCGTGGTGGAAATGTTGGTAACCGAGTCCTTCCTCCTTCTTGAAGAAGATACACATAACGGCTGCCATGAAAGAAAGCTGAGTCACGCGATCTAGGCACATGTCCTTGGAACTGCGCGTACGGTGGTGACCGGTGCTGGTAGTCTCCCAGCGGTTGCGATCGAGGCGGCACTGAGGGCCTCAACTCTTCGCTCTCGGCCGCAGGTGGTGCTGACTGACCTCTTGGGGAGAAACCTGCACAATGCTGTCCCCAACATTGATGATGATATTGATTGGGGTACACTGGACAAGGGTGACATCTATGCCATCGACCAAGGTTTGGTGTGTTAGGGGGAGATCGAGATACCGAGCTGGAATTCAAGATAGGTATGTTTCCACTAGGAATTGGCGTCCAGCTAGACCCTCTAATCTGCAACGGTCTACGCGACCCACTACTGGCACCTTGTTCAGCATTTTCCTTGTTCGAAATTCCACCAGGACTAGTGGATTGTCTAGCTGAGTTATCGACACCTTCGTCGTGATAGATATGAAAATCCGAGCGATGGTCGTCATCATCATCATTGTCTTCTTCTTGATCTTCCACTCCTGGCGGATGATCACTATCTGTCAGATCCACGACAGGAATGGGAACTCGGGAGCGAGATCGAGATCTGGAGCGTACCCCATCAGCTGGAGCGGTTGGATCGGTATGTCTTTGAGCTGTTGGCCTTGGCCCCACTGGAGTAGGGCTGTTCGGTGCTCTCTCTCTGAAGCCTGAACTGGGTTGACCGGGCCTTCTCCTCGGAAATCCTGCCCAGCCACGTGCACCTCCACCTCTCAGCATTGGAATTCGTCGTTGGCTTAGCTTTGCAACTCGCCTCTGTGAATCTCGTGTCGCGGCATGCACGTGCTTGTAGTGTTGGCAGCTGGCCCGGGAAGTGAGACTGGGAGGGAATCTCGGCCTCGTAGTGGGCGTGCTTTTCCTGCCCATAGCCTTCTTTACCACGGCAGAGCCGAACAGTTTGAAAATTTCGTATGGTCCAAATGGAGTCCGTTTCTTCCAGGTGCTAAAGGTTCCTGGTGTCCTACAATGTGGAGGAGGTAGGTTTACCAGATCTCGACTGCGTAGACCGTCAGATACGATACCAGGCTCTCGCAGGTCGCGACTAATCAGCCGACTATTTGCAACTTCGTATTTGCGATTCTCTGGGAAAGGACAGTAGACGTAGTCGTAGGCACTGAGGCGGTTCTGACCTCTTGGCCCCGGCCGCTGGAAAGTGGACAGGTCGTTGACGCCCTCAATCTTATGCTCCGAGGCCATTGGCATCTCCTCGTCCTCAATGGGTAGCTGCAAGGCCGCCTCCGTGGCAACAGCAGAACTATCAACAGCCTGCGAATTATCGTCACTCGTAGGCGAGATATCCATGGAGACGCTGTCTTGTGACTCGATATCGTCACCAACTCTGTAATGACCACCCATCACACTTTCATAACCTGTTGGCGATGAAAAGGGTAAAATTTGGGGCGTTGGAAGCCCATTGTAAAAAGAACCTTTCCTGCCCACGCTGGGGAGTAGAGGGGCATAAGGTGAGCTTGTTGGCGACGCTTGAGCTGGTGTATATGGTGGAGCAGTAGCAAGTCCCTCTGGACTGATGGGACCTTGATGACGTTCGACGATAGGATCTCCAGGCTGTTCGGGCGAGGTTTGAAAGCTCGTAGCTGGACTGACCGTCTCGACCAAGCTCAACGCCTCATGCGGTGCAAGATTGGCAGAACTAGGAGCTGTGGAGGCTGTCAGTACAGGACTCTCCTCCAAGATATTGTCGATGTCCACAACGGAAACGCGCTTTGCGCTTGTTGGATTATCCTTCAGCCACGGTGACCCATGTGTAAGACTCTCCGCATCAATTCCTATTTGCTGGTCGAGTTGGTCGAGCACGACTTGGTCATGAGAGTCAGCGGTCCATGCGCCAGCTGCTGCGCCGTTTCGGCGGAAAACCATCGGTCCTCCGGTCAAGTGGTTCAAGCGCATAGCGGCCCAGTGCAATGCGTTCAGTGCTGCCGGCTTCCATCGGTTGTTGTCAGGGAATTCAGTAAGCGCGGACATGGCTGTAGCGGATAGCGGCCTGTTTCCACTCAACCCTCGCAAATGACCAGACTTCGGTTTTGTCTGCGAGTGATGATCATCAATAATCGCACAGTAGTAGCCAACTATGTTCTCAATCTCTCGAGGAATGAAGAAATCAGCTTGATGAGTGCTGAGCTCGAAAAGCTCTCGAATCTCTTTCGTTCTGAAGAAGCTGCTTTCGATGCAGTACTCGGCAGAAGGAAACTTATCTTCGTCGCGTTGCAGAAGCTTGAAGGTCTTGCGCAGGTTGTGCCAGGTCAGATACCAGAGCCTAACGTGTTCTTTGTCGTTTCTTAGGTACAAGGAAGTTTGAAAATGCTTGTGAGCCTTGAGAAGTCGGCGGAAGATAGCATGGATGTTGTGATTGACACATCTGGGCACGAAACACTGCCAGTGCTCATGATTGATGTCTGCGTTGTATCCACGCATAGTGCCACACGCGTAAGTAATCTGCCGACCTAATTTCGAGAATTCGTCCTCAAATCCTATGGATCGCGGGCTGGATTTGGATCTCGCGACCACGTCTGCCGCCTTGTCTGACAAGTAATCCATAATGCGGTCAGTCCATGCCATTTCCAAGTTGTCTCTAGTTGAACAGAGCTCCGCTTGGATGTTGGATGGCAGCATGAGCCTCATGGTTTCAGAATCGCACAGTCGTCTATCTAAGAATCGATGCATGAAGTTACTGTAGATGCCGAGCCTTTCGATGACTCGCTCTGCAGTCCACTCTTGCGAGTAGTCGTTGTCAGCCAGCTCTTCGATTCGAACCTTGCAAGCATGCAAATCCGTAACTAGCGGCGAACAAGACATTGACGACATCGGGACTTCCATGTTCGTCGCAGTCTCGGTCGCATTGTCGGCGTCCGTATCGGTCTCATTGTTGACTTTCATGGGTGCGCCGAGCGAATGCGCAGAGGTATAAGTCGTTCCTTTGCCCTTGGTCCGTGAATTGCGAGCCATTCCTAGATATTTAGTGTGAATAGTACCGGCGACGAGGTAAGCAGCAGAGTTCAGAGCAAGAAACACTGATCAAGCAAGATGCAAAGGGAAGAACAACGACTACGAATGAATGCCTGCAGAAGACACAATGATCCAGCATGACCTGCAATACTGGAACCATTCATGGCTCATGTGGAAGGCCGGATGCAGTACTCACGAACAAAGAGCCATCATTGCGATGCATCGCCAATGGAACATACAGGTACGAGACCATATGATGTCTGTTTGCGGCCAGCGAGACGAGATCCTAGATAAGTCATCCATAGCGCTTGTAAGATTGTGCCCGCAGATGTTGAATAGGTGAGTTTCACGTTCTGACAGTAAGTAGCTCGTAGTAACATGACCGTATCCTGTCCGGACCTTTCTTATGTTCGTATAGAGTGATTAGATAGAAGTGGTCATCAAGCTTGCTGATCCTAATGAGCGTAGCGCGCACAGTAAGCATGGTGGACGGATGGCGACGGGGAATGTGCGATGGTGGCCTGTGCAGCGTCGCTGGTGATGTCCGCTTCTGGCACATTCCTTCGCATAAGGCTCTCTGCTTAATTCCATGCTGTTTTCTTCCCCGAAGCACGCACAACGAAGCGAAATCTGAATGGAATAAGTCCTGGCGTCACGGCAAGAGTCATGGCATTTCATAGTCCGGGTCTGTCGCAATTCTGAGCTTTCCTTGTGATGATTACAGTACCTTTGGTGTTTGTACCTGGGTGGATGAGATGGCGGGATTGCAGGCAGGTTCATCGTGTTTGAAGCCGAATCGTCTTGCTGGCGTTCGCCAAAGTGGATGTAGTTCGTGCATATCCTCGGTTCGCGCATGGCATGGAGATTTGACGATTGGACACGTAGACCATCAGGTAGAGACCGGCTTACAGCGGGAGTGCACGTGCGAAGTGACAGAGCTGGCGAAGCCACAGCACAGCGAGGGCAAGATGCTGGTGAGAGTGATCCTAAGTGGTCTGAGGTGTTGCACCATGCAGAAGGCGCTGACGTAACGGCGAATATGATCGTCAGGGATGGGTCTTGGGCTGAAGGAGTTCATTGGACGGCAAGATCACTGAGACTGTTTCTGGACGTGCTTGTCCTGCAGAAAGTGGAGGAACGGGTGCTCTTGAGGGACAGCAATCGCAGCTGTGGCCGCTGGACACCAGTAGTAGTGTCAAGTTTGTCCGCGTTGCCCCATGATCACCCCGCAAGTAAGGCCCGCTAACCTTCGCCTTGGGCGTGTTAGCGTGTTCTGCCGTGGTCTGTGCACGCCTGGAGTCTATTGCGCTTAAGCACTTTAGAGGGACAGACACAAAGCGTCCTTCACCACCATTTATTTCACACTCTGCACTGCTTCTGCTGAGCTTCTAGACACCGCTACTAGCATAGTTGACGCTTGGTATCTACGTTACTAACAGTCGATTCCACTGTCCCACAAGTCGAACAGTTTCCGTGACGCGGGACAGCTCTCTTTGTCCGCGCGTTTGGCACCCCTCCACCCTCGTCCAGCATTGGAGTCAACACACAGACGATCACTTTCTCTTGAAGACGAGTATTCTGCACTACATATCCTGCAGCGTGGACAGTGTTGCAAAAGCCTTGAGCTCGAGCACTACGCGAACCTCACGGGCTTCAGCCCAGACATAGCCAGCATGGGCGATTCCGACAATGCTGGAGCCCCTCCATCCCCTCCTTCGAGAAGAAAGTCGTTTGTCGAGATGCTGAACCCTCGAGCCTTCGGCAGTGCCTCCTCAGCGACATCGGCCTCACCTTCGATAGCCATCCCTACCTCTCCCGGTGCATCCAACAACGGCAGAAAGAGCATCTCCCTTGCATTGGGTCTTTCAGGCTCTGGCAATGCCCAGGAGTCACCATACAACGCCTACTCGCGGCAGCGTCGAGCAAGCGTCTCGACCTCGTCGGCTGGTGGCTCGCCAGAATTCCGAAACAGCTTCGACGATAATGCAGTCATCGAGGACGACGACAAGGTCGGACCGATGAACTCTCCTCCCAGCCCGTCCTTGGGCCGTAGGCTGAGCTTCGGTGCCCAAGCACTTCGTGATGTGAGGCAGGGTGGAACATCTCCAAGCAACAATGCTGGTAGGCGATCCTCGTCTTATTTATCCACCCTGAGTGAAGATGCAAATCCCGACAACAGACATCGCAAGCCTAACACGCGACCCCAGGGGACGGCCAAGACTGGAGGTAAGAGTCAAGGTCGATCTCCTATCCTATCCAGCCCCGTTGTTCAACTGCACTCAGTCTCTGATTTCAACTACACGGTTCCGCTGTGGTTGGGCAACATGCTGACTACTTGTAGGAGAAGGCTTCAACTGGTCTGAAGCCATGAGGGATCGAAATAAGAGAGCATCGGTTGGGTCGAACCCTTTCTCGCCCGGCCACAGTCGAAGCAAGTCACTCAACGCACCCGGCCCCGAGCCACCGAGAGAAATGCCTACACAGGCTTCGGCACCAGCTGCACCCCCGCCCGGAGCCAAGATCAAAAAGCCTGACCATCTCGGCGAGAGGATGCTCCGTGGTGAATTTATGATGGACTAAAGCAGAATGCAACGTGGGAAATGTACGAATACAAGATTGCCATGAACTATGAAGCGAGATGCCGGATGCTGATGAGTGCTTATGCATGCGAAGGGGAAGGGAACAGGCGCAACATGTGTGAGCTTGCGATTTGCCGTTATTGAATGGGCCGAAACGTGGCTTGCTTCTACCACCAAGATTGTCCTAGTATAGCTATAGCTGGCCAACGCCGAGCGAGAACATTTATCACAACCAGCTGCTTAAGGTCCATTGTCCGACGCTGTGCGGACGCTTTTACGGTTCCTAGCATGCGTTGCATGTTCGTAGGTAGATACCTCGACCGCCGGGGCTCTGGGGGCTGTGTCAGGGCCCACAACGGCACCAGGGTGGATGGGGCTAAGACGTCAACGGTGAGGTCTCGTCTCGGAACGGCTAGAGCTTGGTGCAGCATCGCGACATAACTCATGGTGTAAACACGGTCCCCATAGACTTTTTCGTGTCGACAAGAGCCCTTCAGCAGCATTCACCGATTCCAAGAGTCTTTTGCTTGTGCTGCAACAGTGCGCTGCTGTGCGACTTGAAACGTACAGCGATCGTGTGTGCCGAACATCCAACAATGCTTGTCAACAACATGACCAACTGATCAGAGTCCGAGGTTACCGGTCGTACCTTCCTTGGAGATCCCATTACCTGCTTCTCATCTGCGATTAGCCAGGCGCGATACGGGTCCGCCCAATTGACGAAAATCCCATTCTCCAACGTCGTCCAGTTAATAAACCACGATGGAGAAGACTGTGAAGGGCGCGACGAAGATCAAGGTAGGCAGGCTTCTGGCTTGCGCAGACACGAACCTCTGCTGACACAGGCAGCTAGCAGCGCCGAAGACGAAGTATGTCGAACCCATTCTATCAGCGACGCGTGGGGGAGAGACCGGCGTGGCAGATGTCTTCCATACTCTGCAGCTGCGACTGCGCGATTCGACGTGGACCATCGTGTTCAAGTCGCTCATCGTCGTGCATCTCATGATCCGCGAAGGAGCCCCGGAAGTCACTCTCCGGTTCCTAGCAGACTCGCCGAGAAGACTGGCAATCAGCCAGTTCACCGAAGTGCAGACCCAAGGCATTAGCATCCGGCGCTATTTCGAGTATCTCCTGGAAAGAGTCAAGGCATACCAAGACACCCAGACCGACTACGTTCGCTCTGGCGCTGGCAAGATGCGAAGCTTGACCGTCGACAAAGGCCTCCTGCGTCAGACTGAGGTCGTACAGGCTCAAATCAAGGCACTCCTACAGTGTGATCTGCTGGGAGGCGCTGATCCTGACAACGAGATCTCCACGACCGCCTTCCGCCTGCTTACCATGGACCTGTTGGAGCTGTTTAAAGCCATGAATGAGGGCACCATCAATGTGCTCGAGCACTACTTTGAAATGTCCAAGGTCGATGCTCAACGCGCCCTGAAGATCTACAAGACTTTCGCCCATCAAACGGACCTGGTCGTGAACTACCTCTCCATGGCGCGCCAATACCAGGCCTACACCCGCCTGGAGGTCCCCAAGCTCAAGCACGCTCCAACAACGCTGACCTCCTCACTCGAAGACTACCTCAATGATCCGGACTTCGAAATCAACAAACGGCAATACTTGGCACAACAAGAAGCAAAGAGGACAGGCAAGCCGGTATCAGCTATCGCTCAAGGCAATACCCCGCAGAAAGCTGCACCTGTCACGTCTGTACCAAGACAGCCCCAGTCCCAGCCCCAGCCTCAGCCCTCGAAACCATTTAAAGGTCCAGCTCCAGATCTGATGGACTTCTTCGAATCCATCGAGCAGAACCAGCAACCAATGGCACAGCAGACCTATCCCCAAGACCAGCAAATGACTACAGGCTATGCACAGGCTCAAATCTATGGACAACAACCACAAATGGCTCCACAGCAAACGGGCTACAACCCTTTCATACAAAATTTTGCACAACAGCCGCAACAACAACCCCAGCAACTGGCTCAACCGCAAGCTCTGCAGCCGGACTTCACCGGTGCTGGTTTTGGGGGCTACGGACCCCAACCACCACAACAGACACAAAATTACAGCTTCAGCTCGCCCTTTTCCTCGATACCGGAGAGCAATGCAGTGGAATTTCCGCAGCAAGCGATGCAACCATCCGCGCAGCCGCAAATTTCGCAAGTCTCGTCGCCAACCTCCTTGCAGCCACAGCAGACTGGCACAAATCCATTCAGACAGTCGACGGTACCAACCGGTGGCAGTCAACCCTTCCAGAGCACAGGTATCCAGCGGCAATCGACGAATCCCTTTGCCAAACACAACACTGGCATGCTCCAGAGTCAGCATATACCTCAACCGACATCACCGCCACCAGCCGCATTCGATCAAGAACAACAACCCTTTCAACCACAATTCTTACCAGTACAGCAAGAGCCTGCTGCACAAGCTCTGCAGCCACAGAGGACAGGCACGAACCCTTTCGCGAAGAACAACAGCCTCTCCCCGCCGCCGGCCAGCCCGCTGAAGGTGCATGTGACCGGCAGCACAAATCCCTTCAGGCAGAGCCAGTTCGTGAATCAGCAAACTGGTCAAGGCTGGCAGCATTCAGCCCAAGGGACATTTGGGGGTTTGGATGTGAATGGCGTCCAGACGACTTCGGTGTTTCCAAGACCGGGCGCCCAGCAGCAGACGTAGTGATATCTTTGGAATGCTTTGGCACTATATGACAGGAATTTTACATTGCATGGAAGGTAGACTTATTCGAGGGTGAATGGCATCTCAGGCGCTACATGCAGTTTCATTGTTCGAGCTTGCCTCAGGTTAACATACACCGTGCTTTCCATCCACAATCTGGAGTGTAGCACCTTTCCAAATCCATCCATGACTGACACAAATGGTTGCCTGCTACTTTCTTAGTTACACAAGTGTCCCAAGGGCGCAGACGTCATGTAAGACCATCACTACTGTAGAACTCGGAAGCATTTAAAGCATCACCCACCTGTGGTTATCTCGATTGCATTGAAATCTATCGAGCTGCTTTTCGTGTCTGTGTTCGTGTGTACAACCTATCACGCAGTACGTTGGGGCTTCTCAACCTGAAGGTCCCTGTTATCGGCAGAATCCGTTGCTTGCCGTTTCTGGTTCGACTTCAATCTCAACACAAACCTCGATTCGACCTGACCTGAGGTGTTTGTACAAAACAATCGGAGACATTATCACTGTCAAGCTACTGCAAGATCCTGTCAATCTACAGTAGCTGTAGCTTGCTCGCACATGATGTGTACGGCTCGGCGTTCATGCAGACTACTTGATCTGACTGGTAGCTACTTAACGAACAATGGCAGACTCTGAAGACGCCTATGACGACCACTTATCTATCATCCCATATGACACAAACCGAGAAGTTGTCCTGTAAGTTATGAGCTTACATGCTGGTCTGAAGACACTAATCTTCGAAGCCGCCATGCCGACTCAGTGGTCGTGTTTGACCCTCAATCGAGGCAGCTCATCCTGAGGAATCGCAATCGCGGTATCGAAAAGCCGGCCACAGATACTTGCTGTCCTCAGTGCGGGCGACCATATGACCATAACAGTTCCTCCGCTGTCGACGACGAATACGCCGACGAGCAACAGCCTTCATTCATCAATAATGAATATTTTCGTATGCTAGCCAGCAGCCTGCCCAGCTCGACCCATAGCTCGGCACCGCCGTCCCCACGCAGGCAACTTGCGCAGCCTGTTCGTTCGCCATTGAGTTCAGCTCCGATAGTGCCACCACCAGAGGCAGAGTTCATCGGCAGCTCACCTGCTCCGCCAGATCATGCTCACGGCATTTCAGAATCAGCCTTCGCTCCAAACTATTTCGAAAGGTTCTTCGTTGTGGAGAAGGAATTAGGTAGAGGTGGACGAGGAGTAGTGTTGCTAGTGAGGCATATGCTCGACAATGTGGCTCTAGGACATTTCGCATGCAAGCGTGTACCTGTCGGCGATGACCATGCCTGGCTTGAGAAGGTGTTGGTCGAAGTCCAAGCTCTGCAAAGCCTATCGCACCAGAACCTCGTCTCATACCGCCATGTCTGGCTTCAGGACTACGCCATCAATAGCTTCTCACCTAGCGTACCGTGCGCTTTCATCCTGCAGCAATACTGCAACGGTGGCGACCTACACTCATATGTCTGTGGCCCAGCGCAAGTCCAAGCAACTACGCAAGACCTGAAGGAGCGAATACGCAGGCGGTCCAAAGGAGAAGCAGAAATGCCTCGAAAGCTGAACGAACCCCGCAAGCTCACTTTCGATCAAATCTATTCTTTCTTCCTCGACATAACTGAAGGCCTACGCTTCCTGCATCTCAACGGCTTCATCCACCGAGACCTCAAACCGAGCAATTGTCTACTGCACCGCGTTGGAGGCGAAACACGTGTCCTAGTCAGCGACTTTGGGGAAGTCCAGTACGAAAATGCCATCCGCAAATCAACAGGTGCCACAGGCACGATCTCATACTGTGCTCCAGAAGTGCTCAAGCCAGTCTCTCCTGGAGGCCCACTAGGTAATTTCACATTCAAGTCTGACATCTTCTCCCTTGGCATGATTCTTCACTTTCTCTGCTTTGCAGATCTACCCTATCGCAATGCAAACGTTCTACAAGAAGAGAGTGAGGACCTAGACTCGTTGAGGGACGAGATTATGTCCTGGCTAGGGTTCGACGAGCGAAGGAGAGAACGGCCAGATCTACCGAGCAAGCTGTATGCAGTTCTGAAACAACTTCTGTCAATCCACATTGAGAGCAGGCCCACTGCAGATGAAGTTCGCAATATTGTCAGGATGGGAAACATTGACTTCGCGCCTGAACTTAAGCGGCGGAACTCACAGACCGGCCCAGACGACCTCACGCCCGGCAAACGGATCACAAAGATTGATTCGCCCGGGACAGGCAACTCAAGCAAATCACTCAGTCGGCCGCAGGACATCGATGCGAGGTCTCCCACCCGCCAGACTCAGGTCAGAAGACGTGGTCCGAGAAGTCCTCCGCTTAGCGGTCCCGCAAGCACCTCTACCAGCCCCCGAATGAGCTCGGAAGAGATAGAAAATACCACGAACCACACGGCCCTTATGATGCGAAGGTCATCATCTCAGGGACTTGGTATGATACAGCCGCCACTCCTCAATCCACAACCATACGCCCATGTCTCGAACAGCACGTCACCCGAGTCACCACGAAAACCCACCTCCCCAAGCCCAGAAAGGCAATCGCAGCAACAACAGCAACAGCTCCTTCTACCACCCTCACGGCCTTTAGCCACGTCCCAGAAACTCCGCCACCTCCTCCTACGCCGGATCAGCACCCCATCGGTCGCAATCCTCATCTTCGCCACGAAGTTAATGAGCGTACTGCAGCCGTGCCTAAGTCAGGGGATTCACGGTACAGTGTTTTACGTGACTTTCATACTGGCTGCTGTGGAGTTGGCAACGTTTCCGCATCCGTTGTGGCGAGTGTTTGTGCTGGGGATTTTACATGGTGCGATTCTGTGGTACGCGCATGAACGAGGCTGGTGGTGTAAGGAAGGGTGGGTGTTAGGGAGATAGCGTTGGTGTGTTCGATGAGTAAGATAGTGATTGAGCTAGGAAGTATTTCAACGCGGAGAAGAAAAGGGAAGGGCCGAACAAGCGTTTGTTCTAGCAGCAATGACTCGCTATCGAAGCCGAATCACCTAAGCGTGAGCGAAACCAAATTCCTTCGGCCTCAGCGATGGTCCTGACGCTTGAGCTCTCGATGCTGTCCTTCTCTCGCTTAATCAGAACTTTCAAATCTCCTACATGTCCCACGTCCATTGAGGCGCTCTCGATCCCGCCAGTCCAGGAACATGACTTATACAAGCAACCAGCGGCGATGGCAGATTCCCATAGTGACGAGCACAGCTTAGGCACAAACTCCCTTTGGCACCCCTGGCGTGCCGGTACTCCACCTCGACGGTCGGCTGGGTCGACGGCTCGCCTGCGAAGCCGGCGGGCAGAGGAGCCGGCGCAAGAGCAGAAGTCAGGAATCAGTACACCTGTCGTGACTAGTAAGTAATGTAGGAAAGCTTTGATATGGTCTGGTCTCGTCTGGCTCTGTTCTTGATCAGAATGTATTGTATTGCGTTACATTGCATTGCATTGCTCGCTTTCTCAGCAGCGACAAGTGGCTCATTAACACTATGCAGAGTGAGCAAATTAAGCTATATCTCTCTCTTTCTCTCATCAGAAGAAGAAGAATCGAAAACAGAACATGCTTCGCCAAAGCAATATTTGTACATGGTTCTTTCTCAAGCAGCAGAGGGGTCTCTTCAAACATATCTTCAGGACAGGTAGGTGGCCGGCAGATGGCCGAGAAACGAACAAGGAAACTCGTCAGACTCCAAAGTCGAGTCTGTTGTGTTGTGCTGTGTTTGTGTTGATTCATGCTCGTATCGTCCGGTTCAACGTGCACTTCATTATCGTGATTGGCTCTTCCTTAGGCGAAGAAGATGACCACCTCGCCTCGGTCGTTCCTTTTCAATCGCAGACCTTTCCACAAGTCCTTCTCTTCATCTCGCTTCTCGGAATCTCTGGTGATGTCGCTGTCTTTGTGGTACCTCTTCAACACTTTATTAATGCTGTAGCCCTTGGAGCTGTCTGGGCCCTTTGTGATGTATGCGAGGAAATCGTCGCATTTCCTCCTCAGCCGTTCTTCAGCGCCGAAGACGACCATCTGGTGATCATCTCTTCTAGCTTTTTCGTCGTCACTGTCGGATGACGAGTGTGCAACCCTTGGGTGAGGATGGTACTCGATTGCGTTCTGGGTCGAATGCCTTCCATCCCTCTCACGCGAGACATCGGGACTAGAATCGCCATGGCGCTTCTTGGACCTTGAGGACCGCTCCATGCGCACGTTAGCACTACTCGTTCCGTTGTGGCGCGTGACCTTGTGTTTCTTCCTTTCTCTTTTCTCCCCATCGCGTGATCTTTCCTTCTCTTGCGCGTCAGAGCTGCTTGCGCGTCGACGTGAGGTTGACTTGCCGACGGCGCTCTCTGCATTGGTTGAGAGCGCCCCGTTGATCATAGACATGACCTTTCCTGCTCGTCCCTTGATACTGATGCCTAGGCCGCTGTCGTCGTCTTTCGTTCTTCGTGTTCGTTTCAATGGAGATGGGGGCTCGTGATCGTGGTGCTTGGACGGCTTGACGGGTTTGGTCTTGGCCAGAGCTCGTCGATCTGGATGAACGTCAGGTGAGGAAGGAGGTGATTTCTGTCTACCCCAATCGTCCTCCTCCTTGGTGAGCATGCGCTGCAAGCCCCCAGTCAGACCCGAGTGAACGACGGCTCCGGGTGTATCAACGACCGAGCGGACGACTGTGCCAGGCGCATCGAGCATGTTGGTGTCGCCATGGTCATCTGTTTGAGCTCGTTTCCGCTTCTTCTCGCTGTTGCTGCTCTGTCTGCTGTGGCCTGCAGAGTCCGGCACGGCTCGATCGAGTTTGGACCTTGTTACCTTGGCTGCTGGGGTCATGAAATCTAGAGTGGTGGTGCTCGCGTTGAGATGTGCCGGTCTTGGATTGATAGGCTCGGCGCCGTATGTGAACCCGTTCTCTTGATAACCCTTGCTGTCAAGCTGCTCCTCTTTGCTTCTGTACTCATTTCTGCTCGTTGGCCGACTGGCTCCAAAGAGGCTCGGGGCGCCATTCTTCATGAACATCTCTTCCCTTTCTGTCGCAAACTGTATCTGGGGAGTGTCTGGCTCTTCATCGGGGACAAGGTAGTCGAACACGCTGTCGCGATTCTTCACAGCTGGGGGTGGTGTAGGCACATGAGGAGGGACATCAAATTCCTGTTCGTCTTCGACGGTTGGGTTTCGAGCGACAATGGCATTGTTCTGGCTGGGCTCGAGGATCGAGACCGACTTCCTTTTCGAGGCCTTGTTGGGCTTTTCGCGATACAGATGTCCTTCGTATTTCTGCGCTTCTGTCATACATGACTGTGGTTCCTGGTCAGCATCGAGGTTGGGGGGGTTGGTGGGCACGGTTTCAACATACTGTGTGAGCCCGGTAGCCTGTTCCTGGAAACGTTGTCATGCAATCAATGCAGGTGAAGGGCGCATGGCATTGATTGCGGTGCGAGTCGAGTTTCTTCTTGGTCTGCACGTCACCACAACCCTGTAGACCGAATGTCAATGCTTTGAAGAAATGTATGCGAGGCGCAAACGCTTACCTCACATTGGAAGGAGACCATGTTGGTAGCCTGCAGGCAGGTACGAGGCGGTGAAGGGTATTGACTCGTCGAGCGTCTCAGCAGCAGTGAACAAGCGCACTGGACGGAAGAAGAAAGTCGCAACTGGCTGCTGTTGGATGGATACTGAATACTACTGGGGCAGCAAGACACAAGAGGACCGGCTCCTGTGCAAATGAGAAACAGCGGTGCTGGTGAAGCAGTAAAAGAGTGGATGTCTCATCAATAAGTGAGGCGACGAAGGAGGGGCGGAGGGATGGCACACTTCGAGTGAAGGGAGCACGAGTACTAGAGGGCAGAGGGCATCACGCTCGTCCTGTGGCAGAGGCAGAGTTATCGATTGACTAACTTCACCTAAGTTAGCCCGACGCTTGCATGGATTAGGAGGGCATGCAACACACAAAAATAAAAAGCTTCACCATCCCACATCTGCTCTAGCTCCGTCGCGTAGGCATGAGGCCAACCAATCTCCACCAGAAGATCAACTTGTCTCAGGCCCGAGACGCGCTTCTTCTAAGGGGCTGCTACTGCTGCTGAAAGACTTGAAGGCTTCCCGAGGTCAGATTGGTTTCACCTTACTGGATATGACGTTTCTTCAAAGCTGGGGAAGCTTCGCGACGCGTACTTGTAGTAGGATTGTAGGTAAACCTGATTTCCCCAGTGCTGCACCCACTGCCGTTGCACGAACTGCTTATAGATTCCTGGTCTGTCTTGATGCGAGACACCTTTACGCAAGCCTCCAAGAATCAATGCCACATGGTCACTTGAGCTAAGATTTGAGGTCTATGATGCAACCGTGGTGTTCAGCTGTGGCTGTATGCAAAAGCTAATCCGAGATGGTTGCCATCTTTCTCATTGAATGCGCAATCAACAGATAGTCTTGGGAGATTAAGCGCGGGGAACTGTCGCGCCACAATTATAGCGGCAACGGAACTCAAGGGCGCGCAGCGCAACCATGAGCTGACAAACTTGCTGTAGCCCTATCACCATTGTCCAACATGACAATGATATTGTGTATGTTGCTGGCAAAATGAAGAGATCCAGCCAGACAACGAGAACTCGATTGTAAATCGTGCATCGGCTGAGCAGGTCTCGTGCGAGTAAGCAACCATAGTTGTTTGCACGTCCCACACCCCCAATGAGCGCCATGTCCGATCAGAGTTCATATATCCTTGCAAGACTCCCACCTGATTTGCGCCCCCAGATTCCTGATCACGCAGCGTGTCAAACAGCCGTGAGTCTTGCTGCGGATGCACTTCCGGACCCGATCTTCAACCACAGTCTTCGCGTCTACCTGCTTGCGCGTTGGCTAGCGATCAACGAAGCCAGTGAGTGGGCACAGCAGGACAAATTGCCGCTTCTCTTCGCTGCGTGCATATGCCACGACCTCGGCGCAAGCGACCACTACAATGGGCGTCAGCGGTTCGAAGTCGAAGGCGCGGACGCTGCATCCGTGCACTGTGCGAGTCATGGCTTATCTGCTGAGGATTGCCACAAGGTGTGGTGCGCCATTGCGCTGCACACTTCTGCAGGCATAGCGGAGCGGATCGACCCTTTTACTAGGTTGGTGCGTGTGGCTGTGAAGCTAGATTTCTCTCTTGCAACGCAACATGCACACGGCGCCCAACGTTATGCAGCCGAGATCGAGCTTCTGCTGCCACGTCTCAACGTCGAGAAAGTGCTTGCTGATGCCGTGGTTAAGCAAGCCGCCAAGATTCCTGAAAAGGTGGATGGCATGACCTGGCCTGACTCGGAGAAACACCCCAAGGCTTCCTGGCCAGGCATCTTGCTGCGGGCTCACATTGAAAACCCGAACTATGAGGGTGTGAACCCTGCATTCTAAGTCGAACTGCCGACGCGGATAAGCATGAATTCTCTTCGCATCACATAGCACTATCTCCGTTGCTGGGACTCGGAAAGGTATTATGCTTCCAGATATGTGTGCTTTTCAGAGATGGATAGGGCGGGTATCCAAGGACGCCTCACGGGTCTTCAACTCGAATTAAAATTGGGTATAGTTGTATGTCTATTTGTGTACCTTTGACACTAAGAGAAGCAGCCAAGTAGATGTCTGTCCAGCACATCAGCTCGACTACAGCTGCAGCCTTCTCCCTATTGCTCCAAAGCACAAGCTCGCGCAAAACAATATGCTTGCCAACCATAAAAAGACTCCCACTTTCTCAGATGTTTGTTCGTGGTAGATCTCCGGCACAGGCACGAACTGTGGGTTGATGAGGAGCGACAAAAATGTTCCTCCAACGCTGACGAATAAAGATAACGCAAAACCAGGCTTAGACCGGTCGATGAGGTACCACAGAACAGGGTTTGCCACGGCAAGTGTAAGTGAAACCTGCAGGGTGGATTGCCAGGGGACCTTCCTCTGTGACCTCGTTAGCTCGTTCGTGCTTCTCGTGTTCAGAAGACTTACCAGTGCGAAGGCGATACCCATAAAAGCGCCCACACTTCGGACGGTGGAATACCACATCGGCCCAAGACCGTTGTCCGTCAGGGAGGGTCTTTCCTTGCCAGACTGCGACATGCTAGATAAGCTTCGCAGGCGCTGATGTTGCTGTGTGCGTGTGTCAACTCCGTCTGCTATTGCTTCTCCGTCGTCAAACAACACATCAATCTGAGGAAGAGCATTCCCCAGAAGCACACCCATGATGCCCCAAGCAATCTGGTAGTATAATGAATTGGCGACGCTTGCTGGGACCGGCACGGGAGTAATTCGTGAGGTTTTGTGCAGATGCGTAACAAGTGATCCAAAGCCCATACCGAAACCGAAGAGCATGAGAGTCTGGGCAATGAGTGGCACATAATATTGCCTGAATCCTCTCTTTCGTGTTTTGTGAATCATTGGCCCTCTAGACGGGGCACCGTTGAAAGGAAAGGACGGGGCTTGTAGGGCGGCTCTGATCTTTTGACCATCGGATTCTGCGCTCGGCCTTTCAACAGGCGTCTGAGCACCTGTTCCATACGGTGTATTCAGCTCTCCTCCTTTTGACCCGTCCGTAGCGCTGGAGTAGATGCCCAGCAACGTCGAAGAGGTCAGGTTCAATATCGATCGTGTTCGACTCGGAGGTAGATTTGGGTCAGAACGGTTGCGATTGTTCATCAGTAGCTCTGGATTCTGGGCCTCTGCTGCTGGAGATGGCGGCAGCGATGAGTCTGTGGAAGCAGGTGTCATCTCGAAAGCCCTCCTCGGGGTCGGACGGTGAATGGATGGCATTTCCATCTTGAGAACCAAGCAGATGTCGTGGTGCTTCTAAGAACTGTGAAGTTGTGATCTAACTTCAGCCTAGTGGGAGTGGCAGAAGTAGCACCCAATTCGATTAGGCGACTGCCGAGCCTACTGTCAGTTATTGATAGCGCAGTCGAAGACAGAGCCCGTCAAGTCTGCTGGCTACGATCAAGAGTACAACAGCAGCAGAGAAGAGCAATCAAGTGGTGGTCACACAGGTCGAAACGCACACATGGGGTAGTTGGATGAGGGCCGTCCAGGTGGAGAAGTTGTGTGCTTTCACAGTTGCTGTTTGACACATGAAGCCCGCCCCATGTCAGCAAGCATTGGCCGAGCCAGTCAGCACATCGAGCTCATCAATCATCGAAGTTGTGATCTGGCCATATTCACATGCTTCGAAGACAGGTCAACGTTAAGAGGTCGGCGACACAGCCGACGAGGAGGCAAGAGTGCACATGGAACGACATGGATTCGACTTTCAGGGCCTGCACCTCCCGTGGTGCCCTGCAGTGGCCGTGATCTCATAAGCATAGTGGGGTGGGTCTGGTTGGCCACTCTGCTATGATCACGTGGTCTATAGGTATGACGATCGATGAAAAGAATTTCAGGAGTTACCACAAGCCAAGCGATATACGGCATTGACCTGTTGAGCAGATCAGAACTTCCCATCCAAGCAAGGGTATCAACCAGACGTTAGATCCTGTCGAACGACTACTATTGCCAACAAAATCTCAGCTAGATTCGGGACTTACTTCCATCACTAGCCAGACAAACGACCACCAAGATGGCGCTCACCCAGCAGTTTGATCCGGAAACGGCAGACAACTATGAGGACATGGAGAAGCAATTCGCTGTAAAGGCAGTGCATCACATGACGGTCTACTGGGGCATCCTCGAGAAGATGCCAGGCTCGAAGTTGAGATTGACGCGTATCGATGATGAGATTCTGGAGCACTTCAAGAAGGAATTTCCAGAGTTTGATCCTTCGGATGAAATCAACGAGGACCAGATGAAGAGCAAAGAGGGGAAGGAGAAGTGGAGAAACTTTGTCAACCAGTACGAGAAGAAGGTCGATGACTTCAATTTTGGCACAATGCTGAGAAAGAGTTCCAAGACTGAGTATGGCGAGAAGGAGACCATCTTCGCCGTCAGAATGCAGTTCTATGCTATCGAGATCGCGAGGAATCGTGCCGGTCTGAATGACTGGGTATACGAGCAGGCGCAGCAGGAGAAGCAGAAGTCGTGAATTGCGCACCGCTGACAAGGCCTACGAGAATACGACAGATGTAGTGACGTGCATAGTCAGCACTGCTACGCGCACTCCAGCTTCTCCCAAACCCCGAGCACGGCCGAAATTCATGTAACAAACGATTGGCGTACTGCTTTGCGCCGAGACAAAGCATTCTCTAGAGGCCTCAAAGACTTCTACATGGCAAGCTCGACTTCGACAATATTATACAACTGGCCGTCTTCCTTCCGAGACTACTAGGGTGCTCCTGACAGCTTGATATTCCGCTCGGTGACCAGTACCAGAAATCAACCAAGTGCCTATCCATAGCGAGCGCGAAGACACCGCTCACCACTATTGTGGGTAACGTCGACAGGCTATGACCAAGTGCTAGCGACCGGCATTACTGGTTATCCAGTAACTCGAAACCTTGTGCGACTAGGTAGTTGCGCCTGAAATGCAAGGCAGCTCTTGAGTCGAGGAACAGCATTCCTCTAGACAATACTAAGTCCTTTCTTGGCAGTCCTCGGACTATGCAATCAGCGCTGAAGACTACGTGACTTTTCGTACATACAAAAAGCCATCACCAGTGAAGCAATGAGTAGGACATGTTGCGAGATGCTGGAGAAGGAGAGCCCGTCAAACGAAGGTCTGTTCAGCATGAGGCTCATACAAGCCCCGGAGGTGTCTTCACCTTCAGAATTATCTTCTCGTTTACTCGTGCCTCACACCTACTCTTCCTGGTGCCCGCCTTTCTCCTCGCCGCACTTGCAGGTCTTTTCTTACCTACAATGTCTATACTGGTCGGTCGCTTCCTCAACTCGTTTTCTCAGTATTCAGGCGGCGTAATCGACGGCGATGAGCTGACGCAAGACACTTTGCCAACGCTCTACGCTTTGTTGGGCGTAGGAGTAGGCATTTGGGTCGTAAAAGGTGGATTTTGCTGTGCATGGATTGTATACGGCGAGTCTCAGGCACAGGCGGTGCGCGAGGACTTGTTTTCCGCATTGCTCCTGCGAGACCAGGCATGGTTTGAAGCTCAGAAAGCTGGCGTTGGCACGTTATTGAGTAGGATTCAGACGTATGTGACGGCAGTCCCTGCCTTTTGTAGCTAACCTTGCGCAGACAGGTACGCGACTTCCAGTTAGGAGTTTCGCAACCGCTTGGCCTCGCGACCTTATCCGTCTTTCAATCAATCGCTTCACTTGCAATAGCCTTCTACTACAACTGGAAGCTGACATTGGTCTTGCTTGCTGTGTTTCCAGTCATAGCATTCGCGCTATCCTTTTTATCCAGAGGCTTGCAACAAGCTATCCAGCAACAACAGTCCGAGCTGACCAGCGCTACCAAGCAAGCCAGGAACGCTATTACCAACTTCACTGTACTAAAATGTCACAATGCCCAATCCAGCGAGGCAAGCAAATACGCTGAAATACTCATTACAGTCTCCCGGCACTTTCGAGAACAGACACGTATCGTGGCGGCTCAGACTGGTTTTGCGCGCTTTGCTGCCACCGGCCTACTGGTGCTTGCCTTATTCTTCGGTGACCACCTTATTCACGATGAGAATGCATCTGCCGGCTCCGTAATCATTGCATTCTGGTGCTGCGTCACAGCTTCGAAAAGTTTCAATGACATCTTGACACAAGTCTTAGTGCTTGAGAAGGGCAAAGCTGCTGCTCAGGCGCTCCGTGGCCTGATACAGCAGGTTGATCGTGGCAATAAGCTTCCAGATGGCTCCCATTGCCGGACACTTTCTAACCTGGAAGGCGATATCGAGTTCAAGGAGGTATTTGCCCACGCTCACATTCGCCTCCTCAGACTAAGAGATCTAGGTTGAATTTGCATATCCTGCTCGACCAGATCAGAGAGTGCTCAGAAATGTTACATTTCTTTTCCCTGCCCACGAAACCACGTAAGCGCGTTCGTGCCCTCATACTGGTCCAGATGCTTACCCTGGCAGATTCGTTGTGGGTAAAAGTGGCTCCGGCAAAAGTACACTGAGTACATTACTGCTCAAATTCTATGTCCCATCCAGCGGCAAAGTGACGATTGATGGCAAAGATGTGCAAGGGCTTGACACAAGCTGGCTTCGCAACAACTTTACCCTTGTGCAACAAGACAGCATCCTCTTTGACGGTACGGTATCCGAGAACATCACAATCTGCGACAAAAGCTCCTCGCACACCGCGGCCATCCAGATATCAGAGTGCTTGGCCTTTAGCGAGCTTGAGGACACTATTCAAAGTTTACCACAAGGCATTGACACCAAAGTCGGCAAGGGTGGCATGGGTCTATCCGGCGGACAGAAACAAAGGATTGCTCTTGCTCGCGCTAGGTTACGAGACACGCCTGTGCTGGTTCTTGACGAATCAACGAGCGCGCTGGATGAAACGAGCAAAGTTTGTGTCATGCGTAACATTCGTCAATGGAGGAAGGAGAAAACTACAATCATAATCACCCACGACCTGACTCAGATTCAGTCTGGTGACTTTGTCTACGTGCTAAAAGATGGTGAAGTGGTTACTGAGGGTTATCGGTCAGCCGTGAAAGCGGATCTCGCAGATACTCAAGGCCTCGACATGATATCAAGTCCACTTACGCCGCTTTTGGAAGACACAGTACAACCGATATCCGGAAGAGAAAGAATCATGCATGGTCAGCAGTCTCTACCGATGCGTGCCCACTCGAGCGCTTCCATGAGCTCGTTGGGCAGTACTACGAGCGAATATACGGCAGGCTCGGAGACCAACCTGTTACTGACAGCGGATATTGGACAGAGACTTACCAGGATAGCGCGAACGTCAGTGAGAGCATTGTTAGCACGACGTACACTAGTCAACAGCGAGCACCTGACGGGGATGCGAACTAACGTCACGGATGAAGAGCTTGATCTGGAATATGAGATGTCGCAAGTGTCAAGGACCCGTAAAATGCATGATCGGCTCACGATGGCTCAGTCTATACGGCCACTTACCACCCACCCTACGCTTACAATACGTCCGACATACCAACCGCAGGGTGTCGCACCTCCCCTATCGGTTCGCCCAATCACTATTTGGGATGGTAGCACTCATGTTGCATCCGAGGCTAAAACCCATAATAGTGGCGACGCGATCACCGCCAACAGCAACAAGACTCTTTCATTGCCTCAGATATTGTCGACCGTCTGGCCAGCTCTGACTTCGAGTGACCGTCCGTGGCTCGTGTTAGCCTTTGCGGCCGCTGGAGCCTATGCAGCTGTTCCTTCCGTCTCGGCCTGGATTTCGGTACAAGTATTGCAGACATTCCACCAGCACGACGGCTGGGTACAGGAGGCGAGGAAGTGGTTATTGATACTGGTCGCCATAGGCTTCGCAGACGGCATAGTAGCGTATACTGTACAGTACCTCTTCGAAACCCTCGGTCAAGCGTGGATCACTGCATTACGCCAGAAAGCCTTTACACAAATCATCCTTCAGCCTAAATCATGGGTCGACAGCGACCATTATTCGACTATGGAGATATGCAACATCCTCGACACAGCAGCAGAAGAGGTCCGTGACCTACTGGCGAGGTTCATGTCTTTCGCATTGATCGCTGTCATCATGGTCTCAGTGGCCGTCTTTTGGAGCCTAGCCACCTGCTGGAAGCTCACTTTGGTGGCTCTTGCCTGCGCCCCGGCAATTTATGCTGCTACCAAGGTGTTGAACGTCGTTTCCACTCGTTGGGAGTCTCGCTCGGTCGAAGCTGCCGAGAAGACGTCTGACATCTTTGCCGAAAGCTTTTCAGATGTGCGGACTGTAAGATCTCTGACGCTCGAATCACACTTCCACAAAAAATATGTCCAAGCAGTATCACAAACGTTCGTGACCGGGCAGCATCGGGGTATCTTCATCGGTCTCTGCTTCGGCTTGTCGGACAGTTCGGTGCCCCTCGTCACGGCCTGTATCTTCGCTTACGGTGTAGCTATTACTAAATCCCTGGAATTCACTTCACAGGCCGTCAATACGGTTTGGGCCGTGCTGTTGTTCAGTATGATGGCTGCAAGCAGTGTGCTAGGTTCTATACCACAGATGTCAGCAAGCGTCGATGCTGGAAATCGAATTCTACGACTCAAAAACCTTCCCTTAGATTCGCACGAGTCGAAGTTGGGCGAAAGGCTCGCAGATGGCCATTTCAGCGGCGACATTGAATTCAAGCAAGTCCAGTTCAACTACCCGTCTCGACCAGACGCTACAGTTCTGAGAGATATGGAACTCACAATTCAAGCCGGACGGCATATTGCCGTGGTTGGTCCATCAGGCTGCGGGAAATCTACAATCATCTCGCTGATTCTTGGCCTTTACCCTACCTCCTCCGGAACATTGAAAGTATCTGGCAACAACATTCAAGATCTGGACCTCCCGTCCCTCCGCTCGTTCATTGCCTACGTCCCTCAACAACCAGTGCTATTCCCTGCAACCATCCGCGAAAACATCCTCTACGGCCTCGATACTCACGTCACAAAGGCAAGCGAACATCAAGACCTGATGCACACCGCCGCCCGCGCCGCAGGCATCCACGACTTCATCACCTCACTCCCCTGCGCCTACGACACCCTCGTCGGCGACGGCGGCACAGGTCTCTCTGGCGGCCAAGCCCAACGCATCATCCTCGCGCGTGCATTCGCCCGTCGGCCCAAGATCCTGCTCATGGACGAGCCGACAAGTGCGCTCGATGTCGAGAGTGCGGATGTCATCCGGGAGAGTATCCGACGACTCAAAGGGGTTACGGCAGGAAGTGGCGGTGCAGGACCGACGATCGTGGTTGTTACACATGCAAGAGAGATGATGGAAGGGGCTGATAGAGTCGTTGTGATGGGAAATGGGCATGTCGTTGAGGAAGGATGTTTTGAGGCGTTGATGGGTGGGCGGGGGGAGCTGTGGCGGTTATTAAACGGGGGATGCAAGGGTAGATGAGTAGTTCGTCTTAACCTTCTTGCGTGGAATTTTAGCGACGGAATGCTTCGTTACTTAGACTCTGCCTCCCTACGAGAGAATTAACAAATTCTTTTTGCTTCGAACAATTGTTGTCAACCCAAGTCACCGGGAATGTTTAAGACTCACGCAAGAAAGTGGGGTTGGTATGTATAGGCCGCCGAAGACCTTTTAGTAGGCGACTGATATGGTCATGCTAACGTGCTATCTACTCTTAATCGGCAGAACATCATAGAAAACCGTAGCCTGCCGCCATCCTATCCCGCCCTTCCATTCAGAGCGTTGGTATCTCGAATACCACGATACTGTATCTCACTTCCACCGCCCCTATTCTCCTCCAGCAGCACGCACACACCCCCACGCTACACACTGCACCGATCCAATCACGTCTCACGCGAGCGCTCGCCTCGACCTAGTTAGCGGTTCGGATTGAAACACCATTTGAGGTACTCTGTGTCGACCTGTGCTGGATCAATGTGCTTGGGCACTTTCGGGGGCGTGTTGCGCCGTTCCTCGACTGTCGAGGCCGATGGCAGTGTAAACGTCGAGGTTGGGTTGGTCGGTCGTGGTAGGGGATGTGCTTGCTGCGTTTGCGTCTGCGTGTGTGCTTGCACATCGACGCTCTGGCTGGGTTGGGGATGTACGTTAGCTGGTGTGCCCCTTATTTATTCGGGCACGAGCATATGTAGAAAGTGCTTACTTGTTGGCAGGGCCTTGGATGCTGCTACTACTCTTGTCATATGTCTCTGTCCTCTGCATGTGCTCGGCTGAACTGTGTCCGACTGCGTTTCTTCGTGGTCTCGGTTCGGTGGCTGGATCTTCACCTTGATGCTCGCGCCACTTTCTGCTGGTGTAGCTCTCGTGGTAGATCTCTTTGAGCTGTTCTGCTGTAGGGACTTCTGAGTTTGCTGCTGGTCCATTGGCCGTTCCGCCGCTGGGGCCAACTTCATGAGCGAGCTCGGCGGTGTTCTGGGCAGTAGCATTGTCTGCACCAAGTGTCGATGTGCTGCTTGCGGTGGCTGTAGAAGGTTTGTAGGACTGGATGGTCTTGCTGCGCCTCTTGAGACTTTGATCAATTGCTCCAAGGCCGTCGTCGTTAGCTTGGAAGGGACGGCTGTCACCCATCTGCCTTTCGGACATTATGGCTATGAATATTCCAGCGAAGGTATGTGGTAGAAAAAGAGGAAGCAGAGGCTGACATGTTCCCAATTTCTTATACTGCCTGCTGCCATCGTTGATCGCGGTATCTATGGTAGGCAATGCTTGTTGCGCACAATCGATTGGGCCCGCAAGACAGTTGTGAGCACATGTGGCGTTGCTTGCTGCCATCGTCCATCCTCAGTTATGAGTGCGCTAAGCAAGCTGATTCAGTCAATTGAGTCGGATTTCATCTCGAGTTGCTCCTTGGTGATTAGCAAGGGCGACCTACATATGTAGTCTGCTGTAGATAAAATGACTCCAAAGCCATGAGAACTCTTGACATGACACAGACTTGCGATTACCAAAGACACATATCAACGCGATAGCGCAACGATGCTAGAATGAGGACATTGTGTAGGGGGGGACGTCAAATGCAATTGGTCTATTCTGAAAAATTGATTTTTGACAGTCAGCGCAGACCTTCCGTTTATCGGTCTCAAAACTGATTGTTTCTCCTTCGCTCCAGTCAGAGCCCATTGGAAGCAATCCAGCGCCAGCAATGCATAGTAGTGTTGTGTATCAACATCCATGCACAACGCCAGCCATTTTTGAGTCTTGCAACTCTTGAATCAAGTCGCTCACACAACTTTTGATTGCCTTCTATGAGCCCCATCCGGTACCATTGTTTTCATGTCTTCGTGTCGAAATGTCTATATGTTCATCATGTCCCGAAAGCT
>Ga0066648_10000069_pt1 | contig 63135 bp, 50 predicted proteins | sample CryGeyCG12114_NA_FD_59537 | JGI IMG/M metagenome (GOLD analysis project Ga0066648, IMG submission 59537) | Groundwater microbial communities from aquifer - Crystal Geyser CG19_WC_8/21/14_NA | ecosystem: Environmental > Aquatic > Deep subsurface > Groundwater | place: USA: Utah: Grand County... | reverse complement strand
GATTTCACGGAATGTGCAAAGTCCGAAAATAATAAACAGGAAAGGTGCGGTAGCCCCCGCTCGTAGCAAGCACGTGATCCTTTAGAAAGTTGCTAAGTCAGTAGCGACTGAAATCACTAGTCCTTGTGAGAGAGGTAGAGCTGGCCCGCAAGATTCTAATGTGCTAGGAATAGACTATCGTTCTGTTCTTTAGAGCAGGATTACCGTGACTGAGATCCAGTCACTGCTGACCGCGAGAGCAGGACTGCATCTCCCATCGCCATGTCCGCCACATCTACAATCGAGCTTACTGAAGGCTCGAGGCCTACAGCGCATGAAGGACCTGATTACGGTGATGCGATGATCCCGCCGAGCCTCGAAGTTCTCCCTTCAAGCGCGAAGGTCGAAAAGAAACGCACAACTGCGGTGACTATCACAACCATCGCTGGTGTGACCATGATCAGCACCTTGCTGAACGGCTTGATCACCATCAGCTTACCAGTCATTGCTAGAGAGCTACAGGTCTCGGATGCACTACTTCTATGGTCAGTGACAGCTGTCTAAGTAGCCAGGAAGGCATCATCCCACTGATACTGAACGAGGCCAATTTCTATCTACTCTCTGGCCTGTGGCTGTACACTCATCCTCTCTGGCGCTGTGGCAGATGTGGTCGGAGCAAGGAGCATGTACCTGATTGGTACATTCCTGCAGAGTGTTTGCACCCTCGCTTGCGCTCTGTCAAAGACGGGCATTCAGCTTATCGTATTTCGAGCCCTGGCTGGAATAGCTATTTCTTTTTAACCATTTCTTTTTGCTTGCCTTCAGCCGTGAGTCTGATTACGGCCCTGTTCCCAGCTGGCAGAAGGCGGAATCTCGCGTTCGGAATAATGGGTGGTGGCCAGCATCTCGGCTTCGCTATTGGGCTCGTCGCTGGTGGTGCATTTACGGATACCGTGGGCTGGCAAGGCGGGTTATACCTTGCCACAGGTATCAACTCGGTCTTATTGCTGCTTGCTTTCTTCGGTCTTCCCAAGCTCCGTCGGCAGACGCTACTTACTTTCGCACGATTCAAACACGAGATCGACTGGGTGGGCGCACTCATCTTAAGCACCTCGCTAGCATTGCTGCTCTACGTGTTCGCGTAAGGACTCCGCCAGGCGATTATGAGCGGATAGATACTGACTTGATTCAGGACGTGGACAGGGAATTTGGCGAACATCAGGTCACCAGAAAGTATCTCCTGTCTAGTTCTTGGTGCCGCACTTTTGTCTGCATTCGCGATCTGGGTCCATCGACAGGAGAAACACGGCAATGCAGTGCTTATCCGCAATTTGCTCTGGCGCAACAAGACATTCACCAGCATCTATATCAACGTCTTTCTTATCAATGGGTCTTTCAGCAGTACCGAAACCTTCATCACGTTTCTCTTTCAAGATATCCAAGGTCTTAGCGCAACCGCAGCATCGGTCCGTTTCTTGCCTGAGCCAGTGACAGGGACGGCTATCAACATTTTGATCGGGCTTTTCGTCCACCAACTCCGAGCAAGCTGGGCATTGCAGGTATCATTCGTCGTTTCTGCTCTGTCACCACTTCTGTTAGCCGTCATGCGCGAGGGCTCATCATACTGGAAGTTTGAGTTTCCAGCGGTAGCCCTTGTTCCGATCGCAGCGGATGTGTTGTACACCATATCGCAGCTCATCATCACAGCCGAGTTCGAGCAAAGCACACAGACTCTTGCAGGTGGCGTGGTCAACACAATAGCGCGGATTGGGAAGAGCGTCGGGATTGCCTTTTCAGCAGTCGTTGCAAGCAGCGTCTCTGTGAAAGCGGCCAGCTTGCGTACGTCTCACGAAGACGATCTGCTAACGGGATATCGAGCTGCTTGGTGGTTCAATTTCGCAGCGACTGTAACATGCATCATCGTAACGCTGTGTGGGCTCCGTGGGCTTGGAAGGGTGGGAGTGAAGAGAGACTAAGCGCTTGCGTTGGTAGACAAAGTGATGGTAGCAATGATGAGTAGACATCTTTAGTCGAGATAGCTGTGAACGCGTCTGCGACAGTAACCATTGCTAACCGCTGAGGTGCTCCCGAAGCGTTCATCAGCTCATATAACAAGATATGCGATGCTCCATGACAGCATCAGAAGTCGGTAGGGAGCAGGTTGATTTTCGTCCAGTGAACCCTTGACGAAACAGGCAGACTGTCGATGGTTCTGCCCACAGAGGTGATGCCTCCCTGTAGTACTCAGCCACACTGATAAAAGGTGGGTTCGTCTTTGTTGAAGGAAACTGACTTGAAGACAGCTACACAGAACAGTGTTGAGAAGCGACCTAGGCGCCACAGGCTGTCTAGAAGTGGAGATCGTTGTCGATGCACTGGCACAACTGTCAGCTAACATTCACCACACTAAACGTGGAATGACCAGAGAAACCTCTTTTTGGAAAAGATTGCGACAGCGATATCCGCTCAAGACATGAGTAATCAAGATCGAGAATCCACAACTTGAAGCTCAGAAATAAGCGTACCGTATCTTGGCTGAGGGCGGCTGATGCCTGAACACGAGCTTCGCGATCTTACGTCCGTAATTGAGCGGGGCCGACGGCTAATCCCTACCGGCCGCTAATCTGGCCATAATCGAGAACTTGGCACCTTGCCCAAATCTGGTGCATTCGCGCGACACCATCGTCACTTCCAACCATGACCCTCCGCTCGCATCGCAGCAACACATGACAATCTGTTCCTGACTACTAACGCCCCTGTACTTGTGCGACGCGCCCAATGTTTGACTTTGCAACCACATGCTTCCCCCAGGCGCGTCTTCACTTTCACGTTGTTGACCCATACTGCGGCATACCTTGTACTACTGTTGAGGCTTAGCGAAATGCACGGGACAACTCATTGCTCATTAATGTCTGCCTTGGCCCTGCCAAGCACTCGCGAATGTTGGGCTTACGGACGAAGGGTGGTGGGCGACGTATGTATCTGTCAAGATGCTGCAATGACTACTCAGATTAGATGGTTAACATAGCATAAAATAACTGACCATCGCCCTTCATTCTACGAAGCCCATAAAGACTACTACCCACCGGTCCCGCACCTACCGTCTCACAGCGAACAGACTTACTTTATACGGTTTTGACCACAGAGCAAGAACTTACCCAGCAATCAACTGCCATATCCACACAACACGATGTCCACCCCATACACGATTACCAACATCGATGGCAGCCCCTATGTCCTTTATCCCGACGGAACAGCTTACTCGGCCGGCGGCGCAGCAGACGCTAACTGTACTGTTTCTGTCTGTCCTGCTGTGCTCTCTGTCTATGGGTACCGGCCCACCCTCCCGGCCAGCATCGCTCTGATAGCACTCTACGGTCTCTGCGCCTTGATTCAAGTTGTCATGGGCTGGCGCTACAAGACATGGGGCTTCATGGCTGCTATGCTACTAGGCTGTGCCGATGAGATCCTTGGCTATGCCGGTCGCATCCTGTACTATCAGAACCCGTGGGGACAAACTGGATTCCTCATGCAGATTGGTGTGTCATCCTCCATAATATACACCTTGCACACGAGACCACATACTAACAATGGCCAGTACTCATTACCATGGGTCCGGTCTTCTTCTGCGCCGCAGTTTACGTGATGATCTACAAGATGTATGTCCCACCCACGCATCCTCTCATGCACACGACATACTAACACTCCACAGCATCCACTACATCGACCCCAGCATAGCCCGCTTCAATCCCCGCCTATTCTACTGGGCCTTCCTGGCATGCGATTGCATAGCCTTGACCCTCCAAGCCATTGGCGGCGCAATGTCCTCAATGTCGAACGGGTCGTCACAAGTAGGCGTTAACATCGCGCTCGCGGGTCTTGGATTCCAGGTCGCAACACTCACGTGTTTCTGCATCGTGGTCGCGGACTACGCTATTCGAGCACGACATATCGTCGCCAAGCACGGTTTGAACAGGAAGTTCAAGGTGTTCGCAGCTTTCTTGAGCCTTGCGATCCTGACCATCTTCATCCGGTGCTGTTATCGGGTGTTTGAACTAAGCGAAGGGTACTCCTCTTCTAGCGAGGCGTTGAGAGATGAGCCGCTATTCATCGGGCTTGAGAGTGTGATGGTCATCATCGCGGCTTATGCACTGATCGTTGCGCACCCTGGACCAGTGTTCAATCGGGGCGATAGTGGGCCGGCTGAGCAGGAGAGGATGGCTGGTGGGGAGAAGACAACGGTAGCTTTGGATGCTAACTCAGGGTCTGAGTAGTCAATGCTATCAACTGCATAGCCGGTTGTCTGTGGGTTCTAGATTATGTTCCTGGAAAGCGATGGTGCAGGCACGGAATTGAGAGGATGTTACATTGTTCGACTTAAGAGATACCACTATTCGCAGATAACTCATTTGTTGTTGGCTTCTACCTACTAACGACCGAGAATTATCTGAACCAAATAACATGACCTTTGAACCTACCGCTCACAAAAATTAGCGTAACACCGCAGGAACTACAGCTAGCGTCAGCAATCTATTTATTCACTCGAGCGTGCTTCCGAACACAACAAGCGTCTGGTATGCCATCACTTCCCCTGTAAAACTCGTAATCAATTCTACATCCGAAAAAAGAAATAGACAGTTTCTAGCGCAACTAGGGCAAGTTCCCCGAACATGGCGCATACCTAGCTTTTTTGTTCTCCTATCACTACACCGTCGTCGCCATCCACTGATCTGAGAGCAGCAAAAGGGCAAAAAGATAGCTGCTTCCTACTGGAATCGAACCAGTGATCTCATCATCAACTGAGAATATTTACTAGTGATGCGCTTTACCACTAAGCCAAGGAAGCGGTTGGAAGTGTGTGTCTGAAACAGACGTGGTGTGGGGTTAAGTTCGTTTCGTATAGTATATATTACTTGTGATATACTCCGCCCTACAGCTCTGACGATCACGACAGGTTCTCGCCTCCGCCTGTCCAAGCACATCGTCTCAGTAGAGCTAGCAGAGTTCAAGTCACTTTTCGTATATTGATTCATTCATTCACGTTCATAACTCTATATCCTTCACGCTCATCATAGTATCGCTAAAGCTCGCTACTTTTGACTTTTTTTCTGTCTCATAATTTCATGAATCGTCAATGTCTTAGGAAGAATACACAGAGGTCGAATACCACACGCAACTTGAAGGGTATCTTGGAATGATTGCAAAGCACCGCCGCAATACCGACTGGAATAATCAGAGAGGAGCAGGATAAAGGTGCATTGAACATCTCCTCGTTTGCAATGTCGATCAGGACTCGTTGGCGTGCCCTGGCGGACCGTAATGTCGAAACTTTGGTGATGGTCCAGCAGGCGCTGGAGTGGAATTGCCATTCATATGAGGGGGTGGTGGCTGACTGGTTCGCCGCTGCTGCTGTTGGCCTTGTGGTGGCGGCGGAATAGAAGGGTGATTTTGTGGTGGCGGCGGTCCCTGATACAGTGGCTGAGGTGGTGCTTGCCTCGAGAACTCCTGTATTCCCGGCAACGGCTGCTGAAACCGGCGTTTGTCCAAGTGCGCGCAAAGGACCATATCACTCTGGCCCATTGGCTGCCATTTGACATCAGTGAGTCGTGTCTGGATAGGTTGCCCACCCTCGTAACATGTCTCGGGTGATACCTGGACTCCGTTCTGGCCGAAGAACGTTGGTGCGATGGTGATGATGACCGAGTCAACACAGTTGGCGTATCTCGGCTTCAGTAGTTCTGAAAGGACTTTTCCACCACCTTCGATCATAATACTTCTGATTCCCTCTCTATGGAAAATCGAGAAGAGTGCTTCCCAGTCCAGACCATGCTCGGGGTGGATTTCATTGATCTGTAAGAATTCACCACCGTGCGCTTTGAGCGTTGCCACCGCGTGGGGCTGAAGCTGAATGCCGGGGCCAACCACAATCCACGGGCCCAGTGCTTTCCCTTCAGACGCTGCTCGAAGCAGTCGCATGTTGCGGTTAATGGGTAGTCGCGCGTGTGGGTCGATGATGATGGGTCGTGGTTGCAGTTCACGATCTTTTCCACCAAAACCACCGGCGCCAGCCAACCTGCAATTCAGGCCTGGGTCGTCCGACAGAGCAGTCTTCACGCCAATCAGAATTGCATCGTGCTGGCTGCGTAGAAAGTGTGTCATAGCTTTGGTTTCGGGTCCAGAGATAGTGGTCTGTACGCCAGGCAGCAGTGCTATGCGACTGTCTAAGCTTGTCGCCCATGTCAAAGTAATATGAGGCCGGTGTTGGCTGACAAGCGGGTGGGACGCATGTGGCAGGTAGGGTCGAAGAAAGTCCTTTGCGATCTCGGGATAGTTCAAGGTACCCGGTGCGGTGGCAGGTGCGGTAGCAGGTGACGGCTGGAGTGGATGTGAGGACAAAGGCGGGGCTGGCTTATGTGGTCGAGCTTCGACGTTCTTTGGCGTACCTGGAGCACTGGCCGCGGGTCTCTGGCGTGGCCCACTACGCTGCTGACTGTAACCTGTATGTGCCTTCAAGACGACGGTCATGTTCTGTTGCCTCCAAGGATACTGTACGTTCCTGACATCTGAGATCTTCATGAACTTCCCGCCGGCGTCATCCATCTTCTCGGGCTCTTCCTGCATCTTCCAGAAGATCGAACCAGGCAAGAAACCTCGGTTCGCTTCGCGGCGGGCAACATCCATGATAGCGGTGTTTCGCTTGTTCGCATCCATGTAGTCGAGATCGTGAGAGTGCTCGTCCGCCGAGCCAACAGCGCGGGCAACCTTGACCTTCTTGACAGGGCTTTCGACATAGGTGACTTTGATCAGCATGCCACATGTCTTCTCTTCCCTCTTGCGCTTGCGACGCTGCTGTTTGCCCTCGGCTGGGGCCTTTGGTGTTGGGGTCTTGATTTGGCCAGCCTGCTTCAGCCTACAGCAGAATATCTCGGTTGTGCCTTCGCTATCGGGCTGGATCTCCCCCAGTCGATTTTTCCTCCACACGTTGTCTACGAAAGGGAAATAGTCTTCGAAATCTTTGGCCGACAGTTCAAGCTCGCTCTCCACGTCGAAGAGCATCTGGCGCACGTTGGCGAGGTCAGGCGGGTTCGAAAAGAGACTGTAACCGGTATTCAGCTCTTCGGTGTAGGTTCCTTCATGGTCTTGGCCTTTTTCCGGCTTTGCATGGAGACCTGGAGAGCTGACGGGTCTCTCGCCATCTTGATGGATCTCGCTGTTGTCGTCGCTGTGCTCGTCGAGTCTGCTCTCTTCGGGGTCGGGCGCAGCTTCTTTCTGATTTGGCGCCTGAAGCAGGGACGTCATGCTGCCAGCCGCCTTCGACCTGTCGCGTGGCTGGCTGGTGAGGACAACGTCAAGCGTGCTCTCAAGATTGTAATCACGCGTCTGATCCTGGGTAGTGACTCGAGGTTTTCGGGTTTGTGAACATTGAACGGGCTGCGACGGTGGTCACAGTTTTCTTCGCTGACTGGTGGTGAGTTATTGCGATTCTGTGAGGCAGGTGCCACGCCGGTCTCTGGCAGGCGGGCGCACGTACGAAGAGTGGTAGAATGCAGTTACGTGTCAGCGGATGATGAGCGACTAGTGACTAGCTTCTAGCTTGAAGCAAAGTGAAAGTCAATCTGCACATGAAACTGGAGCCTCTTTTTCAAGCGTAAATCATGATCCACCCAGGCAACGCTTATGCAAGGGCACGAGAACACGGCGCGCTATGGGTAGCTTAAACGAGATGGCGTCAGTCTGAGCATGTCTCCGACGCAATGCAATGCACAGAAGCTTATGGTTGCTACATCGTGTCACCCTGGACTGACTTGCTGCTACACTTGTGCAAATCTTGCAACTTAGCACCACGCGTAGTGCGAAGGGGTATCGCTTCCTGATTCGCTGGCTCCCTCGAGCCTACGGCGGACATACGACATCAGCAAGCCATTCGTGGTATCCAAGCTTCGCTCTAAACCCTCTATTCTGCGCCTGCCTTCCAGCTGCCTGCCGTAAATCAAGCCTGCCCGTCCTGTGTTGATGAGCTTACCGTCTGCTAGTATACCGTGTGCGACTTGGCGTGCGGCTCCTCGATCGACTCCTGCTTCGACTGTAACTGCTATATGAGCTGTAGCTAGGGCTCCTTCTACGTCTCCGAGGTGGACTTCGAGCCACTGGTGCCCTGCGTCGTGGTGGAGTACGCGATGGTGACCGTGAGTCTGAGTATGAGCGCTCTCTACGTCGTGGCGGCGACGGTGACCGGCTGTAGTCCCTTCCGTTCCTTCTTGGATCGTCCCAGTCCATCCGCCTACCACCATAACCTCCTCGCCGTGGCGGTGGACTCCTCTGATGAACCGACGGAGGCCCTCGAGGAGGACCGCCGTATCGCGAGGGAGGGTACGGTGGCCGACTGCTTTTGATGGGAGGAGGTGACCTTGAGAATGCTCGCCGTGGCAAGACTATGCTGACAGTGATGACTGCCCCGTCAAGTTGAGCTTCATGCATATGGGCTATTGCTGATTCCGGACCTGCTGCGCTATCGTACACAATGTACGCTGTTCCACGGTTGGTCATGAACTGGCGATTCATGGGCAGGTCGATCGACTGGATGCGACCGTACGAGCCGAAGATCTCTTGCAAGTGTGCTTCAGTGACGTTCCTCGTCAGCTTTTCCACCACGATCTTGGAGCTTTGAGCTCGTCTGCCGCGGCTTGGACTTCTGCTGTGGCTTCTGTCCCTGTATGATCTTCTGCCGTCACGACTTGGGCTGCGCGATCTGGTACGGCTTCTGTCTCTGTCTCCTCCATTCCTGTAATCCCGTGGTTCAGGTGTTCGAGATCGTGACGCGGAGGGAGAGCGTTCTCGGGCTAGACGCGACCTAGACCTTGATGTCGATCTTCTGGGCGATCTCGATTGGTTTTGCGCGGGTGAAGAGGCTCTCCTGGCGACTCGTGGTGTATGCGACCGACTGCGTGATCGACCTCGAGAGGAAGATCTGGGAGACACCATAGTATGACAATACAGTGCGGATCTCGACAGTCGATACTGCTTCAAGTGATTTGCTACTGTTGAACAGTGGCACAGCGCAATCAGTTCTCAATCTGCGATGGTGGGGGTTGTACTAGGCAGTAGTTGCGAAATGTATTGGACTGTACGCGATTGCTACTGCTTGCAGCATCAGCGACAGAGGGCAAGTCGCCTGACAGCCTTGCTACCTTCGCCTATCTGTCACCGTTTGCCATGTTTGCCTCTTCTGGACTGCCAAGGCCAGCCCATATCATGCTGCAGCAGATCTTCTCACCGAGACGTGGGAGGTCATTCCGACAATCCCGAAGAGCTCTCCGCGTCGATGGCACCCAGCATATCAGATGGGCGGGGTATCTGCCCTTGCTCTTCAACAATTCACCAGATCTACCGACTACCCTGAGAGTCTGAGTTTACTCCCCAACTGATTGACGTAAGTAGAGCCGGCGCCCAGGAATAAAATTTGCAAGATATGTTCCCCTCGTATATCTACCAGTGCTCTGGCTCTGCTGCTCCCCATCCCTCGAGCCAGGGGCTTCAAAGAGCATAAGAACATATTGTTGGTTCCTTCACACGTGCGAGGAGCGCCACAGAAAGATGTCCATCCTAACATATCGCAAACCGCAATCGTTTGGGAGGAGAGCTAGCTCGTCATCGACGTTCTCTGCCGACAATGTCAGGGCTGCCGCCAACCGCATCGAGACCGTGCTGTTCGAGGATCTACCTGAATGCTTCCAAGACAACCCCTACATACGCTCGGGCTACCGCAAGATCGACCATTCGACAGTATCATGCCTTCACTCCTGCACGACTTTACACAACGAGACTGTGAACATATATACACATCTGGTCCCGGCCGTCTTCCTTGCCGTGTTCTCAATCTTCGTACAAGCCAGGATCACCCAACATTTCCCCGAAGCGACTGCACTGGACCGCATCGTTATTGGCTCCAATGTCTTGGCTGCAATTGTGACTTTCGGCCTCTCTGCATCCTACCATACCTTGATGAGTCACTCTCCACACGTATCCCGTCTATGGTTACGTATTGACTACACGGGTATCTTAGTCTTAATCCTTGGCAGCTTCTTTTCTGGTATTTATGTTGGCTTCTACTGCCTGCCTACACCAAGGACGATATATTGGACCATGATTGTCATCCTAAGTCTGGCTACCGCGACGCTGGTACTCCATCCTGGACTACAGAGCCATAAGTATAGGTCTATCAAGGCGTATGCTTTCGTAGCGACTGCTCTGACCGGTTTCGCACCCATCGGGCATGGTATTTACCTCTACGGCTGGGAGGAAATGTGGGTTCGTTCAGGTATGCCATACTATCTCTTGGAAGGCATCATCTATGGTGCTGGAGCGTTCTTCTTCATCACACGCGTACCGGAATCTATCTGGCCTGGGTCGTTTGATATCTGGTGGTCATCGCATCAGATTTTTCATTTGTTGGTGGTGGTGGCGGCAGCAACACACATGTGGGGCGTATGGCAGGCTTTTTCTTGGAACTACGAGCACTCCAGGACATGCGCTGTCCCATACTGATCCAAAATCTGAACTGCATGAGTAGGAGGACGAGGTAAGGGTCAAGTTATGAAATACTGAAGCCAGAGAGGTTATCTGAAGAAACGGCGACGAGGGTCCTCCATGTAGACTGCATGCGGGGCCGGTGCGCCTGACACCCATAGACCGATAAAACGTTGTCATCAGCTAGCATTCATTCCCCTGTGCTTTGTCCTTGTAATAGATAGGCTTCTCTACGCGCAGAGGTTAGTGCCGAGAGCGCTGATCTGCAATTCTTGTTTTGCAGACCCGCCGTAGCAAAACACGCCAAATCGTTCCTTCTGTACTAACGCTTCTTCCGACGCGTCTTCTCACTGCACTTCTCAGTGCGTCACATTCGACGGTCACTAATCGACCACCATGCAAACACCATGGCCCGACCAAATGGATTCTCGCATCGTCGAGACCTCCAGCCACCAACATCTTCAATGCTCGCCACACATGTCATGAACGGAGCCGCACGGCCAAACATAAGTCGTGCTGATTTTGCATGTTTGCTTCAAGAATCACTAGGCACTGATGATGAAGGACACTCGAACATTGGCAAAGATGCGGCTGTGAACTTCAAGCTTGTCTCTGTGATCGTTCAGATAGGCATTGAGCCTCTGATCTCCGTACAAGACAATGACCCTTTCCAGAAGCAGATCGATCAAGGTAGGAATGCATCAGAGCTGAAGTGCTGTCTAGATATCATCATTCTGGTTTTGCAGCAGACGCCAAAAATCATATTCCACGATGCAGGCCCAGCAGATGTGGCGCGGCGCGATACCTTACCGGTCTATGCCTGGCTTCTGACGGTTGTATTATCAACCGTGGCTCGAGCCCGTGATGTCGAGGTTCGCAATCGATGTGGAGACATCTTACAAGCTTGCCTCAACATCGACGAGAACTCCTCGTATGGCAGCTGTGGCCCAGTGTTGGACCTGATTCGAGAGGTCGTTGCTGGTAAGCATGCTGTCTACCCTTGTTATTAGCCGCTAACTTCTTAAGCACTTTCCAACGAGATTTCCTCGACCTCAGGCTCACCACCTGTTCAGGATATCTCGAACGGTATTGATCATGCGACCAGAGCCACATCCAGATCACAATACTGCGAGAAGGTTATGAGACGGACCACAATTCACCAGATCGAGGGTTACATTGAGGCCGTGTCGTTTACGGTGCAAGCATTGTTGCGTCGATCACTCCCGCGAACCGTGGTCATCCAGCTGAAGAAACACTCCAATCTTCTCGAAAATGCTGCTCAACGAACACAATTTTCTGAGTCGAGTAAACATCAGCTTGAGGTATGCTAATGACGTCCACCTTGAGTGAGCGCAAGGCTGATCTAAACAGACACTGAAATCACGGATGGCTGGCCTTGCCCTAACACCGGCGCCAGGTGTTGGCTGCCAGCACGCGCAAGTTCACAATGAGTTCCCTGACAGTGATAGAGCTCGAAAGCGGGCACGATTGAGCAGCAATGACGACGGAACAGATGCGGTCACCGATGTAGTGGCGGCTGTGACATTTACTCTGACAGAAAAGCTGACAGGCAGAGCAGTACCTGACCTTGATAGTTTGGCGAAGACTTCCTCGTCGCGTTTTCGGCGGAGCTCAGGACATGATCAATGTGCTGCTATCGCCGAGCTTGGTATCGCAGCTTGTCAGCTCGCTTCTGCCTCATTTTCACCTACTTGTGATATCTGCGACAACAGTGACGCTATGGACGACCAGAAGAACTCAGAAAAGATAGAGCGGCTCCTGGACACCCTGGAGACGTTGCAACCACATATTGAACGAGGGGAAACTGTGCTTCTAGCGGCATTGGAAGCTTACCGCAGGGTGCTCAACCATGTACAGTCAGCCCTGCGTCTGTCTCTCAACAACGGAGCAGCTGGCAAAACTACTTTGAGATCACTCAGTTCCACCACTCGCGACATACGATTGAAAGCTGCGAGGCTTCTGCGATCATTTGTGCGTGAGTTGCCATCTGATCAATCCTCGACGAGCAAAAGCAACCGCATCACTGCTTTGGAGTATCTCCAGTCTTTATGGCAGAGAGGCAGTGCTCGTTCACAGGAAGCGGTCATCCTCGGTCTAACGAGCATTGCAGAAGTCGCAGGCGACGATGAGCTTAACATCATCTTGCTGCGGCTGATTGAGTATCTTGGACATCCAAACCCCTACATTTCTGCTTTGGTGGCTTCAGAGTTGATGCAATTGACGCGCGTCTTGCAGACGAATATGCAAGGTCTGTTGCGGCCTTTCTGGAGGACTATCAGTGTGGTAGTCGTCAAGCACATGACTTCCCGACCCGTCGTTGCTCAGCAGCTCTGCGACTTATGCGGCATGGAGGTGACTGGCCTACTGCAAATGATCGAAGAAGACTCTTTGCCATACCTGGTGCTGCACGGCCAGAAAGATCTCATTCAGAGGATCGCTTCCTCCAACAGCTCACCCATGAATGCATTCGAGGTATGCGTCAGGTCCAACAATCTTCCAAAGATACTTGCTACACTTCTTGCGCGAGGTTATCCGGACCCTGAAGACACGATAATGAGGATGCTGATGCGGATCTCGAGTGACTTTGGAGAGCAAGACCTCAGTGGGTGGCTGGGAATAGATCTTAGCAGCATAGCCTGCGAATTGCTCAAAGCCGTCAAGGATGCTGGCAATAGCAAGGAGTCCAGCGTCCTGCAAGGCTTGCAAGTACTTGCCCAACTAGCATACCGGAAACCGGCCAGCGGAAGCGGAGGACGTCGAAGTGACCTTGTGTCCACCTTTTTGGAATCCAATTCCTTAGAGATTGTGACAATCTTTACCAACAAGTTCGACGACCCTAAAGCTAGGGAGCTGAATGTAGAACGTCGCAGGTGTCTGTTTGCGCTCGCACAGGTCGTGAAGCTTGGAAAGAACCGTCTCAATATGGTTATTCCACAAATCTGTGCATGCTTACGCTCAGCCATGTCTGACCGTGAGTTGCGCGATGCTGCGTATCTGGCATGGTCTACAGTTATCTCCTCCGTAGGTGAGGACGAACTGGTCGATCTTCTTGAGCAAACGTTCGCAATTACTGTACAGTACTGGGCAAGCCTGAGCATTGAAGCGCAACAGGCAGGCCACGCCACTATCTCGCAACTCCTCGTCAAGCAACAGTCAGCACTTCGAGAACGAATTCAACTTCTTCCATCGCTCAAGGACATCCCACACCTGGCCGATGTTGAGAAGGAGCTCGCCACCCTGAGGCAGCAACAGGATGAGCTCAACGTGCTCACGAATTACGTTGCACGACTAAAAGACGAGACGCTAGTAGTTGTACAGCTTGCTTTGAGGGAGCTGGTCGAGACCCTACGGAGTAAGAACGAGTTCGTGCAAAGATCAGTGACGCGTGAGCAGCCAGATCCTATCATGGCTGAGCTCATACGTGTCATTTTAGATTCTGCTGTCAAATTTGGCCGGGATGAGCAGGTTGTCCTCCATGCTTCACAGTGTTTGGGTGCGATTGGGAAGGTGGACTCGAGTAGAATTGACTCCAGCCGCGAAAAGGTATCGATGGTTGTGCTCTCGAATTTTGCTATTGGAGCGGAGACCACGGCGTTCCTTCTGTTCTTCATGGATAATGTGGTGATCAAAGAGTATGTGTCCGCCTCCAGCCTGCGAGCCAAAGCGTTCTTGGGCTGGGCTTTGCAAGAGCTACTTGAGGTTAGTGGCATGACACCCGAGGTTGGCTCACGGACTCGAGTAGGTGGCTTCAGTGGTAAAGATCGTCAATGGCTGGACTTGCCTGAAGAAACGCGCCTCATTCTGACGCCTTTCCTGGCGTCGAGATTTCGAGCACCCAAACCAAAACCGGGGGCCCCATGTACGTATCCAATTTTCCAGCCAGGTCTTAGCTTCGAGCAGTGGCTGACTAAGTTGGTATTGGACCTATTGAGCAAGGGACCGAGCCAAAACGTGAAGTTTGTGTTCGGGATCTTCTACAGAATGGTTGACTTCAGTCCCGGCACTGCGATATCGTCCTTTCTATTACCGTACGCCGCGCTCAACCTGCTGCTTAGTGGAACAGCGAAGGAACAGCAAGAGCTACGCGAGGAGACCTTGTGCATCCTCCAGCACCCCTATCTCACCCTCGACAGTTCGGTGCAAGAGACAGTTCGGCAATGCAGCCAGGCCATCTTCGATATGATTGACTATTTATCGAAATGGCTTCAAGACAAGAAAAGGTGGTTCTCCAATGCACAGGCCCGCGCTGAACGTGGTTTACGAGACCCTGGTTTGGATACTGCTACGCCACAGATCGAGGCTGTCGAAGACTTGCTCCGGTCGATACCACCAGAAATCATCACGCAACGATCTATCGAATGCAAATCATATACTCGAGCATTGCTCCACTGGGACGAATACATCCACAACAAGAAGGATCCCACAGACGATGATTACCGAAGACTCCAGAGCATCTACGCGCAGATAGATGAACCGGATGGTATCGAGGGCATCTCGTCCTGCATGCATGTTCTGAACGCCGAGTCACAGATTCTTGAACACCGCAAAGCCGGACGTTGGCAAGCTGTGCAGAACTGGTACGAGATGCAGATGACTGTACAACCAGACGACCTCGATGTTCAGATCAACCTTTTACATGCGTTGAGAGAATCGGGGCAGCACGACGTTCTCTTGCATCACTTTGGCGGCATTACCGAAAGGACCACAGATATCGATCATAGGCTGTTGCCGTTCGCTACTGAGGCAGCGTGGGCAACAGCACAATTTGGCGCGCTATCTCGCTTTGTAGGCGGCGCAGAGACTGCCGACTTCAGTCTGTGTATAGGCTCGAACCTGCTTAAGTTGCATTCGGGTGTTGACCTGGAAGAGTTGTGGTTGACATCAGCAAAAGAGTTGACATACACCTCCACGTCTTCAATCTCTGCCAGCACCGATACCCTCTTGAAGATGCACGTGGCCGAGGATCTTCGGCTGATGACGAGCTCGACACTAGAAAACAAAGGTGCATTACTTGATGTCCTCTCGAAACGTCTGGCTGTCCTAGGCACCGACGTGGCGGCGAAACACCATGTGCTAAATGTGCAACGAGCGGTGATGCATCTCCGCAAGGATGTCTTCAGTAACGATGACATTGCAGCCTCCTGGCTTACAACTGCAAAGCTAGCCAGAAAGGCGCGAGTGCTGAACCAAGCATTAGACGCCGTCTTACGGGCTGCAACTGTGGGTGACCAGTCGGTCGTCATCGAGCAAGCGAAATTGATGTGGCTTGAGGGCCGTCACCGTAAGGCGATCAAGACACTGGAAAGTGCTATTGATTCAGGCGCCTTCAAGGCACACACCTATATTGCCGACAAGGACTCAATGCTTTCCCGTCCGGACAATCAGGAACAGAACAATTTGATCGCCAAAGCTTACGTCTTGCTGGGCAAGTGGCTCGATCGAGCTGGGCAGACACAGTCCGAGGTCATCATTAAGACATTTCGCAAGTCTACGAGACAGAATCTAAGCTGGGAAAGTGGCTGGTATCATCTCGGTCGACACTATAGTCGCATCCTCGAATCCGAGAGACAGAAGCCGCCTGGTAAAGAGAGTCAGTCGTTCTTGGCTGGCGAAGCAGCGAAGACAGTAATCGACAATTTCTTGAAAGCGTTGGCATGTGGCAATAAGTATCTGTTCCAAACACTGCCCAAAATGCTGACGTTATGGTTCGAGCTTGTGTCTAACCCTGATCTAGAACAAGATTCGAGGAGAGGCAACAGCAAGTTTCACGAGCACTTGGCTGCGCAGCGAAAAAAGGTCATCACGGAAACCAATGCTTCCGTCAAGAAGTATGTCGAGCGGCTGCAACCGGTGGCACTTTACACTATTCTTCCTCAGCTTGTGGCTCGAATCACGCATACAAACACTCAAGTACACGAGATCTTGCAAGGCATGATTGCGAGAGTTATTCAGAGCTTTCCTCAGCAAGCATTATGGACACTCATGGCAGTCACCAAATCAGTCGACAAGACGCGCGCTCAGCGTGGGCTTGCAGTCATCGTAAAGGTCATCGAACTGCAGAAGAAATGCACCAGGGGTTTATCCCCAGCTGAGCTTCGCACGATGATTATGGCTGCTCAGCGTTTCACTGACGAGCTCCTACGGGTTGCTGACTACCATATTGAAGGCAAGATACCCAAGATCAGCCTGGCTAGAGATCTAGGCTTCAACCATAAGATCGCTCCGTCGAAATTGGTTGTTCCTGCGGAGACCTGCCTTATCCCCAATATACCGACCAGCAACGACTCAACAACCATGAAGACATTTCAAGCTTTCTCGCAGGACCCCGTCACGATTACGGCATTCCTCGACGAAGCTTTAGTGCTAGCTTCACTGCAGAAGCCACGGAAGATGAGCATTCGAGGCTCTGATGGCCACGTCTACGCTATCCTCGCCAAGCCGAAGGATGACCTACGGAAAGATCAACGACTGATGGAGTTCGACACCATGATTAATCGATTCCTCAAGCGCGACATCGAAGCTGCAAAGCGACGCATGTACATACGAACATATGCTGTCATTCCTCTCAATGAAGAATGCGGTGTTATCGAGTGGGTCAACAGCTTGAAGACCATGAGAGATGTACTGCTCAAGCTCTATCGTGAAAGGAACGTCGTCATCGATTATGGCGTGCTCAGACACACGCTGGATGACATTTGCGGGCGCTCGTCAGACAAAGCAAAGGACTTCAGCGAGCGCGTTGTACCACTATTCCCACCGGTCCTCCGCTACTGGTTTGTCGAGACGTTTCCAGACCCCAGCGCCTGGCTCAATGCACTCGTTCGATATACCAGATCAGCCGCTGTGATGTCCATGGTCGGCCATATCCTCGGCCTCGGCGACAGACACGGGGAGAACATCCTGTTCGAAGAAGACAACGGCGGCATCATGCACGTAGACTTCAACTGTCTCTTCGACAAGGGTCTCACGTTCGATAAGCCGGAAATGGTCCCTTTCCGCATGACGCACAACATGGTTGACGCATTCGGCACGTTTGGCGTGGAAGGTCCGTTCCGAAAGTGCTGCGAGATCACCATGACACTTCTGCGCAACCACGAGGACGGTCTTATGACCGTGCTGGAGACGTTCTTGCACGATCCGACGACTGACTTCATGACCGCTGGGAAGAGGAGGAGGGCACGGGATGCGGATGGACGTGTGCCGGAGACGGCGGAGAAGATGCTAGAAGGCGTGAAGGGGAAGGTTAGAGGAATGTTGGTAGGGGAGTCAGTACCGCTCAGTGTGGGAGGTTACGTCGAGGAGATGATCAAGCAGGCTTGTGATCGAGCGAACTTGGCGCGCATGTATATTGGGTGGTGTGCGTTCTTGTGAGTGTGAGAGGCCACCTGGACGACGAAAGAGTTGGAAGACGTAGGAAGTGCTAACATGTTGTATTGCTCCCGCACGATCTGTACTACAATCAATAAAATTTGGCGCTTGCACGGTTGACTTCGATTAACATTGGCTGGGCATGCGAACGCCGTGCTCTCAGACTCCCTCGACTTAGCAACGGTGACGGGACTGGGACGATCCATGTGCATGAGCTCGCCTGCTCTGCTTGCCGTCGATGCTGTCCGCATCCGGTTCGGCAAAATCGCAGTCGGTACATCTATCACACTATATGCATGTTGCGTCTTCCAGACAGAAAGCCCACAGATCGGGGCTGCAAGTGAAATGCTCATAGAGTAGCAGATCAAGTTGAATTTTAATCCCATTCACCCCGAAAACTCCTTCGCGACCATGGAAACGATATCTAATCAACCTCTACTGACTGTCCCTGTTCGGGATGGGACTCGACGACAGGAACCCGCCCACTATCTCCGAATCCACCTCCACTGACTTCTGCTTCTCGACCGTTGCGTCGTGCGCGTCCATCAGGTCGTCGAGCTCGTCGGTCCGTACGTTGGGTACGGGGGATGACGACACAGCGTTACTGTCTAGCTCAGGGACTTCCTCGGTGCTGGGGTGAGTCTCTTCTCGGTCATGAGGTCTGGATTTCGATGTGGAGAGATGGCTGTTCATGCTCATTGGGGGCAGCTCAGGCTCTGGTGCCGTTTCTTGTTGGGCGAGGAGTGCGTCGAAGTCGTCTGTGTCGTCGTCGAGGCCGAAGCGATTTGACGAGGATGTGTGGTTTGGGATGGTGGTCGGTTGGTCTGCTGGCGCGGCTTGGGGGTCGTCATTGAGGATTGCGTCTAGCTCGTCGTCTTCTTCTTCCTCAAATTCTTGCGCTGGCTGCTTCAGCTCCTCTTGCGGCTTGCTTGTGGCGACGTTATGCTGCTCTATCAGGGCGTCAAGCTCATCTTCGTCCTCACCGACAGGTGTTGGTTTCCGTCTGCGTGTATCTTGTTGTGCCAGTAACGCATCCAGGTCGTCTTCTCCTTCTGATTCAGGCTCAGCTGTCGGCTTGCTGGTTGCCTTAGTGGGGACTTCGTCGCCTTGAGCTAGCAAAGCATCGAGCTCGTCCTCGTCTGGACCTCCCACATCCTGGTCGTCGTGGCCACTGCCGTCAGCGAAGAACATAGCCGCAGGGTCTTCTTCGATCTCTTGCTCGGAAGCATCCCTAACTTCGACTGATGCAGGTGCAGACGGCTCGCTCTGCACCGCGTCCTGCATGTCAACCGCCTGCTCGACATCCTCTCTCCTGACGTATCCCGGCTTGCCCTCGTCAATCCATGATTTTCTGTACATCTGCAATTTCTTTGTATGTCCGGCCTTCTCTACCATCTGCAACGCATCGGCGAATTTGGCCCTCGGATATAGCTGGTCCAACCACATCTGGTAGTAGTTTAACAGTCTCGCAGTATCCGAGAACTCGTGGCCCTTCCCTTTCAACCTCAACTTCTTCTTGAGATCTCCCGAGCGCAGCGTTTTGCGCATTTTAGGGATCCCAGGCTCGGACAGCAGCCTGTCAGTATCGAGCTTGGGGATCTTCTTGCGTGGTTTCGCGATTTTGACTTCTTCGTCGATGTTGGCGGTTGTTCCAAAGGGGTTCTCGTCGTCTACTTTTCGCTTACGTGGGCTTAGGGTCGGTTTGTCGTCGCGCTCAGCGTTGCGTGGAGGTTTATCGGCGAATGGGTCATCGTCGGTGTCGAAGGCTGCATCTTGTAGCAGTAGGTCGTCGACCGTGCTGGTTGTTAATGGATCAGCCGCCATGTTTGTTTCTCTGTATTCAGGGCTAAGAGAACAGTGTTGGATAGAAGCGGTTGTGAAGTTCTATTGAGTCTCAGAAGGAGCACATGTTTGCTAAGTAAGTACTGTAGACGGCTCATTTGACACGTCGGCACGCGTCTCGAAAATGCTACGCGTTCTGTCCTCGACGCGACACGTCATGCGCCCCGGAGCTATGCTGTTCTGAGCCTGGAACGATGAGCATCACGTGTTCCAACTCTTGCCGGAAAACTTTCCCTTTTTGTCGGCCCAGCTCCGCAGGCCTGAACCTCAGTGAAGACGATGAGTGCGGTATAGAACGAACAGGAAGCTCCAGTGTTGGCAGGATGGCGGAAACCCTAAAGACACAGATACCGCCCAAGCGGATAAACACAGACTACCCAGTATGTGCAGCCTACAACATGCGCAACATCGAGTGCTAACAGCTACAGGTCATTGACACAGACCCGTACGTGCCTCCAGAACCTTAGCAGGATTACGACTAGTCGAGCACGAAACAGGGACGGACGAGTACGAAGTGCTAACCCACCTCTAATAGGCACTGGCGACGAGCTTTCCGATATGCCAGAACGAGCGACTGGGCTATGGGGGCAGGAGCAGCAGCTTTCGGACCCCTCTTCATGTTGACCACCGAACGATACGCGCCCTCATTCGCTGGCAAGGGAGCTTTCGCGCCCATCCTCAGACTTACAGGTGTCGTGGGTGCTGTAGCTGGACTGGGTTACGTCTACCAGAAATCGTGTCTACGCTTCTACGGCTGGGAGGAAAATGCTAGAGAAGTCGAGATGGACATGAGGGAGATGGTGGACAAAGTCAAGAAGGGAGAGCCACTATATGGACACACAGAGTTGACACCCTACATGCAAGGTATAGCGGCGCGAAACTCGAGATTTAGTTCTCTGTTGTTCAGCATCGTTCCCATGGCAAACTTTACCAACCACGGTCAGGTAAGGCAGACCCAATTGATGAAAATCGATTGAGATGGCAGGCTAACGAACAAAACAGCACGGTGTGGACACAGCCAAGTACTATCAGCAGGCGGAGCGAGAGCTGGAAGCTGAGAAAATGAGGAGATGATCCGAGGGTCATTGTATGGTGCATCACATTCGCCAGCAAGCTGAGCAATGTACATATCGGCAAAGGCGTTACATGAAGCAAGGCACTTGCTCTCTGCCGTTTCTCAATACACGGCCTGCATTCATGAGCTTGACGAGGCTGGTGCCGATGAATTTTCTTGCTTGACTGTTCCAATTTGCTTGCAGCTGTTCTCACGTATGCATACCTACGGCTCCAACCAGGAAACACGGACTCATCGGCTTTTTCTCAACGATTTGACCTACGCCCAATGCATGAGGTTCTCGAGTATGTCAAACCATATCAGAAAATACGGCACAGTCCAGACGTTCTTTCACCGATCGTCTAGGCGCCATCAGATTTTGGCCAGTGCCCTGAACGAAGCGTGCCATAAGCGACAGAATCCACGGAGAAGAAAGTACTATCTCGAACCTCCCCCTTTCCCCCAGCTGCGCCTCATACGTTCCATCATTGGTTTCGCCCAAAACGGACACTGGCTACTGCCAAAGCCGTCGTATCTAGTGGCAAGGCTGCTTCTGCAGAGAGGCGCCGCAGAAAGGGCGAGAGACAGGAACAGAGGCTAACAACAAGGATGGCATTCACGACAAAGATGAATAGACTCATCGTGCGAGAACAGCCACTCGTACGGCACTGATGGAGCTTGCAGCGGCTGGAGCTTACTTGCGACGGTCAGCACTTATCATCGAAGAAAAGGTACAAGCTGGGTAAGGGGGCGAGCAGACTTTCGGTCCCAGAAACGGGGTCATTGAGACTTGATCGTGGTGTTGTATGTGACTGCACGCGGTGATATTACTTAAACAATACTCCCGTGATGACCTTAAATCTTTCCCAGCCAACCAGAGCATTGCCGAGTTTGCTTAGGTCGTTGCGCTTACTTTAGGGCATCATCTTTGGCAGAGTGGAGCGAGCCCAAAGTAGTATCGAACCTGCTGGGTGCTGCTGCTGTCGTACACCTCTATCACAGAACGGCTGAGCCGCATCCCCTGTACCATCTGTCCTTGGGATGTGCCCTGCGGTAGAAAGGAAGTCCGCAGGATTCTTGGTACGTGATTGGCTCGAGCATAAATTTCGGCCCCCCTTTGGGCATAAGCGATCTGCGGCCCCCTGGCTGAAATCTTCCCGCCCTAGCCGCCTTTTCTATGCTTCCCTCCATTCTTTGCGTCGATCCCTTCACCACTACATCGATGGGACTGATTCGACATCTTGTTTTCGTTCAAGCAAGACTATGACTACGCTTGTGTCGATCAAGCTTCTCATAGTGTCTGACGCTACCTGCTAATCGTTGTGAACGCGACTTCCCGTGCGCAGTGGCGTGCTCAATGTCAAATCCTCTACAGCGACAAAGCGCCGTGTCAAAGTGGTTGAAAGACGGGTTACGTGGTCAACTATGAAACGACAAGAAATACGCCCATCGCATCGCCGACAACCAGTATATTCAATCAGAGCAAGCGTCTGTACATGCCGCGCGTTTCCCTTATTATCCGGCACTATCAAAAAGACCAAAACCGTTGTAGTAATCAATCAGCCTAATGCAGGTCCAATTCTCGTCAATCCACAAGTAGCGCATCGGCAGAGCGAAACTTGACCACATGAGGATATCTTGGACCCAGCTAGAGTGAGATTCGAGATGCATGGAGTTTCCTCTTGCATGGGTCTTTTGATTGTGCAGGTATTGGAAGGCGATCTCCCCAGATCGACGGTTGCGCTTTCCTCCTTTGCATGCAACTCACGTACACAGTGCTCCATGAGACTAGAGCCGATCCTTCCTCACCAGGTGCCTTCCACATGGCCTCGAAATGTGTTATTTGAACTCGCGACTTCCTTGGAAACATTTCTAGGCTACGACACTGTTGAGCTCAGCATGATTTCTTCAGTGCTCACAGCAGACACGCTGAAGTTCATCTCGACGCCATATTTGCTAATCCAACCATATATCGAGACTGAACCTCGGCCTACATCTCTCAGGGCTGCAAGAAGCTCCAACCGCTCAACATGTCGTTGACAGCGGCTCAAATACAAGACATCGTTGTCACAGAACGAATTGCATCAGTCCTCTCTCTGACTGCCTCGACATTTGTCTTTGTCACCTTCCTCTTCAGCGACAAGTTCCGCAAACCCATCAACCGGCTAGTGTTCTATGCGACCTTCGGAAATGTCCTCGTGAACATAGCCACTCTCATATCTACGGATGGCATTGAGGCCGGCGAAGGCTCTTCTCTGTGCCAATTCCAAGCGGTCCTGATACAGTGGTCAGTTCCCACCCAGACACTTTGCTTTGTCTCTCGCAAGCCTGCCAATATCTTGATCAAATACATCGCCGAGAGACAACGTCCGCTAACGGTGACTCAGGTTGATGCCAGCTGATGCATTGTGGACTTTTGCTATGAGTTGTAATGTCTGGCTATCGTTCTTTCGATCATATGATGCCGCAGCGCTGAGACGACTCGAGTACAAGTACCTGCTCGCCTGCTACGGCGTGCCTTTCGTTCCTGCTCTCATCTATCTCTTTGTGAGCACAATGGGTCGCGGCAAGATCTATGGCTCGGCCGTCGTAAGTCAATTGTGTCATTTCAGTCGGAGGTGGGCGTGGTCACTGACACTGTTGCAGCTTTGGTGTTGGGTTTCGATGGATTGGGACTTTCTACGAGTTGCCACATTCTACGGACCTGTCTGGTTCATCATCCTCTTGACGATTGCCGTCTACGTCCGAGTGGGGTTGGTCATATTCAAATGGCGTAAGCAACTTCTGTCCATGGAAAGAACCGAAGAATTCAACGAGTTCCCAGCCACTGGCATCATCAAGACATCAGAAGTCACCATCACAACCAACGAAGAGCTAGGTACCAATCGGCCGGAAAGTGCTACCATCAGCAAGAAGCCCTCTTTCCCCGGCCATTCGGGCACAACCCGACGAACAACTCATACACGGGTCCATCGTCCGAGCGGAGGTATCGATCCAAACAAAGCTGCAGTCAAGTATTGCAAGTGCGCTTTGCTCTTCTTCATCGCTCTACTCATCACCTGGGTGCCATCGACGATCAACAGGATCTACACTCTCTTCCGGCCTACCGATGTCCTCTTCGGTCTCAACCTGGCTGCAGCTGTGGTACTCCCTCTCCAGGGGTTCTGGAATGCTATCATCTACATGACTACAAGCTCTTTCGCAGTCAAGTGTCTGTGGAGTGATATCAAAGATGCTTGCAGATCGCCCTCCCAGTCCCCAACGTCAGCGCAGATGCATGGACAACTAGCTACATCGCGAACGACCGAGCCCGATGAAAGCGCCTCAAAAGTCAGCTCGACCACTCTTCGTTACGATCCAGATAGATCCTCTTCGCAAAGTGAGCTTGTTGGTCAAGGCAAGTAGTGCTGAGCAGCCTTTTTCATTAACTTGTCTGAAGCATGCAATTAACGGACGCGTTCTTGGGGGCCCCAGCCAACCTTGCAACACATGAACCATCTGAACTTGATAACAGGAGATGCGGCAAGATTGTCACAGACACGATTCCACGAAGACAATGTACTATTACCAGGTGTCATATAATTACAACATATCTCCGCAGATATGCTAGCCTGACACGAGAGAAATTAGCAATCAGATGCAGAGATCGTAGTACAATATTACAAATGTCACAAAACACTGCGCTACAGTCTCCCTCGGTGTTCTTTCCACAATTCATCCCTACTCATCCTAACCCCCCTAATACCTCTTCTCAGTCCCGCTAAGCCTCCACTTCGCCGCAACCTCCACTCCCTTTGCAACATCCTTACCCCCATTCGCGATGCCCGTCCCCGCATTGGCCAGCGCATCGCCGATCGGTTTGGCCGCAATTCCCGTCGCACCGTTGATGGTCTGACCCATACCGCGCGTTGCGGCGCCAGTCACGCCGCCGACGGTGCGCGAGAGCCCGTCGAGAGTGTTGACCCGGTGGATTCAGTGTACTTCGCGGCGCAGGTGAGGCCTGTGTCGTTTGAGTTTGATTTGGTCATGGTTTTGGTCTGTTGGGGGAAGGGAGGGCCTTGGTTTGGATTGCGAGTTGCGCGTTGAGTGGGAGCTTTGTCGGGGCGACGAGCTTGCTGTAGGCTATGTGAGGGCGGGGAGAAGATTGATAGCTATCCCCTGGCGTGCGTGGGTGGCTTTTGCGGTCTGTGGTGCTTGGGGCGTTTGTTGCATCGTGCTTTCGGGAATGGTTGCGATCAGCGCGGCCCTTTCTGAAGCGCCGCAGAGGTATGGGGAGATTCTTATGTGTACGGGGACATGAGGTCGAGGAGCGGTCGTGCGTGGGGTGACGTCAGTCTGCAGGTAGGATCTTGGAGGATGCTGCGATATTTGCGAGCGACTGGTGATGTGATGCGTGGTCAGGGGTGGGGGTGGGAAGAACACGGACGATGCCAGAGACCAGGGAGGAGATGTCAGCGTGGTTGGCGTGTAGGTGCAGGCGATCCATCTGCGAAGTGCATGCTTTGGAAGCATTGAGATCGGGACGACAGTTTTGAGGTTCTTGGGTAAGCAGTAGCATATCCCATTTGAATTATGCTTACTCCCTAGTCAGACCCGAGCCCATTCCTAAATGATCTCTTGTTCGTTAGAGCTTGGACTGGCGAAACAGCCAGGGTCCAGCCAAGTAAGCACATCCGGTAGCCATCTTCACCATTTACGAAGCTAGCTAGTTGTAACCCCCTGTAAGTCTTTCAGATACAGTAGTGTCGATATCGTGAAGGTCAGAGAATTTGCAGTCATATCCATACCTGCACTTCCTTCCGTACGGGCACATATGGCCCTTGCAGCAAACATGAGTACAGGCAGAACCAAAGGGGCAGCGTACGCTTCGAGAGAGACACAGAAGAGCTTCGAACTCGTCATCCGTCAAGACTGATTCGTGGTCGTAAGGACAATTTCCGTTCGGGCAGCTATCGAGGAGGTGATGGGCATTGCATAGACGAACCTTTCGTTGTCGAAGCTCTTTTGCCATGTGTGGATTGAGGTTTAGTTGGTTCGGCACGTCTACCCGTTGCCCTTGGGGGTTCTGGTAGACGCCGCGCGGCCCTTGCCGGCCTTTGGAAAATGGGCATGGTTGACTCCCTGCATTGATTTTGTCGAGCAAGTTTGGAGGTAGCTTGACCATAGGCTCGGACTGGTTGAACACGTGTCGATGGGGTACGTCTGCATCCGATGTGCGAAAGTTCAGAGTGAGGTCAAGATCGATGGTTGTCCGCCAGAATTGCGAGGAATGGCTCTGCATGATCGCTGAGGGAGACTCTTGGCGGTTGAAATAGCGCAACATCCAGGTGGCATTTCCTGGCGGTGGATTGTCTGTGCGTTCGACCCAGTCTTCCTGCGGACCGACCATGTCAGTGAGAGACCAACATCGTACGACGTTGAGACTTACCACAGCCATTTTGATAATGTTCTTGCTTACGGAGAACCACGTATCCCCCTCATGCTTGCCCAAGAACTCGGGTGACACGCCCAATCTTTGCTCTGCTCCTTGCTTGACTGCACCGAAATCAAGATTCTTGGGGAATCGCTGCAGGAGTTTATTCGTGCTGGCAATCAAGGCGGCCGCGATCTCGCCTGCTGTTGGTGACTCGCCGGAAGATCCTCTTGGGGCTGGACTAGATGGCGTGTTGGATGATGCAGACCGCGGCCCTCCTTGTAGGTGTTCAGATGCATTAATATTATTCTCGGTGCCGTCATGTTCGGCTTCGAGCACCCTCGGCCGTGAGAGAAAGGCTAATTCCTTCGATACTGGGCAGGCGATTTCGCTGACAGCTGGATTGGTAGCGTACAAACCTTGATAGTTTCCGCGAGACGCCCACCGCGTAGAGTCGCCATCGACCGCGGTACCCCCTACAGGATCCCGTGTGCGTTGACTTTCGAGGTCCTGGCTCCTACGCCAAACAAGATTTCGTACCGGCTCGCTGGAAATCAAGTCACTCCGGAACACATTTGTAAACTCTGTCCACTTAAACTTGGGAATAAGGTTCTTGAATTCATATGAGAATGGTGGGCCCTTCAGGATTCTGATGCGGGACGAAACATCTGTGCCCACAGTGAACGAGCTTAAGAAGGAGGCGTATCCACTGTCTGCTGACACACCGACGATTATGTGCTTACAATGAACATTGTAAACATATAAGTTGAGGGTTTCTGTGATGCCAGTCAGCTAGTGCCTGGAGAACATCGTGTCATATGTAACTGAACCTTTTAGTTTTGTATCTGCGGCCTCTTTGTGATTCCCTGCGTCAATGAAGTCGCATAATGGATGGGCTTTATTGAAGCCCAGGACAAATTCATGAAACGCAGCTGTATTCGGCAGAATACGATTATCGACGTAGGTCTTGCTTAGGCCTCTTATATTGGCGTAGACCCGTATAAGAATCTTGTTGTCGTACTTGAAATCTTCATCGTGCCGCAAGTAATCGATGACAGCTTGTTTGAGTAGCTTCGCGGCTTGATCTCCCCCAGACACTCCTCGTCTTACCAGCTCGTTCAAGAACTGGTGTTCGTCAGCCTCATTGCGTAAGCATGCAGTGAAGAGCAATACTCGCTCGGTGCTGGAAAGCTAGAGACTGAAACGTACATTCATGCAATCACCGTCGATCAGAACCATAACGAAAGCATTTCTGTCCATAGTCTTTTGCATATCGTCAACTTTCTGGAATAGCTCATCAAGCAAAGTATTGCGATCAACCTCTGCCTGCTTTGCGTCCGCATACCTCTTGGCCAGCGCACGGATGTCCGCCATCTTGGTTAACTGGCGGTGAGCGTATGTAAACTGTGAGAATTATGGCTCGAGTATCAAGCTTTCGCGTACAGTCCCTCTGTGGGAAGATGTTGGACTAGAACCTGGTATGCAGTTCATGGCAGCTCACATGATGCTAGCTGCTGTTACCCACAGGTGAAAGCCAGAGTGAAATGGGGGGATTGTGCTGTTCGTTGTAGTGCCTTGCGCTGGCTACGGTCGAGACAAAACTCTTGGCGCGGAAGGTGGTCGCGGGAAGGCACCCACGGCGCTAGTATCGGGGCAGATCTAAGCTAGTCTAGAGATGGATAAGTCTATGCTCTTCCGCCGTGCGTAGAGGTGCAAGTGACTCGTTGACCTGTTGCATGTAGAGGTGCCACGTTCTGCTTCTTGCCGAAGTGGACAATGTCTTCATGAGTGTAAATGTCGACGCACTCAAAGACGTCGAATAGATCTTGGATTTCTCCTTGTATTGGAAGTGAATCATGTCATTGTGGCTGGTCAACCACGATCAGCCTCTTCCGAACATGAGCAGTGCACTGTGGACCATGGGGTGGGTGGTGACATAGCCGATTGGCGACCTGAACATGATTAAGTGCATGACTGAAGTACGCATGTTCATTATTCCATCGTCGTCAGGTCTAGCCAACGCCAACACAGACACATCTATCAAAATCACTGACCCATCCACTCTACTAGTTTCCCTAGTTTCCCTGGTTTCCCCTCTTACCGCCTCTCTTCCCTCTGTCCGAATGATTCCTCAATACCTTCTGGTGTTCAACCAAACTCCTCTTCCCCTTCCTCTTCGCCTTGCCCAATGTCATCAAGAAGTTCTTCTTCCTGGCCTTCTCTTTGTTTGTCGTACTCTTCCCCTGTTCCGCCTTCCTCTCTTTCTTCCGCTCAGCCTTAGATTTATGCTCGCTCCGGTCCTTCTTATGCTCAGCGAGCAGCGCTGCTTTTTCCTCCTTGGTAAGTTTCCCAGCGGACAGGTGCGAGAGGCCAGTAATTGCCTCGGCAGTGAGTTCGTCGTCGACGTGGCGCTGGGAATGGGTTTGGCGGGCGGCGGCGGCAGCTGTTTGATGGTGCTTGGCGTGGGAGCCGGGGAGTTGCGAAGATATGGAGGCTGTTGTACGGAGCTCGTGGAGTTTAGCAAGGTCGGCCGGGGTAAGGATACGGGTTGTGGCGAGTTTGGATTGGGATGCTGACGTTGAGGCGGTAGTGGAGGGGACTTCGGACGTTGCTTTGGTGAAAGTGCTCTCTTTGTCGTCTGTGGCTGGGAGATCGAATTTAACTTTCTTGTTTTGTGACTTGGCCGCTTCGTCGTCATCACTGTCAGAGATGTTGATCTCGTCGTCTGATTCAACGTTAATCCAGCCACCTGAGTCATCGCTGTCTTCCTCCTCCACGTTCCACGCATTCCACGCTGCCTCCTCGTCTTCTTCACTGTCCTCTTGGCCGGAAATGTCAGGATCCAGACCCTTTTCGATGCGTCGCCGTCTTCGCTCCTCTTCCTTCCATCTTTCCAGGAGTTCGAGACCTTCAATCTCGCCTATTGCTTCCTCGCCAAATCTCTGTTGCTTTAGCTCGCCCGTCTTGAGACCCATTACACCATCCTTGCCTCGATCTCTCGACTTGAGCATCTCAGGATTGACCTGTCTGTACAAGCCTAGCAGACCTCTAGCCGCCATCATCACGCCTTTGTCCTTACTTTTCCGGTACATGACCAGATCGCGTAGTAGCGTCTCGTTCATGGCTAGTGGCTGTCGAACACAGATCTCACGGATGGCATTCAGTCCTGATGCAGCGACTTCACCAGCAGCGGCCTCGCTCACGAATTCATTCGCGATGGCCTGAATAGGTTTCTCCAACTCATCAGGCGGAACCTGGCTGTGCGTACCCTGTGCTAGGCATGCCAAGAATGTGGTGACTGAAGGTTGCTTCGGCTTGAGGAATTTGAGGAAGTAGCTGTAGAAGGGCACGATGATCAGCTTGTGCAAACCAATCAATCTCGAAACCAGTTGTAAGACCTGTAGTTTCTGCTCAAGGTTCAGGCGTGACTTGGCAGCCTGCAAGTGCTTCTGGAATAGCTCCTCGGCAAAGCCCTGCGGATTGTGCAGCAGATGCAGAGCGGAGAAGTTGAGGGGATGTGGTTGACCTTTCTTCTTGTCCTTCCGCTTCACAGTCGCGGCTGCTTTCTTCAGAGTTCGATCGGCCTTCTTGCTCTTCTTGTTGATGCCAATCTGATGGCGTAAGCGTGCCATATCGATCTCCTCGTCACTCTCACTCTCCTCCTCTTGTTCTTCTCGCTCCTTATCTCCTCCAAGGAAGAAGCGCACGCCACCGACAACGACCTTCTCGTTGTCTGCGAGAGCACATTCTTTCATGATCTCGACAGCCTTTGCATCTGTCCATATCTGCCTCTTCCACATCTCTCTCGTGATTTTGACGGCCCATAGCGCCTTGGACGAGGCCCGATCGGCGAGAACTAGGTTGTGCAGTAGGGTCTGGACATTGCGGTTGAGCTTGTGGTTCGTAGACTTGGAGTTTGAGTTGCGCAGGTCACTGAGGATCTTTTGCAGGAGGAGCGCTCGTAGAGTTTTGCTTGAGGTGGCGGTCAAGATAGGAAAGAGACAGTGCAACAGCGTGTTCGAGTCTATGATGTCCTTCTTGCGTAGCAGAACAAGGCTGCCCACAATCTTCTCCCGCAGTTCAGGCTCGAGCGATTCGTGGTGGGCATTGAGGATTTCGATCAGGTGTTGAGGGAACTCTTTGGTATCAGACTTGTAGCAATCGGACACATGCGCAATGAACTCGAGCAGGTCCTTGAACGAGGTGGCGCTACTGTCGAAAGTCGAGGTTGGATTGGCCAGGAAGATTTCACGCTGGTTTTGGTATTGCAGCCATTGGTCGAGGAACTCAGAGCGATACGATGCGGGATCTCGCTTGACCTTGTATTGTAGGTTCGTCAAGTCGGCGTCGACCTTCTCGAGTGCGGCAAGCTTCCGTTTCGGCATCGTGACTGGTTATGAATGCTAATGTACACCAGTCGGTAATTCATGGGCATGAGACTGGAATATTTTTTGGCGGCGACGAGGTCTTATCGATAAGCTGGTGCACATGCTCTAAATCCCAAAATCGACTAGTCCATCTTGCCTGGCACTACTGCGAGGCGGGGATTGTAGTTCGATATCCCGCAGTGGAGTTGACCAATTGCTGACCAGAAGTGCTCCTGGAATAGCTCGCTACGAGTGCCATTCATGCAGCAGCTACAACGCCAGAGTATTAGTGCAGCTCGGGGCAGCGGCAGAGCAAGCTATCCTCAGCAAGACCGACGCCCTAGTCGCGTATGCTATGGTCTGCGTGACTGCATAGCGGCTGAACCTGCTTCGTCCTTCGTCGTTTGGTTAAGTCTCAATTTCGGAAGCTTGCTTCACGCAAACATGTCTGTCTCATCCTCACGTTGGTTCTGCCATTTCTCGTACAATGGCTACACTAGGTCAGCACCTAGCTCATCACCAGCAGATGTGGGACGAGTTGCAATTCTCCTCTCGTCGTGAGGTGGATGTATCTGAAATCTGGCAACGAAGGCTCCAAGATGGTGTTCGATTCAGGCACAAGTATAAGAAACTCGAGCAGGGTGATCTCACTACATGGCTGCAGGGAACTAAACAACCCTCGGCAGCCTCCAGTAAGAACAGTAGCCAGCTCGTTATACGCCTTGTGTGGGTCCCGCTTCTGAACCAGCAGAAGACCCTCGACGTGGCAGACGATATCTACAAACAGGTTCGCGATTGCTTTGGTCATGAGTTGTCAGAGGGATACTGCAAGACAATACCCTCCGGGATTGGTGAACTCCGGGACCATCAAACTAATGGTACTTCACAATACTTTTTCGGCCTCCAGCCGAAGATGTTCATGACTTGGTCAATCAGTCGAAGCTCGGGAGAGATCAACATACTGTGTGTCGTCGAAGAAAAGAAGCTGCCAGTCATAAGAAACCTGTTAGATCAGCCCTTCATACACAATATTGCAGGTCATACGACCTCGCCAGCCTTGATCTGTGCGACATTCTTGAGTCTGGAGATCGAAACCACGCAAGATGAAGTCAAGAGACAAGTACGCCAGGTGGAGGTGCGCACTGGTCACCACAGTTGGAAGTCTCGTACAGAGAGGCCGGCTTTGGGTGATCTGACGAGCCTGTCGGCGAAAATGAGCGGCTCTAGCATACGTTGCGGGTCTTGTCTCAAAAAACAACGCAGCCTGACCGAGGTACTTGACTTCATATCCAGTCAACTGCACAGCCCAACTTTGACAGGACTGGCTCCGAAAGGCTCGACAGTGTCTCAATCCTATGCTCTTGACATGGTCAATATGCTGCAGAAAAGAGTCACTGCGCAAGAGGCTGATAACTCATTCATTCAATGTCGCGTGGATACACAACTCAACGCAGTAAGTTGTCGTGGCGTTTCGAGACTTTCAATAAAATGACAAGGCTGATAATTTCCTCTAGCTTTTCCATCTTGTGGCACAGAACGATGCATTCCTTGGGCAGCAAATGGCATCTGATTGCCGTTTGATTGCTGTGGCCTCACAGCGTGACTCTTCCAGCATGAAAGTCATTGCCGTTGTCACCATGTGCTTTCTACCAGGCACGTTTGTCGCCAGTATATTCAGCATACCCTTGTTTGACTGGAGTGCGAATAACAACAAGGCAATCTACCGACACGAATTCTGGCAGCCTCGTTTCATCGTGTACCTTAGTGTGACTGTTCCGTTGATGGCATTGACATTTGCAATTTGGGCATTCTGGATCTTCTTGCAATCAGTCTCGGAACAGAAACACGCCTCCGCTATTCGTACTCGGTTCGCCCTGGAAGCTGAACAAAACGAGGCTCAAGTGCTAGCCTTTAGAAGGTCCATGCTCCAGCAAAAAGATTCTTGAGACTGATCGCGGATCACGCATTTGCAGGAAGCTAGCATGGAACGAGCCTATGCCACATGCGTGAACACGCAGAGGACCTCGAATCGAGAAGGCGTCCAGAAGAAGCAGGAGCACCTAGTATCATTTGGTGCATTGCACTCTAAGCTCGTTTGTCGCGGTGGTCCGGCTCGTTTCACTCAAACAATGCATTCACGCTGCATGCCTACTTGCCGTACTCCTAATTGGCCTGCTGTGCCGCGCGGCGCTGATCCCTGCTCTCATTGCCGAACCACCCCCGCAAAGGCTGAGCTTGAAACGAGCAAAGGCTAGCTAGTTGCATTGTCAGCTTCAACATCTCTACGTCGTATGCTCAACTCTACGCTACGAGATCAAATAGATGTTGCCGCCCGCATCTTTTGTGGAACACCTCAAAGTTGTTGTCGCTGGGACCACTACATCACTTCCCATTCCAGTGCCTCGTTCCATTGACCCGCCCCTAGGCTACCTCCAACCATGATGCACGGATCCGCTTGGCTGCATTCTAGTCTGGGGCGCTTGCGCACGCTAGTCGCCTGATTCAGAGCTCTCCTTGAACAAGCTGAGTCTGTTCTTGACCAGAAGGCCAACAGGGCTGTGAAACCCTGTTATATGCAATGTCTACTACTTGGGAGCGGGGCATCGCCAGGCTGACACTTCGTAACATCTTGTCGTGGAAACCGAAAAGGCCGCCCGTTTCACCGGTTGTCTTCTCCTTGAAATCGAAGTGATGTCGAGGACCACATCGTATGCGATATCTTTACTACGCATAAGTCCGGACTATTGTACACAAACATAGCTTCGAAAGCATCTAGTATCGGCCGCGAGCGACAGACACATATCGTCTTTCACATTATATCCCACGATCTGCAGTCAGGCTGAAGGACAATACATCTCCCACTGGAATCCATGAAAATCGCTCCGCGCGACCAAGTAGCTCTGGCAAGCACAACACTGCTCCCAAGCTCGAGATAGAAGTCAGCAACTGTGCTGGAGATTGTCACCGTCCTCGTTATCATCAGACTGCCCTCGCTTGAAACATCAAGGTCCGAGGCATCAAACGTGCCTAGATCGAAAATCAAGCCTTATTCAAAGCCAGATTCGAGACCGCTGTGTCGACGCCGCGCGTTCAAAGGCGACCTCCTGCTTCGAAGCAAGATGACATCGCCGATGATGACACATCGGGTCGTCCACAGAGATCCACAAACCCACGACAACATCTGCCGCACTCGGCGCAGCGTGAAGAAAGCGCATCTACCAATGGTAGCGCGCAAATATGGCCGTCTAGCACCGTGTCTGTGAGGAGACTAGATAAAGAGAGAAGCCCAGAAAAGTTCGTTACATGGGATCTTGCTGTAGACTTTGATCTGGCAGATTTTGCATCTGATGAGCGTAAAGAGGTGCCCGAAATCATTGAGAATCATCTCGCCAAAGCTACGCAGCAGTATCAGAACGACTTGTCCGAGAAAGAAAAGCAGATCGAAGAAATGGAAGAAGACAACAACCAATTTGATACAGAAAGGCTTCGAAGGACTTATTCCTTTGATGGCTCCCGAGAAATGTCGAACTTAAACGTTGCGCCATTAGAAAATGTGGCTGTGGTGTAAGACGAGACTGAATTTTGCTGTGAAGTATCGCAGCGTCCGCCTGCACGAGGTTCCGGTGGTGTGTACTTCTGCTACGCCTGCAAGATAACGTACTGCGATACGTGTTGGGCACAGCAAATACCTCACAAAAAGCAAACCCCAGGTCACCGCAAAGTTGATGTGACAATAGCACGTATCATACAAGACACTTTGGACGTCGAGTTGACGGAGCGAGAACAGGCTCGAGTACACCTCCTCGATGAGTGTACTTCTTGGTTCGGCGCTGTGAAGGACAAAGAGGGTGCTATCTTCCGTGATTTCGGACGCTGTGCAGCATTAGTCGCCGAGCGCAACTCAGACGAGCGTAAACGTTGTTATCCTGCGTTGGTCTCCTTCGTCGGAGAAACAGGAGCTGGCAAGAGCTCTCTGATCAAGCTTCTTGTTAGTACGCAGGCAGCAGGCACGACTACCCAGACGCCTGTCGTTGGGAGCTCTACCAAGTCGGACACCCCAACTTCGGGTGATACATCTCTATCCGGACCCTCACACACTCGATACAAACAGGCCGTTACTATACGCTGACTGCGAAGGCCTTCATGGTGGTACCCCTGAGCCGATGGGGGTGAAACTGAGGAGCCGTCGTCCAGCCACCCCTGCGGTCAGCAAACATCGGACTGCATCTTTCGAGAAACATCTACGCAGGTGCCACGAGACAGCTGAGCGTGAGGTAGCATGGGCCAATACCGCAGAGAAAACGACTCGCAAATACTTTGTCGAGAATTTGTACCCACGTCTATTGAACACTTTTTCTGACGTTATCGTATTCGTTGTCAAGAATGCTCGTACCATTGAGGATGTCGTTCAGCAACTTATTACTTGGGCTGATGCAGTTATTCAAACTTCTTCGAACCAGCCTGTCCTGCCCCACGCTATAATCGTTCTCAATGCCTCCGACAGTAAGGATGGACGTCTGTGGGATGCCGACGCTTCTACAACGTCACTACTGAATAACGTGAAGGTTGCGGTGAACGAAAACCCAACACTCAAGAAGTACGCCGCTAAATGGGGCTATCGCATTGACTCTGCTCAATCGTTACTCCTGTCCTGTTACTCAAGCATTCGCGTGCTTAGAGTTCCTGAAAAGAGTCGGCCTTCCTTGATACGTCAACAGATCCAGAAGCTCTACAGGGAGATTGGTAACTCAGCTGCCTCTTCGCACAGCGCGAAGCATCGAGTCAGGATGAAATTGAACTGCGAAGAGCTGCAGCCCTATCTGCAGAGAGCATTCGATCACTTTTGCAGCGATCTTGATGAAGCTTTTGACTTCGTCAATGTGTCATTCATGAACAGTGCCATTCCCAGTGACTTCAGCGGCAACATCCTCAAGACGGCTGTGAATATCATGCACGCCTGGCAGAACCGAATTGATGGCCCTCTCTTGTTTCGAGAGCTCAGCTTCATTGTAGCGTCTTGTGTCATGCTCGATGCAGTTCGCCAAGGTAAGCTCGGGACAGCGGCGCAAGTATTTCCAGAATACCTCGATCACTTCGATGAAGCTCTTGACGATTTCTGCGAGAAATTCTGGCCTTGTGAATTTGTTACTGCGAAGGGACGGTGCGTTAACGTCAAAGCCGGCCACAAGAAAGGCCATCAATCTCTCAAGGGCGATCTGTTGGGGGTCGAGCCGTATCAGTCGTCTTTTACCGCACAAAGTCATCGCAATGTCTTCCGCGACGACATCTTTGTGCGGTTGCGTGAACTCCTTGACTGCTTTGCGACCGAAAGTAAGGGCACGGCCGTCGAGCAAGAAGTGGCGGCAAGATTGCATGGGACACGTATACTTCGGCCGTTCTTTCGCCGTTGGAAAGGTGTTGATAAGTTCATCAGTCACTCCGCATGCCTGGCCTGCTTGGTGTCGCCAGGAGAGCATAGCCTCCCATGCGGTCACGTGCTGTGCACACCTTGCCTCGAAGATTTTGGGATCGCTCGAGGGCCTACGTTGATCGAGATGAAGTTCTGCCCTTTGCACGATCACGAAACCTCTTTCCGTTGGCTCGTCACCATCACTCCCCCAAATGCAGGTATCCGCATCCTCAACATAGATGGTGGCGGTGTGCGAGGCATAATACCTTCGATGGTTCTAAAACGACTGGAGCAGGAGTTTGGTCTGCCTGTGCAGTATTTCTTCGATCTGATCATCGGTACCAGCACCGGCGGCATCATTACGCTTGGTCTTGGGGAGAAGGAGTGGTCAATCAACGACTGCATCACCAAATTTGAGCAACTAGCGAAAACGGCGTTCACAAAACACAAGGGTCTCGGATGAGACTTGATCGACTACCTTATTGCAGCTCACAATAATGGGAGATACAAAGTAGGGCCTCTGGAAGCCTTACTGAGGACAGAATATGGTGAAGACAGCCTTTTTGGAGGCAGTACGAGGGAATCAAAAACCTCGACCACTCCTTCACCGAGCCTATGCAAAGTCGGTGTCACAACCACAACGACCTCGGCAGACCATGCCTTCTTGCTAACTACAACAGACCAGAACCGGTTTCCTACCGTGCAGACAGCAACGTTCAGGTGGAAGATGCTGAAGGGGCGACGGTACTACCTCGGTATGAAGAAAAAAGCAGGCTGTATGATTTTCGTCGTGCCGAGCATCCAGAGAACGAACTTTCGACGTGGGAAGCAGCAAGAGCGACATCAGCAGCGCCTAAGATTTTTAGACCCTACACTCACGCTCTGACCGGGAACACATTCTTCGATGGTGGTATCTACTTCAACAACCCTGTCGAAGTCGTACTAAGGCAACACAAATTGGTCTGGCCCAGGAACCGTCCAGAAGCCCCCGATGTTCTGCTGTCACTGGGCACCGGCTTTACGCCCAACAAGAAAGCTCGCTCCCTTGACACGTCTCAGACGGGTATCCGATCACACTACAAGCAGCAGATGAAGATTGCCGTGGACCACATCGAGAGCTCGCAGAATTCTCAAGCACAACACCAGATCACTCTTGACCGGATGTCAAAGGAGCACAAAGCCCACCTTGTGCGCTTCACGCTGTGTCTCTCAAGACTTCCCAAGCCAGACGACGTGTCGGCAATCCAGTTTCTGAAGGATGAGATTCGTGCCGATCTCAACGGTCGATGGTCTGAGATTCGCAACCTAGCCAATCGACTCTTAGTCTCATCGTTCTACTTTGAGCCGATATCCGGCTCCAACAGGAAGAACGGAGATGGTTCCACTGAGATGAGTGGATCGATCAAATGTCGCACTGCCTCACACCTTCCAAAAATCGAGAAACTTGGCGAGCTCTTGAGAAGACGGTGTCAGGAAGCATACAACAATCCTGAATCACTGCAGCACAGCCCTTGCTTTGTGATTGAAGAGAAATCCAAAGGAAGAGAAGCGCAGCAAGTCTTGCTCGCAGACAAAGTCATTCGAGGCATGATTGAGAACCGCCAATTCAACATGGGACACATCAGAATCGTCATCTCGAGCCCAGTGAGTATTACAACACTATCCCCGCATAGAGAAAACATTGCTAACGACACTGATCTGCAGAACGCTATGTCCGACATACACATCCGCTTTGGCGCGGAGCCCACAAAGGCTCCCAACAATTCAATAAGTGGGTTTCCACGATTCTGGGATGAGGAACTGACTCGTCCAGCCAAAAGCCGGATGTCACTTAGCCCGAGCCGACAGCGTCAGCTCTCAAGACGCACGCGGCCAACTTGGGCAGCGCCTGACGCAAAGATGGTGCCAGTCCTTGGCCAGTATGCAGAGCAGAAGAACCCTGGCCTCGCTACCGATGCAGACTTGCAGGCAGTCAAGGCCAACTTCCTGGAGCCAACCATTGTCCACGTTACTCCTGTCCAAACTCCTGTATCAGAATCTAGCGAAAGCTTTCAACGCCACGTGCATGTCGCCGAGAGCCCACACAGTCGAGCTCAGGATGATTGGGCCCGTGCCGTGAAGCTGGACCCCGATGGGCCTCCAGACTATACGGACATCACTTATGTTCATCAAGGTGGAAACTCTCGTGAATGGCTGGCCGAGATGCCAGACCACTCTACTGCTGACTGGAGGTTGACCGCCGAAGAACTCCAGCGTGACCCCTTCCCACATCTACGACCTGACAATGACCCCTTCGGACCATCGGTAACCTTCGCAGCGACCGCTTTGCAAGTTCCGTCCTACGCTGGTCCGTCACGATGGTCGTCGTCGCAGGGGTCCTCGAGGACAAAGTTTTCCACTTCGTCAGGCCAATCAACCCAGTCCATTAGGGGTTCGGAGACGGCGTTGTACAAGTGGGGCGTGGAGACGGGACCCTTTGGGAGGAAGAGTACGGGGAGCGTCAGAGAGACTTCTGATATGTATGGATCGGGGTAGAATTGGTGGAGGTGTATCTGCTTCCCACCATCCTAGCACTTTGTAAAGAGCGGCGTCCTTTGACGGTTATGTGTGTTGGTAAGGTTGTGTGGGCCAAGTTGGTAGTTTATGTAACGACTGAGTTGCACTCCGCCAACGGTGTACTACCACTTAGTGGGGGGAGCCAGTCGTGGGACGGAGGAGTCATTTGCTCGTGACCTCTTACCGTTGTGTCGCAGAATTAGCACCACACGCGTTTCCAATGTCGCAAGCTTTAGTAACTGTTCACTTTTCGATGCGCTTTGAGATTCAAAGTCAAGAAGCTGGTCACCAGATGGGACTCGTTGGCATTCTCAGATGGCGACATGTGTATTCAGGATCCGGGTCAGGCCAGATAGCCCTACACGACTGTAGGCTTATGGACACATTCATGATCAGGAATGAGAAGTATAATCGTCGTCTGAGTCGAGCATTCTCTTTGTTCCGTGGCTAGCCAATTTGCTTGTGTACCTGCGGGCAAGCACCCAGCTTCTCGAGTGGTAGGAGTAATATGCGAGTGCTCCTACACCAGGTGTTGTTCAAGAGCGGTTTGAGAGCCAGTGCGATTCTAGTGCAGTTTCGAAGTATCTGAACCTCTTAGTCTCTTTGGGACTGGCTCTAGGGTGCAACTTAAGGCTTTACGTTGTAAATGAGGTGCTTGCGTCTACGTTTGAGCCAAGCTTACGTTCCGCGCTGATTAAGCTCCGGGTGCCGTTTGTCCTGGTGGTAGTTGGTTCTGTGACAATTTTAAGCAGGAATGATGCAATGTTAAGACTGGCAAAAATATGATCAGCGCAAAGATGATTCTGTTCCATCACGCTGACATATGTGCAAAAATGCTAAACTTCTGTTTTCAGAAGTAGTCTCGCAATAGGAGTAGAAGGTTTCGACACCTGCCTGTGGAATTGTTAGGAGGTGCAGTCAAGTGCCAGATTCATAAGAATACTTACAGGATTCGAACCTGCGCCTCCGAGGAGACTGCCTAGGCAGCTCTGAATGAATACTCAAACAATAGCAGGGCAGCGCGTTAACCACTCCGCCAAAGTGTCTTAAATGGTAGTTAACTACCGATTTGTGGTGGTTGATGGCCCAGAATCCAACTTTAAATCTAATATAGACATTGATTATCGGCACACGATGCCACATAACGCAATCTTCGCTGCATCTTGTGCCCCTTCGCTATCCTAGTCTGGGCTCATGTGAGTATCTAATATTCTACCGACCTGCTCATAGCGTGTACGCTTACATGTAGCGTACTTGCATACCAGAGATCAATTCCATCGTTAACTCCATCGTTAGGCGTTGCACAGAGGAGATCACAGTTGCTTACAGCTTTTCAAGCGCGCTCGCACGGTGCACGCGATGTAGACGACTTTGACCAAAGATCTATTCCAATTCGTAACACTGTGAGCTCTGATTCCTTCAATCTCGCAAGCTCTCACCAACAGAAGAGATGCGGGACGAGATTCGCACTTCAGTGTCTATTTCGTTCGTTATCCATTGAGATGGCATGGTGAACTGGTCACAACATCATCGACGCTACGAAGAAGTAACAAAGCACAACTAACTATGAGCTTTGCCTTCTCAACCCTTCTATACTATCAGTCTCACTTGACGCCATCGTCGAGCTCGCTATCGACGACTCACCCTCCGATACACCTTCCCACGTGATGTGCACAGTCGTGTTCTTTGTGATCACGTTCATTTCGTCCATCGTATCCCCGGGTTTCTCATCGACAGTCACGCCGGCCTCGAGATCTTCTGATGTTTTCGCGTCTAGCCATTTCATGCGCTTCCCACGCAAGTCGTGTACCGGCGAAGACGTTCCACCAGACACCCAGGCATGATACAATTGGTCTCTGGATGTGGATGTGTGGCTTCTCTTCTTGCGGGCTTCGTCCAAGATACGCGATGCAGTGCAATCGATTTGATTCTGCTTCTGGTGAGCGAGAGTATTGCCATTTGCCACAATTGTAGTTCCAGCAAGGCTCTTGTGCTTCGATCCTCCTATGCCGCCACCGCTCCCGTTGCTCCCGCTTATTCCATATTCAGCATTGCAGTCCCTATTTCCGCCATAGGCCAGTCCTTGCCGAGGCGCCCTCGTAACTCGGCTAATCATATCCGCCATACTCATCTCAATATTCAGCTTGACCATGAAGCACAGCGGGTGGAATTGAACATAGATAAGCTGATTTGTCATACTCATCATCCCAATCAGTAGTGCGTCCATTGACAGACTGACAAAGACAATTGACATGTTGAACTTGTACAGCGGCGTATACTTCGTGATTCCAGTCCTGATAAGTTTGATCTTGACGAGATAACAGAAGTAGAAGTTTAAGGCGGCGTCGAGGAGCAGGTATACGGCCTTTTCGCACCGGTCAAAGATATCGTTGATGTCCATGTATGTCTGCGAGATCTGGAGACGCGCTGGGACCCAGATGCAGTAGACACCAATGTTGATGAACAGGATGATGGCGCAGGAGCCCCATTTGATTGTGGAGGCGCGGCGGCGCGAGACGATGAGGAGGGAGACTCGGTTGACGATGATCTGTATGAGGAGATGGAGCTCAATGCACCACAAGGTTACTGCTGTCATGAAGAATGCAAAACTGGAGTCCGTTCTATCAGCAAACAAGTAGACTCGGCTTGTTGCCGGGCTGAGGGCACGTACCTGGCTGGGATTGTGCCATTCATGTACAGCCACGACAGGACGCCAAACACGGTGTTCACGAGCATTTCAAGCCAGATCAAGAGCATGTAGCCAGTGACACAACCTGTTCTCTTCCAGATCTGAAGTGTCTGTGTTGCTGCTTTGACTGCTGTAAGAAGTGTGAAACCTAGCTGGAACCCCCAAGCTATGGACGCAATCTTGATGTCGCTGAGTGATAATTCGAGGGCGACGAAGTTGTCGGGCATGAACAATGTCCCCATGATGGCAGTCTCACTCAATACCAGAGCTGTGGCGTTTAGGAAAGGCAGATCGAGACAGTCGCGCGAATTGACGATGTGACTGATCCAGATACACGCAGCGAGGACAAGTCTGGAAGCTGGTCATGAGAGCAAGATTGAGCGAGATCATACTTTTGAACCCCCCTACGTCCGTTTGCCGAGCTGTGCCAATGTGTTTCATCCGGCGCAACGCCTTCGATTACGGGTGACCACCGTGAATCATCACCAACGCGGACTCCAGTTGCAGGTAGGCTATGACAGAAGACAATGTAACATGGTCCTAGACTTCTCCTAAACGGTGTCTCACACCTGGTACATGCGGCAGATGTACCTGAGATTTTGATCTTAGCATTGGTCTGCTCGCTGTTGGACACTGGGGCAGAGGAGTAGTGGCTGACATGTGTCGTCATGGTAACAAATACACCGTGCTTGCATTGTTATAGTTGGTGCATGGAGTTGTGGCGGTCTGACGGGAAAAAAGAAGTTGGGAACTCCGTCGCGTCGTAGCCGTTTGGAGCAAGCAGATCATAGCCCATGCCTACGCTCCAGAGCATGTCATCTTGCCCCCACCCACCATACGAGTAACCCGACATTGCGGTCAAAGGCACTTCGTAGCTTTCTGAGCTCAACGTCGGGTCGTAGTTCTGACCCATGGTGTATTCAGGACTGGAGTGCATGCTTGGAGTGAGAACGGTCCCCGACTCCGTGCGACGAGGGCCTTCTGGTCTTGGCAACAACGACCTTTGCGAAACTCCGTTATGAGCACCTTTGGCCCATTGCTTCAGAAGTCGTTCGAAACCGTTTGCCATGCTGAAAACCATGTGATTGGCTCCAGCTTTGCAGCTTCGTAACGTCGCGATCATACGCTCAATAAGAGGTCTGGTTTGGGTTTCAGGGTCAATGTTGACACCAATTATATGCCACTTATGCGCGATCTTCATCAGAAAGACCGCCGCAAAAGCTATCATCGAATGCAAATATAGTGGTATACCGACCAAACTCTCTCGATATCTTACCTCCTCCATAGTGTACTGCAAGATGAAGTGTGCCGCATCGATTGCTCTGGATGCTAGTGGTCGAAGACTGGTGGGTAGTTCATCGAGCCGGTCGAGTGGCCGCCCTCGTAACGCCAACGAATTCAGAACAAGCTCAGTGAAGCCATGATGTAACAACACACCTTTGGCAGGGTAATCACCAACATACTTATCCCGAGACAAGGCATCACGCCAGTGGTCTCTCCAACTTCGAGTCTCATCTGTAAACCTCATGTGAGTCAGCAAACTTGCATCGTCGCTGCCCATCATCCTGTCGGGCTCCAGTCCAAAGACTTCATAAGCCTTGCTCAATATCACAAACAAACTGACTTGCGAGAGCAGTCGACGGTCCGAAGGTGTAGCGGTCGGACTGTTCACGAAAACGCTGTATTCTCTGATCGGTAGGAGCTCGGTCGTGACTGGTGGGCGGCCGTACGCGATGCTGAAATGATGGTCGAGTACATACAGCAGGTACCACAACCGTGCTTTTTCCATGTGTCCGGCTCGTTCACCTTCGGTCAATCCCGGAGTGTAGAACGCTTTGTAAAACGCGTGATGCAAATTTAGCTCTGTGGCCATACGTATGCAGAGACCAGACAACTTCCAGCTCAAGTCTGGCTGCCAGAAAGCGGCTATGCAGAGACCACGGATGTCGTCCAAAGTATGAAAGCGGTCGAATATGGCAGTCGACACCAATTCTAGAAACTGCTTGTGACATATCGCGTGAATCGCTTCCTTTCCGGGCACATGTAAGGAGCTGACAAGCATAAGGGCAGTGAATAGAATGGAGGACGATTCCCGAATACTTAGTAGAGAGATGTCCTCAGGTATGCTTGTATTAAACAAGTACCGTGATAAGGATCGCTTGAAACTGGACACATGTCAGCATGCATGGCTTGAAGCTGAGACAATACGTACAGCTGAAGAAGCTCCTCTGCATCGCTGATCGACAGAAGATTCTGCGAGACCATATCCGCCTCCATGCGACGTCTTGCGTTCCGTTTTCTGGGATTGGCGCGTCGCAAACGAGCTCTGAGGCTACCTAGCTGGGTGGCTTCGTACAAACTACCCATAGGTGCCGGCGCAATTTTCTTGTCGTCCTCGAGCGGCTCTCGAGAGTTCTCACGGGTGGTTTGAAATTCCGAAGCAAGCTGTGACTTCTGGGGTTGCGGGGGCTCACCTTCCGACGCGTTGGCGAAGGTGTCTAGAGCAGGCATGCCAAGCTTGAACAGCACATCTTCGAGTGCTCTTTCAATTTTCTGGATGGTGGGATGCGTACCACTAATATTGAGTCAGCCAAATTCAAAGCGCCATCCTCCGATGGCGGACGCAAGACTATACCCTTCTTCGCCCTCAACAGCGATGCGTAGCCGTCTAGCATTGATGCATTCTATGCCAAGTCTTTGACATCTGGAGCAGCCGGCAAGGCCGCGCTCCCAAGCATCACATTTCACCTTGAGCTTGCGGCACGCGACACATGCGCGACCTTTGCGAGATGGCTGCTGTTGCTCGTTGGCCGGTGAAGTTGCGCCTGGGCTTAGCTTTTGTCGCTTGCGTGGTGAGTCTTCATCCTCGTTGATGGTCGAAACACGCTTCACAGGTCCTTTTGGCCGCTCGATGTTGCGAGGTGATATTGGAGAGTCTTCGTTGAAAGCTCGTTCTTGTTTCTCCATCACGTGCGATGATTGAATTGCTGGACATCGGCATCAACGCCGTGTTGGTGGAAGCTCGAGCGGCACACAGAAGGAGGCAACAGCGACGAACAAGCACCTTACAAAAGGGAAGAACGTCCAGAGTTCTTCTCAAGTCCACATGCTGCAATTGAATGGTAATGTGGAGAGACCTTGCAGGTGCATGCTTCGGCCAATAAAGGTGGGGAAGAGGCCACAGTAATTTAACGCGAGCGGAACACTAGTAGTACCTAGGTAACTTAGCACTTATTTGGTGAGCACGGATCTTTTCCTGGAAGAAAGCGCTATTTGCCTGAATTGCACATAATTCAAGGTTGTCACCAACGGAAGAAGGAGTACCCGAAGCAACTAAGATACAGGTGTTCTGGGGGAAGAGCTTCAACAGCACCAAGCATGATAACGACGAACTCTTTAAGCACGGGCTCCAGGTCCTACATAAAGGTAGGTAGTATCCTCTATATAAATTTCTAATGCTAATAACACAATGACATTCAGTCTATCATCGCCGCACAACGTATTGCGCGTTGTTTCGATGGCCGACACCTTCATCCACTTCGAGCTTGAATGGCTCATGTGTATTGCATGCCGTTAGTGATATTGCCATATAGTGCCCGGAACATATCAATAAAGTAGTTGTATCGCGGCTTCCAATTCCCAGACTTTCCAGCGCGTGGAACTGTTCTCCGATCCATCGCGCTGTTTACATACGTTGACTTCAATGGCAAGAGCGGCACGTTGTCTTTGTCCATCTGCTGCTGCTGCTCAGGCGTGAGGTATGGTGTCGCACTCTTCCGGCCACTGGTTTCCATTGAGTTCATCATTCTCGTGGCAAGGCGAGCGCTAGCGTCCGCTGCCAAAGTCCAGGAGGCATTCGCATAACCAATGACATACCATAGGTTAGGAACATCTTGCAGCATGGCACCTCGCCACATGAACTTGTCGGCAAAGTTTACTTGCTTACCATCCACAGAGATTTCAGCACCACCACCGACTTGCATCTTCAGGCCTGTTGCCGTGATGATGATGTCCGCTTCAAGCCTCTCCCCAGATCGCAATATCATGCCATCTTCAGTCACGGTTTGAATGTGATCGGTCTTGATATCAGCTTTGCCGTTCCGATATGCTTCAAAATAGTCGCCCCCAGGCGTGACGCACATACGCTGTTCCCACGGGTTGTATGCAGGCTTGAAGTGTGGGTCTACGTCAGTACCACCGGGCAGCTGTGCCTGAGTGCCTTTCTTCAGAACCTTTCTGGCGGCATTAGGGAAGTAGATGCAGAAATGGTACATGAGTGCGGCCATCACAATGTACTTGAAGCGAATGAGACGCTTGGAGATGTATGCAGGCAAATTCGCTTTGACCCAAGCGTCAGCTTTGTCTCTTGATGGCAGAACGAGCAAGTAAGAGGGGCTCCTCTGAACCTGAGTGACCATCTCTGCTTTCTTGGCTAGATTGGGAAGCAAGGTCACGGCGGTCGCGCCACTCCCAACAATGATGATCTTTTTGCCAGTGTAGTCGAGGTCCTCGGGCCAGAATTGTGGGTGGATGACTTGTCCCTTGAAATTGTCAAGCCCTGGTATACGAGCTTCGAGAGGATGTTTGTAGTCGTAGTAACCGGTTCCCATGATGATGTACTTGCATGTGTAAGTCGAAGATTGGCCTTTATGCTCGACTTGCATGGACCACCTGTGCTCAGCTGAGCTCCAGTTAAGTTTGTTCACGAAGTGCTCATATTGGATCTTCTCGTCAATATGATGTTTCTTGACAGTCATCTGGAGGTAATCCCGGATGAGGTCAGCTTCGGCGATGGCGCTCGGTTGATTCCATGGCTCCCAAGAAAACCCAAAGGTATATAGATCCGAGTCCGACCGAATGCCTGGATACTTGAACAGACTCCAGGTGCCTCCGAGCTCGTGCCGACCTTCAAGAATTGTGTACGAAAGGTTGGGACTTCTGTTCTGCAGGTGGTACCCTGCGTTGATACCGGAAATACCTGCGCCTATCACAATCACATCAAGGTTCCTGGTAGGTGCTTTTTCAGAAGTCATCACTGCGGGTTCGAAGTGTGTAACGATGGGTGAAGGTGACAAGGCAAAGAACAGTAGGAACGTTTACGATAAGTAGTCTCGAAAGACGGCGGTGGTGAATGTCAATAATGACGGCCAAGATCCAGACGCCGAGACCTGACGGTGTATGTAACCCAGTTTGGAATGTAATCTGTGCCGAGGCTCTACCGACCAATCACAAAGCGGTTTCTCGCTTCATGTGCACGGGGTGAGTCGTTCTTACGGAGCAGCTGACGTTATTGCCACTGCAGTCTTGGTCCGCCAAATTAACGACAAAGGACAGCGCTTGATCTTTTTGACTCTACGGCTAGCTAGGTAGCTTTTGGCCGTCCGCCGAGGTCGCGCTTTCTAACCGTTTGTGGCCTTTGCTGCGAAATTCTACAGGGCTATCCGAGTATCTGTCACTGCCACGGTGACCGAGGCCTACCACTAGATCAGACTTTGAGAATCCACGGTTATCGAACCTCGTCTTAGAGTCACCCCGTCAGGCTCGATCAAGGATCCTCTTCAAAGAGAATATAAATGAGAGCATAGACGGGAGAACCCGTCAGCAGGTGTCGATAGGCTTCAGCCGGCCCGGTAGGTGCGGGAAGGAAATCTTCCAAGGCTGTCCCTGTCTGTCGTCTTTCGTGCCGCTGTCAGCACACTTAGCGCCGCTTACATAAGCCCAAGAATGACTTCGAAACACTTGCTCAGCAATGCGCGTATTTTCACGGCGTGCGGCGATGAACTGAGCACCGACAAGAATTGCTTGTTGATTCATGGTGATCGTATCGAGCACGTTGGGCGGGTAGACGATGATGCAATACGGGAAGCCAGACGAAGGGGTGTTCAGGAGCATGATATTGGCGGACGCCTCATCTCCCCTGGTTTCATCGATGGCCACATGCACATCTTACTATTTGGTGGCTCGCTGGTGGCCATCGATCTTGAGAGATGTAAGAATCTTGATGACATCCGGAAGACCATACGAGAAGGTGCTGCGGCACGACCAGATGCGCAACGCCTGATATGTCAAGGTTGGATGCACTCAATGACCGACAGCAAGGCTCTGGCCTGCGACATTGATGATCTTGATGAACGGCCGATTTTTATCTATGCCAAGGATCTTCACTCAGCATGGTGCAGCACTTCTGCGCTGAACGAGATGGAGGTAGCAGATATGCCCAATCCGGAGGGTGGTGAGATCTTTCGAGATGAAACTGGCAAACCGACTGGTCTCATGTCTGAAGCTGCGGGGATTCAAATCGTCTGGCCACATCTAGCCAAGGTCACGAGTCGGGAGGAGAAGCTCTCTCAAATAAGGCGGGCGATTCGCACCTACAATGCAGCAGGTTATACTGGCATGATTGAGTTGGCGACAGATGAGGAAATTTGGTCCTTACTATCTGAGCTGCAATCTTCTGAGGGTCCTCTTACACTCCGTATTGTGGTACATTGGTTGATTACGCCTTCGAAAACGACGGCCGAGAGCATCGCGCAAGTCGACCGAGCCATCGAACTACATAAGCAATACAATCTGAGCACCAGTCCTAACCTGCGAGTCGCCGGCATCAAAATCATCGGTGATGGTGTGGTTGATGCCTGCACAGCCTCACTATGTGAGCCCTATACATCTCCATCTGTGAACGCGGATCCAATCTGGACCTACGAGCAACTGCTGCCGGTTGTTCAACATGCTGATGCAGCAGGTCTCCAATGTGCGTTACATGCGATCGGGGACAACACAGTGGCTCATGCTGTTCAAGCCCTGTCCGCTCTGGGTAAAGGCCGAAATCGACGGCATCGCATTGAACATCTTGAGCTCACGTCGCCGGAGGACGCCAGACGACTAGGCGAATATGGTATCACTGCCTCGATACAGCCTGTGCATGCTGATCCGGCGATTTTCGGCGCCTGGCCACGGCTGATTGGGCCAGGACGATGTAAGAGAGCGTTCGCTTACAAGGAGTTTGCAGATGGAGGAGCACCCCTTGCCATCGGCACGGACGCACCTACCGCACACCATCTGCCCTTGAGAAATCTGTACACGGCCACCACCAGAAGGTCAGCGAGAGAAGAGCAGTTAACAGAGACTGTCAATGAGAACTTCAAGCTGGGCTTAGGTCAAGCATTGAGAGCTGCGAGTGCGGGGGCGGCGTATAGCTGCTTCGCAGATGGACAAGTGGGCACACTCGAGAGAGGGAAATTAGCCGATTTCGTGATCATTGATCTGGACTGGAATGCCCAGCATCTGTTAAAGGCACAAGTGGAAGAGACGTGGTTTGCTGGCAGGCGCATATACAAGAAAGAGTAGCTGGCTCCTTTGGAGGCTGGGCACGGCTGGGAATGCTAGTCCGCTACGGTCAGGCACTGAACCGATCGCGCTTGCCGCATGACGTAGCTCGGTAGACTGCTAGGTTGTCGCGATTGTCTTTACGACGTGAACGTCCTTAACTCGGATCTCCTCGTTTGGTCTCAACGTTGGCTACATCCACTCGCTGTGAATCATTGTGACCATGAAGCACCGACTCTCTGCCCTCGCTAAACAGGTCAATGGCCATTATCCGACGAAGCGTTCATCGGCCTTCGAGCCCTCAGTGCAGGCACACATAGCCCAGCTAGCTGAACAGCTGTCATACAGTCATGCCCGACTACAGCGACCTGTGACCCGATCCTTCTCCTCGACCCCTCTTCGCGACGTGCAAAACCGTGTTCAGCCCTCCATCCGGCGCCCAGCAGACTTCCATACCCTCCTCCAATCTGCATCTTCCACCAACACCCTGCTGCTAGTCCTCTTCAAGACCGTTACATGCCATTCCTGCAGCTCTATTACACCTCTTCTTGAGTCTGTTATCCAAAACCGGCCAGTCCCATCTGTTGGCGACAAATTCAGCTCCATTGCGTTCGCAGAGCTTGAGCTTGACTCTCCCGAACGCGACGAAGGAGGTGGAAGAGGATGGACCACCATGTACGATGCTGGCATCGAATACGGTGTGCGAAGTGTGCCAACGTTGATTGGCTTTGGTGGCAGAAGAGCTGAACGGATCACTGATCGGCTGGCCGATGAGAAGAAACTCAAGGACAAGCAATATATGCAAGACTGGATCGACGAAGTAATGAGACAGGGCGATCCGCATCCCAGTCAGAGCAAGGGCTTGTTTGCATGGCTCTTTGGTGGCGGTAGCTGAGAGGGCTGCTCATCTGAACACATATTGCAACAATCCCCGCAAGTCCTCGAAAGGTTAACGCTTTCACCTATTGTGAAGGTGCAGCATATTAAAGCTCACAGCGGTCACTAATCCTCACATCAAAACACATGGCCGAGAAGCTTTGCCGAGACATGTCCTGGCGCTCTGACGACTTCGTTCTGATGGTCAAAGTGGCCAGTGCATCGTTAGGATGGCTGAAAGGCTGCCACGAGTTGGGTGCTCCAGCAATTCCCACGTTACAACATCATACATTTGGACGACGGAAACAGGAACGCCGAGCTGCCATTGTCTTGTTCATGGCACAGGCCAGTAGAGTTTCTGGTGCGGACGTCAGTTTTTCTGTCGCGATCCTTTGGAAGAGTTGTCTTACCCTTTCCTTCGTGCAGCGACCCTCAGAGCAGGGCACCGCTACGGCAGTTCTACTCGACCAAGCGGCATGCTCATGTAGCTCAGACGTCTGCTTAGACTCACCGTGATGCGTAGCAGAGGTACGTATCGGTGTGTGATGTTCATGAAAGTTGCAGCCAGCCCTCGCTACATTAGGATTCTGGCTTGCAGAATGGCAGCTGCCCCAGTCTTCTGCGCTCATAAGGGGGCTACAGACGGACCGTCCGAGCTCAGTGCTAGCCGATCATCGCCGTGCGAATACAATCGCAATCAATATTGGTCGAGCCGGGGCAAAACCAGTGCTGTGATCCAAGATAGACCAGCTAGCCTATTTATCTGTTCTCTAAACGAGAGAAAGCGGGTCGTGCTTCAGCATCCTTGTTTCTATGTCAACATCGGTTTTGGAGGGTACCAGATATGCCTGGAAGATGTCAGGTGTCACTTTGCATGTGGTAACGATGCTGGAAGGTGACCCGTAGTAAAATGCATTCAAACAACTGTACTTGTCACATCAATGAACAACCTAGCACTACTAGGTCATGGTCGTACCATACCTTGGTTTCCCTTTTCACAGACTTCTGATCAAGCTCCACATGAACTTTGCAATCATCGCAGTGTTCGCGGACATGATCAAGCCCAACGTGAGTAACGAAACATTGATCAATAAATTTGCCGTTATAGCATGACGACGATTGACGAGTACTGTATCGCGGTGTTCAGTGGGTCGATAATAGCCTTCGACTTCTGCGACACATGATTCCGTTCGGACTTTGTCCATTATCGTTTATCTGTAAGCCTTTCTCCTTTGGGAGAAAGATCCTGTCCTTTTACGAAGAAGACCAGAATGGAAACACAGTTCCAAGGTTGCTACCTACTACTGCCTGAGTGAAGTGCTTAGAGCCCTAATTTGCAGCCTAAGGCCTCAACTGGGGACTACTCCAACTCAAGTCGATCTTGCCTTCATTGATTAATATCATTGGCTCATCGACCCGCAGCGAACCTCGGTCTGCTCTCGAGTCAGCCGGTTATCAGGCCGACCAACGTCCTTTAAGTTCTCTTACACTGTGACATGACAGGCTAGTCTGGACGCATGCTTGCTATACGTCTATTGCGTCGCTATGGCGTTGTAACGAGCGTGAGAACACTAACGACGAGTGTCAATGGTCCGTTGTACAGAATGGCACCACTTTCATCAGAATCTAAGGTAAGCTCCCTTCATTAAAACCTTGAGGTGTGACGGCTGACTCGATCGCACAGCAAGCTCTTGATAGGCTGCGAGCCTACCAGGCGCCCCCAACAGTATGGCAAGACATGCCGCTATCACGGAAAGCAGCGGTGTTGATATTGCTCTTCGCGGGGGAGAAGGGCGACCTCCGCGTCGTGGTGACTATGAGGGCTTCATCGTTAAGCTCTTACTCGGGTCAAGCAGCTCTGCCAGGTGGCAAAGCCGAGGAGGGTGAGACGGCTCAACAGTGTGCTAGAAGAGAAGCCTCCGAGGAGATAGGACTACCTCAACGAGACGACAAACTCCCACCGCCTTTCCGATTAGAACACCTAGGCAATATGCCTACTAACCTTGCCAAGACCGAGCTGGTGGTTGTGCCTGTCCTCGCTTTCCTTCACTCCTACGACGAGAAGACCGGCCAGGACGCCAATGTGGGCGAGCAGCTGCTCCCTCGCCTTGATGCTCGCGAAGTAGCTGCTGTCTTCTCCATGCCCTTTAAAAACCTCCTTTACAGGAACGACCTTCCTACAGAGCCAGATCTTCCTGGAAAGCCTTCAGATTGGTACCGTGGCTCATGGACGGACTGGCATCAGGTCCGTTGGCGCATGCACAATTTCTTCGTTCCGGTGACGAACCAGACTGTGACAAAGCCAAAGAGAACCGATACGCAGAAAGCTGCTGCCGACCATTTGAAAGGGCTGGAAAGGTATAGAGTCTTTGGTATGACTGCGCGGATCCTCACCGATGCTGCACGGGTAGCGTATGCTCAGGAACCCGAATTCCAGCATAACAGCCACTTCGGAGACGAGGACATGATCGGGCGTCTGAGACGTATTGGCAGGCTCAATGCAATGAAAAAGCCTGGAGAAGAGCTGACAGGTGACGTTCTGCAGAAGGCCGCCAATCTTTGAGACTGGCTCGCTGATCTTGCAAAGTCGAGCCGGCCACCTTGCGGCGATGTACTTCTGTGGGGCATTCCTGTGCGCAATGGTAACGCGACGGGCTAGATCAAATGCTGTGCTGTCGTCGCAATATGGACAGAGTTGGAAGAGTATGTGAAGCATGTCTCGGTTCGCTTCATGCTACACCTGAAGTCCTGCGCACGGACCAAGTGGGAGTGAACAGGTGCGTGTGGCATTCTTTGTGAGCTAAACATAGCCCAAAGCAGCATGCAGCTGCAGTTTAAGACTCTTTGTTCCTTGATACGATGAGAGATTTGCGTCCGGTAGGTGTGGCTGCAATGTCTGTTTGCATTGTACTGAACATCATGGATCGTCATGTACACATGAGCTTGTCGTCATCGACAGCCTATGTTCAAGGACCGCAGAGCATGCACGACTTCCAGCGGCAAAGAACTCAGGAACGATGCCTACACCAAATTCATCTCCAGCGCTGCGACCAACGTGGGCAAAAGCACCAGAACCATCAGCAGCACTTCTAGCTTTGCAAGAACGAGGACTCGAACTGCCCATCAACCGCACGGCCTCTGTATCGCCAGAACGAAGCCTGCCTTTGAACGACAACCTAAGAGTTTCACCTTTGTCAATAGTATCGACACCTTCTATCCTAGATAAGCCTTTACCTTTTGAGCCAGGAGACAAGTGGGAAAGAAGACCATCAAGCACAGGCAGTGCTGAGATCAGGAACATATTGAAACTCTACACCAACATTTCGGAGCAGAGCCTGAAATCTGAATATGAAGAGTTAACATCCTATCCCGACGATTCTGACTTTGAGGATGACGACGATGATGACGACCAACCACCTCTGCCCAACGTGCATCAGCCAAAGGCGTACAGAGATACCATAGCGCCACTTTTAGAGCATCAATTCAGCACTGATCGGTTAGCTGTGCCACCTATGCCGTCGCCTATGTCGATTGCTTCTTTACCTCAACTGCACCATCCTAATGCGAGCATGTCGGTACCTTCCTTACAGCTGACACCTGACATTTCTCCAGATCTACGGCCAACGACCAGCAACCTAACTAGCCTCTCGCAGACATCAATTCAGATCACACCCGAGATGACACCACTGCTTCCACCCCCCGACTTTTTACAAGCCCCTAGCTTCCAGCAGTATTCCACGAGCTTGCGAGAACGACAAATCGCTCTAGAGGTACCAGACGTACGAGAAGCGGATTCATGGTACGACCAACCGCTTTCACCTGTCTCACCTGAAGAGCTCAGTGGCCGCCTACGAGACTCACAACTATCCGCGGTCTCACCTTATGGAGGCGAGGGCTATCAGAGACAGCTGACGTACGAAAGCTTAGCACCGCCGATTGCTCAAAAGTCTCCGAATCTGAGACCCGTTAGCTATATAGAGGACTACTCACCTGGCCCAGTTTCTGCGACTTTGACACATATAGTGGACGACCCGGAGGTGCCACAACCGTTGGACTTGGCGATGTCGAGCTCCAGAGCCGTCAGCAAGATCTCGGGGGGTTCAGCGCCCGTGCACCAGCCCGAGATCAATAATGAGTATTACGGTGGCGAGCCCAGGTCTCAGCACGCGAGCTTGATAGTGAACGACCCTATTGAAGGGCCAATGCGGACATATTTGACCCCACCGCCACCCAAGAGGATCTCAGATATATCATCTACCGTGCCAAAGGAGAAGCCCGACCTGGAGGAGATCTATAGACCAGGCTCAGCATTCTCGGACTCCTCTGAGCCCCCAAGCCCGGAAACGATTGGTGGCCAACTCAAGGCCGTATTCAAGTTCAAGAAGAAGAAAAAGGACAAGAAGTCGGATGACATGTCGAGTAAGAGAAATCGAGCTAAGCCTCGTGCTGTACGTCACAATGGCTCTCCAGCAGCTCCCCAAGATAATCTGGACAGCTACAGATATCCTTATTGGAAGTCCCATCCATCGCCTCAGGCAAGCGAACTCGCACCACCACACAGGCTACGGTCGCCTGATCTCAACAGTATCCGAAGCTCACATTCACACCTGCAAGAAATGCGACGACTGTCCGCCATCTCAGGTCCGGGTCCCTCAGTCAGTAGCAGTCCTCAGCCGCCGGAGGCCGACCTCAACGCGACTGGCAAAACATCTCCTTGTCCGCCTATCAAGCGGAGAGAGCCACAGGCTGCTATTCCATTGACCAACTACCAGAAGTATGGTCCCGAGATATGGAACGAAAAAGTCAAGAAGCAGAAGCAGAAGGAGGCAGAAAAAGCGACTAAGCAGGCCGAGAAAGCGGCCGCGAAACAAGCCAAGGCAGGGGTCCCACAAGATCCTCCCTTAACGCCAGATGCTCAACTCCATTCCTTCCTTGACTACGCAGGCAAAGAACTAGAGGGTGACAAATTTTATTCGTCAGAACAACGGCACTCACGACCTGCCTCGTCTCGAGCATACAGCCACATGAAGACAACAAGTGGCGAGACAGATGGGTCACGCCCGTCGACGGATGCGCCATCAACCAAGAGTTCGCGGCACAGCGGTGGGCTGGCCGGCTACAACAATGATTTGTTTGAGGCTAGCGGGGGTACTAAGAAGAAGAATAAACTCGCTAGCCGGTTGATGATGAGTTCGGAGGAGAAGAGGAAGTTGAAGGTCAAGGAGAGTATCACTATTGTTGGCGGGCAAAAGCTACCCGGAGCTGGGTCGAGTAGGACGAGCGGAGGTGGGAAGAAGGGCTTGGTGAGGATTTAGTTGAAGGTGCTGGACTCTCAGTGATTTATGGTGGAGAAAGCTTGAAGACTGGTACATACAGTAGAAGTCATTGAAAGACATTTGCTAGCGAACCAATGCTGTGTATCCTGTACACCTCTTGGTGCAAGCTAGACCCAGCCTTCGAGTTGTTGGAAGAGCTTCTGACAGGTCAAAGGTGAAGCCCAGGTATGCCGGTACATGTGCAGTAGTGGAGATGGGCCCTGGGGCGGAAGTGAGCGGGTAAGCCATCACCTTTCAAGGCTGATAAGGCAGCATTGGGAGCTATAGCCAGCCTAGCGCTGGGGGGCTGGCCCCCGTGGCATTCACGGTGGCACCTGATACGTCAACCCACCCCGCACTGGCAGTGGGTGCTGTATCAATCAAGTGCTCATGACCACCTGCAGTAGCTTGCATATCAAGGTGCTCAAAGACGATAACTAGGGTCCTCCTCATATACAGCTGTATAGTGCAAGCGTGAACTTCTGAGCGTCTCTCGGCAACCTCTCGATCGCTATCTAAGGAGAGCAGTAATCTACCCGCAACCATGGGAGGCCGAAGCACTCCCGTAGAATCAACGTATCCCAAACTCGCAGTACGGCCAGTCGGCAAGGAGATCCAAAGCATCTACACCGATCGACTACGGCAATTCACAAGCCAGGGTCAGTATTATGAACAAAGCTTGCTGGCCAAGCTCTACCACGACACCACCAATGACGACAAATACATCAAGGTAGCCTTCTCCCTCGTACTACACGCTCAACGAGCTGACATCCTCTCCTAGAAATCGGTCTACTCTCCCCCAAACCTCACTCGACCGACCTTCGAGGAAGCAACATCGAACAAGTTCAAGGAGTGCCATCTAGGCGATAAGTTCGGCCCATCATGGTCCACCCACTGGTTCAAGATCCAGCTCACCATTCCCAAGGACATGTGTCACGGCGAGCACCTTGAGTTTCATTGGGACGCGAACAACGAGGGTCTTGTCTGGTCCGAAGATGGCAAGCCTCTGCAAGGTCTGACTGGTGGTGGTGAACGTCCTGAGTGGGTCCTACCCAGGGACTGGCGAGACGGGGAAGAACATACCTTTTACATCGAGATGGCGTGTAACAAGATGTTCGGCAACGCAGCTGGCGGAGACACCATACAGCCTCCGGACCCGAACCTGGAGTACACGCTTTGGCAGGCAGATATTGTGGATGTGAATCTAGCCGTTAGAGCCCTACGAATTGACTTCTGGGAGATCGGGGATGCGGCGAGAGAGTTCCCGGTCGATAGCTGGCAGAGGCATCAGGCTTTGCAAGTGGGCAATGAGATTATGGATGTCTTCATCGCGGGTGAGGGGTCGCAGGAGTCCATAATGAAGGGTAGAAAGATTGCGCAGCAGTATGTTGGGAAGCATGCTGATTCGAGTCGGGTTTATGAGTCGAAGGAGACCCCAATCGTGTATGGCATCGGCCATTGTCACATTGATACGTGTTGGCTGTGGCCGTGGGCAGAAACAAAGAGAAAGGTTGCCCGGTCGTGGTCGAATCAATGTGATCTGATGGATCGATACCCGGAGCACAGGTTTGCATGCTCGCAGGCTCAGCAGTACAAGTGGTTGAAGACGTACTACCCCTATGCATTTGACCGAGTTAAGGAAAAGGTCAAGCAGGGTCAGTTTCAGCCTATCGGAGGAAGTTGGGTAGAGCACGACACGAACATGCCCTCGGGTGAAAGCTTGGTGAGGCAGTTCCTCTACGGCCAAAGATTCTTTGAGAGCCACTTCGGTGAAAGATGTCAGACCTTCTGGCTGCCGGACACTTTCGGCTACTCGAGCCAACTGCCACAGGTGTGTCGACTTGCTGGCATGTCGAGGTTCTTCACACAGAAGCTGAGCTGGAACAACATCAACACCTTCCCCCACACCACTTTCAATTGGGTGGCACTAGACGGCAGCCAAGTCATCTGCCATATGGCTCCCGCGGAGACGTACACAGCTGAAGCTAACTTTGGTGACGTGAAGCGCAGTGTGACACAGCACAAGAGTCTGGACCAAGACAACACGTCATTGTTGGTGTTCGGCAAAGGCGACGGTGGAGGTGGACCGACACGCGACATGCTTGACAAGCTCCGACGGCTGAGAGGCATGAGTGACACGACCTGCCAGGGATTGCTGCCACGAGTGCAGATGGGCAACTCGGTAGATGACTTCTTTGCAAGGCTCGAAGACAAGGTCGCTTCCGGAACGGATCTTGTTACCTGGTATGGCGAGCTCTATTTTGAGCTGCACCGAGGCACATACACCACTCAAGCCAACAACAAGAAGAACAACAGGAAGCAGGAGATCATGATGCATGACATCGAGTACCTAGCCACTCTTGCGACCCTGTCAAGCAAGAAGTACAAGTATCCGAAGAAGGAGATAGATGAGCTGTGGGAGAATATCCTCCTCTGCCAGTTCCACGACTGTCTGCCGGGAAGCTCAATCGAGATGTGCTACGATGACTCGGATGAGCTTTACGCACACAATCATGAGGTCGGTATGAAGCTGAAAGACAATGCACTGGCAGCTCTAGGCATGTCAAAATCAAAGACCAAGAGTGGTGGTGAGACGGTGGCTATCAATACTCTTCCATGGAACAGGACAGAGGTCATCAAGACGCCAGAGGATGACTACACAGTGGTCTATGCTGAGCCTGGGCTGAATGATACAGATGTGATTGAACTTGAATCATCGGAGAAGGCGACCATCACCGAGAAGAGTGATGGTGTTTTCCTGCTTGCCAACAGCAGGTTCGACGTCGAGGTTGAGAATGGTGTGGTCACGTCTCTATTCGACAAGAAGGCGAAGCGGGAAGTCATCGCCAAGGGCGGCAAAGGCAACCAGCTGGTCATATTCGATGACAAGCCGTTGTATTGGCAAGCTTGGGATGTAGAGGTATTCCATCTCAACTCCAGGAAAGAGCTTCACTCGGGCAGATCTGAGATTGTCGAGAAGGGTCCATACCGAGTCAGTGTCGTAACGAAGACGAAGATCAGCGACAAGAGCTGGATGAAGACAATCATTAGCCTCGATGCATCGACGGGCGAATCTGATAGTCCAAGCTACGTGTCTTGCGAAGCAGAAGTTGAGTGGCACGAGACGATGAAGTTCTTGAAGGTCGAGTTCCCGGTCGACTGCATGAACACGGAAGCGACATACGAAACACAGTACGGGCTCGTGAAAAGACCAACGCACTACAACACAAGCTGGGACATGGCTAAATTTGAAGTCTGCTGCCACAAATTTGCTGATTTGTCTGAAGCGAACTACGGTGTGTCGATATTGAATGACTCGAAGTATGGTTTCGCAACATGTGGCAACTTGATGAGGCTCTCGTTGCTGCGTGCGCCGAAAGCGCCAGATGCCCATGCGGACATGGGGAAGCACCACATCAGATGGGCCATCATGCCGCATATGGGGGCGCTCGGCACGGACACGGTTCATGCGGCGCATAACTTCAACAACCCGCTCAGCCTGGTGACGATCGCGGATGGGGAGGAGCCAGACGACGACATATTCAATTCCATTGCAGTCGCAGGGTGCTCGTCGCTTGTCCTGGATTGTGTGAAACGAGGTGAAGACGACGAAGACGTATCGAGGGGAGAGCTCGAGAAGCGGAAAGGACGAAGCGTCATTCTGCGAATTTACGAATCGATGGGTGGAAAGTCGAGAGGCACGATCAAGACGACGCTAGACGTGAAGAAGGTGTTCAAGACGAATGTGCTCGAGGATGATATGGAGGAGCTGAAGTATAGCAGTTCTGGAGAGGTAGAGATTGAGCTGAGGCCGTTTGAGGTAGCGACTTTTAGGTTGCAGTTGTAGGAGGTGCTGAGCCTTGATCGCTTGGCCACCTGCGATCGTGGCGCTTATTCTTAGAGACAATAAGCAGCTCTTGGAGTCGATGCTATCGAATTCATTTCGATAAAAAGCCGGTATACTTCTCGATCAGGAACATCAAGGCATCTTACAGAGCATGGGTAGTTGGCCAATAGATTTCTTGGTGGTAACCTTTGCAGCCTCGGATCATTGTTGGTGGTCTAGATCCCATATCTTCGTGGTTCTGGAAGCTTTCTAGTGTCTTGACGAGAGCAATGATATGAGACTACGTTGATGAAACTACTACGATGATACTGCGCTCCGAGTAGCTATAGTAGTGCAGAGCTGTAGGCATGACAGGGATTCAGAGTTCGTCCTTCGCGGACATTTCATGGGCAAACTAAGCTACTTAAGGGCTTGCTAGTTGAGCTAAACCCGACGAGGACCCCTACAGGACAACCTACCCAGGTAATTGGCGGAGGATCAGTCGAGTGGTCAACGTAACCGTGCATCAACTGGTGTATCGATGATCCGCTTGCATTGTTTACACCGGCACAAGGTTTGTGTTGGCGAGTCAATGTGTTATACATCTACTTGCATTGCGATCTAGATGTTCGCGCCCAACAATCGCTAACATCTTTCGTTGGTGCAAAATATCTCATTGTGCATTGTGAGCGAGGAAGCACAGTTACGAAGCGAGCAGGAGTGGTGTGGCTCTTGCCAAATTGCATTTGGTGCCGAATTTGTCTAGTCCATCACAGGGCGATCACCACCAGGAGGGCGCAGGAATATCATATTGTCGGCTTCCACAGCAGCGTTGCGATATCGCTTCCAAGGTAGCGCATATCGTTAATCTGATCGCTCACATACGTCTTGTCGACCCCATTCACAGACCTAACGTCCTTACCTACGAGTTGCTGTCCGACACGAGAGATAAAGGCGACGAGAACTTTCTGCGAACCGCCGACGCCTACAGGAGCGACAAAACGCCGATATGGCGGGCCTGAGGGTCGGTGATACGGTCAATGTGCCAGGAGGCATGCATGGCACACTCAAGTTCATTGGAGCAGTCGACGGCAAAAATGGCACCTTCGCGGGCGTGGAATTGGCATCAGAATATGCAGCAAGAGGCAAGAATTCGGGCGACGTGGGAGGGAAACATTACTTCAGGACATCGGTGCCAGGCGGCGGGATCTTTCTCCCTGTCGACAAGGCAGAGAAAAGGATGTCTGGCAGCAGCACGACAAGCAGTACAAAACAGCCCAATCTCAAAGCGTCCAGTGTGGCTGGTAGTCCCAACACCCCTGCCGCTGTGAGACCGAAATCTAGGACCAGTGGCGTGGTCAAGTCGAGTTTCAGTCAAAGCGTTGGACCATCGATGCAGCAGAGAGTCGCTAGTCCCGCCCCCACTACACTGAGGCCTTCGAGAAGAGAGTCGTTGGCGAGACCGACGAGCCCGTTGCGACAGCGACCTACGAGTCCCATAAGAAAGACGCAAAATGCGCCCTCTGCGCAGACTCCAGCGGCGGGAAGACTACAAACACCCAAGACCAGACCGAGTATTGGTCTGGCAAGGAGTACCATCGGAGCACCGGCCACCGCAGGAAAGTCAGGTCTGCGCGCTCCCAGCGTTGCAAACGGCACGCCCAACAAGTTCAGCCAGAGCCTGCGACAGAGCACTTCACGCACGCCTAGCAGGATGCGTGCTGCTCCCTCTTTCAGCACCGCCACCACCCCGCTCGGTCCAGACGATCGCTTTGATGAAGACGATACCATCCGCGAACAGAACGGGCCCGATACCACACCAACCCCCACTCCCAACGTAAAGAACCCTGATCGAGCCTCACTCGAGAATGCAGAAAAGTTGACTCAAGAAGCTCAACGCCTCAGAAAGCAGCTTCAAGAAAGAGATCGGCAACTAGGAGAGCAAGCCAACAGCATTGCTGAGATGGAGCGCAGTCTGGTCGAGTTACAGAGCATGATTCCCGAGGCTATGGGTCAAGGTCTGCAAGACGATTCAGCACTACCCCGCGATGTGCAGACATTACGTGCCCAGCTGAGAGAGAAGAACGACAAGATCAAGGGCCTGATGGCCGAGTTTGACGCAAACAGAGCTGACTTCAGAAGTACCATCGACACACTGGAAATGGCCAGCACCGAGACAGAAAGAGTGTACGAGCAACGAGTCGAAGACCTCTTGCAACAGGTTCAACAGCTACAGGAGCGCAACGACGATGTTGATAGCGTTGCCCAGCAGTTTAAGCAACTCGAGGAGCTGGTGCAGGAGCTCGAGGAGGGCCTCGAAGAGTCAAGGAGAGCTGAAGCCGAGGCACGCTCCGAGGTCGAGTTTCTGAGAGGCGAGGTAGAGAGGGGCAAAAGCGAGTTGCGAAGAGAAAGAGAACGGAGTGCCGCACATGCTGCGCTGGAAGGTGGTGGCGACGGCAGCAGCTCGAACGAAGAGCTTGAAGAATTGCACACCACTCTGACACACAAGGACGACGAGATCAGAGGCCTCAAGACCATCATACAGAGCCTGCAGGGTACAGCTGCGCAAGACCGATCTTCCTATGATGCACCAACAACGCCCAAGGCCAACGGCATCTACTCCCACCCCTCTAAATCAAAGTCGGCGAACGTGACCATATCGTCCGAAGGTCAAGAATCGTCTGACGCGTTGCAACGGCAGATCCACGACCTTGAGTCACTTCTACAGCAGAAGGCTAGTCATGAAGAGGAATTAGAAGAAGAGGTTAGGCAGCTTCGACAGTCCGTCAACTTATCGAGCCCCAAGGCGTGGCCTTTCCCCGGTGGCACATCAGGCACGCTCGGCCTGGGCCATCGCAGAACAGAAAGCCAGACGGACAAGCACATCAGTGGTGGCAGCCAACGAACCATCATAGGTCAGGCTCAGGCGCTGCATTCGCCTAGCGTGAACAACCAACGAAGGAAGGATTCCACCGTGCCTGAGCTAGCTAATCAGCACGATCGCCAGACAAATGGCCGCGGTTCACCACTCAAAGATGTATTCGGCATCGACACTGAAGGCTCCGAAGAAGCCAACGAAGATCGAAGGCGACGCAGCGCTGAAGCATTTCTGGACATACAAGCACCGCCATCGACATCTGAGACGAGCACTGCAGCACAATGGTGCGAAATCTGCGAAGAGAGTGGACACGACATCTTGAACTGTGCAAATATGATGGGCTCTTCGACGCACCGACAGCCAAGCCCCCGGCCAGAACTCCGATCGGGCAAAGACGCGGTTCGAGAAGGACTTAGGAGGTCGAATGGGTCAGGGCATCTTTCTGCCAACTATAGCGACAGACCCGCGCCCTTGAGAAAGACTGGCTCGCTCGAGCCGCCAAGTCAAGCGCCAGATGCCCCCCTGCCGCCTCCTCCGGCGCGATCGAGTAGTTTCGCGGCGCAGAGTAACGGTGGTGGGAGCAGACGATCTTCCGCAACCCCGGCCGGTTCGGCGCAAGCTGCAAGCAGCACGACAGCCACGCCTACTAAGCCTACGTTGATCGAAGGAACGGGTGACCAGGCAGGTATGTTAGCTGGCAAGACATCTGGCGTCATCGATCCTGATCGCTGGTGCGCCCTGTGCGAAAGGGACGGACATGAAAGTGTGGATTGCCCTGTTGAAGACGCGTTCTAGAGGGACCAAAGATTAGAGAGCGTCGAGAAGCTGCTTGCAATGAAGGTTGAAGAAGCAACCAAGAGTAGGGAGACTTTGAGAGGTAGACCAAGAGAAGTCACGCCGAAAGACGACTTGAGGAGTATGAGAGGAAGTCTTGTACATGATGAGGAGAGCCACTTGAGGTCTAAAAGCCCGTATGATATGCAACGAGCCGCGACCCTTCCAAAAGGACTTGGTGGACGAGAAAGTCATATCGAAGACGCGACCGAAAGAGCGCGGGACGCCAGCACCGTCAGCTCGCCCAGCATTGCCAGTGGCGGCAAAAGGAGAAGCTGGGGTAGTCCGATGAGGCTATTCGAAAGGGTGAAGACAAAGAGGAGTTGGGGTCTGATCAGTCCGTCTAGGGCGAGTTTGGTGGGTGAATGACGGGTATTGGAATTTACAGCGCGTTATAGGGTATGTATACTGTTTCGTTCATTCGTTCAGCACCGTCGGCGAGGCGAGGGTGTCGCACAACTTGGGAAAGGGCAGGGTAGCGGTAACGGTCATGGACTACAAACTACGATCGCGTCTACGAGCGCTACCTCGTTCAATATTGATTGGTGACGGGCATAATCTGCGTCTTCCTGGTCTGGAAGTAATCATTAACCTCTACCGTCGAAGACGCGTGGCGCGTACTTTCCCTACTCTAGACGTCTCGTGTTCCGACCCACTTCTGGGTCGATTTGAACTCTGTCTCTTAGTTTCTTTCTTGTTAGTACGAAGCGACTGTATGTATTGCTAGGGGAGCATGAAGGCGTATATTCTACCAGCTACGAACAGTCGAGGCTAGAGCCTAGAGACGACGGAATTGGCAACGACGAGACGTAGCGTGGCAACGACGAGACGTAGCGTGGCAACGACGAGACGTA